>Ga0315270_10000565_pt1 | contig 20454 bp, 22 predicted proteins | sample C1_bottom_MG_FD_204932 | JGI IMG/M metagenome (GOLD analysis project Ga0315270, IMG submission 204932) | Sediment microbial communities from Yellowstone Lake, YNP, Wyoming, USA - C1_bottom | ecosystem: Environmental > Aquatic > Freshwater > Lake > Sediment | place: USA: Wyoming | collected...
GCAACACACGGTGAATCTTCAGGAGTTCATGATTGACCGCTACGAAGTCACCAATCTGCAATATAAAAAATTCATGGATGCCACGGCCCACCGTTCGCCGGATCATTTTCGTAATCGTATTTTTCCGGCAGGCAAGGCGGATCACCCGGTCACATACGTCAGCTGGAATGATGCTGAAGATTATTGCGCATGGGCTGGAAAGCGTTTGCCCAGCGATCAGGAATGGGAAAAATCCGCGCGCGGAACGGATGGGAGAGAGTTTCCGTGGGGCAATGAATTTAATATCGAGAATGCAAACATGCCGCTGCGCTGGCAAGAACTCAAGCAGTTCGGCGACACCACTCCCGTGGGTGCATTCGAAAAAGGCGTAAGTCCCTATGGCGTTTACGACATGGCCGGCAATGTATGGGAATGGACATCATCATGGTATGAGGCTTATCCGGGCAACACGACGCCTTCCGAAAGTTACGGCCAGCGTTACAAAACGGTCAAGGGCGGTTCCTGGTTTGACTGTTCATTTTACAAGTGCGGTATTTCGGCGCCTGTATATAATCGCGGCTTCTTCGCAAGCCGTACCAGGAATGACTCTTTCGGCTTTCGTTGCGCGAAAGATGCACCCCCGAAATAGTTTAATGAAACAAATGATGAGGCAGGCATGAATAAGCAATATTTGTATGGTGCGCTGGCAGCGTGTCTGGCGTTTTCAATGAGCGCATATGGCAAAAATGTTGATGGCGAAAACAAAGCAAAAGCTCCCATAAAGGCTCCAGCCACGGAGCCCGTTCTTCACGGCGACACTAAAGGAATCGCCATGGTTCTGGTGCCGGCAGGTGAATTCATTATGGGCAGCGAGAAGGTTGACGGCGAAGGCCTGCAAAAACAATACGGCATTGAGAAACCCATTTTCGTGGATGAACATCCGCAACAAAAGATAGCGCTCGAAGCCTTCATGATAGACACCTACGAGGTTTCCAATATCCAGTTCAAGGAGTTCATTCTCAAAACCAAACGTCTGCTTCCATTTGAGTGGGGGCACAATGGATACGGCCTGACCATGGAAGAGGCTGGGCGCATGAATGTCGACAGGCTGCGCAAGATTGGCGCGGACGATTTCAAGCTTGACATGGATACGCGCAAAATGTCGCGCAAGGCGCTGATGGATGTGATGCAAAAAGCACAAGCCAAGCGCGATGCATTTCCGGTCACCGGAATTACATGGGATTACGCCAACGAGTATTGCAAATGGCGCGGACAACGCCTGCCCACCGAAGCCGAGTGGGAAAAGGCCGCGCGCGGCCCCGACGGACTTGAGTTTCCATGGGGCAATGATTGGAACGTAGCAAAAACCAGTACCGGGGAAGGCGGCGAGTCTGAGGAGGGATATGCCCCAGTCGGTTCCTACCCGCAAAACAAATCGCCATATGGCGCTTACGACATGGCTGGTAACGTATGGGAATGGACTTCGTCCTGGTATGACCGCTATCCCGGTTCCACGCTTGAAAACAAGGATTTTGGGCAGAACTTCAAAGTCATACGCGGCGGTGCCGGGAGTGTTGGTCACTATGCCTTGAGTTACTTCTTTCGCGGTGCAACGAGACAGATAGCCGATCCGAAAATGACAGGTGAAGATCTGGGCTTCCGTTGTGTGATGGATGTGGCGGGAAAGGCGAATTAATCAAGCTGAAGGGGAAGTCAGCCGGTTGTTATGGATTTCCCTTCAGTACGCGTAATACGGCCCCGCACCCAAAGCGGTGCTTGCATTCTCGATCGCAAAATAGATTTTTCTGCCGAAGAAAAGCGGCAATCCCCAATCGAACCAGCCGAAGATTGCTGCGTTTCCACCGATATTGCCTGCGGCCACGTTGTTGGATAGCGCATCCACACTGACAATGTTGAAGCTGATGTTGCCGCTAGCGCCACCGCTGGCGGCAATGTTTGTGGCAGTTAGTGGCAATGGTGAAGGGGACGGGCAATAGAATCCCAATGAGAGGGTGCACTGTGTAATTGCCGAATCGGCAAAAAATATCCCATTGGAGCCGGAGTCGATGAAACTGGATGTAGTGACACCTTTGTAGCTGGTTAAAATGTCTCCGTAGTAATCTGCCTGGTAAGCATGCACCCTACCCGGTGTGTTGTTGGCTTGGGTGCCGATGCCGAAGTACAGGGTGCCACTGAGGCTGGCGGTCCCGCCATTGCCCACCGCTGGAAGATCCAGCACGACGCCGTTGTTGTCCTGCGGGAAAAGCGACACCGGATTTTGCACCATCTGAGAGGGCGTAATCAGCGTATTGCTGCAAGCGGCACCCGTGCAAGCGTAATAGACGGGTGGAATTGGATTTGTGCTGTTGCTGATCAGGCACGCATCGCAGTCGTTGGTAAACAGGCCAACCCCCAGGATGCCTTTTGCTCCAAGCAGTGCCGCAGTGTTCTCGTTGATCCCTGTCCCGCTGCAGTCAGCTGGGACACCTGAAGCTCCTCCTGGCTGGTCGCCTATGCTCTGAATTGCGGCATGCAATGCAACTTCTCCGGCCAGCTTAATATCGGCATAGCGCACAGAGCCCCAGGTAAAGCCATCTGCAAATTGGGTGCACTCACCCAGGGCTGTGCCGCTTGAATTGGTAACCGCAGGCAGGACATTCAGTGAGCCGTTATTGATCAGGCGCAAGCCCCAGGAGCCTGTATCCACGAGCACATGGTCTATGGTCTGACAAGTCGTCGTGCCCGGGACGCACACAGTGACGCTTACGAAGGGGACATTGATCGTGTTGAATTGACCGTCCACTGTGATGGCTAGGGCGTTCGCCGTGGTGGAAGGGGCAGGAGCAGGTTTGCCGCTGCCTCCGCCGCCACAGGAGGCAAGCGCCAGCAGGAGCATAGCCATGATGCAGGCCGCAACGCGATGAGTGTGCATGCTGCCTCTCCTCAATTTATTTCCGATCTTAATTTACTTGATGTCTTGCGCCGTAACGCCAGCTGGCATCTGGCTGGGTAGATAGGCTCTGCCGACAAAATTGCGCATGTGGCCGCCGGACTCGATAACCAGATTTTGTTCATTGATGCGGGTATGCGGATGTCCTGCATGTACATTGTGGGACTGGCGTTCCAGCATGGTATCGAAGTGGGGGCCAAGCAGTTGTCGCAGATCAGGTTTGAATGGCCCGTGCCATGACACAGCAAACACGATCCCGCTGGCAGAAGCATATTGCCGCACCACAGTATTACTCGGCAGTGTCAGCTCATGTACGGTATAAGCCGCGGCAGCTATGGCCGGGCTGCGAACCTGTGCTTTCATGTGGATTTTGTCGGCATCGATGCTGTTAATGCTGCCTCCGAGTTCTGCATCAGCAGAAAAGCTGACGGCGACCAGGAGAACGAATCCAGTCAGGATAAGCGTGCGTTGTATATGCCGTTGCATGTGCGCCTCGTTACAAACAGAATGCCAGGGGTGATTTTGTTACATTGCTGTAACGGCGATTCTAGTGCATTTTGAATCTGCATCAGCGGATTATTGCCAGAGAGGATTTGTTGCGCATTGTCGTCTGCTTGAACTCATGGTCTATAACGTGGGAAAATCATCCATTCTCAAACATCTCATCCGGCCCCGTCTGAATGTCATCAATAACGATTGCTTTATTCTTTTCTGTTGTCGGATGCGGCGCATCCGTGGCGATGGCAGGAGAAGCGGGCGGCAGCCTTTACCGGCACGCTGTGCAGGCCACTGAATCATGCAATTCCTGTCATGAAAAAAATCGTGTGGATGCCTTTAACGCGAGCAAGGCCAGCGACTGCGATCAATGCCATACGTCCGGTGACAGCGATCCGATCGTGCGTGTTGCCGATAAAAAATTTGTCGATCCGTATGCGGACAAGCAGCCGGTCGCTCCGGCCCCGGATGCAACTGCGGGCATGAGCGGCCCGCTGCTATATAACGAAACCCGTATCGGCAAAGAGCCGAATGCCATGGTGCTGGTTCCGGCCGGAAAATATACACGCGGCTCCAGTCACCGCTTGCCGGATGAGGGGCCGGAATACGTCGTTGACGTCAAGGCGTTTCAGATCGACAAGTACGAAGTCACCAATCTGCAGTACAAACAGTTCATCGACGCGACCAATAGAAAATCGCCGAGCCATTTTCGCAGCCGCACATATCCCGAAGGCAAGGTTGATCACCCGGTGGTTTATGTCAGCTGGTTCGATGCGCATGCGTATTGCGAGTGGGCGGGCAAACGCTTGCCGACAGACATCGAATGGGAAAAAGCGGCGCGCGGCACGGATGGACGGGACTATCCGTGGGGTGACGATTTTAATGTGAATAAACTGAATTCGCCGCTGCGCTGGAAATCGCTCAACATGGAGGGAGACACCACCCCGGCGGGCTCGTTCGAAGGCGGAAAAAGTCCTTATGGTTTGTACGACATGGCTGGCAATGTGTGGGAGTGGACCGATTCCTGGTACACGCAATATCCGGGTAATATCTGGCCGAGTGAAAATTACGGCGAGCAGTACAAGGTATTGAAGGGTGGCTCGTGGTGGGACTGTTCGTTCTACCAGTGCGGTGTGTCCGCACCGGTGTTTAACCGCAGTTATTTCAAACAAAATATTAAAAACTCGAGCTTCGGGTTCAGGTGCGCTAAAAATGCGGAATAACTATTTTCTGAGCAGTGTGTTTTTTTTGGCGCTGTCGAGCGGCGCGCTCGCAGCAGAGCAAACGGCGAATCCGGCTGTCGATGACGGAATGGTGTTGATTCCGGCAGGCGAATTCACAATGGGCAGCAACAAGGAGGAAAATCTCAGCATGTGGCGCGAGGCCAATGCGCTTAACCCATTCGGTTTCAACGACCAGTTGTATGCCAATGAACGCCCGGCGCACAAGGTCAATCTGCCCGCGTTCCTGATCGACAAATACGAGGTCACCAATGCGCAATACCGCGACTTCGTGAGTGCGACGCAGCATCCGGTCCCCAACATGTGGCAGCAAAATGGCTACAGCATCAGTATTGCGATGTTGCGCAATGTTGATCCGGATCATTTGCGCTTGGCCGCCAGCACTCGCTTCAATCTGGATGTGGATGTAAATCAAATGACGCCGGAGGCATTGTTGGCTGAGCTGGAACGAGTGCAGGCAGTGCGCGACACCTATCCGGTTACCACGGTGACCTGGCAGGACGCGGTCGATTACTGTTCCTGGGCGGGCAAGCATCTGCCCAGCGAAGCGGAGTGGGAGAAGGCCGCGCGCGGCCCGGAAAATTTTGAATACCCCTGGGGAAACCAGTGGGACCCGAAAAAGATCAACACGATGTCCAGCGACGCCGACGCGCCTTTTTCACCGATAGGATCGTATCCCGCCGATAAATCGGCCTATGGCGTGTACGACATGGCGGCGAATGTCGCGGAGTGGGTGAGCGACTGGTATGACGCCTATCCGGATGCGCCGCCTGCGACCAACATTAAAAACTACGGCAAGGTCCATCGTGTGGTGCGCGGCGGCATGGCCAGCTCAGGCCATTATGATTCGCTCAGCGTGGTGTTCCGTGCAGCCAGACGCTCTCATTTTGCACCTGAAATGGCGTTGATCGATGTCGGATTCAGATGCGTGAAGAAGGCGCAGTAGAGCTGAACTCTGACTGGCTGAGGCCGCTTGGGAATGCGGTGTTATGTCTCTCGGCGTAGATTGTCCAGCAGCGCAGGAATGAAGCGGCGCGGGCTGGGATGCCACGGCGTAAAACGCGGCATTTGAAATAGATCGCTGCTCCGCGTGCTCACTCCCCATTGGGTCGATACCGCTGCATCAAACCCCAGTGCGCGCACAATGGCTGCTTGCTGCGGCAGATAGTCCGTGCCCGGTTTGCCGTTGGGGTAGGCAAACAGCGTCATGCTTTCTCCCAGCGTACTTTCCAGAAACTCCTTTCCTTCCGTGATTTCCTGGCGCAACGCTGCATCGTCTAGATTGGCCAGTATCGGGTGACGAGTGGTGTGGCAGCCGATACCCATACCTGCGGCGTGCAGTGCTTTGAGTTGCGCCGTGCTCATCATCAGGTCGTCCGGTAATGGCGTCGCGCTGACCATGCGCGCCAGTTCCGCTACTTTGTCTTCACGCTGGTTTAGCGGCAGATATTTCACCTGGGGCAAAATTTTGGCGATGGCATCGTGCTTGGCTTGTGGCGTGTTCACGATATGCCGGCCCAGTCCCAGCGCGCCAAGGTCGATCTCATCGGCGTTGCAGTGACGGATGGCCTCGATTACGGTGTCGTTGAACATGCGGCCACCGTTGAGATAAGCGGTGGCAATAAAAAAAGTGGCATGTAAGCCGTGCTTTTTCAGCACCGGCAAAGCCAGGGTCAGGTTGTCGGCATAGCCGTCGTCGAAAGTGATACACGCGGCGCGGGCGGGCAGGGTGCCGGCTTTCAGGCGCGTTACCGCTTCGGCAAGTGGCAGTACATTGAATACTGCTTTCAGGCGCGAAAGCTGTGCGTCGAATGCTTCCACTGTGGATTCGTGCGGGAAGATCGCATCCTGTTCGGCCAGTACGCGGTGATAGATCAGGATGCTGAGGCGGGCGTCCTGCCCAGCCGGGGACAGGCGGTTGCCGATTAATTTGTAGAATATGTTTGCGAACATCATGGATGGCGGGGGCTTGGTAAAAGCAATGCTGCACATTGTAATCGAGACCACTTTCTCTTGCGCAGCAGGATTTTTTTGCCGACCTGGAAAATCCGACCTGAAAAGTATAGTCAAGAGCCGGATCGATCAGAATTGCGAGCGACCAAGCTCGTGGCTAGTCTGTCGCGGGCTAAGGCAGATCTTAAACATCCAATTCATTAGCTCAAGTGTATGCTTTTCCACAAGTCATCACGCTTTCCTGCTAGTATTGCAGGCTGAATTTGTTCTTGTGGCCAGGCCGCAAGGCAGATCAACTGTGGATCTCCGTGGTGGGGTCACAGGTTAGCCCCTAAATTATTGTGTGGTTGGGGGCGAGTATTGGAAACAGCCCTGAATCAGCAAGCTCTTGGCCCGTAAATGGCCGGAATTGCAAAGTGCGTTTGGCTTCGGGAACTCCCTCAAAAAACTGAGAGCATTAAATTAAAAGCCAATCAAGACAATGTAACTTTGAGTTGAATGCAAAAAAGCCCGGATGGGCTCTTTGTGATTTCCTGACTGTTGCTGTTTGTTGTAATGGTGCCCAGAAGAGGACTCGAACCTCCACACCTTGCGGCACACGGACCTGAACCGTGCGCGTCTACCAATTCCGCCATCTGGGCATTACAAAAACTGCTGCTTGCTGCTGAGGGCGCGTAATTTAATCGTTATAGGATTCTCTGTCAATGACAAATAAGAAAAAGAACATTCGTGAACTCGACCCATTTCTGGAACGCGAGCGCGAACAATATGAACATCCCTTGCCCAGTCGCGAATATATTCTGCAATTGCTAGCCGAGCAGGGCGTGCCGGTTTCCGAAGAAGAGTTGTGCGACACCTTGCATATCGAGGAGCATGAAGCTGAACTGTTCACGCGCCGTCTGCGCGCGATGGAACGCGATGGCCAAATCATGCGCAATCGCAAGCGTGCGATCTGCGTTATGGACAAGCTCGATCTGATCAAGGGCAAAGTGCAAGGTCATCCCGATGGCTTCGGCTTCCTGGTGCCGGAAGACGGCAGCGTTGATCTGGTGTTGAGTGCGAAAGAAATGCACAAGGCCTTGCATGGCGATATCGTGATGGCGCGCGTGAGCGGCACGGATCGCCGTGGGCGACGCGAAGCCAGTATCGTCGAGGTGCTGGAGCATGGCACGACGCGCCTGGTCGGGCGCTTGTATGAGGAACATGGCATCCAGTTTGTGGTGGCTGAAAATCGCCGCATCAGCCAGGATATTCTGGTGGCGCCCGGTGCCGGCGGCGGTGCCAGGGCAGGGCAGGTGGTGATGCTGGAAATTATGCAGCAGCCCAGCAAGCATGCCCAACCTATCGGCCGCATCATTGAGATATTGGGCAACTATGCCGATCCCGGCATGGAAATCGAGATCGCGCTGCGCAAGCATGATCTGCCGAATGAATTTCCTGCCGACACCAAGCATCAGGCCGAGCAATTTGCGACCGAAGTGCTGCCTGCTGATTATGCCGGGCGCGAAGATGTGCGCCATCTGCCGCTGGTCACCATAGACGGTGAAACCGCGCGCGACTTCGACGATGCGGTGTATTGCGAGCCGCACGGCAGTGGTTATCGTCTGGTGGTCGCGATTGCCGACGTGAGCCATTATGTGCAGCCCGGCGATGCGCTGGACAAAGAGGCGCTGAACCGGGGCAATTCGGTGTATTTCCCACGCCGTGTGATTCCGATGCTGCCGGAAGAGCTGTCCAACGGCCTGTGCTCGATCAACCCCCATGTCGAGCGCATGTGCATGGTGTGCGACATGCAGATCAGCAGTCAGGGCGATATCGAAACATATCGTTTCTATCCTTCGGTAATGTTCTCCCATGCGCGCCTGACCTACAACCAGGTGGCGGACATGTTGGCCAACCCGCAGGGAGAGACGGCACAGCAATATGCTGCAGTGCTGCCGCATATCAACAACCTGTACACTTTGTTCAAAACCTTGTTGCAAGCGCGCGAGAAACGCGGAGCGATCGATTTCGAAACCATCGAAACGCAGATGATCTTCAATGACGAGGGCAAGATCGAACGCATCATTCCGGTGGTGCGCAACGACGCGCATCGGCTGATCGAAGAGTGCATGCTGGCAGCCAACGTAAGCACTGCCAACTTCCTGAACGAACACAAGCACACGGTGCTGTACCGCGTGCATGAAGGCCCGACTCCGGAAAAGCTCGAAGCGGTGCGCGAATTCTTCAAAGAGTTTGGCCTGCAACTGGGCGGCGGGGATGAGCCACAGGCGGGCGATTATTCCAAGCTGCTGAAGCAGATCAAGGGGCGTCCGGATGCGGCACTGCTGCAAACCGTGATGCTGCGTTCATTGCGCCAGGCGCGTTACTGCCCGGAGAACACCGGTCACTTCGGCCTGGGCTACGAGGCGTACACGCACTTCACTTCGCCTATCCGCCGCTACCCAGATCTGCTGGTGCATCGCGCGATCAAGGCGGTGCTGAACGGCAAGCAATACAAGCCGAAGGAGAAATGGGAAGTGCTGGGCGAGCATTGTTCGCAGACCGAGCGGCGCGCCGACGACGCGACGCGCGATGTGGAAGCATGGCTCAAGTGCTTCTACATGCGCGACCATCTCGGCAGCGTGTTCGATGGCACAGTTTCTTCTGTAACCGGCTTCGGTTTGTTCGTCGCGCTGGATGACCTCTATGTCGAAGGCCTGGTACACGTGTCTGAACTCGGCGCAGACTATTTCCACTTCGATCCGGCCAAGCACCAGATGTTGGGTGAGCGCACCGGCAAGCGTTATCGTCTGGGCGACCGCGTGCGCGTGCAGGTCGTGCGCGTGGATATGGAAAGCACCAAGATTGATTTTGTGCTGGAAAGCGTAGCGGGCGAAGAAGCTAAAGTCGATACAGCAAAAGTAGGTGCATGGGGCGAAGCCGCACCGAAGAAACTGCACAAGGCGAAATCTCACAAGGGGGGCAAGAATCATGGCTGAAACCCGCGTCATACATGGGTTTCACGCGGTCATTGCACGCATACGTCAGAACGCCGACAGCGTGCTGGAGCTGTATGTGGATACCCAGCGCCGCGATCCGCGCGCGCGTGACCTGCTCAAGCTGGCGGAAACACACGGCGTGCGCGTGGTGCCGGTGGACAGCAAGCGTCTCGACGGCATGGCCGGCAATGCGCGCCATCAGGGCGTGGCGGCGCGCGTGAATGCGGCGCAGCGAGTGCAACATCTGGACGATGTGCTGGACACGCTGACCGAACCCGCGCTGCTGCTGGTGCTCGACGGCGTGCAGGATCCGCACAATCTGGGTGCCTGTTTGCGCAGCGCCGATGCGTTTGGCGTGCATGCCGTCATTGCGCCGAAAGATCGCGCCGTGGGCATTACCTCGACGGTGGAAAAAGTTGCCTGTGGCGCGGCGGAAACCGTGCCTTACATCACCGTGACCAATCTCGCGCGTACCTTGCGCGAGCTACAGGAACGCGAGATATGGGTCGTGGGCGCGGCAGGCGAAGCAGAGAAGGATTTGCATGGCTTCAAGCATACTGGCGCTATGGCCTGGGTGCTTGGTGCGGAAGGCGAAGGCTTGCGCCGCCTGACCAGTGAGACGTGCGATGAGTTGGTGCGTATTCCAATGTTGGGTAGCGTGGAAAGTTTGAATGTCTCCGTCAGCGCCGGTATCTGTTTGTTTGAGTCGAGAAGGCAGCGGGCTTAGATTTGATGCTGAGCTGGGCTTTAGTTAGAGCATTGCCTTAGCTGTAGAATTTTATTCCCCAACGAAAGGTTAAAGCCACGAGCTTTAGCCGGTCACCTTTAGCTGCGAAGTTACTACCGGCTGCAGTCCCCTCATTCAACTGATGAGTGAACGTCACCATGCTAATTCCCTCTCCCGCAGGCGGGAGAAGGCAGGGTGAGGGGCGTTGAGCAGGAGCCACGCTTTGTTGCATCACATAGCCCCGGCTGCGCCCCCCTCGCTACGCTCTCCCCAGCGCTTCTCCCGCCTACGGGAGAAGGGAGAGGAAAAAAAGTGGCAGTCGAGAAAGACACATCGTTTAGTCGATGCGTATCCGAAATGCAAACCCACCAGCTTTAGCTGGTGGGTTTTTAGTCTGACCTGTTGTGGGAAGTTGAATTTCTAGCTTCCTGCTTTCAGCAACACCAACACTGCACCGCCGCCTCCAGCATTGGGTGGCGCTTCGCAGAATGCCAGCACCGCTGCGCATTGTGTCAGCCAATGCCGCGTGCGTATTTTCAGTATTCCTTCGCTGCCGTCCGGTTGCCAGCCTTTGCCGTGAATGATGCATACCTGGCGCAGACCACGTTGCGTGGCTTCGTGCAGAAATTGCAGCAGCAATTTTCGCGCTTCATCGCTGCTCAGTCCATGCAGATCCAGGCTGTCTTGCAATGGCGATTGTCTGCGGCGCAGCTTGCGCAGCACCATGCGTGATATGCCGGGGCGCAGAAATTCGGTCAGCGCCAATTCACCGGCACCATGGTCGGACCAGGTGTCAGCAACTGAGGGTGGGGCAGGTGTGGTGTTGTTACGTGGTGCGCGGTGTGCGGGCTTGTGGGGAGAGATGCGGTTGGATGGCGTCAACGGTACGACGCCATCCACTGCCTGACGGAACAGCTCGGCATCCAGGGGCGCAGGCTGTTCCTTGTTTTTTGGCAAAACTTATCCTTGTGCGTTCAGATATTTATCCGCATCCAGAGCTGCCATGCAGCCTGTGGCTGCGCTGGTGACTGCCTGGCGGTAGATCTGATCCTGCACATCGCCTGCCGCAAACACGCCGGAGATGCTGGTTGCCGTGGAATTGCCTGCCTGCCCACTGCGTGTTATGAGATAGCCGTTGTCCATTTCAAGCTGATCAGTGAACAGGTCGGTGTTCGGTTTGTGGCCGATCGCGATGAATACGCCCTCCAGTGCGATGTCTTGTTTCTCGCCGGTGTTGACGTTTTTGAGGCGCATGCCGGTCACGCCGCTGTCGTCGCCCAGCACCTCGTCCAGCACATGATGTAGTTGCAGCGTGATTTTACCTTCGTTCACTTTCTCCATCAGATGATCGACCATGATGCGTTCGGCGCGGAAAGTGTCGCGCCGATGCACCAGCGTGACATGGCGTGCGATCTTGGCGAGGTAGAGCGCCTCTTCCACGGCCGTGTTGCCGCCGCCGACAACTGCCACATCCTTGCCGCGATAGAAAAAGCCGTCGCAGGTAGCGCAGCCGGACACGCCTTTGCCCATGAATGCTTCTTCCGATGGCAGCCCAAGATATTGCGCTGAAGCGCCGGTGGCGATAATCAGCGCATCGCAGCTATAGCTGCCCGAATCGCCCATCAGCAGAAATGGTTTTTGTTGCAGCTTGGCGGTGTGGATATGGTCGAAAATTATTTTGGTGTCGAAGCGTTCGGCATGCTTCTGGAAACGCTCCATCAGTTCCGGGCCCTGCACGCCCATCGCGTCGGCAGGCCAATTGTCCACCTCGGTGGTAGTCATCAACTGTCCGCCCTGCGCCATGCCGGTGATCAGCACCGGGTTCAGATTGGCGCGTGCGGCATAGACGGCAGCAGTGTAACCGGCGGGGCCGGAACCGAGGATCAGCAGGCGATGATGTTGGATGGTGTGTTCCATGATTAATCTTTCTGCTCAGGTTGCAAACGAGGGCGAAATTTAACAGTGACGCGCCTGCCTGTCGAGTAAAATGAAAAGTCTATGAGCATGCGCCTATTCTTCGCCCTGATGCTACTGTTTGCCTTGCCCTGTGCGCGGGCGGCGGACTTCCCGGGCATCCCCCAGTTTATCGACGAAATGGTGGGCAAGCACCAGTTCAAACGTGAAGTGCTGGTGCAGGCATTTCAACGCGCGCAACGCCGCCAATCCATACTCGATGCCATTTCCGCACCCGCCACGCTCAAGCCTTGGCCGGAATATCGCGCCGCATTCATCAACTCACGGCGCATAAACGGCGGGCTGCAATTCTGGCAGGAATATGCGGATGCGCTGCAACGCGCGGAAAAACAGTACGGCGTGCCGCAGGAAATCATCGTTGCCCTGATCGGTGTGGAAACCAGTTACGGCCGCAATGCCGGGAAGTACACCACGCTCGATGCGCTCACCACGCTGGCTTTCGAGTACCCGCGCCGCGCTGTATTTTTTCGCAGCGAATTGGAACAATATTTGTTGCTGGCGCGCGAGCAGAATTTCGATTTGCTCAAGGTGCAGGGCTCTTATGCGGGGGCGCTGGGCATTCCGCAATTCATGCCGAGCAGCTATCGCAAGCACGCGGTTGATTTCAGTGGCGACGGCAAAATCGACCTGCTGCACGATCCGCTGGATGCCATAGGCAGCGTGGCGAATTACATGAATAAATATGGCTGGATCAACGGTGAAGCGGTGACAGTGCCCGCCAGCGCGGGTGTGGACTATTACGCGGTGAAGCCTGCTGTGTCGCATAGAGTGTTTGAGTGGGCAATGTCGGGTGTTAAACCGGAGCAGCCGACCGATCCGGACAAGACCGCACGCGTGGTCGATTTCACCGTGGCTGACGGAAAAGATTACTGGCTGGCGTTCAGCAACTTCGACGTCATCACCCGTTACAACAACAGCGACTATTATGCGATGTCGGTGTTCCAGCTGGCCGAGGCATTGCGCGAGGCACACAAAGAAAAAACTCCGGACGTGCGCTGATGCCTATCAGGCAAGGCGAAAATTAACCCTCTCGGTCAAGTAAGGAGACAATATGTCAGAAGGATTTCACGTACATGGCGCGCACGAACATGCAGTTGAGCATGCAGCCGAGCATGAATCACACGGCGGGCCGGGGCTGGGGCAATCGGTTGCGATTTTTACCGCCATTCTGGCTTCCGCTGGCGCGATAGTCAGCTATCAGGGCGGCGCGACACAGAATGAAGCCATGCTATTCAAGAACGAGGCGGTACTGAAGAAAACGCAGGCGTCCGACCAATGGAATTTTTATCAGGCCAAGAGCAGCAAGGGCCATCTGATGGAACTTGCCCTTGAGTTGGCCCCTGAGCAGAAAAAAGAGTTCTACAAAAAGCAGATCGAAAAATACGACAAGGAAAAAGAAGCGACCAAGGTAAAGGCGGAGGAGCTCGAAGCCGAGTCGGCCAAGGCGAACGGGGAGAGTGATCACATGATGCATCCGCATCACCGGCTGGCACAGTCGATGACGTTGATACAGATCGCCATTTCGCTGGCCTCCATCACCGTGCTGACGCGCAAAAAATGGCTGTTTTACGTGGCTGCCGTGGCGGCTGCGGGTGGCATTGCGCTGTGGGTTGTAGCGCTGCTTGCTTAAGGCGGAACGGCTCTATGAAAGAAATATTTTACGACTGGGGTGGTGCCAACGTGTGGCTGTTTCATGCGGTCAACAATCAGCACTTCGCCTTGCTGGACAGGTTAATGCAGCTGGGCACCGTGTTGGGCGATCACAGAAATTTCACCTTGTATGTGAGTCTGGTTGCGTTGTTGGCGGTGATCGAAGTTGCCACGACACCGCCACAGAATGTGCATCGATACCAGGAGCAATCAACGCGCTGGCTGGCGACCGTGGCCGTGTTCAGCATCGCCTACTTGCTCGACGGCTGGCTGATCAGCGCGCTCAAACCTCTGCTCGATTTCCCGCGCCCGCCGCTGGCACTGCCTTCGGGCACAGTGTTTGTGGTCGGTCAGCCGGAATACCATCACAGCCTGCCGAGCGGGCATTCTGCGTTTGCGATGCTGGTCGTGGCCAGCTTGTGGCCGGTGTTGAGCCGCGACTGGCGCATGCTGGGAGCGTTCTTTGTAATCTGGGTAGGGCTGTCGCGCATTAGTTTGGGCGCGCATTTTCCGGCCGATGTACTGGCGGGATTTTCGCTTGGTTTGATTGTGGTGCTGTTGGTGCGCGCGGCCGTGCAGGCGCTGCTGCGCAGATTCAGCAGGAAATCAGACGTCGTATAGGCGCGTTTATTGATTCGGCCGTCAAATAGTTTCGTAGGCTGGTGGTGAGCAAAGCGAACCCCAGCTATTCAAGAGCAGTAATCGCTGGGGTTCGTGCCTCACCACCAGCCTACGGCATAGCGGCCAATTAAAACTGTTTGATGGCCGTCTCTTTAGTGCGCATTGTTTGAGTATGTCAATTGATGTAATATAAAAACTCAAATGACAGCGAAGGAGGCGATCGTGACAGCTGCGCTTACAAATGTTGCCAAGTTTCAGAAATGGCGCACATCAGTTGCCCAATCGAATGCGGGGGCCAGAATCAAACTTATTCGCACCGGAGTGCAGGCGAATGTGCTGGTGTTCGCAAGCGAGTATTTCGGTATGCCGCGTGCACAGTTCGTGCGGATCATGGGCATGTCCCCCGCGACTGCTGAACGAAAGATAAAAAATCGCAGTTTGCTCGGACCCATCGAGTCCGAACGTCTCGAACGTCTGGCCATCATCGAGGATCAGGCAGAGAAGGTCTTTGGCGATGAGGAGAAAGCCAAAAACTGGTTGACGCAAAAAAATATCGCGCTGGGCGATACGCCTCTGGCGATGCTGGACACCGAAACGGGCGCGGGTGAAGTCAGGAAGGTGCTTGCCTCCATCGCCTATGGCGGCGCTGTGTGATGCAGGCTTGGCGTATTGCCAAAAAGCAGTTTGCACTCGATCGTACAGGAATTGGAGCTCGCACCTACGGCGGGAGATGGAATGCGCCCGGTGTGGCAGTCATCTATGCGGGCATGACGCCTGAAATATCGGCCATGGAAAAACTGGTGCATGCGGGTGATATATTGCCCGTCGATCTGGTGCTGGTAAGGCTGGACTTGCCCGAGAATGCAAGCCTCTATCATCGTTGTTCGGTGGCTGATCTGCCTCCCGGATGGGACGATCTTCCCGGCTCCACGGCAGCGGTTGAATTAGGTAATGCATTCATTAGTGCAGGGGCTCACCTTGGCATGATCGTCCCGTCAGTTGTCATGCCGGAAGCCGACAACATCATAATCAACCCCAGCCACGCGGCATTCGCGAAGGTAGCAATGACTGTCATTCGCCCCTTTGAATTTGATTCTCGATTACGCGGGTAGCTGCTACCGATGGCTTAAGCGGGCCTACTTGGAAAACCAGCCATTCCAATTCGGATAATTAGGGATGTCCACAGTATCCGCATCATAAATACCCTTCGCAGCCTGTGTGTGGCACTTGTCACAGTAACTCCGCGACTTCACACCCGGGTTGCCCTTGATCATTTTTTCGGGAATATCGCGGTGCTTGCGGGAGATATAACGCAGCTCGGTGATTCGTAGGGGAGCCGGGCCTTGTTCCGTGGCAACGGCAATTTTGCGCGACCGTTTGTACCAGGACTTATCCGCCGCGTTATCTACCGCATAATCATGAATAACTTTTAGCGTGTCGTTTTCGAGTTCGGCATCTACACCGAAATGTCGGCGCAATGCTTCGGCATTCAGTAGCGCTTCCCATGACTTGGCCGGCAACAATCCAGGTTGATAGGCAAAATGACATTCGCTGCATTCCTCTTGATACTGCTTGTCGACAACGGGTTTGATATTTTTTTGGCGCTGGAAATTTAACAGCCAGCCGATGAAATCATCTTCCGCGACGGCATATGCGCTACTGGCTGAAAGCGCGACGAATAACAATGCGGCAACGATCCATTTCCTTTGCATCATCACGCTCCGTTACCAAGTCAACTTGATTGCGACTAGCATGGCTGCCGCGCCTAATTCAGCAGCGCCTGAATGGCTGGTCGGCACAGAAGAATGTGCGGACTTGTCTACTGCATAGAGCATCAACAAAGCACCTGCTGTGGCCAATCTTGCGTGCAATTTATCCGGATCAGTAAATGGATCTTCCCAATGAATATCGTTCCAGTGAACGATGAGGCCGCTCATCACCGTAGCGGCGGCCAACGCGGCCGTCGTGCGGGCCAGCCGAGTGTGGGTGGTGCCGGATGTTTGCCTCGGTGATGATTGTGACGGACAGTTTTTTTCACAACCGTCTTCAGGTGCCGCCAGCATCGTCAATCCGGCAAATAGCACGGTCCCCAGACCCAGATATTGGTGCGTTTTTCTGCCCGTTAGCCACGGAGATTTAAACTGTGCTGCGGGAGGGGCAGGTGTTGCGCTAGTCGTCTCCTGAGCGACTATCTCGTCATTTGCGGGCAGTAGGCTGGAGCGAAGACTTGATGACTGGACCTGCTCGGCATACATGCGTGGACTGGCAGACAATTCAAGATCAAGAGCGGTATCGTCTGCACACGCTATCCCCGAAATAGTTGCCAGGCAGATAGCGGTAGCGGCATTCCTGAACCTGGCCTTGTATTCCATTTTGCTACCCTCAAGGACGTTGCAGAATGGCGCTTTTGAATTCACGCGGCTTGCCAGTGACCCGAGCGCCCGCCCTGTTTTTCCAGCAGACGTATTTGTGAAATTACCATGCCGCGATCGACCGCTTTGCACATGTCGTAGATGGTCAACAGCGCCACGCTGACGGCGGTCAGCGCTTCCATTTCTACGCCGGTGCGGCCGAATGTTTCTGCGGTGACGATGCATTCCACCGCGTTGCTTTCGACTTCGAGTTTGAATTCGACATCGACATGGCTCAGGTACAGAGGGTGGCACAGCGGGATCAGTTCGGACGTGCGCTTGCTGCCTTGTATCGCGGCGATGCGCGCAATGCCCAGTACGTCGCCTTTGCGCGCGTTGCCGGACGAGATGAGTGCCAGGGTGGTGGCCAGCATGGTGATGCGGCCCGCGGCTTTGGCGATGCGTTTGGTCTCGCTCTTGTCGGCAATATCAACCATGTGCGCCTGGCCGTTCTGATTGAAATGGGTCAGGGGATTGCTCATGCTGCTTCTCCATTTTTTGCCGACCAGTGCTTGATGCGCTGCACATCGGAAGTTTTTGTTTCCAGCCAGTTCCCGCCATCTGGGGTCTGTTCTTTTTTCCAGAACGGGGCATCGGTCTTCAGGTAATCGATGATGAATTCGCAGGCCGCGAAGGCTTCGCCACGGTGTTGTGACGCGGTGGCTACCAGCACGATCTGTTCGTTTGGCAGCAACAGGCCGACGCGGTGGATCACGCGCGCAGCGATCAGGTTCCAGCGCGCGCTGGCCACGGCGATGATGTTGTCCAGTGCTTTCTCGCTCATGCCGGGATAGTGTTCCAGGGTGATGCTGTCAACGCGCCCGTCTCTGCTGAAGTCGCGCACCAGCCCAACAAAGGTGACCATGCCGCCGATTTTGTTGCTGTTGTTGCGCATGGCGGCGAGTTCGGCCGCTACATCGAAATCCTGTTCCTGTATCGATACGCTCATGTCAGCCTCCGGAGATCGGCGAGAATATCGCGATCTCGTCCTGATCGTGGATGCTGTCGTCCAGCCCGGAAAATTCCTGGTTGATCGCGCAGCGCACGCGGTTGTCTGCCAGTTCCTTGTTCCAGATTTCTCCGCGCAGACGCAGCCATGCGAGCAGTGCGCCCAGCGTGGTGATGTTGTCGGGAACATCGGCGGTTTCATTCGAGAGCGCGAGCAGTTCTCGCGGGCGGCCAAAATAGAGGAGTGAGATTTTCATATGCCGGGTTTCATGTCTTGTGAAAAGAAAAATGTTGCAGGATATAGTCGCTTACTTGTTGCGTGTCATTAATGTCGAGCGTGGGCAGCGGCAGCGGGGCTTTGCTGTCCGTCACTACTGCGATGATGTGCGGATCATTCGGATACAGCAGCGGGTGGCCGGTGGCCGCGCGATGCACTTCCAGTTTTGCAATGGGTTCTGTTTTGTAGCCTTCGACCAGCACCAGATCGCAGGGCGAAAGGTGTGCGCATAATTGATCAAGGCTGGGCTCTGTTTCCTTGGCCAGCTCATGCATCAGCGCCCAGCGATGGCCGGATGCGATCATCACTTCATGCGCGCCTGCCTGGCGATGACGGAAAGTATCCTTGCCCGGCTTGTCTATATCGAAATCATGATGTGCATGCTTGATGACCGAGACGCGCAGGCCGTGCTGCTTCAGCAGCGGAATAACTTTCTCCAGCAGCGTGGTTTTGCCGCTGCCGGAGTAACCGGCGAAGCCCAGTATGTTCATGCCGGACAATTTCCCATCTGTTTATTTGCCCACGGCCTGTTGCAATGCCTTGCGGATTGCTTCGGGCGATTTCATGATATTCATGAAGCTGTTGCTGCCCATCATGGCGAGGTCGGGGAAGTCGATGGCGATGCGGAAACGGGCATACAGCGCATAGATCTTGTTGCCCGAAACCAGCACTTCATAGGGCAGGTGGGCGGTGGATTTGATGTCGCGGAAATCAATTTCGCTCATGATGAACTTGTCATCCATGTATTTCTGGTCGTCCGTCGCGCCTTTCATGGCAACTCCGAACACCGTTTCCTTGTTGCCGGGAATATCGATGCGATAGACCTTGGTCACGCCCGCCTTGCCCGCAGCCAAGCCTTTCTCGACGGCGTTGACCGCTTCTTCATGGCTGCCGTATTCGGCCAGTTCACTGGGTTCATCGAAATATTCCATACCAAACATGTAGTGATATTTGCGCGCCTGGCTTGCCGTCATGCCTTTGGCACCGAACTCCTCGACACGGCCCAGTGCAGCTTGCAGCTTGGCGGCCACATCCTTCAGATCGCCCTTCATGCGGTAGACGTGCGACATGTAAATCGGGCTGGTGTAACTCACCTGAACTTCATTCTTTACCTTGGTGATCGACACGCGTTGTGCCGCGCCGAAGCCGCCATGCTCGGATTGTGCGGCATTGTTCTTCAGTTCGTCGTTGGTCACGATCAGAATCGTGGCGTCAGGGGTGGGGGAGTAATTGCCGACCACAGTGAAGCCATTTGCCGCCAATGCGGTTTTTGCCGCTTCGGCTTTTTCGGCCACTGTCCCGGCACCTTTGGAAGCCAGCACAAATGGCTTCAATATTTCGTCGGCCGCCATCGCCTGACCCGCACCGAGCAACATCAACACCGCCATCATTAAATTGCTTGTCATGCTTTTCATGGTTTCTCCTTTATGAATGCAAAAACGATCAAACAACGGTATAAATGAAACGATCAAATATTGGTTTGCTGTGCCGGTTTGAACCAGGCCAGCTTTTTCTTGAGGCTGACCACGCCGCCGATGATGATCAGCGTAGGTGCCTGCAGTTTTTCGTTTTGCGCGATACCGGGCAAGGTGGATAGTGTGCCACAAACGACGCGCTGATTGGGTGTCGTCCCTTGCTGCACGATGGCGGCAGGTGTGGATTCAGCCAGTCCATGTTCTATCAGATTTGCGCACAATGTGTCGAGGCCTTGCAGCCCCATGTACACCACCACGGTTTGCCTGGGGCGCGCCAGCATTTCCCAGTCGAGATCCATGCTGCCGTCTTTCAGGTGGCCGGTGACGAACACGCAGGACTGCGCATGGTCGCGGTGGGTCAGCGGTATGCCGGCATAGGCTGAAACGCCGGAGGCGGCGGTGATGCCCGGCACAACCTGGAAGGCGATCTTGTGCTCGGCCAGTTTTTCGATTTCCTCGCCGCCGCGCCCGAAAATGAACGGGTCGCCGCCCTTCAAGCGCAACACACGTTTGCCTTCCTGCGCGAGTCGTACCAGCAAGTCGTTGATGCCTTCCTGCGGTAACGTGTGGTCGCCGCGCATCTTGCCGACAAAAATGCGCTCCGCGTCGCGGCGCGTCATTTCCAGCACAGGCTTGGAAACGAGGTTGTCATACAGCACCACGTCTGCTTTTTGCATCAGGCGCAATGCCTTGAAGGTCAGCAAATCGGGGTCACCCGGGCCGGCGCCAACCAGATACACTTCCCCGATCGACGTATGCTTTTCATCGGCCA
>Ga0315270_10000568_pt1 | contig 20397 bp, 8 predicted proteins | sample C1_bottom_MG_FD_204932 | JGI IMG/M metagenome (GOLD analysis project Ga0315270, IMG submission 204932) | Sediment microbial communities from Yellowstone Lake, YNP, Wyoming, USA - C1_bottom | ecosystem: Environmental > Aquatic > Freshwater > Lake > Sediment | place: USA: Wyoming | collected...
GCGGCGGAAGCTCCAATTCGGTGGAAATTCGAGTCACGGATAATTTCGATCACCACGCGACAGGCTTCCCTTTGGAAGGTCAACATCGCGTCGTCTCCTGCCAACTGTGTCACATTAATCAGGTATTCAAGGGAACCCCGAGAATATGTTCTCAGTGCCACAATGGCGTTGTGGCGGCGGGCCGTCCGGTCAACCATATCCCAACCGACCGCGCTTGCGACATTTGTCACAAACCGAGCGGCTTTCTTGCCTCAGCCCGCATGGAGCACGGCTCGACTAACGCGCCCTGCCAGTCCTGTCACAATGGTTCATTGGCCGTGGGACAAACGCGGGACCACATCCCCACCAACGCGCCCTGCGGGCAATGCCATCAGGTGGGTGGCGCCTGGATTCCCGCCAATTTTTCGCATGAAGGCGTCGGCGACAAATGCGTAACCTGTCACAATAATCGCTCAGCCACAGGCAAACCGACCAGTCACATTGCTAGCTCTGACCGCTGCAGCGCCTGCCACACAAACACCCGCTGGAAACCCGCAACGACTGTCGACCATAACGAAATAGTGGGTGCCTGCACCCTGTGCCACAACGGAATCACAGCCCTTGGCAAACCAAAACAACACATTGTTACTAACCTTGACTGTAGCGCGTGTCATCTCAACAAGGGCGTTAGTTTCAGCATTCAGGGCGGCTTCACTACGGTACACAGCGCAATAACTTCCGGTTGTTTTAGTTGCCATAATGGAAGCACGGCGGTCGCCAAATCGGCCAAACATATCACCACCTCTAACCGCTGCGAGGCCTGTCACAGCGCGGCTGCCAACAGCTTTTCCGGCGGTTTAAAGGTTGACCATGCCGAAGTGATTGGCGTTTGCAGCAGTTGTCACAATGGCATTATTAGCAAAGGCAAAAGCGGCGCGCATATTACGACCAGCGGCAATTGCGGAAGCTGTCATCGCACCAGCGGGTTCAAGCCGGCTTCAACCGTCGACCATCGTGAAGTGATTGGGGCGTGTTCCAGCTGTCACAATGGCTCAAAGGCATTGGGCAAGTCCGGCACCCATATCAGCACGGCGGAGCAATGCGATACGTGCCACTCCACCACCGCATTCACCCCAACGCTTTTTGACCACTCCAAAATTGGTGCTACTACCTGCGTTACGTGTCACAACGGCGTGTCTGCCAAAGCAAAATCGGGCAGCCACATTGCCACAGACAATAGCTGTCAAGCTTGCCACTCCGCCGGCAAAACATGGACACCGTTCAAAGTCGACCACACCCACGTACAAGGCACCTGTTCCTCCTGCCACACCGGCAAAGCCGCTGTGGGCAAACCGGCAAACCACGTAGCGACAACCTCTGAATGCAGCGTCTGCCACACGGTAACCTCATTCAGCTCGGCCACGTTCAGCCACGTGGGAATTACCTCGGGTTGCAGTAATTGCCACGGCGTAACAGCGAGAGGCAAATCGGCCACGCACGTATCCAGCACCAGTCAGTGCCAGGCCTGCCATACCACAGCCAGCTGGATAAGTGGAATAACGTTCCAGCATTCACAGGCCCTTGGAACGTGTTCGAGCTGTCACGACGGCGCTATCGCCAAAGGCAAATCCGTTTCCCACATCAACTCATCTAACTCCTGCGACGCTTGCCACACCAATAGTGCGTGGAAACCTGCAACTAAAGTCGACCACAATGAAGTGATTGGCTCATGTACGAGTTGCCACAATGGCGTGATCGCAACCGGCAAGCCAACCAACCACATTCAAACCACCAGCGACTGCAAGAGCTGCCACAGCACCAGCGGCTGGCTAACACTCACAGCGGTGGATCACAGCCAAATCACGAAGAATTGTTTTAACTGTCATAATGGCGTTAACGCAATCGGAAAATCGGTATCGCACATTGCTGGCAGCACCGTTTGCGAAGCCTGCCACGGTACTGTCGCGTTCAAACCCGCAACGAAGGTTGATCATTTACAGGTAACGGGCACGTGTTCGGTCTGCCACAACGGCACTACAGCAAAAGGGAAAACGCCCACGCACATAAGCTCGACCAGTGCTTGCGAACGCTGCCATACCAGCACAGCCTGGAAACCGGCCACCAAGGTTGACCACACTCAAGTGTTAGGTACCTGTGCCTCCTGCCACAACGGTATCGCCGCTAAGGGCAAGTCGACCACACACATTAAATCATCCAACAATTGCGACGCCTGCCATTCCAATTTAGCGTGGAAGCCCGCGACAAAAGTTGATCATAACGAAGTGGTGGGTGTCTGCTCCGACTGCCACAACGGCGTCATCGCCAAGGGAAAGAATGCCGGTCACCCGACAACGACTAATCTATGCAGCGCCTGCCATGGCACAAGCAGCTTTAAGCCCATTACCAAAATGGACCATAACCAAATAACCCAAAGTCCAGTCTGCGCAAGCTGCCACAACGGCACCATTGCGACTGGAAAACCGGCTGGCCACCCATCGACTACCAAAGATTGCGGTTCGAGCGGTTGCCATACCACTGCGAACTGGAATGCCTAGTTGGGCAGGATGGATGAAATACAAGCTAAATTGAACCTTAGAGCGGAACGTTGCTCAGAAACTTTCGAATGGGACACTTTCCAGTCGATATAATAACGTCCACGCATTAAACCAAGAGATTGCCCTAAATTGTTGTGTTTCCCCGACAAACTAATCGTCCGCAGAGCATTCATTGCGGCTCTTGTTTTCTTAGGCTGGCTGGTTGGGCAACCATTCGCACAAGCCGAAGTATCAGAAACAGCTCCGAGCGAGCATGAACCCGCAGCGATTCTTTCGCAAGGGGCGATAGCCAGCGATGGCTTCAATCACCACGCCACCGGATTCCCGCTCGAGGGGCAACATCGCCTAATTGCCTGCCAACTGTGCCACATTAATCAAGTATTCAAAGGCACGCCAAGAACGTGCTCACAGTGCCATAACGGCATATTGGCCAGCGGCCGCCCGACTAAGCATATTCCCACCGACCGGCCCTGTGACACCTGCCACCGCGCCGGCGGCTTCAAAACCATGGCAAGAATGGACCACGGCGCCACGCAGGAACCGTGCGCATCGTGTCATAACGGCACAATAGCGGTTGGGCAATCCGCCAATCACATCCCTACGATTTTATCCTGCGACCAGTGCCACACAGTGGGTGGCGCATGGAAGCATACTCGCTTTGCCCACGCGGTTGGAGAATCGGGTTTACCCGTTTTGTTTTTTCACCAGGGCCTCGGCACTAACTGTATCTCGTGCCATAACAATCGTTCAGCGGCGGGTAAACCGGCCAATCACCTTACCACCACAGACCGCTGCGGCGCCTGCCATACCAATGCCGGATGGAAACCCGCCAGCGGCGTTAATCATGATGACGTGATCGGCAGTTGCACCTCATGCCACAACGGTAGCATCGCGACTGGCAAGCCCCAGCAACACATTGCCACCACGCTCGAGTGTATCGTCTGCCACATAAACAAGGGCATTACCTTCGCGCTGCCAGGCGGATTCGGGAATTTTCACAACGCCCAAACCTCAGGCTGCAACAATTGCCACAACGGCATCAGCACCACCGGAAAGCCAGCCAAACACATTCTGACATCCAATAGATGCGAAGCGTGCCATAGCGCGGCTCAGCCACGCTTTACGCCGAAGACAAAAGTTGATCACGCCGAAGTGATTGGCGCCTGTAGCAGTTGCCACAATGGAACACCCACCAAAGGCAAATCCAGCGGACACCTGGCGACCACCGACAATTGTGGCAGCTGCCACCGCACTACCGCCTTCAAACCTGCCGTTAGCGTGGATCACAGCGAAGTGATTGGCGCGTGCGCAACATGTCACAACGGCCTCAAAGCGCCGGGAAAATCCGGCACGCACATCGTCACCAACGAGCCATGCGGCACCTGCCACAGCACAACCAAGTTTTTGCCCACGGTTTTTGATCACACAACCGGCGCCGATTTAAACAACTGTTTTAGCTGCCATAACGGCGTATCAGCAAAAGGAAAGCCCAGCAACCACATCGCTGCGGATAATAGTTGCCAGGCTTGCCACGTGGCAGGAAAAACTTGGGTCCCGAAAAAGGTAGATCATGACCATGTGCAAGGCACCTGTAGCAGCTGCCATAACGGCACAATAGCTACGGGCAAACCAAGCAACCATGTAGTCACAGCGCTTGAGTGTAACGATTGTCACAAACAACCCGCCACATTCAGTCAATCGGCGTTCAACCACACCGGGGTCACGTCCGGCTGTAGCGATTGTCACAACGGCGTAAAGGCGAAAGGCAAGCCCACCGGCCATGTTCCGGCTACCAACCTATGCCAGGAATGCCACACCACGGCCGGTTGGAAAGGGGCGATTACCTTCCAACACTCGCAAGCCGTTGGACCCTGCTCGGGCTGCCACAATGGCACCACCGCCCCCGGCAAAAGCGCTACTCACATCAACAGCTCTAACAACTGCAACACCTGCCATACCACCACTAGCGGCTGGAAATTCGGGTTAAAAGTTGATCACACGCAAGTAATAGGCACGTGCGCCGGCTGTCACAACGGCACAACCGCCAAAGGCAAGAGCAGCGCACACATAACAGCTACCAGCTCGTGCGACGCCTGCCACTCTAAATTAGCATGGATTCCTGTTACGAAAGTCGACCATAATGAAGTGCTTGGCATCTGCTCCAGCTGCCACAATCGCGTAACAGCCACAGGTAAACCCAACAGCCACATTGCGACCACTAACGACTGCAAAACCTGCCATACCACCAGTGGCTGGCTGACGGTTTCTTCGGTAGACCACAGTCAAATTTCGGGCACCTGCGTCAGCTGCCACAACGGTACAACAGCCAAAGGAAAATCGAGCACGCATATTTCAAGCAACGACAGCTGCGAAGCCTGCCACAATACCATTGCCTTCAAACCGGCTACAAAAGTGGACCACACTCGAGTGACGGGGGTGTGTTCAAGCTGCCACAATGGCGTGATAGCCAGAGGCAAATCCACCACGCACATTGGTTCGTCGGCCACCTGCGATGCCTGTCACACTTCGACTGCCTGGAAACCCATAACCAAGGTTGATCACTTGCAGGTCATCGGCACCTGTTCGGTTTGCCACAATGGCACCGCGGCCAAGGGTAAGCCGGCCCTGCACATCACCTCTACCACCGCTTGCGAGCGTTGCCATTCGAGTACAGCCTGGAAGCCAGCCACCAAGGTGGACCACTCCCAAGTAGTGGGAACCTGCGCCACCTGCCATAACGGCACCTCAGCCAAAGGAAAACCACTAACACATATAGCGTCATCGGCAAGTTGCGACGCCTGCCACTCGAATTTAGCCTGGAAGCCGGTAACAAAAGTGGATCACAACGAAGTGGTCGGCACCTGTAGCGGCTGCCACAATGGTGTTATTGCAAAGGGCAAACCCACTAACCACATTCAGACTACCGGCGACTGTAAGGGTTGTCATACGACCAGCGGCTGGTTACAAGTGGCAGCCGTAGATCACAGCCAAATTACGGACCCGTGCGTCACCTGCCACAACGGCACCAAAGCCAAAGGCAAAACAGCCTCACATATAAACAGTACCGACGCCTGCGAAGCCTGCCATAACTCGGTTCTGTTTAAACCCGCGACCAAGGTCGACCACACACAAGTTATTGGTACCTGTTTCACTTGCCACAACGGCACCATCGCAAAAGGCAAATCCGCCACCCATATCGCTAGCAACAATGCCTGCGAATTGTGCCACAGCAAAACAAGCTTTACGCCCGTCATAAAAGTAGATCACACACAAGTAAACGGCACCTGCTCCGGCTGCCACAATGGCGTGCAGGCCAAAGGCAAACCTGTCACTCACATTAATTCGACAAGCTTCTGCGAGGCGTGCCATTCATCGGCCGCGTGGAAGCCCGTTACCAAAGTTGACCATCAGCAGGTCATTGGCACTTGCGGCGTTTGTCACAACGGCACCGCAGCCAAAGGCAAACCAACGCTACACATTAACTCGACTACCGCCTGCGAGCGATGCCACTCTATTGTCGGGTGGAAACCAGCCACCAAAGTTGACCATACTCAAGTGTTAGGTGTTTGTTCCAGTTGCCACAATGGCGTGACCGCCAAGGGCAAACCGGTTTCCCACATTAGCTCTTCGACGAACTGCGAAACATGCCACTCGAATCTAGCCTGGAAACCCGTTACCAAAGTTGACCACAACGAAGTGATTGGAACCTGCTCCAGCTGCCACAACGGCGTTAACGCCGCGGGCAAACCCACGAACCACATCCAAACTACCGGTGACTGCAAAACCTGCCATACCACCGCCGGCTGGAAACTGGTTACCGCCGTTGACCACACAACATTGACGGGTCCATGCTCAAGCTGCCACGATGGCACGAAAGCCGTCGGAAAATCGGCGAGCCATATCAATAGCAGCACCGCCTGCGATGCTTGCCACAACACCACATCGTTCAAACCCGTATTAGTGGTTGATCACACTCAAGTCATCGGCACTTGCTCTGCGTGCCACAACGGAACCATCGCAATAGGAAAATCGGCTAGCCACATTTCCAGCACGACGGCCTGCCAGTTGTGTCACGGCACGGCGAGCTTCAAGCCTGCCTCGAAGGTGGATCACACGCAGGTCAATGGCACGTGCTCGTCCTGCCACAATGGCACAACAGCCAAGGGCAAGCCTGCGGGGCACATCAATTCGTCAACGGCATGCGAAGCCTGTCATTCCTCTTCGTTTTGGAAGCCCGCGACCAAAGTCGATCATTTGCAGGTGATTGGCACCTGCTCCGCTTGTCATAACGGCACCACGGCGAAAGGCAAACCTGCGCTACACATCAACTCAACCAATGCGTGCGAACGCTGCCATACCAGCACCGCATGGAAACCCGCCACCAAGGTTGATCACACACAGGTGTTAGGCACGTGCTCCACCTGCCACAACGGCACTAGTGCGAAGGGCAAGCCCACAACGCATATTAAGTCCTCGACCAATTGCGATGCCTGTCATTCTAATCTCGCTTGGAAGCCTGTGACAAAGGTGGACCACAACGAAGTAGTTGGCGTGTGCGCAGACTGCCATAATGGTGTCGTTGCCAAGGGTAAATCGACGAATCATATTGCCAGCACCACATTGTGCAGCGCGTGCCATTCAACCACTGCATTCAAACCAGCCACCAAAGTCGATCACACTCAAGTCACCGGTGCCTGCTCAACCTGCCACAACGGCGTAATCGCCACAGGCAAGTCCACGAGTCACCCCACAACAACAAATTTGTGCAGCGCCTGCCATGGGACTACCGCGTTCAAGCCCATAACAAAAATGGACCACACACAGGCAAGCGGCGCCTGCGAAACGTGTCACAACGGCACGATTGCCACCGGTAAGTCCAGCAATCACCCCGGCGCGACCAACGTGTGCGGTGCCTGCCATTTCTCGACGACTTCGTTTACGGCATCCATCAACGTGGATCACAAACAAGTAGCGGGACTGTGTTCCAGCTGCCACAACGGCATAATTGCGAAAGGAAAACCTTCAGGCCACCCTTCAACGACGAAAGACTGTGGCGCAAGCGGATGTCACACTACGTCGACCTTTAGCAAGTAATAACACCCAATCTAACCCAAGCTATTCTTCCTGAAAATTCCGGGCCTTTAATACTAATTTCACTTTTAGATGGCGTAATATTGCACGCCGAACGTCCGACACTTTTTCCTGAATCAACCGTTTGGATTGCCAAGTTCCGTCGAACAAGACACAGAGCCGGCCACTTTTGACGCGCCATTGTGCTGCAAACGCCTCTCCTGGGTTTGGTCGATGGGTACTTAAATGGGAGTCGGCTTTGAACCAAACATTTGCGGACACAACCAACATGAACAGAAAAACTCTGCTTGAAGAAACAACAAGTAAAGTCGCACAAGTCACACTGCTTTTCTGGATCATAAAAATCTGCGCGACAACTCTAGGGGAAACCGCGGGCGATTTACTCTCCATGACCATGGACGTGGGTTACGGGCTAAGCACGGTTATTCTTATGGGGTTCTTCGCCATTACATTAGTTGCGCAGCTCCGCGCAAAGGCGTTTCACCCGGTGTTATTTTGGACCGTGGTGGTTTCAACCAGCACGGCGGGCACGACGATGTCCGATTACATGGACCGAACATTAGAGCTTGGCTACGCCACCGGCTCGCTAATATTAGTATCTGGTTTGATAATTGTCCTGGCTTTGTGGCGCTATAGCGAGAAGTCACTTTCTGTCGAGAACATAAGCACAAGAAAGGCTGAGCTCTTCTACTGGACAGCGATTCTATTTTCGAACACCTTGGGCACGGCCTTGGGCGACTATTTAGCCGACGACTCCGGCCTTGGCTTCCTCGGCGGCGCCTTACTCGTCGGCGGCTCCATTGCAGTCATTGCGTTGGCCTCGTTCTTTACCAACATCAATCGAATCGCCCTATTTTGGGCCGCATTCGTTTTGACGCGTCCGTTCGGAGCCACGTTTGGTGATTTGCTGACTAAACCCGCAGACCACGGCGGACTCGATTTTGGCACAATCGGATCATCGGCAATACTTGCTTCATTGTTAATCGGCCTCGTTGCGTACGCAACAATCAAACGCAAACATTGAAAACGGCCCGCTTGGCCGCACGGCAAAGTTGGTTCACCAACATAACCTTGCCGTCTCGCAACATCGCGCGGACATGCCGGCCGAGCCGGGCCGGCATAGAACTTGCCAATTTGCGCTGTTCGGGCCGGCCTGCTTTTACCGACTAACCAATCATCCAGCACCCGCGTTCCGAAAGTTAGGAATTCAACAACGGTTTTAAACTTCGGTAGTCCAACGCCGAATGCAGTTTTTTCGCTTTCGAGGCAAGCGTCCACTATGATCGACAGAAAAATTAGTCCAGCGGGAGTTTTCGAAAATCGAAGATACCCGACAATCTCGAAAGACGTCGATTTCGTATGTCGACACACTGACCTCAGCCCTCGCGCTGGTTGCGCTCAAGGCGCCCTCGCTCCTCGCCTTTGAAAATGACGCTCGATTCAATGAACGTGTGCAAGGCAACTTACGACGGTTATTTCACATTGGCCAAGTACCGTGCGACACCACGATGCGGGAAATTATCGACGAGATTCCGACCGAGCGCTTGCACAAACCCTACAGGCGCATTTTCGCCGCCTTGCAGCGCGGCAAGGATCTCGAACCCTACGTATTCATGGACGGCTACTACCTGGTGGCACTCGATGGCTCCGGCTATTTCTCACCCTCGACCGTGCATTGCGACTATTGCGGCGTGAAACACCATCGTGACGGCACGACCTCGTACTATCACCACGCGCTGTCGGGTGTATTGATTCATCCAAAACAGAAAGTAGTGATTCCGTTCTCGCCCGAACCGATCACCCGGCACGACGGCGACAATAAGAACGATTGTGAGCGGCATGCGGCGCGACGATTTTTAGAACGCCTACGACGCGAGCACCCGCTCATCAAAGCCATCATTACCGAAGATGGGCTGTCGTCGAATGCACCCCATATCGAGCTCCTAAAACAGCTTGATTACTGCTACATTCTCGGGTGTAAGCCGGGCGATCACACCCATTTATTCGAGTTTATCGAAGCGAGCGACAGCCTGGGTGTGATCAAGAAAACCAGCCTGAACGTTGAAAAGCGCACCATTGCGTTTCGCTACATGAACGATGTCGAGCTCAACGACGCGTCGAAGTTAAAGACGAATTTTTTCGAATGCATCGAAACCCGCGCCGGTGGCACCCACTTGCGTTTTAGCTGGGTCACGGACATCACTATCACGAACGAAAACATCTTCCAGCTCATGAGAGCGGGACGCGCGCGTTGGAAAATCGAAAACGAAACGTTCAATACGCTCAAAAACCAAGGGTATGAATTCGAGCACAACTTTGGCCATGGCCAGCATTACCTGAGCAGCAACATGATGATGCTCATGATGTTGGCATTCTTGATTGACCAATCTCAGTTATTGGGCTGTCGCGTTTATCAAAAGGCGAAGGAACGTGCGGGCCGGTGGGCGCACCTCTGGGAGGTCGTGCGTGGGCTCATCCACAATTTCGAAATAGACAGCTGGGACACGCTACTCCAGGCCCTCGCATTTGGTGGCCACTCGCCGCGACCGTTAGACACGAGTTAGAAATGTGGGTGGGAAAGGGATCTTGGCAAACGTTTTCTTCCGGAGGGGTTGGGTAGAAATTTAGATCGCGAGTGAACTTGGCCTTACCTGGAAACGGTGAGCCGGTCACTGCTACGTGCTCGGAAACTGGGAGACAATGCAGCAGTAAGGATAGAAATTGGCGGGAGCGGCTGCACATTTTTCATAGAACTAGACGATGAACGAGCGGTAGACTACGCTTAATAAACAAGCCTAGAAATTTCTCGATCTTTGGACGTGCCAAAGCCCAACTTTTTCGCGCCTAGAATCCGGTTCGCAGTAGTCAGCATAATAAAGACTGCACTTCAAGTGCAGATCCAGGGGAGGCCAATCATGCGGCCAGCATCATGTCGAGCGTTGGCGCACGTCGTCCATAGACCAGGCATAGCCCGAAGCCGTTGGGCATTATCGTACACACATTTGCATCTGGTTGCGTTCGTTCTAATGGCTATTTTTACTGCCACCAGCAGCCACGCGACTACTAACCCGCTCCCGACAAACCACACCACATTTACCAACGGCTGCTCAATTTGCCACAACGGCGTAGCAGCGACGGGTGTTTCAGCTACGCATATCAAAAGCACGCCACTCTGCGAGGGCTGTCATTCGGTATACGCCTTCAAACCGACCCGCATGAACCACACGCAAGCGATTGGGCAATGCATCGAATGTCATAACGGTTCCATTAGCACCAGCCGCGGCGTCGTCACGGCCAAACCCACTACGCACATCCCCACCAGCAATGACTGTGTTGCGTGCCATGTGACCGCGATTTGGAAACTTCGGCCGCGATTCGACCACAAACAGGCAATCGGCACCTGCGTGAGCTGCCACGGCGGCAGCAACCCGACATTGATGCATGCCAAATCAACTACCCATCCCGCGACGACCGACAAATGCGATGCCTGCCACGGCGTAGTGTCATTTCAAGCCGGAATTGTGCTTACCCATTCGGAGGCACTGGGCACATGCCTGTCGTGTCACACCGCAGCCAGCAAGAGCACAACCGGCAAGCCGAGTTTCCACCCCGCAACGCTGGACCTTTGCGAGGGCTGCCACAATACGGCGCGCTGGTTGCCATTAGCGAAGATGGATCACGCGCAAGTGCTGCCCAATAGCTGCAATTCCTGCCACAATGGCAGCCAAGCCTCAGGCAAATCTGCCGGACACGTTCCCAGCACGCGCTTGTGCGACGCCTGCCACGTAGCGCCCACGGGCATCACCGGCTCCTGGAAGAACGTGCCCCGCGTTGACCACACGCAGGTATTGGGGACGTGCATAGCCTGTCACAATGGCAACTTGGCCACGGGAAAGAGCCTACTACACTCGCCGACCACAAATCGCTGCGAGGCCTGCCATAACACCGCACCACTGCCCTGGTCGCCCTTCAGAACAGTAGATCACAACGAAGTGCTCTCCAGTAGCTGCAGCAGCTGCCATGGAAGCAGCATCGCCGTCGCACAGGGTCCGAACCATATTCCAACTACCGACCAATGCGACGCCTGCCATAGCACCACCACATTCATACCCGTGGTAAAGGTCGATCACAGCCAAGTCATCGGCACCTGCCTGGATTGCCACAACGGCTTAAGGCCGACCATTACCAGCAAACCAGCCACCCATATTCCAACGCAAGCCAATTGCAGCCCCTGCCACGCCACCACCAGTTTCGCGACCGCATTCACCCATACCAATGTGGGCTCCCAAGCGTGTTTAGACTGCCACAACAACACCGTAGCCACGGGGAAATCGGCCAATCACATCAAAACCAGCGATGCGTGTCAAAAATGCCATGCCGTTGCACCAACGCCCTGGACCAGCATCGCCGCCGTCGACCACACCCAAGTACTGGGCACCTGCGTCGATTGCCATCGATACACGAACTTGCCTGCTCGGGGCAAGCCGGCAACGCACGTCGTCTCCTCCGATTTCTGCGACAAATGTCACTTCACGACCGCCTTCGCGCCCGTTTCAACGGTCGATCACAATGAGGTGTTTGGCGTCTGCTCGGGATGCCACAACGGCACAACGGCCGCCGGAAAATCGGCAACCCATCCGACAACCAGCAGTTTATGCGATGCCTGCCATGCTAGTCCGCCAGCCGTTAAAGGCTGGACCCCTGTTACGCGCGTCGACCACACCCAGATCCTTGGAACCTGCCAACAGTGCCACGTGCCAGGTGGTGGAGCACGCACGAGCAAGTCAGCCAGTCATCCCGCCACGACCGACCGGTGCGGAGCTTGCCACGCGACGAACGCATGGACGCCGCTCGTCGTAATGGACCACAACGAGGCGGTCGGCACCTGCGCCAGCTGCCACAACGGCGTGATCGCAACGGGAAAATCGGCCAGTCACCCAGCCACCACAAGCACACTCTGTGGCGCCTGCCACACCACAGTGGCGTTTCGCCCCGCCCTCCAATTCGACCACACACTGGTTACCGGCGCGTGCTCGTCGTGCCACAACGGCGTCAATGCCACAGGAAAATCGGCCGCCCATCCCACCACAACGGACGCGTGCGGAGCCTGCCATCTTTCAAGGACGTCATTCCTCGTCTCCGTTCGCGTGGATCACAAACAAATAGCCGGCCTCTGCGCCAACTGCCACAATGGCACCATTGCCAGGGGCAAACCGGCTGGCCACAAAGTAACGACTAAAGACTGTGGGGCGAGCGGGTGCCACAATACATCCAGCTGGGGTGACTGAGGACAGCCGCCGGAACTGTGCCGTTCCGGGTCGGATCTTAGCAAAGTCCGGCTAGCTTCTTGCTGGGAATTGCAGATTCCAGGACCCTGAACGCATTGCAAGGATAGCCCATGACCCCTCCCGGCGACCGCCCGGACCTAAAAACACTTTTTGAACGCGCAACGCAGCTCCATCAGGCCGGCGAATTGGCCGAGGCCGAAGAGCTCTATCGTGCTGTATTGTCCGAACAACCTGAGAACGCCTACGCCTGGAATGGCCTCGGCGCGATCGCCCAAAAGATTGGCATGTACGACGTCTGCATTGAATTCTTCCTTAAAGCGGCAGACATCGACCCCCACAACCCGCAATTCTTCTTCAATCTGGGTAACGCTTACCATGCAACAGGCAATTTCAATCAGGAAATAATTGCCTACACTCAGGCCATTGAACTCAACCCAAACTATTTCGAACCCTGCGCTAATCTCGCCTATTCGCTGCACGAACACAAACTCTACATTGAAGCGCTTACGCTTTATAAGCACGCGCTCGACCTCCGACCCGACGACGCGGAAACTCGTTATAACCTCGCCAACGCGCTGGTCGAACTCGATGACTGTGCCGGCGCCATCAGTCAGTTCGAACAGCTCATCCAGACGCACGCCGATGTGCCCGAAATTCAATTCGGCTATGGCCGCGCATTACACAAATCAGGGCGTGCTGCCGAGGCAATGTTAGCTTACGAACGCGCCATTGCACTCGATGCAGAAATGGCAGAAGCTTATCAAAATCTCGGCCACTTACTGCGCGCAAGCGGAGATTTGGACGGCGCTGTAATGCGCTTTCAGGCGGCGCTTGCGCTTGACAGAAAGGTGCCTGGCGTCGCCGTCGCACTCGGCGCCACGCTGCGCGACCTTGGCCGAACCGAAGAAGCGCTTTGGGTGTTACAAAACGCCTGCCGTAGCCACCCTCAAGACGCCCTCGCCTATGCCAATTTGGGCAATACATTGGCCGATACCGGCGATTTCGAAGCGGCGGCCGGCGCACATCAACAAGCCATTGAGCTCACCCCCGATCGCGCCGAGCTACACATGAATTTCGGCGTGGCGCTGCAGAATTTGCATCGTGTCGACGACGCCATTGCCGCCTATCGACATGCGCTGACGCTGGACCCCGATCTCGGTGAAGCGCATTGGAATTTATCGCTTGCGCTGCTGTTAAACGGTAACTTCGCCGAAGGCTGGCCAGAATATGAATGGCGCTGGCACAGCGGCCCACAACGCGACGCCAAGCGCAGCTTCAGCCAACCGCAATGGAGAGGCGAGAACATTCACGGCAAAACCGTGTTGCTGCACGCAGAACAAGGCTTGGGCGACACCCTGCAGTTCGTGCGCTACGCCCCGTTGCTCGCCCAGCGCGGCGTAGCGGTGGTAGTGGAATGCCAACCCGCACTATTGAAATTACTGCACTATTCGCTACCAGGCATTCGCGTCATCGCCCGTGGGGAAACGCCACCCCCATTCGACTTACACTGTCCTATGCTTAGCCTTCCACTGGCATTTAGCACATCGCTGGCCACAATCCCGGCGAACACCCCCTATTTGCAGGTGCCGCCGGAGAAGCAAGCCTATTGGGAAGCGAAGTTCAGAAACGAAGTGCAAACCTGCGTAGGGCTGGTATGGGCCGGCAACCCCCGCGCCCACAACCCGGCGCTGCACCACATCGACCGCCGCCGCAGCATGGACATAAGCCACTTTTCTCCGCTAGGCGAATTACCCAATTTGGCATTTCACAGCCTGCAAATCGGCGAACGCGGACTCGATGTTAGAAACAACCCTAGCAACTTCCGAGTTGCCGATCACAGCTACGAACTCACCGACTTCTGCGACACCGCCGCGCTGATCCAACAATTGGACCTCGTGATAAGCGTAGACACGTCGGTGGCTCATCTTGCCGGCGCACTCGGCAAGCCCGTTTGGCTGCTGTCCCGCTTCGATGGCTGCTGGCGTTGGCTGCTCGAACGCCCAGACAGCCCGTGGTACCCGAGCATGCGAATTTTTCGGCAGGCGCGCCCAGGCGACTGGGAAGGCGTTATTGAGGAAGTCCGTGGAGCGCTACGCGAGAATCTGCCGTAGCGCCACTGACCTATGACTGACCGCGCTTGAACGCAGTACCATTACAAACCGGGCACGGCGGAATCCGCCCGACTTTATTGAATTGCAGCGCCTTGCCGCAATGAGTACACACTAGCGTACCCATACCAGTCACTTCGCCGGTATTCCATTGTGTGTATTTGGATGCAACGTGTGAAAGGTGCTTCAATTCAAGGCGTGCGCGATCAACCAGTCCACTCAATTTCGAAACGGCCTGCTTTTCCACTAACAGCCCGTCCAAACGTAACCAATCTACCAGTTCCCGTTCGCGGCTCGCCACGAACGAACCAGCGTCATGAAGATCGCGGGCGACGAAGGCGAGCACTTTTTCCGCTTCATCAAACGACAACTCACGCAGTTCCAGCGCCTTTTTCGTGCTCGCATCCAGCGCCTTCTGCAATGCCGCCTCGCCTTTTTCTTTGCTTTCATCGAGCGTCGTTTTGGTGCGCTCGAGTAGTGTTTCGTAAGCCTGCAACAATCGCTCGCCTAAATCGCTACCGGGGCCTTGTGTGTATGTCATAACGGGTCTCGCATTGGTGGGGGCGTATGGACTAGTATTGCATGTCCCGTTCCCTCGAGGAATACCCCTCAGGATAATGTGGCGGAGACTTCAGCACCATGAGCGATCAAATTGATGGGGCGTCGAGTTACTCGGCAACCAAAAGCCGAATAATTTTGCGCCAAACTGCGCTGACCGTTCTCTTGGCAGCAGCGTGCCTCATGCCCGCCTGGGCACAACCTGCCCCACTGGTTGTACACCACGCGTTGCGCGTCGTCCTTGATCCTGCCGCCCATACTCTTGACGTGCAGGACACGATTGAGCTGCCGGCCGCAGAAGCCGAAGACACCACTTGGGTTTTCGTTTTGCACGACGGATTAGCGGTCACCGGCCCCGCCGGAACCGCGGCCCGACCTGCGTCAAACACCGGCTTTGATTTATTCCCTGTACCCGCGCAGCGGATCACCGTCCCCGTTCCTGCGGGCGTGCACACCGTCACGCTAAAATACTCTGGCAAAATTGAACACGGCATTAGCGGCGGCAATGCGGCAGACGCGAGCAGCATCAGCGATAGCCCGGGCTTCATCGGCCCCAATGGCGCGTTTCTGGGTGAAACAAGCCTGTGGTACCCGCAACATGAAAATGATTTAGTCACGTTTAAGCTGCAAGTCGCCACCGGCCAGGACTGGACCACAGTCAGCCAAGGCAGCCGCACCCAGAATGAACATGCAGCAAATCAAACTACGGTGACCTGGGAAGAGACCAATCCGCAGGAAAGCATTTATTTGGTGTCGGCACCGTTCGTTGAATATTCGGCAAAAACCGGCCCCGTTGAGGCCATGGTTTTTCTGCGCACGGCCGACCCTGCCTTGGCCAAACAGTATTTAGACGCAACCGACCGCTATATAGCCATGTTCTCAAAACTCGTCGGACCGTACCCTTACGGCAAGTTCGCATTAGTTGAAAACACCTGGGAAACGGGATTCGGCATGCCCTCGTTCACGCTATTGGGCTCGAACGTGCTGCGATTGCCGTTTATTATTCAATCGTCGTATCCGCATGAAATATTGCATAACTGGTGGGGCAACGGCGTCTATGTCGACTACGACTCTGGCAATTGGGGCGAGGGCCTCACCGCCTATTTGGCCGACCAATTATTGCGCGAACAACGCGGCGAAGGGGCTGCCGGACGTCGTGGAATCTTGCAGAACTACACTGATTTCGTTAGCACCGAACAAGACTTTCCCATCGCTAAGTTCAATTCCCGTCATAGCTCCAGCAGTGAAGCGGTGGGGTACGGAAAAGCGCAAATGGTTTTCCATATGCTACGCGTCGAATTGGGTGATGCCGTATTCAATGCCGGCTTACGCGACCTTTACAAAACGTATCGCTTCAAGAAAGCCCGATTCAGCGATCTTGAGCGCACCTTCAGCGAAGTCTCACACCGCGTGCTAAAGCCGTTCTTCGTTCAATGGATAGATCGGGCCGGTGCCGCTACGTTAAAGATTCGCGGCGCTTCCACGGCTCAATCCAAGGGCATTCACAACCTACGCCTCACGCTAGAACAAACCCAAACCGGCCAAGCATTCGGCCTGCGCATCCCTGTCGCCATCACGCTCAAAGATCAGGAAACCGCCCACGAAACATTCGTACTGATGAGCGAAAAAACGCAATCGTTCGTGTTGAAGCTGCCCGGTCAGCCAATGCGAATTGATATTGATCCGGAATTCGACGTATTTCGCCGCCTCGACCGCGGCGAGATTCCACCGGCATTGAGTCAGGCCTACGGCGCTCGAAAATCAACGATCATATTACCAAGCCACGCACCCAGCGAGTTATTGGCGGCCTATCAAACGTTAGCCAAAACGTGGCAATCTGGCGCGGAAGGGCAAGTGGACATCAAGCTCGACAAAGACATCAAACAGCTGCCCAAAGACCAATCGCTATGGATCGTCGGCTGGGAAAACACCTGGGCATCATCCCTCGCCGCGCCGCTGCAATCCTTAGAGGCGCAATTAACCGACGACGCGCTCACCATCGGTTCGCAAGTATTGGTACGCGGCAAAAACGCGGTCGCCGTTACCGCCCACCTGAAATCAAATTCGGCGCACGCCATAACATTCATTGGCTGCGACAACCTGCGCGCCCTGCCCGGGCTCACGTCCAAATTGCCGCATTACCGAAAATACAGTTACGTCGCTTTTGAAGGCAACACGCCTACTAACATATTAAAAGGGCAATGGGAAAACGAAGCCTCACCGATGACGGTGCTACTCGACAACAAGAACGGGAAAATTGGCCGCGGGAAATTGGCAGCACGGCCGGCGCTAGTTGAGTAAGCCGCCCTTCGCGACTTCGGCGGCGCCGGTGTCGGCGAGATTAATTCAGGCAGGCCCGACTTCAGCCGGACCTGCAGTGCCATCACTTGCTCAGCTCGTCCCAGCGCTTGTACGCCGCATCAAGCTGCTTGGCGAGCGACTCCATTTCCGCCAGCGTGCGGCCTACCTCGTCTTTACTACTTTTGTAGAAATCCGGATGCCCAGCATGCTGTTGTACTTTCGCTTGCTGCGCTTCCAAGCCCTCAATCAACTGAGGCATACCATCGAGTTCGCGCTGCTCTTTGTAGCTTAATTTGCGTTTAGAAGCGGTAGGCGCCGGCGCCGCAGCCGGAGCCGCACCGCTCGATTTCTTTGCAGGAGCTGCCGCCTGAGGTGCCGGAGCCGATCGCGGCGTGCCCCGCTGACGCAACCAATCCTGGTAACCGCCGACGAACTCACTGATTTTTCCGTTACCTTCAAACACCAGCGTGCTAGTCACCACATTGTCCAGAAAGGCGCGATCATGGCTCACCACTAACAGTGTTCCATCGTAATTACCAAGCAGCTCTTCCAGCAGCTCCAGCGTTTCGACGTCGAGGTCGTTGGTCGGCTCATCCATCACCAACAGATTAGCCGGCTGCATGAACAGCCGCGCCAACAACAAGCGGTTGCGCTCGCCACCCGACAAAGACTTCACAGGCGAGTTCACACGCGCAGGCGCAAACAAGAAGTCCTGCAAATAACTGATAACATGCCGCGACTGGCCATTAACCAAAATCGTATCGCCGCGATCAGACAAATTCTGCGCGACAGTACGCTCAGGATTCAACGTAGCCCGCTGCTGATCGAAATACGCCACCTGCAACTTAGTGCCAATCGTGATTTTGCCGCTATCGGCCTCCAAATCACCAAGCAGCAATTTGATCAGCGTACTCTTTCCAGCTCCATTTGGACCAATAATACCGATGCGATCGCCACGCAAAATCCGCGTGGAGAAATTATTCACGATTACCCGGTCACCAAATTTCTTGGTGACATTCTCGGCTTCCACCACAATCTTGCCGGAGCTGTCGCCGCGATCCAAATTCATCGACACGCGGCCGACTTGCTCGCGACGTGCTTGCCGCTCTTCACGCAAGGCATACAAGGCCCGCACGCGACCTTCGTTACGCGTGCGCCGCGCTTTCACGCCCTGGCGTATCCACACTTCTTCTTGCGCCAGGCGTTTATCGAACAGCGCACTTTGTTTGTCTTCAATCGCAAAGCGCTCTTCGCGCTTCACCAAATACTCGTCATAGTTACCAGGCCACGAGGTTATCTTGCCGCGATCCAACTCGACAATGCGCGTAGCCAAACGGCGCAAGAAGGAACGGTCATGGGTGATGAACAACACCGCACCCTTGAACCCCAGCAGCATTTCTTCCAGCCAATCGATCGAGGTGATGTCGAGATGATTGGTCGGCTCATCCAGCAATAGTAGGTCAGGGTCCGTAACCAAGGCCCGCGCCAACATTACTCGGCGCGTGTAACCTCCCGACAAAGTGGCCGCCTCAACGTCGGGCTGCAAATCCAAGCGCGACAACGTGGCCGCAACGCGTGTTTCCAGCGTCCAACCGTCGCAGGCATCAATCGCCAATTGCAGCTCGCCCACATGCGCCGACTTGCGTTCGTCCGTGTACGTTTCGGGGTCGATCACCATATGATGATATTCCGCCAGCAAACGCCCGGTCTCAGCCAGGCCACCTGCGACCACGTCATACACCGTCGCCCCATCGGCGATGACCACGTCCTGCTCAAGAAAACCCATCCGTATGCCCGGTTGGCGCCACACGCTGCCCGAATCCAATGGCACCTGGCCCTGCAGCACTTTAAGCAAGGTCGACTTACCTTCCCCATTGCGCCCGACCAAACACACGCGCTCGCCCAAATCGACCTGAAAATCGACATAATTGAGCAACGGCACATGACCAAAACCGAGAAACGCGGATTCAAGCTTGACGATAGGCATAGGAAAAACAGACCTTAGATGAGATGGCGCACAGTATACCTTGCACGGGCACTTGTACGCCTTCTGAAACGCATCTGCACCCCCTCTTTGAACGTTCCTCAATCGAAAAATGCTCGATGTAGCACAACTACACCTGCGCTTTTTCTCAATCAGAACGTCCAAATAGGAAGCACAGCTCCGCTCCACAAAGCACAAAAGTGCCCGCGCAAGGTATACACGTAGGCTTGGCGGAAGATTAAAGGTTCAACAGCAACAAAAAAGGCGACCGAAGTCGCCTTTTTAGCCGAACTAGCAGGAAAACCTCAAGCGCCGCAAGCCATCGGCCCTTGCTTCACACCGAACGCCTTCAAAACTCGAGACAATGGGCAAAACCCGGTGAATGCGCTTTGGAACAGGTTCGCGCCCACAAAGGCGGTGACCCAAAGCCAATTTTCCGAATGGAAATGGGCCAGCGTTAAACTCAGCAAAATGAACGTGCCGGCAACGGCAAAAACGATACGGTCGATGGTCATGGTTAGGCACCCCTAAGG
>Ga0315270_10000569_pt1 | contig 20351 bp, 20 predicted proteins | sample C1_bottom_MG_FD_204932 | JGI IMG/M metagenome (GOLD analysis project Ga0315270, IMG submission 204932) | Sediment microbial communities from Yellowstone Lake, YNP, Wyoming, USA - C1_bottom | ecosystem: Environmental > Aquatic > Freshwater > Lake > Sediment | place: USA: Wyoming | collected...
GTGGGCGGCAGGATGGTGGTGCGGAAGTGGGCGGTGCCTTCGGCCTGGCCGAAGCCGGAACCCGGCACCACGCAGATGCCCGTCTGCTCCAGTAGGGCCATGGCGTAGTCGGAGTCCGTGCGGCCCGGCGGAAGGACGATGCTGGGGAAGGCGTACATGGCACCGGCGATGACGTTGCAGGTGATCCCTTCGATGCGGTTCAACCCATCGGCCAGCAGGATGGCCCGCTGCTTCAGGGTGTCGAGGATGGCGCCCTTCTCGGCGGCGTACTGGGTGTAGGACGGCATGCCGGGTTTCGGCGGGCGTACCATGGCGTAGGTGGCGGCCTGGCCCGCGAGGTTGGCGCAGAGGTTCACGCTCTGGAGCTTGAGGATCTGCGCGGCCACGTCCTCCGGCACGTTCCGGAACTCGAAGTAGCCGCCCCGGACGCCGCACTCACCCAGGAAGCCCTTGGAGCAGGAGTGGAAGCTGAAGAGGGAGACGTCCTTCGCCTCCAGCTGGTGGAGCACCTTGGCGAAGGACACGAATTCGTCGCCCGGCAGGTAAATGTTCTCCTGGTAGACCTCGTCCGCCAGGATCGTGAGCCCGTGGGCCTTCGCGAAGTCGATGACCATCTCGATGTTGGTCTCGTCCAGCACCGCGCCCGTGGGATTGCCGGGGTTGATGACGCAGATGGCCTTCACGTGGGTGCCTTCGACCTTCGCTTGGGCCAGGGAAGCTTCCAGCATGGGGCGGCTCAGCTTCCAGCCGTTGGCCTCGTCCAGGTAGTAGGGCACCATGCGCCCTTCGCACAGCGTGATGGTGGCTGAATAGAGCGGGTACTGGGGGATGGGGATCATGATGCCGTCCCCGGGCCCGCTGATGAGCATCCGGAGGGCGGTCTGCACGCCCTTGCTGGCGCCGTCCGTGAGGAAGATGGCGTCGGGATCCACGCCGATGTGGTCGCGCTCCAGGATGAACTCGGCCACGGCCTCGCGGATGAACCGCACGCCGCGGCTTTCGCTGTAGGCACCGAGCCCGTGCTTCGTGCCGGCAAGGATGGCCCTGGCGGTTTCGATCACGTCCGCCGGAAAGGCGCCGGGCGCCAGCTCCATGAGGGCCGGGTACTCGCAAAGGGCCAGGATCTGCCGGTTCCAGGTGAGGGGTTTCTGGCCCAGGGATTGGGGGTTGCCGATGTTGCAGTAGATGATCTCGCGGCCCTGCTTCTCCAGCTCCGAGGCCCGGGCCACGATGGGCCCCCGCACGGCGTATTCCGTCTCGAGGACGGCCCTGCCAAGGTCGGTCAATCGGATGGTCATGAGCACTCCAACCCTTGAGTTTAACCCGACCTCCATCTGTGATCCGCGTCATCCTATTTCGCGCCAGGGCCTCAGAGTGTGTTTTAGAATTCGCACGGGCCGCGCTGGGAGCGCCGGGCGAGCATGGCTAGGACAGGGCCCGCAGGCATGGTGGTTCCATGTTTAGGGCCCTGGACGACGCCAGGCGACGCCCGCCGCCCCAGCCCGGAGGGACGGCGGCCAGCCGCGCGCCCAGCTGTGTCACCGCGCTTGGACGATGTCCCGCATCGCCCTGCGCACGCTTCCTTGCTGGATCACGCGGCTGGCCGCCGTCGCGGCTCGCGGGAATTCTAAATCACACTCTCAGGCCTTGGGCGGAGGCGGGCGGGCAGATAGACTGGATGCTCCGGATTCTTCCAGTCACGCCACCTCCCTCCTTTTCTGAAGAGGCTTCCATGCTCGGTTTCTCGCTTTCCCCTGAACAACAGGCCGAAAAAGATCGCGCCCATACCTTCGCCGAGAAGATCATGCGGCCCGTGGCCCGCAAGTACGACGAGACGGGCGAGTGGGCCGTGGATGTCTACAAGGCCGCCTTCGACTACGGCTACCTCCAGGCCCTGGTGCCCGAGGACTGTGGCGGTCCCGGCGCCAAGCAGGTCGAAGAAGCCATCGTCTGCGAGGAGCTGGCCTGGGGCTGCGCTGGCCTCTACACCTCCATCATGGCCAACGGTCTGGCCATGACCCCCCTGCTCGTCGCCGGTTCCCCCGAGCAGAAGAAGAAGTGGCTGGGCATGCTCGCGGAAGAGCCCAAGTTCGCGGCCTTCTCCTTGTCCGAGCCCAACGCCGGCTCTGACGCCGGTGGCATGAGCTGTCGCGCCGAGAAGAAGGGCGACAAGTACATCATCAACGGCACCAAGTGCTACTGCACCAACGGCGGCTACGCCGACTGGTACGCCCTTTTCGCCAGCACCGATCCCAGCAAGGGCGCCCGCGGCACCAGCTGCATCGTGGTGCCCCGCGACACGCCGGGCCTGGTGGTGGGCAAGGCCCTGGACAAGATGGGCCAGCGCGCCAGCAACCAGGTGGAGCTCTACTTCAACGACGCCGAAGTGCCCGCGGAGAACATCCTGGGCAAAGAAGGCATGGGCTTCATCATCGCCATGAAGACCCTGGACCAGACCCGCGCCGCCGTGGCCGCCGGGGGCGTGGGCGTGGCCCGCGCCGCCTTCGAGATCGCCCTGGACTACGCCAAGACCCGCATCCAGTTCGGCCAGCCCATCTTCGCCAACCAGGCCATCAGCTTCATGCTGGCGGACATGGCGAAGAAGATCGAGGCCAGCCGGCTGCTCACCTGGCAGGCTGCCTGGATGACCGACAATGGCATCAAGAACTCCAAGCAGAGCGCCATCGCCAAGACCTTCGCCACCGACACCGCCATGGAGGTAACCACCGACGCCGTGCAGATCCTCGGCGGCAACGGCTACAGCCGCGACTACCTCGTCGAGAAGTGCATGCGCGACGCCAAGCTGTTGCAGATTTACGAAGGAACGAACCAGATCCAGCGGCTGGTCATCGCCAAAGAGATCCAGCAGGGAAACTGACCCCGATCAGCCCTCTATCCTGAGAAGGCGGCCTCCGGGCCGCCTTCGCCGTTCCGGGAGCACCCCATGCGCAGCTGGATTCCCCTTCTCGTCGCGTACTATTAGGACCCTATGCCGATGACCGCTTCACGTCTGCGCCCCCTCCTGGGGCCCGCGCTGGTGCTCCTGGTGATCCTCCTGTCACTGGCAGGCTTCCGGCGGGACCCCGGCTTCGGATGGATCCTCGCCACCACCGCGGTGGCCGGGGGCTGGCTGGGCTGGGTGCTGAGGCAAACCTGGATCTACCCGGCCCGGCTGGCCCAGGCTGAAGCCATGTGGGGCGCGGGCGAACCCCCTTCTGCCGTGGCGGAACGCCTGTCCCGGGCGCCTCTCGCCACCGGGGAACTGGGCTATCGAATCGGCCTGCTGAGAAGCGCCGCGCACCATGCCCTGGGCTACCGCGACCGGGCCTGGCTGGACGCCCTGGATGCCCAGCTCTCGCGCCTCCCCCTCTGGAAGCGTCTGGTGGTGTCACGGGCCTTCCGCCGGGTCCCGGAGATCCCCTTGGCCCGCCGCCTGGCCTGGGGGAACCGGCTCATCCGCCTGGCCCCGCGCATGGCCCGCTTGCGCCATCTGCAGGGGATCCTGTTGTTGCGTTCGGGCCACGAGAACGCGATGCACCAAGCCTGGGTCCACTTCGAGGCGACCCTGCCCCTGGCCTGGGACGATGCCCTGGTGCTGGAGGACCTGATGCTGGCCGGACTTCAGCACGGGCGGGAGGACCTGGCGGAACGTGCCCTGGGCGTGCTGGCCTCCCGCCACGGCGATCCCCGGCTGCCCTGGGATCGGGGCGCCGCGGGCATGCACCTGCTGCGGAATGACCGTCCCGCCGAGGCCCTGGCCCTGGTCCAGAACCTTCCCCACGACCGCCGCGATCAACCCCTGCTCTGGCTTGCGGAGAGCGTGTCCCGCCGGCGCCTGGGGGACCTGGAAGGATCCTGGCGGGTGGCGGAATCCGCTGTCAGCCACCTGCCGGGCGTCTTCCGCCTCTGGATGGAGCACTACCAGATCGCCCTGGAGCTGCGCCAGGACGCGGAGGCGCTCAGAAGCCTCGAGCAGGCCTGGCAGACCATCCCAGCTGGAGATGAGGGGGCATCCCTCCGCCAGGAATGGCAGCTCCGGCGCGCGGAGTTCGCCTTCTGGTGGGCGGACGACCCGGCGCTCGCGAAGGACCTGCTGGAGAAGCTTCCACCCGAGCATCGGGGCGACCATCATCCGCCGATCCTCCTCCAGGTCTGGGTGGCCCTGGGCGAGTACGAGGCCGCCTATGGCGAGGTGGCCGCACTGCTCCAGGGGGCCCCGGACGATGTGGACCTGCTTCTGCTCCAGGCCGATTGCCTCGCTGGCATGGAAGCCTGGGAGGCTCTGCTGCCCTACCTGAACGGCCTGGGCGAGGGCTGCCGCGAGCACGCAGGCTTCTGGCACCTGCGGGGCCTCGCCCGGGCCAACCTGGGCGATCCCCATCCCGCGCGACTGGACCTGGAGCGCGCCGTCCGCATGGACCCCCGGGACCTCCGGTACCTGCTGGATGCGGGCCATGGCTGCGCCGAGCTGGGCGACTGGGACCGCGCCGAGGGCCACTGGCGGCAAGCCCTCCAACTGGACTGCCAGTCCGAGGAGGCCCTGATCCATCTTGCGGAGGCGAGGCGGGAGTTGGAGGACCTTGAGGGCGCCCGCCGCTACCTGCGCGAATGCCTCCTGCACCACCCGGACAGCGCCGACGCCCAGGCACGGCTGGCGGAGCTGGAGGCAAATTGAGGGCCGCGCCCCAACGGGTCAATCCGGCTTGATATTCCGGAGCAGCGCGAGCTTGCTGTCGTAGCGGGCCTGCATCTCCGGCTGGGCCCACTTCCGGGCCTTCTCCAGGGCCTTGATGGCATCCTTGGTGCGGCCCTGGGCCAGGGCCACCCGGGCCTGGATCCAGTAGAACTCGGGCTCCATGGGGAGGAGCTTGATGGCCTGCTTGACGCGCCGCGCCGCCTCATCCCACTGCTGCTCCCCGAGGGCCTCCTCGGCCAGGAACGCATTGAAGAACGGATCGCGCTTCCGGATCTCCAGCCCGCGGTCCCGGTAGGCCTGGGCCTCTTCCAGCCGACCCTGAGCCCGAAGGAGGTTCTCCAGGTTCCCGCAGGGGGCGCCGTCCTTGGGATCCACCGCCAGGGACTTGCGGAAGGAAGCCTCGGCCTCGGCGTCCAGCCCCTGGGCGCGCTGGACCACCCCCAGGATGTTCCAGCCCACGCCCGAGCCCGGATCCACCTCGATGGACCGGTGAGCCGACGCCAGGGCCTCCTCCATGCGGGACTCTGCCATCAGTTCCACGGCGCGGTTGCTGTAGAAGAGCGCCCGTACCCGGTTGGCTTCCAGTGGTGCGATGAGCATGGTGTCCCGGCGCACCTCAGGCAGGAAGTCGGCCACCAGTTCCTGGCCCGGAGTCCCCCCCTGCACCACGGCCACCACGTGCCGCTCGAACCGCACGGTCGCTCCCACCCGGCGCCAGCGGCTGATCCGCAGCGGTTCGCCGTACCGGGCCTCCAGGCCGATGGATTTGCAAGCCACCACGTAGAGTGCCGTGAGACTGAGGCAGTTGGCCTTGCGGTCACGCCAGACCTCCTTGGGAGTGCGGGTGTAGGCATTGTCGTAGACGATCCCCAGCCCACCCTCCTCGGGGGGCGTGAAGAAGGCCTTGAGCAGGGCGGAAACCTTGGAGGGAACGCCCTGGTAGATGTTGGTGTGTTCCCGGGCGAAGGCCTGCAACCCCGGCGGCGCCTCGAAGGGATCCTCGCCAGCCACCAGCAGCGCAGCGCCGAACAGGAAGGGCAGGATACGCAGGCGCATGGGAGGGCTCCCGGCACAACATACGGCTACGAAGAGGAAGGTCAACGGGTTATGAGAAGCTGGAAGGCGGAGGGGTTATGCCGAGCCCGACTGCCGTTGTATGCGCCTATTCCAGCGTGGGGACCGCGGCCCTGGAGGGGCTGCTGGAGGCCGGGGTCGAGGTGAAGGCCCTGTACACCTACGCCCAGGGAGCCGACGAACGGTGGTTCACCCCTCCCGCGGCCGTGGCCGAGGCGCATGGCATCCCTGTCCACATGGCCCCCGCCTTCAACGAGGATGCGGTCTTCGACGCCATCCGGGCCCACCAGCCGGACTTCCTCTTCAGTTTCTATTTCCGGGAGATGATCCAGGCGCGGTTCCTCGAGATCCCCCGGCTCGGCGCCTACAACCTGCACGGCAGCCTCCTGCCGAAGTACCGGGGACGGGCGCCCATCAACTGGGTGCTGGTGAAAGGTGAGACCGAAACCGGCATCACCCTCCATGCCATGACGCCCAAGCCCGATGACGGCCATATCCTGGCCCAGGCCCGGCTGCCCATCGACTGGGACGAGACGGCCCTGAGCCTCACCCTGAAGGCCGCGGATGCCGGGCGGGGCTTGGTGCGTGAGGCCGTCCCCGGCCTGGTGGACGGAAGCCTCCCTCACATCCATCAGAAGACCCTCGGCCCCTCCACCTATTTCGGCGGGCGCAAACCCACCGATTCCCGTCTGGACTTCGCCATGACGGCCGCCGAGGCCTTCAACCAGATCCGGGCCGTGGCCGACCCCTGGCCCAACGCCTTCCTCGAAACCGGCGAGGGGACCGCCAAGGTGGCCTGGGCCCTGCCCACGGAGCTGCCCTGCCCCCAGGGCTGTTTCAGGCTCTCGCGGGAGGGCGTGCTGCTTGGATTCGCTGACGGAGCCCTGCGGCTCCATGCCTTGAAGGCTGGCGGAACGCGGCAGGAACGGCCCAGCGAGCAGGCCCAGGCACTCCGGATCCTGCGCGTGCCCGAACGCTGAGCTTGGGCCCGAACGCTGAACCTGGATATGCTGACCCGCCCCTGACCTTGCGAGGATATCCATGCGTAGCGTAATCACCGGAACCGGCGTCGGCCTGCCACCCAACGTCGTCACCAACGAGGCGCTGTCGCGACTCATGGATACCTCGGACGAGTGGATCCGCGTGCGCAGCGGCATCCAGGAGCGGCGCTACGCGGAACCGGGGCAGGGCTCCACGGACCTGGGCGTGATCGCCGCCCGCAACGCCATTGCCGACGCGGGGCTGGCCCCGAGTGACATCGACATCGTCATCTTCGCCACCATGACGCCCGACCATGTGCTGCCGGGCAATAGCCCGTTGCTCCAGGCCGCCCTGGGCCTGGGGGACATCCCCACCTTCGACATCCGGCAGCAGTGCAGCGGCTTCCTCTACGGTCTGGAACTGGCGGATCTCTTCATCCAGAGTGGCCGCTACCGGCGGGTCCTGCTCGTGGGGGCTGAGGTACACACCGGTTTCATGCCCTGGCACCTGGGCTGGGACACCGTCATCGGCCGGTCCACCCGGGAGATCACCGAGGCCGAGCGCGCCGAGAACACCCTCAGCCGCGACCGGACGGTGCTGTTCGGGGATGGCGCCGGCGCCGTGGTGATCGAGGCCCGGGACGGCCAGGCGGGCCTCGGCCCCATCCGGCTCCACACGGACGGCACCGGCGCGGGCGTCCTCACCATGCACGGCGCCAGCTTCAAGCGGCGGCCCTTCGTGACGCCCGAACAGATCCAAGCCGGCGAAACCCTCCCCGTCATGTCCGGCAAGGAGGTCTTCCGGTCCGCCGTGACGTTGATGCCCCAGGCCATCCGTGAGGTCTGCGAGATCTCCCAGGTCGCCGTGGAGGACCTGGACCTGGTGCTGGTCCACCAGGCCAACCTCCGCATCATCGAGGGCGTGCAGAAGGCCCTGGGCCTGCCGCTGGAGAAGGTACCCCACAACATCGAGCGCTACGGCAACACCACCGCCGCCACTCTGCCCATCCTCTTCCATGAGTGCAAACAGGATGGTCGGATCAAACCTGGCATGCTCGTGGCTTTTACGGCCCTGGGCTCTGGCCTGCACTGGGGCGCCGCGCTTTACCGGGCCTGATTGCAAGGCGACCCCTGCCGGGATTAGAATCCTCGCAAACTCCGGAGTCTCTATGCGTCCCATGGCCTTCGGCGCCGCCTTGGCGCTCGTCCCCGCCCTCGTCCTGTCCGCCGGGTCCACGAAGCCCCGCCGGCACCATGCGGCCGGCCCCATCAAATCATCCAAGGAAGCCAAGGCCATCGCCGAGCAGGAGACCGGCGGCAAGGCCGTCAGCGCCCGGCGCATCCCCCTGAATGGGGCCTCCGGGGGCTGGGAAGTGGAGATCCGGATGCCCCACGAGGACAAGGGCTGGCGCTGCATCATCGACTCGGACACGCACATGGTCCACAGCAAGACCCGCATCGACCAGCCCGGCGCCAAGGGCAAGACGGAGGGCCCGGTGCGCATGGTCAAGGGAACGCGGTAGCGCCGACTGTCCGGCAGGCGGCGACCGTTCACCGGTTTTTCCCACCAAACGCCCTGCCCCGCTTGACAGCCCGGCCTAGAATCGTACGTGCGGCCAGTGCCGCAAGGAGAACGACACATGGGTCTGATGGACTGGGGCAAAGCCCAATTCCTCGACATCCTCGAATGGCTGGATGATTCCAACGACACGCTGGCCTGGCGCTTCCCCATGCGGGGCCAGGAGATCCAGACCGGCGGCAAGCTCGTCGTGAGGGAAAGCCAGGAGGCGGTTTTCGTCAACGAGGGTCAGCTGGCGGACGTATTCAAGCCCGGCACGCACAACCTCACCACCCAGAACCTCCCCATCCTCGCCACGCTGAAGGGCTGGAAGTACGGCTTCGAAAGCCCCTTCAAGAGCGATGTCTACTTCATCTCCACCAAGCTCTACAACGACCTGAAGTGGGGCACCTCGAACCCGATCATGATGCGCGACGCCGACTTCGGCATGCTGCGCATCCGGGCCTTCGGCATCTACTCCATCAAGGTGGTGGACAGCGGCACCTTCCTCAAGCAGCTGGTGGGCACCAACGGCGTCTACACCGTGCCCGACATCTCCGAGCAGCTGCGCAAGACCATCATGAGCCGCTTCACGGACACCCTCGGCGAATCCAAGATCCCCGCCCTGGACCTGGCCGCCAAGTACGACGAAATTTCCGACCTGGTGAAGCAGAAGCTCCAGGAAGAGTTCAGGAGCATGGGCCTGGAGCTCTCCAAGTTCTTCGTGGAGAACATCAGCCTCCCCGAGGAAGTGGAAGCCATGATGGACAAGCGCACCGGCGTGGGCATGATGGCCCCCGTCATGGGCGCCTACACGCAGATGCAGGTAGCCGATGCCATCCCCCTCGCCGCCCAGAACCCCGGCGGCGTCGCCGGCATGGGCATGGGCGTGGGCCTGGGCTTCGGCATGGGCAACATGATGGGCCAGCAGATGACCGGCGCCGCCCAGCAGATGGGCCAGCAGGGCTCCCCCGCTGGCAATGCGCCCGCGACCCCTCCGGCTACGCCCACGAAGTCGCTCAAGGAGGAACTCACCGACCTCAAGGAGCTCTTCGACGGCCAACTCATCACCCAGGCCGAGTTCGATGCCCAGCGCACCAGCATCATGAAGAAGCACGGGATGGGGAACTGAGGGCAGTCCTCGGTCTTCAGTCCTCGGTCTTCAGTCCTCGGTCTTCAGTCTTCAGTCCTCAGTCCTCAGTCTTCAGGAAAGGGCGGCCCCGGCCGCCCTTTTTGCATTTACTGAAGACTGAGGACTGAGGACTGCCCCCCTAATGATGATGATCTGCCTCCACATCATGCTGATGGATGAACCGGTGGTGGTGCCGGTCGGCCATCTCGCGGGTCTCGAAGTGCACGGTGAGGTGTCGGACGCCGTGGCGCTCCCAGAGCAGGCGCTCGATGCATTCCAGGAAGGCCTCGGTGTCCTCCAGCCGATCCGCCGCCACGATGATGTGGGCACTGGCGATGGTGAGGTGGCTGCACATCTTCCAACTGCGGAAGTCCTCTACACCCAGAACCCCCGGAAGGCTCATCAGTTCGGCCTTCACGGCCTCGTGCTCGAAGGCGGCCCGGTGCATGAGGATCCCCACCGCATCACGAAGCAGAAGCACCGCCCCCCGCAGGATGATCACCAGGATCACGAGGGCGATGGCCGGATCCACCCAGCGCCAGCCAGTGAGGCGGATGAGGATCATGCTCCCCACCAGCGACACGCTGGTGAGGCTGTCCGCGAAGGCGTGGAGGTAGGCGGCCCGCAGGTTGGCATCCCGCTCCAGCAGACTGCGATCCCGGGGTACCAGCACCACCGTGGCGGCGATGTTCAGGAAGAGGCCGATGCCCGAGAACACCAGCACCCAGCCCGTCTGGATGGGCACGGGGTGGCGGAACCGGGCCAGGGCCTCCCAGCCCACGGCCCCGGCCAGGAACAGCAGGAAGCCCACGCCCACCAGGCTGTTGAACACTTCCAGGCGATGCCATCCGAAGGTCCAGCGATCATCGGGGTCCCGCCGGTTGGCCAGCCAGAGGCTCAGGATCCCCAGGCTGTTCACCAGCACATCGTTCAGGTTCTCCAGACTGTCGCTCACGAGGCCGATGGACCCCGTCCAAAGACCCCCGAGCCCCTGGAGCACAAAGCTGACGAAGAAGATCCCGGCGCTCCAGGCCAGGCGCCCCGTGGTGCTGGGCCCGTGGGAGTGAGAGCCGGACATCATTCGCCCCGGTAATGAGGTTTCCGTTTGTCCCGGAAAGCGGCCAACCCCTCCAGGCGGTCCTTGGTGGGGATCACCTGGGCATAGCAGGCCTGCTCGAAGGCGAGGCCAGCGCCCAAGCCCAGACCCAGGCCGCGATTCACGGCGAGCTTGGCCATGCGGAGCGCCACGGGCCCGTTGGGGAGGATTTCCCGGGCCAGGGCCAGGGCCGCGTCCAAGGCCCCGCCAGCGGGCGCCACCCGGTCCACGAGGCCCAGCCGCTCCGCTTCGGCAGCGCCGATGCGCCGGGCCGTGAAGATCAGCTCCTTGGCCCGGGAGACCCCGATGAGCCGTGGTAGGCGCTGGGTGCCCCCGGCGCCGGGAATGATGGCCAGCGCGGTCTCCACCAGCCCCATCCTGGCCTCGGCCCCCGCCACCCTGAGATCCGCCGCCAGGGCCAGTTCCAGCCCGCCCCCGAAGGCCGCGCCTTCGAGAACCGCGATCACGGGCATGGGCAGATCCTCCAGTTCCGTGAAGGCAGCCCGCAGGCCGTGGACGAAGGTCGCGGTCTCAGCCGGGGACATGCCGGCGCGTTCTTTCAAATCCGCCCCGGCACAGAAGACGCCGGGCACGAGGCTGTGCAGCGCCACCACCCGGGCAGCGGGGTCGGAGCGCAGGTCCGCCAGGGCCTGACGGAACTCGATCATGAGCTGGCGGCCCAGGGCGTTCTTCGCGGTGGGGCGATCCAGGCCCAGCAGGACGATGCCGGCATCGTCCCCTGCGAGGCGTTCGAGCCGGAGCTCCATTAGGGTCTGTTCTCAAAGTGGATGCGAGCCGCGACGGGCCCAGCCGCGTGATCCAGGAGAAGTCGGTATGTCTCGCGTATCGCCGTAGGCGATACCGAGAAGGCGGTGGCCGCGGGGCGATGCGGGTCATCGTTCAAGGCCACCAACGCACCTGGGCGCGCGGCTGGGCCCGTCCCGGAGGGCAAGGGGCGGCGCCCGGCGCGATCCTGCGTCGAACGCCTCGCCAATAGTGCCGCTATTGCCATCGTCGTTCTCCTTGTCTCGCTTGGGCGGCACCCCTTGCGCGGCCACACCCCACTTTGAAAACAGACCCTAGCCCAGCTCGACGATGGGATCCCCTTCGTTCAGGAACTGGTCCGGGACCACGAAGACCTTCTTGACCGTCCCCGCCTCGGGGCTGCCCACGGGAATCTGCATCCTCTCGGTATCCCCTTCGGAGATACGCGAGACCTCAGCACCAATCATTTTGAACACGGGCGACCTCACGCAAGCTCGACGATGGGATCCCCTTCGTTCAGGAACTGGTCCGGGACCACGAAGACCTTCTTGACCGTCCCCTCCTCGGGGCTGCCCACGGGAATCTGCATCTTCATGCTCTCGATGATGACCAGGTCCTGGTCCTCGCCCACGGCATCGCCTTCGGCGACGCAGACCTCCAGGACCTTCCCAGCCATCTCGGCACGGACCAACGCCATCGAGCACCTCATCAGGACAATGGCTCCAGTCTAGCCGTGAGCGGAGCTATTCGTCCTTGTCCGAGTCTCCCATCACCACCAGGTCGTCGTCCTCGTAGGCGAAGTCGCCCTCTTCCATGAGAATTTCGCGGACCTTCCCGCATTCGGGGGCGTTGATGTAAAAGGCGGTGCGAGAGGCGTCCGTGCCCTCGAGGATCATCAGGGGCTCATCCTCTTCCACCTCCTGGCCGGGGCGGACGAGGACGTCCACCACATAGCCCGGCCATTCCGCCCGCACGATCATGCTTCCTCCTCTGCCGTCCCACGACCTTGGCCGGGAGAGTATGGCGGCCAGGCCCCCCGCGCAAGTCCCGGAAGCCTTTCTTTTCGTCACATCTCGGGTACGTGATACTGGAGGGCTTGGAGGATGGAATGGCTGTCGCCTGTGGCATCGTGGGTTTGCCCAATGTGGGAAAGTCCACCCTTTTCAACGCCCTCACCCGTGCGGGCGCGGCTTCGGCCAACTACCCCTTCTGCACCATCGAGCCCAACACGGGCGTGGTGGACGTGCCGGACCCCCGCCTGGCGGCCCTGGCGGAGATCGTGAAGCCCCAACGCATTCTGCCGGCGGCCCAGGAGTTCGTGGATATCGCGGGCCTGGTGCGGGGCGCCAGCAAGGGCGAGGGCCTGGGCAACGCCTTCCTGGGCCACATCCGGGAGACGGACGCCATCGTCCAAGTGGTGCGCTGCTTCGAGGACAGCAATGTCACCCATGTGGAGGGCAACGTGAGCCCCGAGCGGGACCTGGGCATCATCGAGACCGAGTTGGTCATCAAGGACCTGGATGCCGTGGAGAAGGGTCTGGAGCGCCATCGCAAGGTCGCCAAGACCGGCAACAAGGAATCCATCGCCATGGCCGCAGTCCTGGAGCGGGTCTTCGCCGCCCTGGACGACGGCAGGTGGGCGAGTACCGCTGGCCTCGCCACCGAGGACAAGGCCCTCATCAAGTCCTACGGCCTGCTCACCCTGAAGCCCACCCTTTTCGTGGGCAACATCGGGGAGGAGGACATCCGGAATCCCGAGGGCAACGCCCACTACCGGAAGCTGCAGGAGCTGGCGGCGGCGCGCCACGCCCCCTGCATCCCCATCTGCTCCAAGCTCGAAGCTGAGATCCAGGATCTGCCAGAGGAGGACCGCCCCCTGTTCCTGGAGGAGGCCGGCCTGTCCGAGCCCGGCCTGAACGTGCTCATCCACGCCAGCTACGACCTGCTGGGCCTCCAAACCTACTTCACCGCCGGGGTGAAGGAGGTCCGCGCCTGGACCATCCACAAGGGCGACACGGCCCCCCAGGCGGCCGGCGTCATCCACACGGATTTCGAGAAGGGCTTCATCCGGGCCCAGGTGATCACCTACGAGGATTTCATCCAGTACCGGGGCGAGCAGGGCGCCAAGGACGCCGGGAAGATGCGCACGGAAGGGAAGGAATACGTCGTCAAAGACGGCGACCTGATGAACTTCCTGTTCAACGTCTAGCCGGGTCTAGCGGGCCTCGATGGGCATGCGCCGCAGCCGCTCCACCCGGACCTCCATGGGGGGGTGGGTGGAGAAGAGGCTCATGAGGCCGCCTGCGCTCAGGGGGTTCACGATCATCATGTGGGCCGTGGCCGGCTGGGCGGACTGCATGGGCAGCTGCTGGTTGTAGGCCTGCAGGCGTTCCAGGGCCGAGGCCAGCATGTCCGGGCGGCCCGTGAGGTGGGCGCTGTAGTCATCCGCCAGATACTCCCGGGACCGGCTCACGGCCATCTGGAGCATGATGGCCGCCAGGGGGCCGAGGATCATGATGGCAATGCCCGCTAGGGGGTTGGAGCGACCCTCCTCGTCCCGGGGGCTGATCCACATGGCTATGCGGGAGAGGAACATGATGGCCTGGGCCAACACCGCCGCCATGCTGCCGATGAGGATGTCCCGGTGCTTCACGTGGCCCAGTTCGTGGCCGATGACTGCCTCCAACTCGGGCCTGCTGAGGATCCGCATGATGCCTTCGGTGACAGCCACCACGGCGTGCTCGGGGTTCCGGCCCGTGGCGAAGGCGTTGGGGGTGTCCTCGGGGATGATGGCGATGCGGGGCATGGGCAGGCCCGCCCGCTGGGCCAGGTTCGCCACGATGGCATAGAGTTCGGGCGCCTCGGCCTGGTCCACCACCCGAGCGCCGTAGCTGGCCAGCACGATCTTGTCGGAGAAGAAGTAGCTCACGCCGTTCATCACGAGACCGATGGCCAGGGCCATCACCATGCCGGACTGGCCCCCGAAGTAGTCGCCGATCCACACCAGCAGCCCCGTCATGGCCACGATGATGATGAGGGTTTTCGCCTGGTTCATGAAGCTGCCTCCAAATACCAGGATACGGAATGGATCAAGGGGCGTTCAGCCCATCCGCTTGACGACCACCAGGGTGACGTCATCCCGGAATTTGCCGTCTTCCAGGTGCTGGAAGGCCGTCACCAGCAGGGCTTCGAACAGCTCGTCCGCCCCGGCCTGGGGCCTGCTCAGGATCACCTCGGCGAGCCGGCCATCACCCAGTTCCTCCCCGGCGGCATTCTCGGCCTCCACGAGGCCGTCCGTGAAGATCACCAGCACATCCCCCGGCCCCATCGCAGCCCGGCCCTCGGCGAACGTCACGCCCGGCAGCAGGCCCACCATGGGCCCCGTGGGGGCCAGCCGGGCCACCTCGCCGCTGGCCCGCACCACCAGGGGTGGGTTGTGGCCCCCGTTGACGAACCGGAGGTCACCGGTGGTGGGATTGAGACTCGCCGCGAACAGGGTGGTGTAGCGGTTGCCATCGCGCACGTCGTTCATGCGGCGGTTCAGACGCTCCGCCAGCTTGCCCCAGTCCGGCACCCGGCGACCCCCCAGCGCCCGGAGGAAGGCCGAGAGCTGGGTCATCATGAGGGAGGCGGGCAGGCCTTTGCCCGAGATGTCCCCCACGGCGATGTGGAGCCGGTCCTGCAGCTGCTCATCAGGGGCCAGCCAGAGGTCATAGAGGTCGCCCCCCACGGCCTGGTAGGGCAGATTCGCGGCGGCGCATTGCCAGCCGTTGGGCTCCGGTAGCGTTTTGGGGAGCAGGCTGCGCTGGATGTCCCGGGCCAGGTCCAGGTCCTTCTCCATGCGCTCGGCCTGGAGGCGGGCCTCGCGGAACTCCAGGCTCGACAGCTGGGAAGAGGTGAGATTCAGCAAGGTGTGGAGGAAGACCTCGTCATCCTCGGATAGCTTCCCCACGGCCGGATCCGCGGCGTAGGCAAAACCGTGGCTGTGGTTCTGGTCCAGGAGTTCCACGGCGTGGACCAGCCCCTTCGCCTCCACCAGCTCGTGCAGGGCTTCCCCTTCGAGCACCTCCGGGAGCACCCCAAGCCCCTTCGCGTGCAGCACTCCGCCCTGGGCATCCACCACCAGGAGACGCATGATCCGGAACTCGCCCATGAGCGTATTGGCCATGAGCCGCACCAGATCCTGCCGGGTCTCCACATCGCCCAGGTTGCGGGTGAGTTCGAAGACCGTGTTCAAGCGGGAAAGCTGGAGGGCCAGGGCCTGATTCTGCGTGGCGCGCACGGCCTCGGCCCGCCGCCAGGCAAGCAGAGGCGCGCTGATGGAAAGCAGCAGGGGCACCGCGCTTGGCAGATCCCCCACCTTCAGCACCAGATGGCCATAGGTCTCGTCCCCGTATCGCCAGGGCAGCACCTGCCAGCCCTCCCCGGGGTGGGTGGGGAAGGCCGGGGCCGAGCCGCGGAGGAACAGCCACTTGCCGCCATCCCACAGGCCCCCCTGGCCCGTCTTGGCGATGCCCATGACTGTGATACCCACCAGGTGGACAAGGTCCTCTTCGCTGCCCTGGTCCGGGAAGGTCTCCAGGAAGTCGATGAGTGGAAGGAGTTCCTGGGTCCCTTCCGGGATCTTCAGCGCCAGGTGGCGGAGGCGATCGAAGGGATTGCTAGGCATGAGGACAGACCCGGAGATTCAGTCGAGCTTCTTGATCAGGCAGCACTCGTTACGGCCGGAGACTTCATCCGCCTTGAACTGCACTTCGTCCATGAACCGGCTCATGAGCAGCAGCCCAAGGCCGCCCTTCCGGGGGTGTTTGATGTATTCCTTGGGGTCCGGCAGCGTGATCTGGTCGCTGCGAAGACCCTGGCCCGAATGGAGGATGTGGATCTCCAGGGCCTCCTCGGTGAAGCGCAGTTCCAGCTCGACGCTGTGTTCGCCCTCGCCATGGTAGGCGTGGAGGATCACGTTGGTGACGGCCTCATCCACCGCGATGCTCACCTTGGCGGCGGCGGCATCGTCGAAGCCCGCCACCAGCGAGGCCCGCTTGGCCAAGCCCGTCACCAGATTCAGGTAGCGGGTCTGGCTCGGGATCACGAGCCTGAACTGGGCATGGTCCAGGTTGGCCGCCACGCTCACCCCTTCCGCTCCGGCACGACCGCGGCCAGTGCCTGGTCCTCATCGCCGAAGACCCGATAGAGCTGGGTGAACCCCAGGGTGTCAAAGATGGCGAAGACGTTCGGCTGGAGGTCGGACAGCAGGATGTCGCCCCGATGCTCCCGGACCGTCTCGATAAGGCCCATGATGGCGCCCAGCCCCGCGGAGCTTATGTAGTTCAGGTCCTTGCAGTTGAGGAGGATGGTATAGCGCCCCTCCCGGACCAGCCCCTCCAGGGCTTCCTCGAATTCGCGGACGGTGTGGGCGTTGATGAAACCGGCGGGAAGGAGCACCGCCACCTCACCAGCCTGCCTCACCGCAATGGAAAGATCCGCCATCCGCCATCTCCAAGGAACCAGGGCCATCCTATCGGTTCCCCCGCCCAATTGCCAGTGAGCGCACGGAAGTGGGATACCCTGGATCCGAACCTTTCACCCGAGCCCCCAATGAGCGCCCCCCGCCCTGAGGACCAGCCCAACCACGACGCCCTCCGCGGGCCCCTGGAAACATGGCTGAATCAGAAGAACCAGAGCCTGCTCGAGGAGGTGATCGCCACCTGGCAGCTGGCCATGGACCGGTTCCATCCCGACGAGGCGCTGCTGGCGAAGCTTCGCGAAGCCGCCGGCCCAGCCCAGGCGCACCCTCAGGATGGGAGCTGCCCTCCCGCGTTCGCCGCCGCCCTCGATCTGGTGGAGGGAGCCACCTCCCAGAGCGACCTGCTCAAGCGCCTCCTCGACGGCCTCGCGCCACTCGTGGAACGCAGCGCCCTGTTCATCCTCAAACAGGGCTTGGCCTCTCTGTACGCCCACCGCGGCTACGAAGCGAACGCCCCCCTGAAGCCCGGCGCGGTGGTGCCACCTTCCGACCTGGAGTCGGTGATCCAGGGCCTCGGACGCTCGCTTCGCAAGAAAGGACCTGGCTACTCGGCGTTGCTGTCGGTGCTCAGCTCCTACGAGGCCCAGGACCTGGCCATCCTACCCCTTCGTCACAAGCGGAAGGCCCTGGCCCTGTTGCTGGTGGACAGCGGGCTGCGCCAGAAGCTAGACCATCCGGAGCTGGTGCGGGCCCTCGTGCTGGCCGCTTCCGCCTCTCTGGGCAGCCTGGCGGCAGGGAAGGATGAACCTTCCCAGTCATTGCCCCAGCCCATCGGCGCCGGAACCAGTGCGTCCAGCGCGCCCACGCAGATGGTGCCCGAAACCATCGCAGCCCCGCCAACGGTAAACCTGGACCCCAAGACCCGTGCCGCCGCTGAACGGCTGGCCCGCGTCCTGGTGGGGGATGTGGAGCTCTACTTCCCCGAGAAGGTCGCCCAGGCCCACTCCCAGGGCAATTTGTACACCCTGCTCCGGGATGAGCTCGAACGGAGCCGCGCCACCTTCGTGGAACGTTTCGGGGAAGATCTCGAGGCGCAGCACCGGATTTTCACCAATACCATCGTTCACCAGCTATGTGATGGGGACGCCTCCAAGCTGGGAAGGACCCCCTGGCCCTGATTCCCGATTGCTAGACTAAGGGTGACAACGAGGGCCGACTCTGGTAGAACCTTGTTCCTTTGGGTACGGGCGAGGAACAGGTCAATGGCAAATCTCGGCAAGAAGTTCACATGCTTCCAGTGCGCGACGAAGTTCTACGACTTCGGCAAGCCGGAGGCGCTCTGTCCCAAGTGCGGGGCCAACCAGAAAACAGCCCCATCCAAGCCGCGCACGGTGAAGAAGGAGAAGAGCGTCCACGTCATCGAGGACGACTTCACCCCCGAACCTGAAGCCGAGAACCTCGAAGAGGCGTTCAGCGAGAGCGGCGTGCCTCTGGAGCGGGGCCGCGGCGAGGGTTTCGATCCCGGCGACCTACGCATGGATGACTACGACGAGTAGCGAATGAGCTGCGCTCATTCGCTGTGAGTGAAGAAAAGCCTTTCTGGGAGGGGCCGGGATGAACGACCCGTCGATCCACCCTCTCATCGATCGCCACACCCATCTGGAAGGCTCCCTCGATCCGGCTTGGGTCCGGAGTGAGGCGGAGAGGCGCGGGCTGGCGCTGCCCGCGCCCCTGGAAGCCCTGTGGTCCGGCGCCGCCGTGCCGTTTGAAGGCTTCATCGAGGCCTTCCTCTTCGGGGCGGCTCTGCTGGACAGCCGCGAGGCCGTGCGCGCGGCGGTGCGGGCCGTGGCGCGGCGCACGGAGCAGGCGGGCGGCGCGGGCTTCGACCTCTGGGCTTCGCCCCACTTCCTGGTGGTCCATCGCAGCCAGATCACCCTCGACGAATTCTGGCGCGGTTTGGAAGAGGGCCTGGCCGAGGCGCAGGCCCGCGGCCTCCAGGGTTGCGTGGTGGTGGACGCCGTGAACCACTTCGGTCCGAAGCACGGCCATTCGGTCCTCAATCTGGTGCTGCCGGGCCTGCCTTCCTTCGTGAGGGGCTTCTCCACGGGCGGCCTGGAGGGCAGCCCTTTCCGCGACTGGGCCCCCGTCTTCGACCGGGCCCGGGCGGCGGGTCTGCGCATCGCCGCCCACGCGGGCGAGAACGGCCCGGGATCGAATGTCCGGGAAGCGGTTCTGGAAGGCGGCGTGGCCCGCATCGTCCATGGCATCAGGGCCGACGACGCCACCCTCGATCTGCTGGCGGAGCATCAGATCCCTGTGGACATCTGCCCCAGTTCCAACGGGGCCCTGGCCACCGATGTCACGCCCCATCCCCTGCCCCGCATGCTGCGCGCTGGCGTGCGTTGCGCCCTGGGCACGGACGATCCGGGCCTCGTCCCCTGCGACCTGGCCACGGAACAGGAAGCCGCCCTGGCCATGGGACTTACCCCCCTCGAACTCGCTCTCATAACGCGGAACGGCGCCGAAGATGCCTGGTGTCTCCAGGCCTGACGCATCCGGGCTCGAAGCGCCCCGCCCTTCCAGGTAGACTAGGGGATTCGGTGCGCGCCCATAGCTCAGCTGGATAGAGCATCAGGCTTCGAACCTGAGGGTCGGGCGTTCGAGTCGCTCTGGGCGCACCACCGAACTGACAATTTGGCTTCCTTGCGAGCGTGGCGGAACTGGTAGACGCACTGGATTTAGGTTCCAGCGGTTCACACCGTGTCGGTTCGAGTCCGACCGTTCGCACCAACTTCAGAATCGCCTTTGGCGATTCTGAAGCGAGAAAAAGCCGAATGACTTCCCCAGCACATCCCCACGCATCACACGGAGCATCCATGTCCGCCACCTTGCATCATCAGTCCCCCACCCGAAAAGCCGTCGAAGTGACGGTGCCCGCCGCCGAGGTGAGCGCTGTCTTCAACGAGGTGGTGGCGAAGATCGCGCCGAAGGTCCGCATCCCCGGCTTCCGGCCGGGCAAGGCACCGCGTCCCGTCCTCATGCAGAAATACGCCCGGGAGATCCAGTCGGATGTCGCGCAGCAGCTGGTGGAGAAGCACTTCTGGAAGGCTGCCCAGGAGGCGGGCGCTCTCCCCATCTCCCATCCGACCCTGGAGAAGCTGGACCTGAAGGAGGGCGCCGACGCAGTCTTCCGCGCCCAGTTCGACGTGGCCCCCGACGTGGCCCTGCCGGATTACAAGGCCATGGTTCTCACCAAGAAGAAGCGGATGATCGACGAGGCCACCGTCACCGAGCACCTGGAGGGCCTCCGCCAGCGGGCCACCAAGTTCCTGCCCGTAGAGAACGGTGTCGTCGCCCAGGGCCTGGTCGCCACCTGCGACATCCGCGTGAAGCCCCAGGGTCTCAAGGCCCAGACCTACCAGGATCAGGTACTGGAGATCGACGGGACCCGCCCCTTCGACGCCCAGATCCTCGGCATGAAGATCGACGAAAAGAAGGCCTTCAACCTCACTCATCCCGCAGATGACACCAACAAGGTCCTCGCCGGCAAGACGCTGGCCTACGAGGTGCAGGTCAAGGACATCCG
>Ga0315270_10000570_pt1 | contig 20337 bp, 18 predicted proteins | sample C1_bottom_MG_FD_204932 | JGI IMG/M metagenome (GOLD analysis project Ga0315270, IMG submission 204932) | Sediment microbial communities from Yellowstone Lake, YNP, Wyoming, USA - C1_bottom | ecosystem: Environmental > Aquatic > Freshwater > Lake > Sediment | place: USA: Wyoming | collected...
AACGGGCAAAGTTTAATTTAAACTTTGCTCGGTTTTAATTATTAGGGCCCATCGTCTAAGGGATTAGGACAGAGACCTTCTAAGTCTCTAATGTAGGTTCGAATCCTACTGGGCCCAATAATAAATTTTCAATTATTTAAAAATTTCTTCAAATACCGTTTTTACTTTATCTCCTGAATCAATTGACTCTAGCGGATCCTTTCGAAGTCGATGACGTAAGCAAAGAGTAATTACAGCTTCGATATCTTTCACCGTAACCTCTGTGCGACCATTGTAAGCGGCATATGATTTAGCAGCTCGGTTTGTTACAATATCACCTCGTAAACCGTCAACATTTAATTCGCTACAGACTTGTGATATCTTAACGCGTAAATCATATTCGATCTTTATAGAAGGAATAAGGATTTGAGCTGCTACAATTTTATCCTTTAATGCCTGCTGCTTTTCTGCATTTTCTTTCAGACACGCTTCAGGATTTTGATCGAAATTACTTCGCTGTTCAACAACTTGAACACGTAATTCCGGGTCACGAACTGTTCGAATTTCAGCGTGCATTCCAAATCGGTCAAGTAATTGTGGTCGTAATTCACCCTCTTCAGGGTTGCCTGAACCTACAAGTACAAAACGTGCAGGGTGCTTGATCGAAATACCTTCACGCTCAACAGTGTTCCATCCAGATGCAGCGGAATCTAACAAGATATCGACAAGGTGATCATCTAACAGGTTAACTTCGTCAACGTATAGAATTCCACGATTTGCTTTTGCTAAAAGCCCTGGTTCAAAAGCTTTAATACCTTCTGTAAGAGCTTTCTCGATATCAATCGTTCCACAGACTCTATCTTCAGTAGCTCCTAATGGCAAATCAATCATCGGAACTTTTTTATAAGCAATCGGGATTTCTTTGTTTTGTAGAACAGCTAATTTTACTTCTTCTCCCATCAATTCAAAATCAGAGACGGATGAATTAAAAGGATCTCCTGCAACAATTTGAATTTCCGGTAAGAGATCGGCGACAGCACGAATAGTTGTTGATTTACCGGTCCCACGATCTCCCATAATCATTACTCCGCCAATACGAGGATCGATTACGTTTAAAATTAAGGCTAATTTCATTTCTTCTTGCCCAATAATTGCCGTAAATGGAAAAATTGGTCGTTCCACTTTACTTGGTTGTTTTATCTCTATAACCATGTCGGTATTTTCTAAAAATTAATAAAAACTCATAATAAATATTTTATACTAAATTTCTGAATAAAATTTAGAAAAATTATTTTGAAAGACCAATTATTGGAGAACTCGGTTGTGCAAAAGAAAATGGTTGAACCTTACCCGATCTGAAGGCAACCCTTCCAGCAATAACAGCTAGTTTTAATGCGTAAGCCATTTGTGGAGGGGTTTGAGATTTTGCAACCGCCGTGTTGGCTAAAATACCGTCTGCACCAATTTCCATGGCTTGAGCGGCTTGACTTGCTGTACCAATTCCAGCGTCAATAATAACTGGGATGTTCGAATTTTCAATAATGATTTCTATGTTAGATAAGTTTTTAATTCCCTGACCTGAACCAATTGGAGAACCTAATGGCATCACAGTAGCACAGCCTGTATTTTCAAGTTGCTTTGCTAAAATGGGGTCAGCATTAATATACGGAAGAATAGTAAAGTTTTTTGCAATTAAATATTCCGCGGCTAATAATGTTCCTAACCCATCAGGTAATAAATGTTTGGGGTCCGGAATTACCTCTAATTTGGTAAAAGTGTTGTTGTCAAAGCCCAAATTTTTACAAATTTCTCGACCTAAAAAAGCAACACGAATGGCCTCCTGCGAAGTTTGACAACCAGCTGTATTTGGCATGAGTTGAATTCTTGAATCAAGACCTGTAATTAAATTTCCCATACTTTCGATGGTCGAATTTTGTGCTCGACGAACAGCTACAGTTAAAATTTCGCAATCGCTTGCTATAATACTTTGTTTTGCTTCCTTAAAATTTCGATATTTTCCGGTCCCTAACATCAGGCGTGAGGTAAATTTTTTCTTGTCAATCGTAAGAAGATCGAGCTCTGGATTATAAACATTTATTTCTGAAGTTGTAATCATTAATATATCAAAGTAACTATGTATTATTGGTAAAAGATAAAATAATTAAATATAGTACAAGAGTTAATCTCGGAAAAATACAATACTTAATTTAATATGATGATATAATTAACCTATCTTAATCATTTCCTATAAAATATCATGTCCCGTATTATAGTTATTACTTCTGGCAAAGGAGGTGTAGGTAAAACAACGACAACCTCGAATATAGGAATTGCATTAGCTCAAATGGAACAGAAAGTTTTATTGATGGATGCTGATGTAGGTTTAAAAAATCTTGATCTCTTGTTAGGATTAGAAAACCGCATTATTTATAATGGGATAGATGTCCTGAATGGAGTATGCCGTTTATCGCAAGCATTAATCCAAGATAAACGACAAACAAATTTAACCTTTTTTCCACTTGCCTCAAACCAATTAAAGTCTCCAGTTACAAAGGAACAAATTAAGGACATTATTGAACAAGTAAAGGATAATTATGATTTTATTTTAATCGACAGCCCCGCCGGTATTGATGAAGGTTTTCAAGTTGCGACTCATACGGCTCAGGAAGCTATAGTCGTAGTTACACCAGAAGTTACCTCTATACGCGATGCAGATAAAGTAATTGGGCTTTTAGAAGCGAAAGATATTACTAAGATACACTTAATTATTAATAGGCTTAGACCGGATATGGTCAAGTCAGAAAATATGATGTCAGTTACTGATGTTACAGATATACTTGGAATTCCATTAATTGGAGTTATTCCGGAGAGTGAACAAGTTATTAAAGCATCAAATCGTGGTGAACCTCTTGTTTTAGACGAAAATTTATCAATCGCTGCTATTGCTTTTATTCGTACAGCAAAGCGTTTAATGGGTGAATCAGTAGATTTTATAGACTTTGCTTCGATGGATTCAAAAAATCTATTAAAACGCCTCTTAAGTAACTTGGTTCGGAGATCGAATAAAAAATCGTAGAGTTATAAAAATAACATAGAGAAAACCACAGATATAAATGGCTTTCTCTAAACGAATAAATTTTATGACATTCTTTTGATTTGTTGAAGTGCTAGTCTACCAATATTAAAAAGAGCCCATGCTGCAGCTGTTGCAAGTGGTAGTAATACAATTAATAATCTTGTATCCATATTTATATATATTGGCTATTTATTTTATTGGATAATATTATACATCTTTTGCACATTTAGTCTTTAAATTCTATAAAGCATTTTTTATGAACTCTAGAATTTTTTACCAGTTTTTTTAAACTTTTATTTTTTTATACATATCAAAAAGTGTCCGACCTTCCTTTTACTTTAGATCAGCTAAAAATTTTACAAACTGTTTTTACTGAAGGTAGCTTTAAAAAAGCGGCGGAAAAACTTTATATTTCGCAGCCTGCAGTAAGTTTACAGATTCAAAATTTAGAAAGACAATTAAATGTCCCACTTTTTTATCGCGACAAACGAACAGCCAGGTTGACTGAAACCGGACAGTTACTTGTAAAATACTGTACTCGTATTTTAACCCTTTGCGAAGAAACATGTCGTGCTTTAGACGAATTAGAGGCACTTCAATCTGGCACCTTAATTATCGGGGCAAGTCAAACAACTGGAACTTATCTTATGCCCCGTTTGATTGGTCTCTTTAGGCATAAATACCCACAGATTGCAATCGAGCTAAAAGTACATTCAACACGAAGAATCGCATGGGAAGTTGCAAATGGACGAATTGATTTTGCTATAGTGGGTGGTGAAATACCGTCAGAATTAGGAGAATCAATAGATGTTGTATCTTACGCTGAAGATGAATTAGCATTGATTTTACCCGTAGCCCATCCGTTTTCATCGTTAGATTATATTCAAAAAGAAGATCTTTATCGATTGAAATTTATCGCTTTAGATACACAGTCAACAATTCGTAATGTTATTGAGAGTACACTAATTCAAAGTGGAATTGACAGCCGATATTTTAAAATTGAGATGGAGTTAAATTCTATCGAAGCAATTAAAAATGCCGTACAATCTGGTTTAGGAGCAGCATTTGTTTCATTGTCCTCTATTTCAAAAGAATTAGATTTAGGACTTTTACACTGGGCAAAAATTGAAGGAATTACAATTAAGCGTACTTTATCAATGTTAATCAATTCTAAGAGTTGTTATGCAAATGCCGCTCAAATGTTTAAAAAAGAAATTCTTGAATTATTTTTATCTTCGGCATCTCAATCGAGAAGAAAAACATTGTATCTTGAAGCAAAGCAAAATACTGGCTTCATATAGTTTAAAAAATGAATGAACATGGGTTGGATAAACATATTTTCACTTGTAAATCGTCTTTGTATTTTAGCATATTTGGAAAAGTACTATTTAAATTAAAGGATGAATCAAATATGTCGATATAATTCTTAAAAAACTTGAAAAACGCTTCAAATCCTAATCGATATTTACCTAAATTCAGCAAAAATATCAAATAAGGAACTTAGATACGGTAATTTTCGCTAAATGTTTTAGTTATATTGAAATTCTGACAATTAATTCAAGGAGGTTATTATTAATGTTTCGATAATTAGCTTTTTTTGCTAGAATATTAAGAAAATTATTTTAATTTATTTGGTAAATTTAAATTATAGCTTGACATTAAAAGTTACTATAAGATACATTATCTCTGTGCAATGATTAATTACGCCCCCATCGTCTAGAGGCCTAGGACATCTCCCTTTCACGGAGGTAACGGGGATTCGAATTCCCCTGGGGGTAATTAGTGAGATTTGTTTTCGGCAAGCATAAAAAGTAATCGTTTATATTAAAACGCCTATGATCAATGTAGCTACTTTATGTTGGTAAAGGTAATCGTTAATCATACGATAACAAAAGAAGAAGCTTGTTTAGGTTTAAAGATAATACTTTTAATTTTCATTAATTTTTCTTACTTATATCTTATAAAGTGTCCCCAAGATAATTTAAACAAAATTTTAATTTATTACGGCAAATAATATTTTTTATTAATTTTTATTTGATTTCAATTTTAGACGTAGTCGACAAAAAAAGAGGCCACGTTACGAGACTTATTTTTAAGCCTGGTAACGTAGCATTATATGAAATAAAGTTTAAAGTGATGACCCTAGACCTGAGTAAGATCCAAAGAAAAATAGAGTTAGGAGGCTTAGAGCTGCTAATCCGCCCACTGTTGCTACCATCCAAAGTGGCACTCTTCCGACATCAGACATAAATAATCTCCGTTAAAAAATTCGTAAATACTACGATTTATGACAAATTCTTTCTGTACAATAAAAAGCTAGTTAAAGAAGTAGCTTGAGAATAATACAGCTAAAACAAACATTAGAAGTAAACCCCAGAATAATGATGTACGATTTAATTCTACTGGTTGCTTATTTGGGTTTGGTGCGCTCATTTTATATCTCCTATCGTTGTATAAATTGCATTGATGTAATGGCACCAAGGAAAAAAACCGTAGGTACTGCTAAAGCATGGATTGTAAGCCAACGAAAAGTAAAAATAGGGTATGCTACTGGTTGATTTGTATTAATCATTTAAACCTTGAATAATCCTTTTTTAGTTTTTATAATCCCTTTGTTAAATCTTCAAGCTCTTGTTTCGCGCTGAAACGATCATTTACAAGCGGAATTTGTTGACGATCTTGAGTAAAATATTCATTAGGGCGTGGTGTACCAAAAGCATCATACGCTAAACCCGTACTAACAAAAAGGAATCCCGCAACAAATAACGAAGGAATCGTTATACTGTGAATGATCCAATAGCGAACACTTGTAATAATATCTGAAAAAGGTCTTTCTCCTGTTGAACCACCTGACACAACTCTTTCTCCTATTGAGTTTAAATTACTTTTTTAACCCTTTCATTAAATTAATTAACGAAAAGTCGATAGTGCAATATTCGCAAATGACAATATTAATTACCATTTCGATTGCACGAAAACATGTTAATAATCTTGAAAAGATCAACCTCTTTACAAGTATATACTGTTTTTCTTATTTTTTAAATTAATTCTTAGAATATTTCGTATTTCAAATGAACCTATCACGAGCTAAAAAATATTTATCGGTTCATGAAAATGGAATCTTAGATTAAACAAATTTCTCAACAAAAAATACATACTGTTTTAAGCAAATCGAATTTTGCATATATATTTATATAATGAAAATCTAAGACCAAATGATATCTAAACAACTTGTGATAAAAAATCAAGACAAAAGGTATAATAATTTTTATTACTTGTTTAATAATTTTCGTATATGGGCTTAAATTTACAAGAGGAATATAATAAAACGAACATACAAGGTGTTATTGACCAATTGGATCAAGATCTTGTTGGATTAGCACCTGTAAAAGCAAGAATTAAAGAGATTGCTGCTCTACTTTTAGTTCAGCGCCTTAGAAAAAACTTAGGGTTAGGTGTGAACTCAGCATCTGTTGGTTTACACATGTCGTTTACAGGAAGCCCAGGTACAGGAAAAACTGCTGTTGCCACACGAATGGCAGATATCCTGTTCAAGTTAGGATACATTAAAAAAGGGCATCTAATTACTGTTACTCGTGATGACCTTGTGGGCCAATACATTGGTCATACTGCCCCAAAAACAAAAGAAGTTTTAAAGCGTGCGATGGGTGGAGTTTTATTTATTGATGAAGCCTACTATCTTTATAAGCCAGATAATGAGAGAGATTACGGTGCTGAAGCAATCGAAATTTTATTACAGGTTATGGAAAACCAGAGAGAAGATTTAGTTGTTATTTTTGCGGGCTATAAAGACAGAATGGATAGCTTCTACGAGTCTAACCCAGGACTTTCATCTCGAGTTGCAAACCATATTGATTTCCCTGACTACACATCTGAGGAATTACTTCAAATTGCACTTTTACTCTTAGAAGAGCAACAATACCGAATGACACCAACAGCGGAGGTAGCCCTTCTTGATTATATCGAGAAGCGACGTCAACTCCCATTGTTTGCAAATGCCCGAACTATCACAAATGCAATTGATGCAGCTAGAATGCGCCATGCTAATCGAATGTTTAATTCTGGTGATAAAATTTTAACAAAATCAGATTTAGTTACAATTGAAGAAATGGATATTCGCCAAAGTAGTCTATTTTTAGAAGTTTAAGAAGTATAATCTAGATAACGATTCTATAGTTTTTTTCGAATTAAAGTAAAACGGGAAATAAATGGTCGAAGTATTATTATCAGGACTTGTTTTAGGTCTGGTGCCTGTAACAATCGCAGGTTTATTCGTTGCTGCTTATCTTCAATATCGAAGAGGGAACCAATTTGGTCTATAAATGAAATGAAAAAACCATACTAAAAGGTTTAGTTTAACCTTTTAGTACGGCTTTGAATTATTTACTTATTCGCAAGCGAAAAATCGATTGTTATTTTCGACCGAAGAATTAAAAATATTATTTGATGGCGAATGCGAGTTAGCATAGTTATAAACACATTATAGGATTCTTTTTTGTAATCTGTTAATGGGTTGCGTTGTCCATAAGCCCTCCAACGAATCGAATCCCTTAATGCGGCAATTTTTTGCAAGTGTTCCTTCCAATAAAAATCAATTTGTTGAAGAAGAAAAGATTTTTCTAGTTCTCGCGTAATGCCAGGTTCAATTGTCTCTAATTGTGTTTCCTTTACTGCATAACCGATTTGGAATTGATGCTTCAACATCTCAACGAAATTTCCTTGTTCTGACTTTGCTTTTATTTGGTATGGTAGCCCAAGAAATCTCTGAGTTTTGAATGAAATAAAATTATCTGAGAAATTTTGACCTTCATTTTGAAAAGCTAGCGCAACATCATATAGACTTCTTTCACCATACTCAATTATCCAATTCCGCATGGTGCCGTTTTCTAGAATTCTCTTACGCTCAAAGTAAATACCATTGCGTTGTAAAGTAAGCGCTTCATCATATTCAAACAATTGTTTACGAGTGTCAAAATAATACGCTTCAACTTTTTTTTGAGCAGACTCGAGGCTTGTATTTAAAATCGATGATTGAATTGGAGTCTCATCTTCCAATCCGATATCTTGCATCATATTAAGGATTTGATCACCTCCAAACAATCTCAATAATTTATCGTCTAAACTAAGAAAAAACCGAGAGGATCCAGGATCACCTTGTCGACCTGCGCGACCTCGAAGTTGATTATCAATACGTCTTGATTCATGACGCTCTGTGCCAATTACATGCAGCCCACCTAATTTTGTTACCAGGTCTTTTTCTGCTTTAACTTGTACTTCTTGTTCTTTTAACCAATTGTCATAAATATATTTAAATTCAAGACAATATTCTAAACCTGGCTGCTCAGATACTAGTTCCTCATTTAGACATTTTACAAATAAGTCCGTTAATTGTGATTGACTAAGTAGTGATTGACCTAAACGTTTAAAGAATGGAATAAATGGTCTTAAACATTTTTCTTTCTCGGCTTGGAGTAGTCCGTCGTTAAAATCACGTAAAGGCAGTTTTTGCAAAAATACTTTAAGTTTTGAATTTAATAATATTTCGGCGTTTCCTCCTAAGGCAATATCGGTACCTCGTCCCGCCATGTTTGTTGAAATAGTAATAGAGTCCTTGCAACCTGCTTGGGCAATAATTTCTGACTCGCTTTCCATGTTTTCTGGTCTCGCATTTAACAATCGGTAAGGCACCCCATATTCAGTCAATAAAGCTGCTAACAGTTCGGATTTTTCAATTGTTGTTGTTCCAATAAGAACAGGTCGTTTAATTTTATGCATTTCAACAGATTCACTCGCAACAGCCCGCCATTTTAGATATTGATTTTTATAAATTAAATCTGGAAAATCTTTTCGTTTAATAGGACGATGAGAGGGGACGGGAATTACTTTGAGATTATAGATTTTTTCAAATTCTAATTCTTCTGTTTTAGCCGTACCAGTCATACCTGACAATTTTTCATATAAGAGGAAAAGGTTTTGATACGTAATTGAAGCTAGAGTTTGACTTTCATCCTGAATCGATAAGTTTTCCTTTGCTTCTACAGCTTGGTGTAGCCCATCACTCCACCTGCGTCCAGCCATTAGTCTTCCAGTAAATTCGTCCACAATAGTGACTTCATTTTCCTCGTTAACGATATAATGTGTCCCTTTTTTAAATAGTTCCCTTGCTTTAATTGAATTTAAAATATAAGAAATCCACGGATTCAAAGGGTTATATAAATCACTCGTTTTTAACGCTTGTTCACAAAAAAATGTTCCTTCGTCAAGTAAGTTTACAACTTGATTTTTTTCATCAATTGTATAATGAACATTTTTTTGCAAAACATTAGATAATTGTGCTGTTTTTAAATATTTGTCTGTTGGGGCTTTATTAAGCCCCGATATAATTAATGGCGTACGCGCTTCATCAATTAATATAGAATCAACTTCGTCAACGATACAATAAAAAGGTGATCTTTGTACGACTTCCTCCTTTGTAAGAGCCATATTATCCCTTAAATAATCAAAACCTAATTCATTATTCGTAACATAAACAATATCGCAATTATATTGCTGTATACGTTCTTCCGAGCTCATATTTTGTTGTATTAAACCAACAGTTAATCCTAAAAAACGATGAACGCGGGCAACGTAATCGGCATCACGTTTCGCTAGATAATCGTTAACTGTAACAACATGGACTCCTTTTCCATATAAAGCATTTAAAAATGCTGGTAAAAGTGCTACTATTGTTTTTCCTTCACCTGTTTTCATTTCGGCAATTTTACCTTCGTGCAAAATTAACCCGCCGATAAGTTGAACGTCAAAATGGCGTATACTTAAAACACGAAAAGTGGCCTCTTTAACAATTGCGAAGGCTTCATATAAAATAGCTGATTCTTCTTTTCCCTCCATTAGATGGTGACGTAACTCCTTCACTCGTTGTTGAATTTGGTAATCAGTCAATTGGCTTAATCTTTCCTCAAAAGAGTTGATTTTTGAGACTTTATCATTATATGTGGTAAGTGATTGTTGGTTGAAGTAATTTTGTAAAAATGATTGAAGCATAAATAATTTGAAAATTGTTGATGAGGATAGTGTAAAAAGGAATGTATCTGCTTGCCCTAAATCAATAAGGCTGAGGTAAGGAGTATTATTGTGTATTCGAGCTACATAAAGTTAACCGATACATATTTAAAATTATACCTTGATTTACTGGGTATGCAATTCAAAATTTGCGCATATCATTAAAGATAAAATCTATATGCTTGTAAATATAAAAAAATTTCTTTGTTATTTAAATAAAATTTGGTTAAATTTTCGACTGCAAACTAAATTGGTAATTGGCTTTGCATTTATTATTTCATTTGGCGTGATTAATTTTACATTTTGGTCAATTCATCTTAGCCAACAAGAAACAATTTTTAATAGTACTCGTTTAGCAAATGCTATCAATACTTTATTAAGTAGTAATATTGTTTCGCTAATAAATGAAAAAAACTATAACGCTATCTTAGCACTTTGTGAGCGCTTTTATAAAAATAGCCCGAGTATTCAATATGTTATTTTTTTTGATTTAATTAATTGTAAAAATTATAGCGTTCCTCTTGATTCTAACGAAACATTAACGCATTTGTCTTATTTTTATAAAAATACCGTTTCCACCGGAATAAATTTAAGTACCATTTTATGCTTACGTTCCGAAGAAAATACAGTTGGACTTTTAATAGTGGGCATTCATTCTAACCAAAATTTAATTAATAATTCGAAAGTGATATCGACACTTCTAATTATTGTCTTTCTGATTTTTTGGTTAACTTTAATTCTCGGTATAATATTCAACGCTAGTGTTATTATTAAACCTCTAAAAGAAATCTCTTACGGACTTGGTCGAATAGCGTCTGGCAATTTTTCACAAAAAGTTAATTTAGCTTTTGGTGGGGATCTGGGTAACTTAATACTTCAATTTAATGCAACGGGGAAAAAATTACAGGAATACGAAGAGAATAATATTGACCAATTGATGAATGAAAAAAATAAGATAGAAAGCCTAGTAGAAACAATTGCTGATGGTGCCTTATTATTGGATACAAGCTTACGTTTAGTTTTAATTAATAAAGCGGCACTTACAATTTTTTCATGGGATAAAAAAGGAGAATTGGTTGGGACAAAACTTTGGAGTCATCTTAGTCCGTCGTTTCAGAAGAAAATGTATGCGGCCTTAGAAAAACTTATTAAAACTGGTTCGAAGCAAACTTTTTATAGTTCTATAATACAAACTTCGCAGCAACCAAGCAACAAATTTTTTTGTATTATTCTAAATATAGTATATGATTCGCGAAACCAAATTAGACATCCAAAAGGTATTGCCATTACTATTCAAGACAGTACAAAGGAGCTTGAGCTAATAAAGGTAAGAAGTCGATTTATCGTTAACATTTCGCATGAGTTAAGAACGCCTCTTTTTAACATTCGTTCTTTTATTGAAACAACACAAGATTATAATTACACTTTAACAACTCTCCAAAAGTGGCAATTTTTACATATTGTTAATATTGAAAGCAATCGTTTAACACGATTGATAAATAATATTCTCAATTTTTCTAAATTAAACGATTCAGTCAAAGTTTTTTCAAGCAGCTTGAATATCAAAACAATTATTCAACAAACAATTTTTAATTATCAATTGAGTGCTCACCAGAAAACTCTCTTTTTATTAGTGAAAATTCAACCTAATGTCTCTTTAGTTCAAGGTAACGGCGATCTACTTACGCAAGTCATAGTAAATTTAATCGGAAATTCATTGAAATTTACTTATCCAAATGGTAAAATTCTTTTGCGAGCGTATCGGATCGATTATTTAACTAGATTTAAGATTCGCATCGAAGTACTCGATACTGGTATTGGTATAAACCAAGCCTTTAAAAACATTATTTTTAATCGATTCGTAAAAGAAGAAAATGATATTTATAATTTGAATGGTACAGGTTTAGGTTTGGCAATTGTAAAATCCATTTTAAAGGAACATCAGTCCTCGATTCGAGTAATAACGAAACAAAATATTGGCAGTGTCTTTTGGTTCGATCTGAATATAGTTATTTGAACAGGATAGATGGGTTGCCTGGGACTCGAACCCAGAACTATTCGGTTAAAAGCCGAGTACTCTACCATTGAGTTAGCAACCCTTTTTAACTAATATTAATTATAAAGATAAATTCTATATTTTCTCAAGAGGTAAATTGGGCTCCAGTATTAATATTCGTTAAAAAACAGTTAAGGTTTCTTAATTTACAAAAGAAGAAAGTTTTGTTAATATTAAGTCACTACTAAAAAGTTAATAATAATAATCTTTGTTTATGCAAAAAGAATTAGAGTTATACGAAATGCTATATTTGGTAACTCCAAGTTTTTCAGAGAGTGAATTAGTGACTAAAATGGAATTTTATCGCGATTTTCTAACAAATCGCGGAAGTCAAGTGATGGTTCAAAACCGTGGTAAGCGTAGTTTAAGTTATAAAATTAAAGGTTCTGAAACAGCTAATTATATTCAAATGATTTATGTTGGAAATCAAAAGCTTAAAGTAACTTTAGATACAGAAATGAGCCGAGATAACGCGATCCTTCGTTCTTTAACGACAAAAATTCCAAAATTACCTGAAGTTACTTATTAAAAATTTGAAATTTTTCACTAACTTTAGATCGTTCCCTTCAAATAAACTACTTATTTTCAGTCTTTTTGGTTTTAATGTGTTTTAATTTTTGACATTATTATTATTGCTTGTCCTACTATTAAATCAGTTAAAATTTCTTCTGGTTGATTTAACGAAAAATTTAACGAAATATAATGTAATTATCGTTAATAAATTTGTGTAGTCTATCTTGGATGATGCCTTTTTCTTAGAGTTGAACATAATACTGCAATATTTTATGCAACAGATTTTTAAAGTACTGTAAAAGCGCTATTTGCAAATACAGGAAACATTGAAAATATTGACAATAAATTAAAATTTGCAGTAATATATTAATGCTTAACAATAAGTTAAAAAATATTCGCGGGGTAGAGCAGTTTGGTAGCTCGTCGGGCTCATAACCCGAAGGTCAATGGTTCAAATCCGTTCCCCGCTAATAAAAAAAATTTAAAGATCTAGTCTCCAGGATATCGGAATTATTTCTCATTATTATTGTTAAATCATGTTTTTCAGTCGAAATCTTTTATCGGTTGGTTTTTGTTATAATTATGAACTTGTACCACTTTATTTTTTGACATCAAATTATAATTGAAGTTAACTAGCTGTATAAGTAAATTATTGAAAAAAAAATCGATAAGATTTGTCAAAAAATGAACTTTATCAATTACAATTTTTCTAATAGAAAAAATTAATTTTTACGTAAATTAAAATGTCAGCGTCTTTTTTACCTTCAATTTTAACACCTCTTGTGACGTTAGTTTTTCCAGGTATTTGTTTTGCATTATTTTTTGTTCTAATTGAACAAGAAGAAATTGCTTAGGTTTCATATTTGACTTCACGATTAAATTAAGTATCTAAAAGTTTCAAAGTTGGAAGAACTATGAATATTCAAGCATTTTTAGACAACCTAATTTTTCTAAACTTATTAATTGTAACCCTAATTTACTGGGCGAGTTTAGTCTACTCAAATTTTAATTTTTTAGGAAAACTAGGCTTTTATGGTAACTTATGTGCCAACCTACTGATTTTTACTCTCTTAGGATTACGTTGGATAAACTTTGGTTATTTCCCTTTAAGCAATTTATACGAGTCATTAATGTTTCTTGTTTGGGGAATAACATTTATCAGTCTTTTTGTGGAAGACCAATCTAAAGTTAAAATTTTAGGTTCCATTACAAGCCCAATTTCACTGTTTATTTCGGGTTTTGCTAGCTTATCTTTGCCCGAAAGCATGCAGGCACCCTCACCACTTGTTCCGGCATTAAAATCGAATTGGTTAATGATGCATGTGACCGTAATGATGCTTAGTTATGCTAGTTTAATTATAGGATCTTTATTGGCCATATTGTTCTTAGTCTTAGTCAATGGTAAAACTGACAAGATTACTTTACAAGGGAATTCATATGGAAAAACATTTTCGACGTCAACCTCCGGGAATGTTGCATTCTATAAAAATGACGCAACACTTGATACAAAAAGTTTAATTATTGCGCCATCTGAGGACACATCAATCACAATCTCTGAGCGTTTAAGCTTATTAGAAAGTATTGATAATTTAAGTTATCGAACAATTAGTTTTGGGTTTCCGTTACTAACAATTGGTATTATTGCTGGTGCCGTATGGGCAAATGAAGCATGGGGCGCTTACTGGAGTTGGGATCCAAAAGAAACATGGGCATTAATAACATGGCTTGTATTTGCTTCATACTTGCATTCACGAATTACAAAATCTTGGCAAGGTGAAAAACCGGCCATGATTGCTTCGGTTGGTTTTGTTGTTGTTTGGATTTGTTATCTTGGCGTTAATTTTCTAGGTAAGGGTCTTCATACCTATGGACAAATTTTTTAAAGGTTTTTAAGCAGTCAAGTAAATCAAAGCAAAAATCAAACGGAGCATAACACCACAATTATAAAATAAAATTTTTCCTAATCTTTAAATTACAATTATTTAAAGATTAGGAAAAAATAAATATATAATGTTCTTTTGTTTAGTTTTTCAAAAAAGCGTTAAACATAAAGTTGACGGCCAAGGCCAATAGCTAAAATAGCAGCTGTTAAAGCGATACATAATGCAAAAAAGATTTGACTATCCTTAATCATAACTTAGTCTAAAACGGGATTAATAAATTCGTCTCTTGATTGGCTCAAACTATATTTGAGTTCTGTCTTGATATTATCCCACAAAAACCCAAAATAATCTGATTAATTCTTGAAATTAGATAAGGACTAAAATCTTCTAAGAAAACAAATAAACTTTAAATTCCCTTAACTTTTTAATGACGGGGTTTGTTAGTATTAAAATTTTAATCGGATTTAACTTCCTAATTTGAATGCCTCTACAATTAAACCATAAATCAACCCTAACTTTAAATTGTTTATTAATGGAAGCGCTTTGATCGAGTAAATTTTCTTTTGTCTAAAAACTGTGTAGTAAATTTGACTTGTTGCTTCTACACTTGTGATAAGTAAAGCTGCTCCCAAGATAGACCACTCTTGAAATTCTGCGATTGTTGTATCAGCAATACTTGCGAGTAAAAATCCAAAAAAGAAAGATATGATTTTGAACAGCATAATTTTGCACTAATTGTAAATAATTATTATTTTTCATTCTTTATTGTGATGGATAAAGAAAATAAAGATTATAATTCTATTCACATACTCTTATTAGACGTTAGACGTAAAATCTTGCATTCAAAAAAGTACTTTCTAGTATCAATTCTTGAAATATGACAACAGATTTATTAAATTTACAAATACCCTCACCAACATTTGGTGGTAGTACAGGCGGCTGGTTACGGGCTGCACAAATTGAGGAAAAGTATGCTATTACTTGGACAAGCAAGAAAGAGCAGATTTTTGAGATGCCAACGAGTGGTGCTGCAATAATGCAAAAAGGCGAGAATTTACTTTATCTCGCTAAGAAAGAACAGTGTTTAGCTTTAGGTACTCAATTACGTACACTATTTAAAATTAGTGACTATAGAATCTATCGAATTTTCCCTAATAGCGAAGTTCAATATCTGCATCCAAAAGATGGTGTTTTCCCTGAAAAATTAAATGCAGGGCGAATTGGTGTTGGTAATATCGGCTATTCAATTGGTAAAAACCCTAATCCAGTAAACGTTAAATTTACTGGTAAAAATACGTTTGGTTAAATAACTAAGCTGTAACTAAGAAGACGAACTTAGACAATTTTAAGATTAAAATCTGTCTACAATCTTCTCAAAATATGGTTAACGGGTTTCTTTTTAAAATACTTCATTATATGCATTATAATGTTGCTTAGTATTTTTATATTTATTTTGTACATTTAGTACGGTTAAAACCTAAAAAAATTTATATGGCACTAAAAAGTAAATTTTTAGTCGGAAGCATTTTAGCAACGTTTGTTTTCAATAGTTTTTCTTTACCGGTTAATGCTCTAGAACTTGATGAGGATACAAGAACAGTAGCACTAGACACTAAAGGGAATACTGTCGTTCTTAGCGTCGAGCAAATTAAACGAGGTAAGCGACTTTTCAATAACGCATGTGCTATTTGTCACGTTGGTGGTCTGACAAAAACGAATCCGAACGTAGGTCTTGACGTTGAAGCTTTAAGTTTAGCAACTCCCGCACGCGATAATGTTACAAATCTTGTAGCATATTTAAAAGATCCGATGACTTATGATGGAGTTGATTCAATTTCTGAATTACACCCGAGTATTAAAAGTGCAGATATTTTCCCTAAGATGCGCTCACTAACAGATGAAGATTTATTTGCAATTTCTGGTCATATCTTAGTTCAGCCAAAAGTTGTAAATGAGAAATGGGGCGGTGGGAAAATTTATTATTAAATTTCCCGCACAAAAAATAAAAGGTGAAATAAATTTTTTATTTCACCTTTGTTTTAACAATTTCCTAATTTGTTGCTTAATCTAAGCATCTGACGAATGATAAAAGCTACGTTTATTTTATCTGATTTCTTTAACGTCTTTTTAAAGAAAATGTTTTGATAAACTCAAAAACGATGGATAAAAGAAATTACGTAGTTCCGAACTCTAATTGTGAAACCTTACAAATAAAGTCTAATTTTTGTTACGGATAACCGACAATCCATCCTAAGTTAAAACTTTATTAGCATTTCTAGGTTGATATTTGCTCATATAAAAATTTGTTTTTCTTCCAAATATAGATTTATTGGGGCTAACAAAGGGCCATCAATTGTTATTGCAATAACTCCCTTGTTTTAAGAGTCCTGATAAGACTGGTTACTCAAGAAAATTAAGAGCTTTTTCTTCGTTTTTTAATTATATTTTTAAAAGTTGTTTTATTGTTCTTAAGAACGAACACTTTTTGTTTAATAAAAGAATTTTTTAATATAAATTAATTGATTTCTTATTGATAAATTAGCTGATAAAAAAAATTTCATTTTCTTTTAAATTATGAAAGTCTCGTTCCATAAGTAAACGTAATTCTCGCATTGCTTTAAATGTTTGATTAAGGTGGGGAAAATAATACAATATATGACAATAACTTTTCTTTTAAAAAGTTTTTCCAGGCTTAATTTTTTGGTAAAAACATAAACTCAGGTAAAATGTAAAAACCGTAATTTTTTTCGTTGTTAATTTAATTGTTATTATGAGGGATCAAAATGTTTTAGATTTACCAGTTTACATCGACGAGAAAATAGCCAAGACCTTTTGTTGTTTTTTGGCGCTCAGTGGATGCATGGTCAATTCGAAAGACGAAGTGAAATTAGATGAAATTGAGAAAAAGTATACGCTTAGGGAAATTCAGAGAAACTATCAGCAACTTCATAAATCGTCTGAAATTGGAGTGGTTGTCAATGCTCTTCTTTGTCAACTAGAGTACCTTAATAACTTGCGTAAAGAATCGCATTATTCTAATGACATAGCTGATTTAAGTCTTTTAAAGAAATATTTGGATAAATTTCATTATTTTTACTGTCAAGATAAGCTCGTTTTAACAACTACTAAAAATCAAAAATTAATTAACGCAATTGCTTTGGAGACCTTAAAAAGTATTAAGTATAGTTATTGAAATTGGGCCGAGTTGGATTTGAACCAACGTAAGCTATGCTAACGGATTTACAATCCGTCCCCATTAACCGCTCGGGCATCGACCCTATAAAATATATTAATAAAATTATCATAAACAGAGCTATTATTCAATAGTAAAATAAAAAAATACTATATTGTTAATAGGTGTTATTTTTTTTCCAAATTTTTTCGGTTATTGTTTAATATCTTTTTGCTACTCAGAAAAGAATATTAAATAAAAAGGTACTTAATTCAAAGTTTAACATAACATTTCACAACAGTAGATTTATTTATCTAAAACTGGCAAAAAATTTCTTAGAGAAAGAATAGAGTTTTTAACTTGTTGAAATTTCAAGATTAAATTATGCTTGCAAAAGTTTAATTTAGCATATAGTATTTGTTCAATAGATGGCTCAGTAGCTCAGTTGGTTAGAGCAGGGGACTCATAAGCCCAAGGCCGCAGGTTCAAGTCCAGCCTGAGCCAATTTTCCTATTAAGAGAGATGTTTATTTATATATCATTTAAAATAAATTATAGTATGGGAGTTAAAACAATTCTTTATCAAGAAGAGGCAAGAAAAGCTTTAGAAAAAGGAATGGATATATTAGCTGAAGCTGTTTCAGTGACTCTAGGACCTAAAGGACGAAATGTTGTATTAGGAAAAAAGTTCGGTACTCCTCAAATTGTAAATGATGGAGTAACAATTGCTAAAGAAATTGATTTAAAAGATACGTTAGAAAACACTGGTGTTTCTCTTATTCGTCAAGCAGCCTCAAAAACTAATGACGTAGCAGGTGATGGAACAACAACAGCAACTGTATTAGCTTATGCTATTATTAAACAAGGCATGCGAAATGTTGCCGCGGGGGCTAATCCAATTGTTTTAAAACGAGGTATAGAAAAAGCAACTCAGTTTGTCGTGCGTAAAATTACGGATTATGCACGTCCAATTGAGAACCTTTCTGATATTACCCAAGTAGCCCAAATCTCATCGGGCAATGACCCAGAAGTTGGTTTACTAATTGCAAGTGCGATTGATAAAGTTGGTCGCGAAGGTTTGATTTCTCTGGAAGAAAGTAAATCCACAGTAACTGAATTAGAAATTACTGAGGGAATGGGGTTCGATCGCGGTTTCATTTCGGGTTATTTCGTCACAAATATGGAAAGAATGGAAGTCGTGTTGGATAATCCTTACATTCTTCTTACGGATAAAAAAATAACAGTTGTTAAACAAGACTTAGTTCCCACGTTAGAATTGGTGTCAAAAACAAATCAACCATTATTAATTATTAGTGAAAACGTCGAAAAAGAAGCTTTAGCAACTCTTATTGTTAATAAATTACGTGGGATATTAAATGTCGTGGCTGTCCGTGCACCGGGGTTCGGAGATCGTCGAAAAGATATTCTTCAAGACCTTGCCGTTCTAACTGGAGGAAAAGTTATTACTTCAGATGCAGGTTTAAGTTTAGATAGGATGGAATTAGAAAACTTGGGAACTGCACGGCGCGTAATTGTTGGAAAAGAAACTACAACGATTATCTCAGATAGTAATAAAAAAGAAGTTTTGGCACGTTGCGAGCAATTACGACGTCAAATGGAAACAACAGACTCGGCGTATGAAAAAGAAAAATTACAAGAACGTTTGGCGAAATTAACCGGGGGTGTTGCAGTTATAAAGGTTGGGGCAGCAACAGAAACAGAAATGAAAGATCGAAAGTTAAGACTTGAAGATGCTGTGAACGCAACAAAAGCAGCAGTCGAGGAGGGAATTGTTCCCGGCGGCGGTGCAACCTTAGTTCATATTGCTGTGGAGTTAATGGATTGGGTTAAAGAAGCTTTAACTGGTGATGAATTAATTGGTGCTTTAATTGTTGAAAAAGCTCTTCAAGCTCCTTTAAAGAAAATTGCTTCGAATGCAGGTGAAAATGGGGCCATTATTGTTGAGCGTATTAAAGAGTCAGATTTTGCAATTGGTTATAATGCGGCAAAAAATGAAATCGTTGATATGTATGAAGCAGGTATTATTGACCCAGCAAAGGTTACACGTTCGACATTACAAAATGCAGCTTCAATTGCAAGTATGGTTCTTACAACTGAATGTATAATAGTTGATAAAAATATGGGTGGTCGTAATTAATAGAATAATTGGATAATTTTTTGATGACACATAATATTTCTTCACAATTTAAAAAAGAATATGGAGTATTGCCAATTCGTTCCACTTTTATTGCCGAGGATGAAATGGCATTATCGGAACATATTGAAGAATTTAGTCAACGCTTAATATTTTGTCTTATTTTATTAATCTGTTGTACTAGTCTTTGTTTTTCAGACGTAAAGGACATTGTTAAACTATTTCAAGCGCCAGCCGAGGGAATAAAATTTTTGCAGTTTTCACCCGGCGAATATTTTTTCGCGTCGGTCAAAATAGCATTTTTTTGTGGAATTTTAATTAGCAGTCCTATCGTTTTGTACCAAATTTTATTGTACGCTTTACCAGGATTAACACGCAAAGAACGAGAGATCGTCTTACCAATGACATTTGGATCTGGAGT
>Ga0315270_10000573_pt1 | contig 20259 bp, 21 predicted proteins | sample C1_bottom_MG_FD_204932 | JGI IMG/M metagenome (GOLD analysis project Ga0315270, IMG submission 204932) | Sediment microbial communities from Yellowstone Lake, YNP, Wyoming, USA - C1_bottom | ecosystem: Environmental > Aquatic > Freshwater > Lake > Sediment | place: USA: Wyoming | collected...
ACAATTACCAAATTGCCTTGAAATATAAGTTTGGTACCGCAGGCGAGATCTTCGGCGGCTATTCTAACGATGGTGTTAGCGAATCACAGCGCGCAGCAGCTCCAGTCAATGGCCGTACGGCTGACGACGAGAACGTGTGGCGCATCGGTGGCGCCTGGAATTTCGGCGACTTCCGTATTGCCGGCCAGTATGAGGACATCAACAACGCTTTAACCGGCAACGGCGGCACCACTTGCTCCGGCGGCGCTTCGGCTAACGGCGGCGGCGATGCCGGCATCACCACCACCCAGTGCAATACCGCGCTTAACACCAATGGCGACGGCAATATCTGGTTCTTGACCGGGCAATACAAGCTGGGCAAGACCACGCTGGTGGTTCAAGGTGGTCGTACCCAAGCTGACGCGATTGGTACTTCTGTCGAACGTACAGCTCGAAACTACACGCTGGGTGCGATTTATCAATTCAGCAAGCGTACCCGCGTGTTTGGTGGTTATCAGCGAGTAAGTGTTGATGGTGGCCGCAATGTGGCTAACTCCCCAGACAGCACGCAAGCGCAAGTTAATGCAGCAGTACAACCAGATCGCTCAACCTGGACGATCGGCATGCGCCACGACTTCTAATAGAGTCTTGTACGTATGAAAAAGGGGCGCTTCGGCGCCCTTTTTTTTGAGGTAAGTTTTCTGATTGCTTCTTAAATCTAAAAGCTTTTTGAAGTCTGATTACGGGTTCAGTCCCGAGTGTTGAAGTGCCGGCTACTTCTTTAATGAGGTGTGTCATTTCCGCAACACATTGGTGCCCGTAATGATGTTTTTACCATAAAGGCTTGCCGAACTCATTGGAGGCGGTAGTAAACTACTAATCATCAAGAAAATATTGTATTAATATAACTGTAAAGTAAGTGCGCTATTCTATCGGATCAATTGCAGTACGTTCACTCATAATAGGAGAGGTAAATGGATAAGAAGTTAATCGTCTTAGCAGTAGCGGGTGTACTAGCCGTACCGATGGCCGCAAGTGCTGATAGTTCTGGCGTTACCCTGTTTGGCCGTGTGCAAGCAGAATATAGCAGCACCAGGATCGATCAAGCTTCGCCTGCCGACTATCGCCAACAGGTAATTTCCGACAACGCTGGACAATCGCGCTGGGGCCTGCTTCTCAATGAAGATCTGGGTAATGGGTTAAGCGCCACTGGCAAGATCGAGTTTTCGATTAAAGTCGGTACCGGCGTAGCAGACTCTGCACGCGAACAGTGGGTGGGTATTGCCAGCAAGAGCTGGGGTGAGGCTAGGTTTGGCCGCGTGCAATCTCCATTCAAGGATTTTGCGGGTGGTTTGTCGATCGACCTGTTCTCCGATACAAACCTGCAAGCGGTTGGCGCTGGTGGCGCGATGTATGGTCCGGCGAATGGTTTAGGCGCTGGCGGTTTCGTTGATCACGCAATTCGCTATAACTCCCCAGAATTTGGAGGCTTTTCCGCAGCAGTTTTGCTGTCTCCAAGCAATGCAACTCAAGCAGATAGCACAAATGGCGGCGGCAACATCGGTGGTAAAGGTGGTGCTGACAACTACCAAATCGCCCTGAAATATAAGTTCGGTAATTCAGGAGAGATCTTCGGCGGCTATTCTAACGATGGTGTTAGCGAATCACAGCGCGCAGCAGCTCCAGTCAATGGCCGTACGGCTGATGACGAGAACGTGTGGCGTATCGGCGGCGCTTGGAACTTCGGTGACTTCCGTATTGTTGGTCAATACGAGGACATCAACAACGCGCTTGCAGGCAACGGCGGTACAGGCTGTGGCGGCGGTGCTAGTGCAAACGCTGGCGACGCAGGTCAATCTCAAGTGCAGTGCAACAGCGCGCTGAACACCAATGGCGATGGCAACATCTGGTTTGTGTCCGCGCAGTACAAGATCGGCAAAACTACGTTAGTGGCACAAGGCGGTCGGACGCAGGCTGATGCGATTGGTACTTCCGTCGAGCGCAAAGCAAGAAACATCACGCTGGCCGCGATTTATCAATTCAGCAAGCGTACCCGCGTGTTTGGCGGCTATCAGAAAGTTAGTGTTGATGGCGGCCGTAACGTGGCGAACTCGCCGGATAGCACGCAAGCCCAAGTTAATGCGGCAATCCAACCGGATCGCTCCACTTGGGAAATCGGTCTACGCCACGACTTCTAAGCAAGTCAAGCTATGGTCGAAGGGGAGGGGGGGCTTAGGCGCCCCCTTTTTTTTGCTCGAAATTCTTGTGTTACGGGGGAAATTACAGCGCGTACGATGGTATGCCATGCTTAACTTGAACTTCGAAACTTCTTGTGAAGTAAAGCCTGTATATAAAAATGTTAGGAGAAGCTGAGAAAATATCCCGTCTCATGGATCAAGCGCGTGAGGCCGCACAAATTGGGGATTTAACAACTGCCTTGTATTGGGCGAACCAAGCAGCAAGACTTGTGCCGCACGATCCCGACCCTAAATTGTTACAGGGCGATATCGAGCTGGCGCGCAATTGTTTTCACGATGCTGCTAAACACTACCGCGAGGCTCTTCGTCGTAAGCCCGATTTGGTAGCGGGTCATGGAAATTTGGGTGTGGCCTGGTTGCGCCAGGGAGATTTGCAGAAGGCGCAAAAGTGTTTTGAACGGGTGCTGCATCTTTGTCCCAAGGATTCCACGGCACTGCTCAATCTGGGAAATATAGCGCAGACCCAATGTCAGCTCGACATTGCGCTGGACTGGTATCTCCAGGCCATTGTCGCAGACCCCGCTTGCGTGGAAGCCATGAATAATGCCGCTACCCTGTTGTACGCCGCCCAAGATTTTCAACAATCCATTCAAATGCTAGAACAGGCTTTGCGTATCGCGCCATCTTATGCGGAGGCGCACAATAATTTGGGCAACGCATTGTGTGCAACGGGTAACTTAAGCGCGGCCATTGTTGCTTACCGCAGGGCAAGCGAACTGAACTCGGGGCACGCGGGTGCTTGGAATAATCTCGGTAATGCATTAGTCGATGGCGGTGATTTAGAGCAAGGTATTACAGCGCTGCGGCGGGCTATTCAACTTAATCCGGATTACCCCGTGACTTATTCCAATTATTTGATGGCACTGAATTACATGCCACAGTTAAGCTTAGACGATCTTTTGCAAGCACATGCAGCATTTGATCGCCGCTTTGGCAGGAAAGCCGAAACGGGCATTCAGCGTCGATTAAAAAATACAGATGGCCGAATACGGGTTGGCTATGTTTCGCCCGATTTACGTCAACATCCGGTGGCGTATCTGATCGAGCCTGTACTGGCTAAAACAGATCTATCTAGGGTGGAGCTGTTCTGCTACGCAGACATGGCGAAAGCGGATGCGGTGACTGAGCGCTTAAAAACCTATGGTCATGCATGGCGCAATATTCAGGGAAAATCAGATGACACAGTAGCGTCCATGATAAGCAAAGATCGGGTGGATATCCTAGTCGATCTGGCTGGACATACTTCCCTGGGGCGTCCGGCGCTGTTCGCACGACGATTGGCACCGGTACAGGTATCGTGGTTAGGATATTTCTGCACTACCGGTCTATCTACGATGGACTATTTCATCGGCGATGCGATTAGTACACCGAAAGAATGGCAGCCCCATTTTTCTGAAAAGCTGGCTTTACTACCGCAGACGCGCTTCTGTTACCGCCCGCCCACCGAAGCTCCGCCAGTTGTGGAATTACCAGCTCTACAGGGGAAGCCGTTTACTTTCGGTTGCTTCAACAACCTCGCAAAACTCAACGCAGAAGTCATTGCGTTGTGGAGCAAAATTTTGTTCGCAAATCCTGATAGCCGCTTGATCTTGCGGGCGCGCTTCTTGGATGATATCAAAACCCGTCACGCAATAGAGTCGCGCTTTAGAAGCGCCGGCGCACCGCTGGAAAGAATTGAAATGTACGGACAAGTGCCGCACCGTACATTGCTCGAAGCCTACGGGAAAATTGATCTGGCGCTGGATCCATTTCCATTCGGCGGCGGCATGACAAGCTTGGAAGCGTTGTGGATGGGCGTACCAGTGTTGACCTTGATGGGGGGCCGCGTAGCCGGAAGACAAACCGCCAGTTTTTTACAGGCATTGGGTATGGAAGAGTTCATTGCGTCAACTCCGGAAGAGTATATAAACCGGGCAAAAGAGATTGGAGGCCAAAAGGGGCTGCTATCGGATACCAGGAACACACTACGAGAGCGCATGCGCACATCGTCGCTATGTAACGAGCGCGCATTTACCCGCGATCTGGAGGCGCAATATCAGCAGATGTTAGATGCAAGTCCCGCATCATAAATACTCGATCAGGGAATGCGTCTAAGTAAAGTCCCGGACGCAGTGTTGTTTTTTAGCAACAAATCTAAAGACTGTTGATGCAGAATGTAGCAAAGCGCTTGTGACCACACTGATAACTTAGGCATAATTACAACAGAAATGTTTTCAAATGGGTAGAAAAAGGGCAAACCAACAGCCCAATGACTATCAGAACAAAAAGCAAGTAAGCGTTAATTCACAGGAGAGAAAGACATGCAAAAAAAATTATTGTGCGTATTGACTGCCGCGGCATTGGGCCTGCCCGCAATGGCATTTGCGGATGACAGCAGCGTTACCATTTCCGGCAACGTTAATGTTGAATACTATGCGGTCAAAATTAAGCAAGGCACGGCCAACGGTGGTGGTGGTTCGGATCTGAATAATCGCTACCAAACCGCAATCGGCGACCCAAGCTTCTTTTCGCGTTGGGGTCTGAACATTAAAGAAGATCTCGGTAATGGTCTTTCTGCGATTGGTAAGATTGATTTCGCGATTTCCACCGGTGCCGGCGTAACAGACGTCGCGCGTGAACAGTGGATCGGTTTATCTTCTAAAACCTGGGGTACGGTAAATATCGGTAGCGTGAACGCACCGTTTAAAGTATTCGCTGGTGGCGCTTCAGTAGACCGTTTTATCGGTACTGAGTTAGAACTGCGTGGCGCCGGTGGTGCTCAATACGCTCCAGCCAACGGCTTTGGTACAGGAGCGTTCGTGGACCATGCCTTTAACTATACTTCGCCAGTCTTTAGTGGCTTCTCGGTAGGTTTGTTGGTTGCTCCAAGCAATGCGACACAAGCTGATGCCACGATTGCAAATACCAACCAACGTAACGGCAATACCGGTGGTAAAGGTAATGGCGTTGATTATCAGATCGCTGTCAAATACAACATCCCACAATACGGCGATGTATTTGCCGGTTATTCGCGCGACAACGCAAGCGACGCTCAACGTGCGCAGCCAGCTTTCAACGGCAAAACAGCCGATGACGAAACTGTGTGGCGTATTGGTGCAAACCTGAAGTTTGCTGATTTTGGCGTGTATGGCCAGTATGACCACATCTCAAATGCACTCAACACCTTTGACCCAACAGCCTTAGCCACGAAATCTGGTAACGGCGGTGCAGGTTGTTCTGGTGGTGCAGCAGCTGGTAGCGGTGGCGATGCTGGTAGCTCGACGCAGCAGTGCAATAACGCGCTGAATGTTAATGGCGACGGCAATATTTGGAATCTAGGCGCTAGCTACACCCTGGGCAAGACCCTTCTGGTCGTGCAGGGCGGCAAAACCACGGCGGATGCAGAAGGCGTGGCAAATAAGCGCACTGCAAAGAACATTACCGTCGGCGCAATTTATAGCCTGAGCAAACGCACTCGCTTCCATGTGGGTTATCAACACGTGAGTGTGGAAGGTGCACATACCGTTACGCAAATTGGCGTATCCGGCGTTGGCTTCACTGGGGCAGCGTCGGCTGTTCTGGCGCAGCAACCTGATCGCTCAGTGTTCTCGATGGGTATGCGTCACACGTTCTAATCAAACCTTTTGGTTTGTTAAAAGGGCGCCTTCGTGGCGCCCTTTTTATTTGTTGGGCAACACACCATTCCTTCCCATGTCAAAATAATTGCCAAGTGCTGATTCGTGGCCTCAGGGATGATATGATTTTGCAGCAAACGAACATGAGGAGTAGTTGATTTGTTGGATCGTTTCATTATCGAGTTCGACAAAGGTTTACGCACTTTATTTGCGCCAGCTACATCGGTACGCCCATTACCTGGCAAGCAATTAAATGAGGCGCAAATGAGCGGCGCAGAAAAAAAGCTGGCAGCCGCCCTAATGCGAGTCAATCATAGTGGCGAGGTGTGCGCCCAGGCCTTATATCAAGGGCAGGCACTGACAGCGCGCAATCCTGTGGCCAAAGCTGCGCTGGAGCAAGCGGCACAGGAAGAGACAGAACATTTGAACTGGTGTGAAACGCGCATCCGCGAATTGGGATCCCATACCAGTTATCTGAATCCAGTTTGGTACAGCGGATCACTCGCCATTGGTGCACTGGCCGGCACCTTGGGAGATCAATGGAATCTGGGATTTCTGGCCGAAACTGAGCATCAAGTCGAACGCCATCTCGAAGGCCATTTGCAACGTTTGCCGCTCGTTGATGTGAAGAGCCGCGCCATTGTCGAGCAGATGAAAATCGATGAAGCGCGCCATGCGACAACTGCGCTGGAGCAAGGTGGTGTTGCATTGCCCTTGGCGATTCAACAAGGGATGCAATTTACTTCCAAACTGATGACCAAAGCGGCCTACTGGCTCTAAATGAAAACTTTCGCTGAAAATTTAAGCGTGCTGCCTACGATCGATGGGCTGACGGCGCTTCAATTGCAAGATGCAAACGGCGCAATCCAGGCCATGATCGAAAACAAGCCAGGCACCCAGGGCTCGTTCCGTGTGTATCACTACGTTGCTAATAAGTGGGGCAGCCTTGGCTCAGTGGCGGCACGCGAGGCGCTGGAAATTTTCGCTGAGCATACGGAAGATGCGAAACATAATCCAGGTAAGCATCCAAATATCGATCGCCTGTTGGATATCGTGGATAAGGATTTGCGCTATATGGTTTTAGCGAGTTGAATTAAGCGCCGTATGTCAATGCGGTGGAGCTTTTGCTCTAACTCGTCGCAACAATCTCAAAATCATGCGTAATGAGTGCGGTTTTACCCAACATGATTGAAGCCGAGCAATATTTTTCCGCTGACAAATCGATAGCGCGCGCAACGCTTTCGGACTTGAGGTCTTTCCCCGTCACGATAAAGTGAAAGTGAATCTTGGTAAACACTTTCGGATCGCTGTCCGCACGCTCTGCATCAATTTCTGCAACGCAGTCGCTGATCTGTTGACGTTGTTTTTTGAGGATGGCAACGACGTCGTAAGCAGTACAGCCGCCGGTTCCCATGAGCAGTAATTCCATGGGGCGGGGTCCGAGATTGCGTCCGCCACCATCCGGCGGCCCATCCATTAACACGGCATGGCCGCTATCTGATTCAGCTAGGAAGCTAGCGTTTTCAACCCACTTGATACGTGCTTTCATGATGCATTCCAGTTTGTTGGAGTTGCAGAATTTTAGCACGGCAATACTGATGTTCCAGCTTATGGATAGACAGGGAAACTACAAATCGCAGGTAAAATGTAAACCTAAATGAAGAAAATTCAATAATGATGGAAAACACGCCGCATATGCCTAGTCAACACGAGGTTGAAAAGCTCATTGAGTTGTTCAACGCGGGGCACTATGCGGACCTGGAAAGCCAAGCGCAATTATTGGTCGAGCGCTATCCCGAATCCGGGCGTGCTTGGAAAATATTGGGCACGGCACTTGGCGTTCAAGGAAAAGATGCTTTATCCACATTACAAAAGGCGGCGGCCTTGGCTCCGAATGATGCATCGATTCATAACAACCTGGGCAATGCCTGGAAAGATCAGGGTCAGTACAGCGCAGCGGTCGAAAGTTATCGCAAGGCCTTAGGGATAGCGCCCGATTTTGCCAGTGCCCATAATAATTTGGGTAATGCCCTGAAACACCATGGGCAGAGTAAAGATGCAGTGGAAAGTTACCGCCGGGCGATTGAGATAGAGCCAAATTATGCGGATGCGCATTTCAATCTCGCGCACACTCTGGCTGAACTCGGACAAATTGAAGCCGCATTAAATAGTTACCGTCGTGGTTTGGAGCTGGAGCCAGAAGATACGCAAATGCACTATAACCTGGGCGGCATTCTGCACAACAGCGGACACTTGGATGCCGCTGCACAGTCTTATCGACGTGCCGTAGCCATAAGCCCAGATTTTGCCGAGGCGCATAATAATCTGGGCAATGTCTTGCAAGATCTCAAACAATTCGAAGCAGCCGCGGATGCGTATCGGCGCACGATTATGCTTAATCCAAACCTACCCGCCGCGCACAATAATTTGGGCAATGCGCTGCTGGAACTCAAGCAGTTGGAAGCAGCGGTCGCAGCATTTAACCGTGCTTTGTCATTAGATCCCGATTTTGCAGGCGCCCATGGCAATCTGGGCAATGCCTTGCATGATCTAGATCGTCTGGATGAGGCACAAGATAGTTATCGGCGGGCGCTGGCGCTCGATCCTGAATACGCAGAAGCGCACAACAACCTGGGCGCAATATTGCTCTATCTTGGGCAATACGACGCGGCGTTAACATGCTTTCAAAATGCATTGGGAGTGAAGTCAGATTTTGCGAATGCCAGCAGCAATCTACTGTTCACCCTAAACTACACAGCCACCCACGACACCCGCCTATGCCTACAAGAAGCCCAAGCCTATGGACGCCTAGTGGCCAAGCCAGTCAAAGCGCGCTACAGCACCTGGCACTGCAAGGCGGCGCCCGAACGCCTGCGCGTTGGCGTGGTATCGGGCGATCTACGCAACCACCCCGTTGGCTATGCACTGGAAAGCCTGCTGGAACAACTGAATCCGCAACGCATAGAACTCATCGCCTACAGCACCAATCCCAAAGCAGATGAACTCACAGCACGTATCCAAACGCATTTCTCCGCCTGGAAACCCATCTACGGCAAAAGCGACCAAGACGCCGCCGAACTGATCCAGAAAGACGGCATCCATATCCTCCTCGACCTCGCCGGCCACACCGCCCACAACCGCCTGCCCGTATTCGCCTGGAAACCCGCCCCGATCCAGGCCAGCTGGTTAGGTTATTTCGCCACCACCGGCGTGGCCGAAATGGACTATCTCATCACCTCCGAAGTCGCCGTACCGAAAGCGCACAAGGAACACTTCACCGAAACCGTGTGGCACCTCCCCGACATCTGGCTATGCTTCACCCCACCTCAGCAAGAACTGCCGGTGAACACCTTACCCGCCCTGCGCAATCACCACCTGAGCTTCGGCTGCTTCCAGCGCCTGGACAAGATCAGCGACGCCGCACTCCAAGCGTGGAGCCGCATCTTCAGCGCACTACCCCAAGCCCAACTGCGTTTAGCCAGCAAACAACTAGGCAACCCGAGTGTTGCCGAACAATTTAAGCAACGCCTGCAACAACACGGCATCGCCCCCACACGGGTGCAACTACAAGGATCAGCCGCAACGCGTCAAGAATACCTGGCGCGATACAACAACGTAGACATCATGCTCGACACCTTGCCCTATCCTGGCGTGACCACGACCTGCGAGGCCTTGTGGATGGGCGTTCCCACGCTCACCCTAGCGGGCGACACCTTACTATCGCGCCAGGGCGCAGGCGTGATCAAGCCTGCGGGATTAGACGAATGGATTGCAGGCAGTGAAACGGAGTACGTCGACAAGGCCATACGCTTTGGCAGTGATCTATCGAAGCTAGCGGCATTGCGTGCCGGGCTGCGAAAACAGGTGCTGGCCTCGCCGGTATTCGATGCGGCGCGCTTTGCCCGTAACTTCGAGGATGCGTTGTGGGGGATGTGGCGGGAGAAAGGTCTGGAAATCCATAAAAGTGAGCCCATTTAGAGATACATCACTTTCTTTGTCTTATCCTGGAGCTCAATCATGCATCTCGTCTGCCCAAGTTGTTTCGCGGTTAACCGCGTCCCCGAAGAAAAAATAACGATTCAGCCCAAGTGCGGCAAATGCGGTGCACCGGTGTTGGCTGCTGCGCCGGTGGAATTGACCCAAGTCAATTTTGCAAAATTTATTCAGCACAATGAATTGCCAATACTGGTGGATTTCTGGGCGCCGTGGTGTGGGCCATGCAAACAGTTTGCACCGGTATACACGCAGTTGGCGCCGGAATTTGCCACACACATTCGATTTGCCAAAGTGAATACCGAGGCGGAGCCTTTTTTGGCGCAGCAGTATCAAATCCGCAGCATCCCCACATTGGCACTGTTTCGGCAAGGTACGGAGCTGAACCGCGTCGCAGGGGCGATGAGCGCACCCCAGCTTAGGGCTTGGCTGGCTTCGAAATAGGCGGGTTTTATGGATTGTTATCTTAAGCGTGTAAAATGACGCTTTTGGCGCAAATGCGCCGTAAACGCCCATATTGAGGAGTGGTCATGGCAGAAGAACAAGCAGAAGAACAACAAGTACAGCCGCAGTTTTCCATCGAGAAACTGTACGTCAAGGACATCTCCTTGGAGTCACCGAATACACCGGATCTTTTCCTGGAACGCACTGCGCCGGAAGTCGAACTCAAGCTGCAAAACCAGGCGCGGCAAGCGGGCGAGGGTTTATACGAAGTGAAGTTAACTGTTACCTTGACGGCTAAGGTGGGTGAACGCACGGCATATTTGGTTGAAGTGGCGCAGGCCGGCGTATTTCGTGTCTTGAATGTCAATGAGGACATGCTGGGCATGATTTTGCAAATCACCTGCCCCACCGTTTTGTTTCCCTATGCGCGCGAGGCGGTGTCGGACTTGATCGGGCGTGCCGGCTATCAACCCATATATTTGGCGCCGGTGAATTTTGAACAGTTGTATCAACAGCAGCGCGAGCAGCAAGCTGCAGCGCCGGTGCAATAAATTGATGCGGCGTACGCTGCTTGGGCTGCTATTGCTTGCGATCAACACTGGCGCGTTCGCGTTGGAATTTCGCACCGTCGCGGCCGAAGCGGCGATCCTGTACGACGCGCCTTCGGCGCAGGCTAAGAAGCTGTTTATTCTTTCGCCGCATTACCCGGTAGAAGTCATTGTCACATTGGATAAGTGGGTGAAGGTGCGCGATGCAAGCGGTGCCTTGGCCTGGATTGAATCGTCCAAGCTCGGCGAAAAACGCGGCGTGTTGGTAAACGTTGTGGAGGCCGATGTGCGCAGCCAGCCGGATGTGGCTGCACCGCTGGTGTTCAAGGCGGAGCGCGATGTAGCGCTGGAGTTGATTGAGATCGCTGGGGCCTGGGTCAAGATCAAGCACCGCGATGGGCTCAGCGGTTACATTGCCGTTAAAGATGTATGGGGAATTTAAGTCTGCGAGTTTACGCATGAAGATTGCCGTACTCGGCGCAGGCGCTTGGGGTACGGCGCTGGCGCTGGTCTACGCCAAGCGCCATAACGTCACGTTGTGGACGCGCAACACCTCGCAACTCGATACGATTGCCAAGGCGCGTGAAAATCTGCGCTACCTCCCGGGCTTTTCACTACCGGACTCCTTAAATTACAGCAGTGATTTAGAGCAGGCAATTGGCGGTGCCGATTTGCTGTTGGCGGTCGTGCCGAGCAGCGGCTTGCGTGCACTGTTGGTCACGCTGACGCAGTCCGGTAATCGCGCGCCGATTATCTGGGCTTGCAAAGGCCTGGAACCAGGTAGCGCCAAGCTTTTGCATCAAGTCGCAGCAGAAACCTTGCCTGACTATGTGGCGCGCGGTGTGTTGTCTGGGCCGAGCTTTGCACAGGAGGTGGCGCGCGGCTTGCCCTGCGCCTTGACTTTGGCTGCGCATGACGCGGCATTCGCCCACCAAGCGGCGGCCGACTTGCATGATCATCACTTGCGCGTGTATTCCTCCACCGATGTGGTGGGGGTGGAACTGGGCGGCGCGGTGAAGAATGTCATGGCGATCGCCACGGGTATCTCCGATGGTATGGGCTTCGGCTCGAATGCGCGCGCGGCGTTGATCACGCGCGGACTAGCGGAGATTACGCGTCTTGGCTTAGTGTTGGGGGGCAAGCTCGAAACCTTTATGGGCCTAGCGGGCATGGGGGATTTGATCTTGACGTGCACCGGCGATTTATCGCGCAATCGCACGGTTGGCTTGCGATTGGCGCAAGGTTTGCCACTCGTGGAAATTTTGCAGCAATTGGGCCATGCTGCGGAAGGCGTGCATACTTGCGCCGAAGTGTTGAGCATGGCGCATGGCTTGCAAGTGGAAATGCCGATCACACGTGCGGTGCAGCGCGTGATGTTCGAGGGCCTGCCGCCGCGCCAAGCGTTGGAGGAATTATTGGCGCGCGAACCTAAGGCCGAGTATGGTGAATAACGTTATGGAGGCACGACCATGAATAAATACGAATTCAGCATCAACACGCGCGCCGGCCAGCGCGTGGATAAGATTACGATTCAAGCTTTAGATCGCCCCACGGCGGAGGAGCGTTTGCGTCAGATGTACCATCATTGCGCAATCATCGAATGTAGTGAGCGTCCTGCCGTGATTCGGCAAGAGAGCCTGGATGTCGAAGGAATTATTAATCTCATCACGAAGTGAAGTTCAGCTTGCGGTGTACACCAGGCGCGGACTGAAGGAGTAATCAACTTTTGGCGTGCATTCAAGCGCTGGGTTGCAACCGGCAATCAGACCGCTAGTCATTAACTCTTCCAGCAATGCTTCATAATCCTGTGCACCCCGGCTATTCGGGGCGTGCGAAAAAATATCTTTATTCACAGAGGGACTTTCGGCCACGCTGACATTCTCAGCAATGGTGGTGCGGCACAGATCGTCACCGAATTTTTCCTGCGCTTGCGCCAGGATTTGCCGCGTCATTTTGCGGCGCTTGTCGAAGCGTGTCAGCAGGTAACGTCGCGGTAGGCGGCGCTTGAGTACTTGCTCTAACGCCTTGAGTGTTTTCTCTACTTGTAATGCGCCGTTCAAGGCTAAGAAGTCCGTGGAAATCGGGATCAAAGCCACATCGCAGGCGAATAGTGCATTCAGGGACAACACGCCGAGCATCGGGCTACAGTCGATCACGACCGGGCTTTCATCCTGTTGCAAACCTTCGGCGCGCAATCCAGTTGCGAGCCGCGTTACGATGTTATAGCTTTTGCCAAACAGGGTGTCGGCCTTGGCGAGGTCCAGGTGCGAGGGGATGATGTGACCGAGATTGCCCGCGTTCTGAACCAATTCCGCGAGCTGCCGATTTTTTTGATAAAAGCTAAAAACGCTTTCATTGCTGGAGTCAACCGCTATGCCGGCAATGTGCGTGAGATGTGCTTGCGGGTCGAGATCGATCAGCAGGGGTTGCTTGTCCTGGCGCTTTAGCGCCGCCGCCAAATTCATGCTGGTCGTGGTTTTACCGACCCCACCTTTCTGATTGAATACGGTGATAACAGTCATGACCATCCCATCCGCTTTACGATAGAATTAAAAGCATAGACTTTATTTGTATAAATCGCAATAAAATCCTATGGTTGAAAACGTCAGTTAATGTAAATATTTAGAATGGTTAGCTAAATGGGTGATATTCTAAAATTCAAGCGCCCCAAGCCGGGTGATAAGCATCAAGGCAAAAGCCTATGCCAGCACGGCCATCACAAGTGGCAGGCGGCTGAGCAAACGCCGTTCGATGTCAAACAGGGGAAGTTGGTGACGCGCTATATCTGTAGCCGTTGTGGGGCGACAAAATTCCAGGCGAATTAATGGAGGCGCTTCGGGATTTTTTCTGCGTCGCGCATGAAATCTTCTAGCGACTGATCTGGTTTGATTTGGAATTGCATTGGTTTGAGCTCGGGCGGATAGGGCAGGGTGTCGTTGAATTCCAGGCTCTGCACATAAGCCATGAAGCCAATGAGTCCGACGAGCAGCGATGTTGTTGTGGCTGCAATCAGGCTGATACGCCGAGGAGAAAAGAGCGTGGTGAAGCGCAGATGGCCATAGAGTAGGGCGCAAGCCAGTACGCCCAGCAGCAGATAAAACAGGATATCCGCCGAGAGCTGTGCTGAATAAACAAAGGCGTAATATTCGACGACAATATTCGCACCTAAAAAACCGATTATGCCCAAGCTGGCGATGACCGCGTGCGCCACATAAGACGCATGGTGCACGAAGATACGGCTGAGCAAGGCCCATAAGCCGGCCCATAGCGGGGCTATCGCTGCGATCTCCAAGACTTCCAGCAATTCAGCGCCGAGCTTGCTGTTCTGTGCCAAACCTTGGTAGCTATTGAGTCCCAGCAGTCCAATGAGCAATAGCATCAACAATGCAAGCGTCGTGGCGCTATTGAAGACGCGCGCAAAGCGCTTGCTGGTCAGGGTGTCAATACGCGTTGGTGCGACCACAAAATCCATGCGCCGTAGCCGCACCAGCGTGTGGCCGATGCGTAGCAAGGTTTCAGGGCCAAGTGGGAGCGAAGACACTGGTTGCATTTGCGGCAGGCAGTGCGTGCCGTTGGCCGTACCGAGATCGGTCAAGATGAGTTCGCCCTGCTCATTCAAGGCAATGCGCGCATGTTGCGGAGATACATATTCGTCATTGAGAATAAGCTCGCAGTCGTAGGCGCGTCCTAGTGTGACGGGGAAGTGGGTGAGCCGACAGCGTTCATGGATCTTGCCGGAATTCTCCAATACCTCGGCGATGATTATGGGTTCCATCGGAAACTTTCCAGATAGCGGCGCGAGAAACGCAGCGCATTACTCGAGGAAACGCCGGCCAGCACCAAGGTGGTGAGTACGCCGCGATTATTTTCATTTAAGGTGGCGGCCTTCAGCACCGCATCATATAGGCCTGGTAGGCGCTTATTGGCGCGCAGACATAGGGCAGTCTTGAAGCGAATGCCATGGGTTCTGACGAAGCCGCTGTGGCAAGCAAACTTGCTGACATCCTCCGCGCTGGCCGGCATGCCGGGATAGCTGGCGTTAAATTGCTCCTGATAGGCGTTGTAAAACTGAAAGCGGTTCAACCCACGTCCTTCCAGCCATTGATGTTGAAAATGCACTACGCCGGTGGTGTGGGTGCGCGACACATAAAGGTTATCTTCTGAGGAGCATTGCTGCACCACTTCGGTGTAGCGTAGCGCGGGATCGGAATTGGTGTCGCCCCAGCATTTCATGAAATCGGCCATGCGCCCCGGCACCTGATAATTACCCAAGGGCGTGGTCGATAGCGGGGCGTTGATCAGTCGTTGCATATAAGTGTTTTGGTTGGCATTCAATTGGTCGCGCAATTGCGCCAGGGCTGTCTGCCCTGTCAACGGTGTCTGCCCTTGCGCATGATGCAGCAAGGCCAGCACATATTTTGCCGGCACCAGAAAGCTCACTTGATTGCCTGCGGTGGCGACATTTACGCCGACTACGCGGCCATTACTGAGCACCGTAGGGCCGCCGCTCATGCCAGGATTGATCGATCCGGTAAAATGAATTTTTTCGTACAGCGATGCGCCGAGCAGGCCGTTATACGTGCCCTCGACAATGGTGAAGCCCAGATCCAGCGGCGTGCCAATGGAAAACAAGCGCATGCCGATCGGCAGCGATGCCACCTGTAATTCAAATGCGCGGTGTGGCGTCAGATTCGCTTGTACTAGGGCAAGATCATGCACCGCATCGAAATCGACCAAGCGCAATTGCGCGTGCTGACCATCGGTGGTGAGCACTTCACCGCGATATTGATCCGGGCGTTGGATCAAGTCCGCCACCACATGATAGTTGGTGACGATCAAGCCAGTATTGGAAGCAAAAAATCCGGAGCCGATGCCGGCCTGCGTACCCGTAGAAGCTTCGAGGATGCGTACTTGAACCAGGCCATCTTGGAAACGGCTAAAGACATCTTCGGTGGCCGCAAATGACGGCAACGCCAACGCAATGAAAAAACAAGCCAACAAGAAACGTTTCATGGCGGGCATTTTACCTGTTTTGTTTGCAGCCAATGTAACGCACCGCTGCCGGCTGCGCGTCCGCTGGCGAAACATGCGGTGAGTAAATAACCGCCGGTAGGTGCTTCCCAATCCAGCATTTCGCCGGCGCAGAAAACACCTGGCAGATCGTGCAGCATGAGACGCGCATTAATCGCTTCAAAAGTGATGCCGCCAGCACTGCTGATTGCTTCATCCAATGGGCGTGGTGCAGTCAGGCGTAGCGGTAACGCTTTGATCGTTGCGCCTAAGAGTGTCGGTTGCGCATAGTCTTGTGGGCTCAATGCTTCGCGCAGCAAACCGGCTTTAGCGCCATGCAGACCCAAGCGGCTTTGCAGGTGGCTGGATTGCGAGCGTGAACCTCTGGGCCGAGCGATTTCGTCGATAACTTGTTGTAAGGTTTTGCTGGGCAGTAAATCGAGATGAAGTAGCGCGCTGCCGCTGGCGGCGATTTCATCGCGTAGCGCTGCAGACCAGGCATAAATTGCACTGCCTTCAACGCCATTTGCCGTGATCATGAATTCCCCCGGCTTGCGTTGTACAACACCGTTGCAGTCAGTGAAGCTCAGTACCACCGACTTCAGCGGATGTCCGGCAAAGCGTGAACTGAAATGCGCGCTCCATGCAACATCGAAGCCGCAATTGGCTGCTTGCAACGGCGCGATGGATACACCACGCGCGCCCAACAGCGGCACCCAGGCGCCATCCGAACCAAGCTGGCGCCAACTGCCGCCGCCCAACGCCAACACCACGGCGTCGGCCTGCACCAAGTGCTCACCTTGCGCTGTGTTGAAACGCAGCGCGCCCTGCATGTCCCAGCCCAGCCAGCGATGCCGTACATGTAAGCGCACGCCACTTACGCGCAAGCGGTGCAGCCAGGCGCGCAACAGTGGCGCTGCTTTCATGTCGTGTGGGAATACGCGACCGGAGCTGCCGACAAAAGTTTCGATGCCGAGTGCGTGGATCCAGGCGCGCAGGGTTTCCGGATCAAAGGCTTGCAGATAGGGCTGCAGTTGCACGCGCCGTGCACCATAGCGGCTCAGGAAATCGGGGAAATTTTCACTATGCGTGATATTCATCCCACCCTTGCCCGCCATTAAGAATTTGCGTCCGAGCGAAGGCATGGCGTCGTACACGTCTACCTGCACGCCACCCTGGATTAAAACTTCGGCCGCCATCAGCCCGGCAGGGCCGCCGCCGATCACCGCGACGCGCTGGGGAACTGTAGGATTTATCGACATTGCATTTATTGTTGAGGGTGCCATTCGCTAAGCATAAGATGATTGTTCGATTAATCAAAATGATGGGGGGAATAATGGCAAATCACTATGCGCCGCCGCAAGCAAATGTAGACGATGTTGCGCCTGCTGGGCAGGGCATCACTGGTGAGATGATCGAAGCACTGCGCGGCACCAAAGGCTGGGTACTGCTGATCGGGATATTGACCTTGATCGGCGCTGGATTCATGGTGTTGGGTGGCATTGGCATGCTGTTCGGTAGCGCCTTCATGGGGGCGGCTGGAGCAGGTGCTCCGCCAGCGGCGGTGTTTGCAGGGATGGGCGTGTTCTATCTCATATTTGCCGTGCTGTATATTTTCCCCGGCTTGTTCCTGATCAAATATTCCACCGCGATTGGGCGTCTGGTGAATAGCGGGCAAGCCAACGACATGGAAGATGCCTTGCATCAGCAACGTAAATTCTGGAAATTTATCGGCGTGCTATTTATTGTCATGATGGTGCTGGGTATTGTGGGCGTCATAGCGGCTATTGCGTTTCCGGCTTACATGATGGCGAGTGGCCGCCTGCACTAAAGCCCTAACTTATTACTCCTACGATAAGCCCTGATTTGGGATGTTCTGAATCAGGGTTTTTTTATTTTCTTTAATTAGGGTCAGAGTCGAATTAATTATCTTATAACTTAATGATATTAATAATATTTTTATCTTTATGCCAATAACGGAACGCCGCTTATGAATATTTATGATTAAAATCAATTAATTAAAGATTATTTTAAATAAAAATATTAAGTATTTGCTGTATCGTTATATTTATTATGGTAATAAGTTATAGATGCAAGCCCTTGAATAAGTCATTGTCAACGTTAGAGAAAATTAAGAAATCCCCCCGGTTTTATTATTGACCATGCTATTTAAATGCCCTATAGTGGGGTATGGTGGTAAAAAGTGGGGGAAGGTGGGAAATGGTGCGATTTGAAGGGCTTGCATGTTTCGCGGCGCTACAGCGTTAAATTTGGATGCCAAGGGGCGGTTGGCCGTCCCGGCGCGGCATCGCGATGCGCTCACGGTGCAGGCTGGCGGCCGTCTGGTGCTGACTGCGCATCCGCATCGTTGCCTTCTGCTTTATCCCCAGTCTGCCTGGGAACCTATTCAGCAAAAAGTGATGTCATTGCCCAGTCTCGATAAGCAAGCGAGTTTGTTGCAGCGCCTATTGGTCGGCTTTGCGGAGGATATGGAATTAGATGGCGCAGGCCGGGTGTTGGTATCGCCGGTGCTACGAGAATTCGCCGCTTTGGAAAAACAAGTGATGTTGGTAGGCCAGGGCACGCACTTCGAGTTGTGGAGTATGGATGGTTGGCGTGCGCAACTGGATGAGGCGTTGGCGCAGGGTGATGCGGTATTGCCAGCGGAGCTGGGGAACTTTTCCTTGTGAGTAAGGCTGTGAGCCCGGGCTCACAAAATCACTCACAACATGTTTCGGTATTGTTGGAAGAAGCGCTCGCCGCCTTGAACATCAAGCCGGATGGCGTGTATGTGGATGGAACGTTTGGTCGCGGTGGGCATGCCCGAGCGATCTTGGCGCAGTTAGGGGACAAGGGCCGTTTGATCGCTTTCGATAAGGATCCGGCGGCCATTGCAGTAGCGCGGGCAATACAAGATCCGCGTTTGAGTGTGGTTCATGCAGGGTTCGCGCAGATGCAAGCAGAATTGGGCGCGACGGGGGTCGAGCAGGTGGATGGGGTGTTGTTGGATTTGGGGGTGTCGTCGCCGCAATTAGATGAGGCGGCGCGCGGCTTCAGTTTCCGCATGGAAGGCCCACTCGATATGCGCATGGACACCACACGGGGGAGGACAGCAGCAGAATGGCTGGCCACAGTAGAACAACGAGAACTAGCGGAGGCGATAGCTGATTATGGCGAAGAACGGTTTGCTAAGCAGATTGCAAGAGCGATTATTGCGGCGCGCGCGGGAGGGCCAATTGCTACAACCCGAATGCTTTCCAAGATCGTGGCAGAGGCCGTGCCCACGCGCGAGCCAGGCCAAGATCCGGCGACGCGTACCTTTCAAGCTATACGGATTTACATCAATCAGGAGCTTGAGGAGTTATCGTTAGTGCTACCGCAAATCGTGGATCTGCTCACCCCCCATGGTCGTTTGGCGGTGATTAGTTTCCACTCTCTCGAAGATCGCATCGTAAAGCGTTTCATGAAATCGGAAGCGCAGCCAGACAAACTCCCCTCAAAATTCCCGATCAAAGCGGTTGATTTGCCACTCGCGCGCTTGCGTTTGATCGGTAAAGCGCAGCGTCCCGGTAGTGTTGAATCAGCCGCGAATCGACGCGCGCGTAGCGCTGTATTGCGCGTGGCCGAGCGTACGGAGCATCGGCCATGACCCGACTCAACTTATTGCTGGTCGGTATCTTGATGGTGTGTTCGCTGGGTGTGGTTACTTCGCAGCACCATGCGCGCAAGCTGTATGCGGAATTGCAGCAGGCGCAAGAATCCACCAAACAAATGCAAACCGAATACAACCAGCTACAGCTTGAACAAAGCACTTGGGCCATGCATGCCCGCATCGAAAAAATTGCCACCGAACGTTTGCATATGCGTGTGTCTGAGTCGGGCAAAATTCAAATGGCCCCGGTCGTATCACTCCCACTTCCAATGACCAAATCGGTCGGTGAAAAATCATGAGAGCCGATGCGATTGGTCGCAAAGGGCAATTGACAGTACGCTTGCCAGTTTGGCGTACGCGCACAATTTTGATTGTGCTACTGATCGGTTTTACGGCTTTGATCGGCCGCGCCGTGTATTTGCAAGGGGTGAATAAAAATTTCCTGCGGATGAAGGGTGAGGCACGCTATTCGCGCGTGATTAACTTGAATTCCAATCGCGGCAAAATTACCGATCGCAACCATGAGCCATTGGCGATTTCCAGCCCTGTCGAATCTGTCGCGGTGAATCCACGTGAAGCGGATGTTAGCCCGCAGCAAATAGAACGCTTGGCCAAGTTGTTGGCGGTCAAGCCTATTGAGCTGAAAAAGAAGCTCGATGAAGATCGCGACTTCGTTTATCTCAAACGCCAGCTTTCGCCGGAAACAGCGGAGAAGATATTGCGCTTGGATATTCCCGGCGTGTTTTTGCAACGAGAATACC
>Ga0315270_10000575_pt1 | contig 20235 bp, 17 predicted proteins | sample C1_bottom_MG_FD_204932 | JGI IMG/M metagenome (GOLD analysis project Ga0315270, IMG submission 204932) | Sediment microbial communities from Yellowstone Lake, YNP, Wyoming, USA - C1_bottom | ecosystem: Environmental > Aquatic > Freshwater > Lake > Sediment | place: USA: Wyoming | collected...
GTTAATTGAGAATTATGGTTCAGCGTTTAACTTTCCCCAGAAATACCGTCACTTCTTCACGATCGTGGTAAAGCTGTTTGGCTTGCAAGCGGTATTTGAAGCTTTTTTTATCCAGCACTGCACAAATTCCATCTAATGCTATACCCAAAGCCTCCACGCGTTTTTTCATCGGTAGCTTGAGGTTGAATATGGCACGGTTTGTTGCACCACTGGCAACCCAATCACTCACAAGGGTTGCAACTCTTCCCGGTTGTTCAATCATGTCGCATACCAGCCAATCCACGGCGTGCTTGGGCCGGTAACGAAAACCGTCTTGACGCAGATGTTTGACGGAAGGATGATCAGAAATCACGCCCTTGAGCGGGCCGTTGTCGACCGCTACTACCTGCATCCCCAGTTGTACCAGATGCCAGGTCCAGCCTCCGGGAGCAGCACCCAGATCCACCGCATGCATCCCCTGTTTAATCCACTGGGTTTTTTCTTCAGCGGATAAAAACACTTCAAAAGCTTCAGCAAGTTTAAGTACCGAACGACTGGGCGCTTCGTAAGGCATTTTCATGCGCAGGATACCCATGGGAGCTGACGCACTGTTTCGCGGATCACTGGTACCGATGAGGGCGCGTTTTTTGTCTGGGAAAAAAACATGCAGACGTGGCAGGTTGGGATCTTCAAGCAGTCGACCAATTGCGTTCAGCTTTTCTTCTAACAATGGCTGAAATCGTCGGGTAAAACCGGACAGTGTTTTTCCTTCGTTGGTATCAGGTGTTTCCAGCCATACGGCCCCAAACGTCTCCGGTGATTTGGGTAGTGCGGCTAATAGTGGAGTCAGCCGGTCTCGTTCTGGCAAGTCGTCTATTTCTCCATGCAGGGCGATTAATTGTCGGGCAAAGGTGAGTTTGTCAAAATAGAGGCGCGGTTTACCTTGGATGATGGTAAAGCCACTATTCAGATTGACTTCAATCGGGTTGCCCTGTGTCTCCTGGACGCAATCGCGTTCGAAGCCAGGGCGGCAGTACAGCAGCCATTGTTGAGATTTGGGTGAATGTGGTGTGGTCATGGCGCGTCATGCTAGGCAAGATGATTGCTCAGGTCAATCTATATCAGTCTTCTGGGTTCCTGAGACCAATACTTCTCGTCTACCAACTTTATCCTTAAGCGGAAAAATGCATGGTTGATGATAAAATTAGACCTCTGATTATTTTTTTGATAGTGGAAGTATGGCTAAGCGTTACGATTTGATTGTCTTTGACTGGGATGGCACGGTGATGGATTCGACAGCAGTGATTGCAAGATCAATACAATCTGCTAGCAGCGATCTGGCATTGCCCGTTCCGACTGATGAGGTTGCCCGTCATGTGATTGGACTGGGTCTTGAGCAGGCATTGCGCTACGCGGTACCTGACTGTGAAGCACATCAGTATGCAGATTTGGTGGCACGCTATCGGCATCATTTTTTCTCTCAGGAAAATGAAATGCCCTTGTTTCCAGGGGCAGAGGAGCTTATGAGCCAGTTGAGGGATGATGGCTATTTTCTGGCAGTTGCCACTGGAAAAAATAGAAACGGTCTGGATCGTGCATTAAAAAACAGCAATATGGCAAAATATTTCCATACAACCCGAACCGCTGACCAAACCGTTTCAAAACCTGACCCTACCATGCTTAATGAAATTTTGGAGGAGTTGGAGGTGAGTGCGCCGCGTGCTTTGATGGTAGGTGATACCACGCATGATTTGCAGATGGCGATAAATGCCGGAATGGCTTCTTTGGCGATGACGCACGGCGCGCATCCAGCTGATCAATTACTTGAACTTAAACCATTGGCAATGCTGAACGATTTTAGTGAGTTGAATTTGTGGCTAAATAGCAACGGCTAAATCGCAATTCAATAACTTAAAAAATAAATGCTAATCCAGTCATGCGCGATACGAAAATTTATTCAGCCGTAAAAACCTTGGTCTATGCTGGACTCTTGTTGGCTTCGATGGGGCCGCAGATCATGAGTTTTTTTTCGCCCAAACATGCACCATTGTTTGCCATGGGCAACGTAACAAGCGTGTTGTCTGATTTTCCCCCAAATATCTCCATGGGATATGTGTGTGAAGATTGTGTTGCACCTTCTGTTCACGGCGCAAATATAATTGAAAAACTTGATGGTGGGCTATTTTCGACCTGGTTTGGAGGAAGTCGTGAAGGGGGGAGGGATGTAGTGTTGTGGGGCGCAGATTATTCTCCCGTCACACAACAATGGAGCTTACCTCATTCTATTGTCGGTCCTGCAGAAATTAAAGCTGCGCTGGGAAGGTATATAAAGACAGTAGGAAATTCTGTTTTGGTGCGCGGTGAGCAAAGTGAGTTATCTCTCTACTTTGTGTCCGTATCCGTTGGGGGTTGGGCTGGTTCTTCACTTAATGTGATGACTTCCCATGACGATGCCAAAACCTGGGACACGCCACGACGCCTTGTTACGTCACCTTTTTTTAATGTCAGCACGTTGAACAAAAGTGCTGCCGTACATATGAACGATGGCTCCATTTTCCTCCCTGTTTATCACGAGTTTTTCGGCAAATTTGCCGAGTTGTTACGACTGGATAACCAAGGTCGCGTTCTCGATAAAGTACGTATTACTCATGGTCGTCATTCGATTCAGCCCTTGTTGTTGCCACTTGACCCTGAGCAGGCATTGGCTTTGATGCGCGATACAGAATCCAATGCTAACGCGGGTAGCAATCCTGGTAGGGTGTTACTCAGCCGAAGTACAGATGCAGGCAGTCATTGGTTGGCTGATGAACGGACGCAATTGCCAAACCCGGATGCGGCTGTCGCAGGCTTACGCCGGCCTGACGGCAGTCTGATATTGGTATTTAATGATACGGAATCGGGGAGGCATAGTCTGGCATTGGCAGTGTCTCGAGACCAAGGGAAACGCTGGCAAACCGTCAAGCACTTCGAAAATAATCGTGACGCCGGGAACGAATATTCTTACCCCTACCTAATACGTGGTATCAATGGCACCATGCACTTGGTCTACACCTGGAACCGTAAAAGAATCAGGCACGTTATATTTAATGACCATTGGGTAGACGGAGACACAAAATGACTCAAGTTTACCCAATGGTCGGGCAAGTTTTGTTGCTGAGTGCGCTGATTTCGTTGTTAATAGCAAAACGGATAAATAATATTCGAGTACGTATTGCTGTGGTAGTTGTTTTTACAACATTTGGAATATTGATTCCACTTTCAGGATTAACATTCGCACAGTGGCTGAGAAGTATCATAGGCGATTTAAGTGTTCTGACATTAGTAATATTGATCGATATCCTGATGCAGCGAGTTTTTACCCGCATGATAATTTCTCCAAAATCACGGAAGATTTTCCTTTTTGGAGTTGTGTTGGTAGGTGTAATTTTTTATCCACTCGCCCTTGGTGTAAGCAATTTCGATCCTTATCGACTGGGGTATGAGCCTATGAACATAACAGCGGTTTTATGTATTGTTTCGATTGGAGCCTGGTTTAAATCTAAAAAAGATTTGGCAGTTTTGTTGTTATTACCATTGCTCATATTTAATTTGCACCTAATGGAGTCTTATAATTTATGGGACTATCTATTGGATCCGGTCTTGTTGATTTACGCGCTTTTTCAGACTGCTATAGTTCTTCAGCCTGTTAAATTTAAACAAAAAGTAAAGGTCCCATGAAAAAACCACTCTTAATTATTGGTAATAAAAACTATTCTTCTTGGTCATTACGTGCATGGTTGATGTTGAAGCATGCCCAGGTGGATTTCGATGAGCTGCGTATTTCACTATTCGTCCAGGGAACAAAAGAACTTTTGCTGGCTCAAACACCCGCAGGTTTGGTACCAGCCTACCGTGATGGTGATTTGCTTGTTTGGGACACGTTGGCAATAGGTGAATATTTATATGAATCTCATCCCGGGTTATGGCCTACAGATCGATTGGTACGAGCGAAGGCTCGTTCTGTGAGTGCGGAAATGCATTCAGGATTTGTTTCTATGCGTAAGAGTATGCCGATGAACATTCGAGCAAAAGAGCGCAGGGTGGTGAGTTCCCCCGAATTAGAAGGGGATATTGCGCGTATCAAAGCTATCTGGCGTGAACTGCGCAAACAATATGCTCCTTCAGGGCCTTGGTTGTTTGGCCAATACTCGATTGCTGATGCCATGTTTGCACCGGTTGTGTTTCGGTTTCTTACCTATGGAGTGTGCGAGTCTGGATGGGTGGATAAGTATTTAGTAACGACTTTACAAGACGAATTGATACAGCCATGGATTATGGATAGTAAGGCGGAGAAAGAAGTTATAGCATTAAGCGAGGTTGGAGAATAAGTGATGAACAATCTTCCATAAATGAGACATTAAGCCTAAACTTGGGTCGTCCGAGACAGATTAATTTTTATGCAAATGGGTTACCAATTTTTTGATAGTGTTTATCCGAATACTGCAGCAGTAATACACAAGGAGCATAGCGATGAATGGGTATTTTCGAAATATTAAGGAATGGGCGGTACTCGCATTTTTGTCAGTTTTGCTTGCTGCTTGTTCTACAACGCAAATCAAATCGGTTTGGAAAGATCCTGCATACCAGGGACACCCACAACGAGTGATGGTGATCTCAGTTACCAAAGAGCCAATATATAGAAGAATTTTTGAAGATGAGTTTGTCCTTCAACTCAAGGCGCGGGGTACAGACGCAATAGCAAGCTACACGCTGTTGTCAGATAAAAATCAGGATGATCCGGCAGAAATTGCGAAAATGGTGAAGCAATTGGGAGCGGACACCGTCCTCGTTTCAAGGTTGGTGAGCAAGCGGAGCGTGAAAGTATATTATCCGGCGACAGTTACTCATCGCCCGCATTATTATGGGAAGTGGCCTGATTATTACCGTCATGGATATGAAATTATTAATACGCCGGGTTACGTAACAAAATATGAATACGCTCTGATGGAAAACAATTTTTATGATGCACAGACAGATAATTTGTTGTGGGCTGCAACGACAGAAACAGGTGTTGAAAATCTGAATCAAGCACTCATTAAACCTTACATCGGCACCATACTTAATATGATGGTTGATTATGGTTTGCTCAATAAATAAGGACACTGTATCTGTCATTTTTAATTGCTAAAAAAACTTAGGGCAGTTCGCCCTGAAGCAAAAGCTCCTGTCTGAACAATAAATCCATACGTCGTTCTGTTAACGCTTGTTTGACCTCTTCAGGAGGCGTCCGACTTCGAACTGTCAAACGCCTTCCGATAATTTTGTAGGACTTGAGGGATAAAATGCGTTTTCCAATTTCTTTATATACCTTAAAACTATTTGTTTCAGGGGGAACCTCAACGACAACGAGCTCTCCATTAGAGATGAGTCGGTTGCGTGTTACATCATCTCCATATTCATAACTTCGTATTTCTGCACCGGGTAACAGGAATCGATAACGTTCATATTGCGCACGAAAATTGGATGGCGCATACACAATTTTTCCTTTTGCATAGTTGATCGACTGTGTGTCATAGCGCCCTAAATTACCTTCTAATGGGGCGACAAGACTTGTGAATGCAATAAAGGACAGAAATATAGTAACAATGAATAATTGTGGTGCCCACCTGTTGTAAAGATAGGACACAAGCAAAAGTAAAATTCCGACAACAAGAGCAAAAAAGTGCCAGGGAGAATACGTCCCCTCGGGAAGTACATATTGATTAATGGAGACCATTAAGTAGGTTAGTAAGGCAAAAATTAATACCAGAGGTAGTAAAAATAAATAGAACCAGCGATGCGGAATTTCCTGCCAATGCAAGCCGAGGATAACCGCCACGGCAGGCATGGTGGCCAAGACGTAGCTATCCTGGCGCTGAGCAGGAATCGTGAATACGACGATAAATGCGAAAATCCAGATCCACAGGGCTTTTTCTTCTGGTTTGAGTTTTGACCAGTTTTTAAAGTTGATCAAGCAAACGTAAAGCAGGGGGAGTGCCAAAAAACCGGCATTTCTAAAAATGCCGAACCATACTGAAAATACGGGATAGGGTCCTGTAAAAAAATTATTCCAATATCCGTCAGTTTTTAATTTGGAAACATTTTCACCCAGTAAAAATTCTTTGAAAATAGCTTCAGGATTTGGATCAATTATGAACCAGAGCCCAAAGAGAGATACCACCGTTAATACAAATACGATTAATCTAGGAACATCCAACTTGATAAAGTTAACAAAATGCCACTGGCGTTGCCACAATAAAAAAAAGCTGAGGGCGAGTCCTACGGGCGCGAGTAAAAAAATTGAACGCACCCATGCCGCCAAACCGACCAAAATACCAATTCCAATCCAAAATAAATAACTGCGCCCCACACTGTGAGATCGATAGAGTACAACTAGAAAATAGGCGAGTGATAAGAAAAGAACCTCGGGTAGATTAGTTATGTAAGGCCGACCGTGGTGAAATATCGCAGTGAATGCCAGAAAGGCGAAAGCTCCTATTGCTGCGCTCTCATTGTTGCTGCCTAAACGTCGTGTCACCCAAAAAACCATCAGAGCAGATAAAAAAGTGTACGTGACAATAGGAAGACGCAAACGCCACATTTCCCAATTCTGGCCCCAATTACTGGCGACCAGGCCTTGCCAAAAGAGCAGGGGGGGTTTGGTGACACCCAAGCCCTCAACAGACTGCAGGGGTAGCCAATGTCCAGTGGCTGCGGTGAGTCGGGTAATTTGCAGATAGGGTGCTTCATCACCGGTAGAAGGTATGTGCATACCGTCCAGTGAATAGAGATATGAAAAGATTGCAAGGCCGGCAACGGCGAACCACCAGATGTAACGATGAGTCATAGGTGTCTTAGTGGAGGGTAATAATCAAATTTAGGTTTAAATCATTTCGTCCGCACGTCCGCGCATTTCATTCAACAATTTATTGCCACGATCAATGTCTGCTGGTTGAGCAATGGCTCTGACGTAGTTTTCAACTGTTTCAAGTTCGTCATCGTTTTCATCATGAGTGCCGTGCAATTTAGCCCATTGTAGCCAAGCGTAAACCTGAGCATTATCTGGCTCGATTCCCAGGCCGTGATCGTATATTTTAACCATACAAAGTGCTGCCAATACGCTACCATTTAACGCTTCATTTTCAATTTCTGATTGATATTCAGACAGCATGTCGATTGATGCTAGGTGACCCTCAATTGCAGCTACAGTGTGCAACTCGGCAGCGATGACAAAATTTTGTTCAACCCCGCGACCCTGTTGGTAGAGTATGCCCAGTTGGGACATAGACTCTATATCACCCGATTCTGCTGCTGTGTGTAACCAATAAGCCGCTTGCTCATCGTTTTGCTCGATACCATTTCCCAGAAGATAGAGCATGGCCAGATTAAATTGAGCATGATGCTGCGATTGCTCTGCTGCCTTTTGATACCAGTAGACTGCCTCTGCAGGGTCTTGATTAACGCCCATTCCAGAGAGGTACATTGCGCCCAGATTATTTTGAGCATCTGCCTGACCCAATTCGGCTGCCGCGCGGTACCAACGAGCAGATTCAACTAAATTTTCTGGAACAAGGTTGCCGGTGCGATATGCTTCGGCAAGTTCAAATTGAGCGTCAGGATCATTTTTTTTAGCCATTTCCTGCAGAGCTTGGATTGAATTGGACATGTGTAATTAGGTGTAGCAGCCCGATCGACTACATAGAGTGAATTGGAAGGTTATTTTACTATGATGCGGAACTTACCGCTTTACTGATCTACTCGTATAAGGCGGGTAAATTTGATTTCTCTTTATGGGCGTCGTCTGGTTTGAGTGTTGCCGGTAACGATTGTGCCAGATTTTCGCCGCGCCATAAGCTGGACGAATAACAAGCTTTATCGAGTTGCCGAAGTGCGTCAATGAAAGCATCATCATCAAAATATCGCGATAATTCGTTCAGGCCGTGTGGTGGGTTGTCTGGCCAGAATTTACTTGCCCATTTAAGCAGGTGTTGGCGGGCAGCATGTGGATCATTTTCACTGCAAGCACGATTGATTGCCTTAATTTCAGTACTTTCATGAATCCTGGAGGGGGTTTTCTTGGCGTCATTTTTTGACGGTTGTAATTTCGTTTTATGTTGTATTGAGTACCACCAGGCCGCTAACGTACTCACCCAAAGTAAGCCTAACGTTAGGCTAAGCCACATCCACGCGGGGTTATTTCCGGCTCTAGTTGTCTGGGTTGTTACGCTATCTGGATTTGTCTGGTCCGCTAAAATGGCAGGTTCAATAGCAGACGGTATCCTTGTAGTTGAGGAAGTCCCTGTGGCGGGCAATACTTCGACTATTCGGCTGGGTAAGGTAATTTCGCGTCTTTCATTACGCAAGGTATCCCACCAATTCAGTCGTATTGGGGGCAACTCATAGTGTCCCGGGCGATTGGCGATCATCGCAATGTTTTGTTCCCGTATACCCAGCACAGAGTTACTCTGTGGGGTGTCGGTTAGGGTTGCCTGATCCGGGTATGCTTTAAGTCCTTCCGGCATATTCAACAAGGTACTTGGGTCGGGCAATTGTGCCCCCGTTAGTCCGAGTGCGGATATTTTCAGATGACGAGTCATGGGCTCACCGACATGCAGCGTCATCTTTTCTTGAGGCGTTGTTTCGTCCAGTGCAACTTTTTGCGCGGGTAGCCAGCTTGTACTGTTCATGCCCGCAGGGCGTGGTAAAACATTGAGCTCAATTGATTTGGCACGAACCCGGATGGGTCGCGTTGAATTTAACATGCCACCAAAAGGCATTTGTCTGAATAGACTGTCGAATGGGTCGTTTCCGTTTCTGTCCATTACCTGGGCGTTGAGAACCGGTCCGTCGAGACTTAATTTTCCGCTGCGTTGGGGGAACAATAAGTATTTTCGTTCAATGACCTGATAATTTCGGCCATTCCTGGTTTCATTGAGTTGCAGATCTTTGCCGAGTTGTTTGATGATGACATCGCTGGATGTTGGGAAATCAAGAGCAGCTTGATGTAGTCCCTGATCGGTGTATAGGCGTAAAGTCAGCACTACTGCTGCTTGCACGTAGGGCTGTATTTTGTCAAATGTGGTGGTGAGGTATACGTGATCAGAATCGCTGTCTGGATGTGCATTACCCTGTTGGGTTGCACCTCCATTACCACCTACAATAAGTTCGATCGCTGCTGATTGCTCATTGCCCCATTGCAGAGGGGGTATCTGAATTTTTCCGTCGTGTTTGGGAGAAAGCAAAAAGGTAATCTGTGTCTGGGTGGACATTTTGCCATTGATTATTTGTACATTAGAACCGCTGCTGCTACCCAGTACGTCAAAATCTTTTCTAAGTGGGCTGATGTCTGGTTGACCATCCGCACTCCCATCACGCTGTATCCTTAACTGTATGGTTTCACCGGATGATACTGCGTTTCTGTTCAAAGTCGCCGTGACAACCGCATGTGCTGTCACACTAAATCCGAACAACATTAGCACGCTGAGAATGTAATAACGGATGTTCATTAATTTGCCTTTTGCTGTCTGATCATATGTTCTATTAAAAATTTGCGTCGTAACAAGCCACCCGGATCTTCTGGAATACTGCGCAGCCACTGTTCTTTTGCTATCTGCTGTTCACTCTTGGGTACTGCAATTGTTTTAATCGTTTTGGAGGCATCTTTGCCATCTGCAGAATCAGCCATATTCTCTTTTGCTGGCTGGTTCAGGCTTGCTTCGACATCACGTTTGGCTTGTTTCGCATCATCTTTGTCGGTACTTAAGTTTTTCTTGTGGTCTGCTTTATCGGCTTGAGCTTGTTGCCCATTCTTGTTTTTATCCTGGTTTGGGGGCGTATTGTCATCTCTGTGCGCCTGGCTGTTATCTTTGTCTTGCTTCGTTTTATCTTGTTGGTTGACCGAATCCTGACCCTTCCCCGATTTGCCATTATTGTTGCCTGTTTTGTCCTGCGAACCTGTTTGGTCTTTTTCTCTCTGCTGATTCTGTTTGTTCGTATCAGTTGAGTCCTTGTCCTGCCTTTTGTCTTGTTGACCTTCCTGTTGATCGTTCTTTTTCTCGTCTTGAGATTTTTTGTCGCCGGATTTTTGTTGCTGAGCAGGCTGTTGCTTAAGTGCATTGGCTACCAGGTCGCGATTATGGGTTGCATCCTGGTTGTTTGGGTTAATTTTTAAGGCGGCATCGTAAGCTAGCAGTGCAGCCTGCAAGTCTCCCGTATGCGCCAACGCATTTCCTCGGTTGTATTGGGCATCGCTGTCGTTCAGCTCCCCCAGGTCTTTGGCCGCTCCTTGATAGTCTCCTGCAGATAATTTTGCATAGGCTTTACGATGAGGATCAGTAAAGACCTTGGCAGCACTGCTTGCATCACCCCGTTGCATAAGCGCTTCACCTCGCTGGTCTTCGTTACGCCACAACGTTGACCAGAATTCGCCGGCATAGACAGGCAATATAATCGGAAGCAGAAATAGCGTTAAAAAACTGCGCTTCATAACCAGCCTCTCCTTGCCAACAATCCAGCCAGTATGAGTAACACTGGAAGTAGCCATACGCCATCGTCGCGCCAGTGAGAGACTTCAATTCCCTGTGCTGCAATGCTCTCACCTGTAGTATGGGGTGTTGCCTTTAGATAGTTAATGAGGCCAGAGACCTGTGAAATATCGGCATAACCACCGCCACCGGTATGGGCGAGTTGCTTGAGTTTGTCTGTATCAAGGCGGGTCAATTTGGTTCGTCCTTGTGTATCGTTAGAAAACTGACCCTCTGTATTTTGCATCGGCGCACCGCTTGCTGTACCGATACCGACTACATTTAATGTCACGCCATGTGACCTGATTTTTGCTGCTGCTGAAAGGACCGCAGAGGGATCATCGAATCCATCTGTGAGTACTACAATACGTTGATCATTATTTCCTGCTGTTTCCAGTAGTTTTTCCGCTTGCAAGAGTGCAGGGCCAAGATGATCACCCGGGCTGGGCATTATGTCTGGCGCGAGGGGCGGAAGCAGCGCGCGAACCGTGGCAACATCTTGTGTTAACGGGGTTACGGTATAGGCCTCATCGCTGAAAGCGACCAAACCGACACGTGCATCTTTTGCCTCACTCAGTAAATCATCCAATACATACCTTGCACGGGTAACCCGAGTAGGTGACACGTCAGTTGCAGCCATAGAGGGCGACAAATCAAGTACAAATATCCAGTCTGCGGGTGCACGATATGCTTCAGTCAAGTCACGTTCCCAACTTGGTCCCGCCAGTGCCAGAACAACAACAGTCCACAACAGAGCCAATACTGACCAGGGACGCAAGCCGGAGACACTGGCCGTATCAAGGCGCAACGCTGACAGTAGCTCAGTATCGATAAAGCTGGACCAGTCACCATCGTTTTTGTGGCGCCGCGCAAGCCACCATACCAGCGCCCAAAGTAGCGGTAAGGCCATGAGCCATAACGGGCGAAGGAAGTGGAAATTATGCATTGCGTTGATGATGCTCATGATCGACCTCGCATGAGTACAGCAGGTATGCTGAACAGCAGCGCGCATGCAAGTGGCCAAATAAACCACTCACTGTGGGGGCGGTACCATTGTTCACGGCCTGCGCTCGGTTCGAGTTGGTCAATGCGTGCATAAACTTTTTGTAGCGCATTGGCATCTGTTGCACGGAAATATTCGCCGTTCGTTATTTCGGCAATGGACCTGAGCGTTCCTTCATCTAAATCCATGTTTCCACTGCTGCCAAAAAATCCTTGCTGTACTGCGGCACCCACACCGATTGTGTAGATTCGTAGTCCAGAGGTAGACGCAATTTTTGCAGCTGCCAATGGCTCCATGAGTCCGGCGTTATTTCCGCCATCCGTGAGAAGTATTAACACCATTTCTCCCTGCTTTTTTGATTCGGCTTGGTCGCTCTCCAAACGTTTTAACGCAAGTCCGATGGCATCTCCAATTGCAGTCTGTGGCCCCGCGACACCCACTACGGATTCACGCAGAAACTGACTGACGGTATCGAGGTCGGACGTCAAAGGTGCTTGCAAATAGGGTTGGGTACCGAACAGAATTAAGCCAACCTGATCACCCTTGCGCTTTTGAATAAAATCACCGGCCACCTGTTGCACGACATTTAGGCGTGATGAGTTGCCTGTCATGTCGGGTGTTGCCATGGAGCCGGAGACGTCCACTGCAAGCAATAGACGACGCCCGGTTGTTGGCACAGGTAATGGTTCATCCAGCCATTGTGGACGCATGCCTGCCGCGACCAGTAACAGCCATACCAGTGCAAGTAACAGGTTGCGCTTGCGCGAATTTACCTGCATGACAGGTGCAGGCTCCATCGAGACAGCAGCAGCAAATGGCAGGAACAAAGCACTGCCTTGCAGCGAAGCAACGGGTAACAAGCGCCGCAGCAACCAGGGCAAGGGTAAAAATAAAACCATCAGTGGCCAGGCGATATGAATCAATTCCGTCTCCTGATAAATGCCTGTGCGCCAGCCAACCATGCGGTGCGATAGGGCGTCGCTTCACCACCATAGGCAATACGCAACAGGTTGGTGCCGCAATCGCCGGACCAAGATTCACCTCCGTGTCCAACAACAAAATCCAACCAGCGTTTCCCACTAAGATTTGCAACTGTGTCGCGTCCATAGCGTGCCACAGCGTAGCGACGCATCAGATGTTCAAGTTCCCGTGCAAGGCGTTTGTCATCTGCTATTTTTTTTTGTATGTTTTTTAATTCACGCAAAGCAAGACGACGCAAACGAATATCCGGACGGCGTAGCCAGTAAAATATCCCTGCAGCGACCGCAATAAAAATAACAAGCAGAATCCACCAACCTGGTGCCAGTGGCCACCAACCGGCTGGTGGGGGAGCGTGCGGGGGGGACAATTGCGCAAGCCAATCTGGTGTTATACCGCCCATTTTGGTTCCTTCAGCAATGCGATCATGCTCTCGATTACCGCATCGTGTGTATTCAATTGGCTAAGGGGCAGGTTTAGTCTCATCGCCAGATCTTTTAATTTATTTTCCCGCGCATGCCAGGTATTTTTCCATTGTTTGCGAGTATCTTCACCATTCATCCACCATAGTCGGTTGGGTAAACCCACTCGGTAAGTACCGCCGGGCAAACCTTCGCTTTCGAGGGGGTCGGTAATCCAAAGCAGTCGGAAATCGCTGTGCATAATTGCGCTGGCGAGGATGTCTTCTGTGGCGGAATCAAACTCGGAAAAATCACTCAATATGAGCACCAGACTACTTGGTTGTAACAGAGGGCGCAGTGTTGCCACGGTTTTTTGCAATCCTCCGGCGAGCGGTGTGGCGGGTTCACGTGGTTGGACTTCGACCAACGCCTGGAGTATGGGCAGTACACCTGCTTCTCGGCCGCGTGGAGGGAAAATGATGGGTTCGTCATTTCCGTTTGAAATTACCGCACCCACTCGATCGCCTCCCAGTGCCGCTACCCATGCAAGCATGGCTGCTGTTCGCAATAGTACGGCGGATTTAAATTGGCGACGACTTCCGAAATACAGACCGGGATGCAGGTCAGCCACAATCCAGACGGGTCTTTCGCGTTCTTCCCGGAATAATTTGGTGTGTGTTTTTCCACGCCGTGCCGTGACACGCCAGTCAATATTGCGCGTGTCGTCGCCTGCCGTGTATAGCCGCACTTCTTCGAATTCCATTCCACGCCCGCGCTGCGCGCTGCGATGCCCCCCTTGCAATTGCGCCAAGGCGGGACGATGCGCACGCAAACTCAAGCCACGAACTGTCCCGCGCAAAGCGGACAGCTCTGCCAAATCCGGAAGGATCATGGTGCAGGCACTTTCTGCAGCAATTCATTTACGCAGTCTTGAGCGCTTATGCCGCGTGCCTGTGCAGTGTAATCAAGCAAGAGTCGGTGGCGCAATGCATTTGGTGCGATCGCCTGCACATCTTCGGGGCTAACGTAATCACGTCCGTCGAGCCAGGCAAGGGCGCGAGCGCCCCTTTCGATGGCAATGGCCGCTCGTGGACTGGCTCCCCAGCGTAACCATTCTTTCAATTTGCTGCTGTAGTTATCAGGCCGACGCGTCGCATCTACAAGTGCAGCTATGTAGTCGGCAACGGATGAGGCCAGTGTCATCCGCAGTGCTTCTTGTCGGGCGGCAAATACCGTATCTTGTGTCATCGGGTGAACTGGGGGAGGCAGCTCACGCCCATCGAGTGCTTCCTGACGTGACAGATCCATGATGAGACGTGTGGTAGAACGGTCAGGATAATCTATCAGTGTGTGAAGCATAAAACGGTCAAGTTGTGCTTCGGGTAAAGGATAGGTACCTTCATGTTCAATCGGGTTCTGTGTTGCCATGACCAGAAATAATTTGGGTAATGCATAAGTGGTCATGCCTACACTGATCTGGCGTTCCGCCATCGCTTCGAGCAATGCAGATTGCACCTTGGCTGGCGCGCGGTTGATCTCGTCAGCCAGTATCAGATTGTGAAACAGCGGACCGCGCTGAAATCGGAAACTTCCATCTTCAGGACGGTAAATGTCCGAGCCGGTAAGGTCGGCTGGCAGCATGTCGGGGGTGAATTGTACGCGCTGAAAATCACATTCAAGCCCATGTGCCAAGGCCTTGATGGCGCGGGTCTTTGCCAGGCCGGGCGGACCTTCGATCAGCAAATGGCCCTCGGCAAGCAAGGCGACCAGGAGGCTTTCAACCAGATTTTCCTGGCCAAGAATTTGTGTGTTGAGATAGCGCTGAAGTTCTTTGAAGGTTTTTAGATGATTGCTTTGTAACCTGTTTGGATCTACTACTGGGCTATCCATTTCTCACTCCTATGTTATAAATTATTGAAGGCAATCTTTGTTTGGTAAGGTAGGCCTTAGTACATATTTAACTGTTAATTTTATCTAAATAAAAATCCTTGAGTCAATAAACTTGAGCAGAGGTTCCGTACTGTTTGATATTATTTGTTCATGTGATTTGATCGATCTTTGTTCTTTGACTGAGAGAGGTGACGGGCACGACTAATTTCAAAGACGCTTATGTTTCATTAGAATAATTTTGCACTATGTGAAATTCAAGTTGATAATTTAATAAATAACTTTGGAGTCTACCCGTTTATGGAGACTGCGGTGAGCCACTTTCCTGATGCCTGGAAGTCATTCTGCGGACTGACAGATAAGGATTTGCCTATTATCAGCGAGCCGGCCTATCCGCTGGTCACTGAGCGATATCGGGCATTTGAGCTCCTTATGCCGGATGAAGTGAACGTGGTAATTCTGGGGCAAGATCCCTATCATGGCGAGGGTGAGGCGCACGGACTTGCATTTTCTGTGCCTAATGGTGTGAAAATTCCACCTTCATTGAGAAATATTTTCAGAGAATTGGCGGACGACATCAAGGTTTTTCCGCCTGTTCATACCGATCTAACCCGGTGGGCCAAACAAGGTGTATTGCTATTGAACACTGCTTTGAGTGTCGCCCCCGGTGAGCCTGGTTCACATGCTAAATTTGGCTGGAAGAAGGTAACGGATGCCATAATCTCAGCATTGGCTTACTCGAATAAACCAAGGGTATTTGTACTTTGGGGTAAACATGCACAGAGTAAACGAGCGTTAATTCCTTTAAACAAACATCATCTGATACTTGAATCTGCGCACCCTTCCCCATTATCTGTATACAGGGGATTTAAGGGTAGCCGTCCCTTTTCTCAGATTAATAATTGGTTAGTTTTACAGGGGAGACCTGAAATAGATTGGCGTTAAATCAGAATTGAACATTATTGAATCTTAAAAACGGTACTTATAAAAAACAAAAGGCGACCTGTAAACAGGTCGCCAATATGCCAAGCTCCCGAGGAGCTGTGATTTAATTATTTCTTCTTTTTCATGCCAGCAACAGCATCTTTCAATTTGCTACCCACCTTGAATTTTGCAACTTTCTTTGCTGGAATTTTCAATTCTTTTCCAGTTGCCGGGTTGCGGCCAATGCGCGCTGCACGTTGTTCTACAGCAAATGTGCCGAAACCGATCAATTGTACGTTTTCACCTTTAACCAATGAAGTTTGAACTGCGGCCATCAGTGCGTTCAGCGTATCTTCAACATTGGTCTTTGTTTGTTTTGTGGACTTTGCTACTGCATCAATCAGTTCTGCTTTGTTCATCTTGTTGACTCCCTTGTGGTTAAAAGACGTGGCACTGTAGCAAGACATCGCGGGAATTACAAGAAGGTATTTAATTTTTTTTTTCATATGGAGTGGGACTCTGAAGTTGAGGCCACACTTGAAGATATAAATCCTCCTGGAAATTGTTCCATTTCGTTTCATGCGGTATAAAATTTACACGAATAGCGGTGCTTAGTATGAGTGTTCGCCATACTTTTTGATTTATGCAACAATATGATTTACAAGAATATTTTTATTGCCGGTGTATTTTTTTGAGTCTATTTTTTTGAATTGTGGTGGGAAAGAATCTTTGGGTCATTATGCATATAGACTGGGACTTGCTCAATATGAGACACTTCTCCAGATTAAAAAAAAAATAATAATTATTAAGGGAGTATTTTTACATGAGGGCAGAAATTTTCCAGAAATTGATCCAAGGTTTACGCTTTGTGGCGCGTTTTTTCATTTTTATTGCGAGGACGGTTAAATGGCTTTGGGGTATTCTGGCTTGGGTAGCGCGTGGATTATTGGGGAATCTAAGTTACCAGGGGCCAACCTGGATAAGCGCAATTTTTCGCCTCTCGCATAATGCGCTTCTCAAAATAATAGCGTTGTTAAAAATATGGGCTGCAGCCAATCCCCAGCGCTCAAAACTGCTGGGTGTTGGTTTGCTGGTTACCACAGTCATTTTTGTCGGGTTATATTCCTGGTATTTGACTTTACCACAACCGACTGAGGCCAGCTTTTCCCTGAATAATCCTTTACGTACTCGAATCGAGGACCCGCAAGCCAAGCCTGATCCTGTTGTTGTTACGTTTAGCCATTCAGTTGCGCCTATTGAACGCGTTGGAAAAGAGATAAGTGATAACGTTGAAATATCCCCAAAAATTGAGGGGTCGTGGCGTTGGCAAGATGATCAGCACTTACGTTTTACCCCTAAAAGCGATTGGCCGATAGGTATTGAATATAAAGTGTCCTTCGGCCGCCACCTGATTACCCAACATATGGTATTGGACAAATACAGTGCACAATTTCATACAGCGTCATTTGAATCTATGGTTAAGGAGGTTCAGTTTTACCAAGATCCTGTTGATGCAACTGCAAAAAAAGTGGTGGCTACAATCAATTTTTCACATCCGGTTGATACCGCAGATTTTGAAAAGCGTGTTCAATTGAGACAAGAAGGTAAGAGCAATGGTTTTTTTGGTATAGGCGCAGAGGAAACAAAATTCCACGTAAGCTACGATAAATTGAGGCTAAATGCTTATATTCATTCAGAGCCTCTACCTATTCCCCCAAAAGATTTGCGACTGGATTTGGTTATTGATTCGGGTGTACGTTCTGCACTGGGGGGCGGTTCAACCAAGTCTTCCAGTTCCAGGGAAATTACCATCCCTGGTTTATATAGCTTGAAGGTACAGGATCTAAGTCTGTCACAGGTTGAAAATGACCAGATGGAACCCGACCGCGTGGTCGTCCTTAATTTTAGTGCGGATGTCTCAGAGAAGGAAAGCCGCGAAAAATTACAAGCCTGGCTACTTCCACTTTACCACCCTGACACGGCGGAAAAAGATCGTATCCGACCCTATCACTGGAATGTTGAGAAGATCGACGCAAATATTTTGAAACTTTCAGAGCTCGTTAGTCTGGATGCAATTCAGTCTGAACGCGAGAATTCCGAAATTCACAGTTTTAAATATAAAGGCGATGCAGGACGTCAGATGTATCTGAAGATTAGCAAAGGCGTGAAGTCCAGTGGCGGGTATTTGCTGGCCAAGGACATGGATCGCGTAATTCGTGTTCAACCCTTTCCTAAACAACTTCGCATTATGGCCAGTGGTTCATTACTGGCCTTGTCCGGCGAGAAAAAATTACCCGTGTTAGCACGGGATGTTGATGCGATGCAGATCGAGATTGGACGCTTGTTGCCGCAACAATTGCAACATCTGGTTAGCATGACCAGTGGATCGTTTTCTCAACCGGATTTTGCATATAACTTTAATGAGAACAATCTTACCGAACGCTACACTGAGGTGGTGACATTTCCAGCTGGTGCAGAGGGGAAGACTCAGTATACATCTGTTGATTTTGCAAAATATCTCTCAGGGGAGGGTGGAAGGAGAGGTATATTTTTGCTCAAGGTAGAACCCTATGACGTTAAAAACAAGCAGGTATCAGGGGGAGCAGATAAACGTCTAGTTGTAGTGACAGACTTGGGAATTTTAGTTAAGAGAAATCTTGATGGCAGTCAGGATGTTTTCGTCCAGTCTATACACAGCGGACATCCTGTTGCAAACGCAACAGTTGAAGTAATTGGTAAGAATGGGCAGTCTGTAATTTCAAAAATGACAGACACAGCTGGCCGGACACTCATACCAGATTTGAAAGATTTGGAACGTGAACGTGAGCCAGTTGTATATGTGGTCCGTCAGGGTGGTGACACTTCATTCTTGCCGGTTTCTGGCAGTGATAGGTTATTAAATTACTCGCGTTTTGATATTGGTGGAGTTTCAAATGCCGCCGATACCGGGAAGCTTTCGGCGTATCTTTTTTCTGATCGAGGAATTTATAGGCCTGGCGATGAGGTTCATGTTGGCATGATCGTAAAGAGTGCTGACTGGGGAAAGCGCTTGGTAGGTATACCTTTGGAAGCTGAAGTCACAGATCCGCGCGGGCTGGTAATTAAAAAGGAAAAAATTAAATTATCTGCTGCAGGTTTTGAAGAGTTAAAGTTTAGCACCCAGGATTCGTCCCCTACCGGTGACTATAATATTCAGTTATACATCGTAAAGGATGGATTGCCATCGAATCAAATTGGTTCAGTGTCAGTTAAGGTTGAGGAATTTATAGCGGACAGAATGAAAATCAGCACCCATTTTTCAGCTGAGACTATTGATGGTTGGGTATCGCCCCAAGATTTGAAGGCCAGAGTAAATTTACAAAATTTATTTGGAACGCCAGCAGAAAATCGCCGAGTGACTGCCACTATGAAACTAACTCCCTCATTCCCGACTTTTTCCAGTTACCGTGGGTATCAATTTTATGATCCACTTCGGGCGAAGGATGAGATTGTTGAGCCATTGAAAGAGACATCAACCAACGAAAAAGGGGAGGCTGAATTTGATCTTAATCTAACTCGGTTTGATCGAGCCACCTATCGAGTGCACGTTATAACTCAGGGTTTTGAAGCTGAGGGAGGACGTAACGTAACTGGAGAAGCTGCTACTTTGGTGTCAAGTATGCCTTATTTGATTGGGTGGAAACCAGATGGTGATCTTGCCTATGTGGCACGCGATGCGGTAAGGGCGATTGATTTGATTGCAGTGAATTCAAAAGCACAACGTATCGGGGTTGCTGATCTCACACTGATGCAGTTTGAGAGAAAATTTGTGTCCGTTTTGACACGGCAAAGTAATGGCACATTCCGGTATGAATCTCGCCCTAAAGAAGTGAAGCTTAGCGAGCAGCCTTTTAATCTGGCACCTTCAGTAACGACCTTATCTCTTGCCACCGATACGCCTGGCAGCTTTGCTTACCAGTTGCAAAATAAAGATGGGCAGGTGGTAAGCCGTATCGAATACAACGTGGCAGGCAAGGGTAATCTAAGCCGCTCATTGGATCGTAATGCAGAGTTGCAGGTTACGCTGAGTAAGAAGGACTACAAGCCAGGTGAAGAAATTGAATTGCAGATTCGGGCACCATACACAGGTGCAGGTCTGATCACGATTGAACGCGACCGGGTATATAACCATGTCTGGTTCAAAGCCGGTACAACCAGTTCAACTCAGCATATTCGTTTGCCACAGGGCTTGGAGGGTAATGGCTACGTCAGTGTAGCTTTTATACGGGATCCTGCGTCTGAAGAAATTTATATGAGTCCCTTGTCCTATGGCGTACAACCTTTTTCAGTGAATCTGGATAGCCGTAAAAATACAATTACGCTGCGAGCTCCAGATTTGGTGAAACCTGGGGACCGGATCAAGTTGGGTTATCGAAGCGAAAAGGCTTCAAAAATTGTAGTGTTTGCAGTTGATGAAGGTGTTTTACAGGTGGCACGATACCAGACGGCAGATCCACTGGGATTCTTTTTCCAGAAGCGTGCG
>Ga0315270_10000576_pt1 | contig 20214 bp, 26 predicted proteins | sample C1_bottom_MG_FD_204932 | JGI IMG/M metagenome (GOLD analysis project Ga0315270, IMG submission 204932) | Sediment microbial communities from Yellowstone Lake, YNP, Wyoming, USA - C1_bottom | ecosystem: Environmental > Aquatic > Freshwater > Lake > Sediment | place: USA: Wyoming | collected...
TTCTGGATACCGGGACGGTCCGGAAGTGGCCGAAAGCAGTCTAGTTTGGTGTTCTCGACTTCGAGCACCTTCAATCGCCTGGCGTCAGACACGTTCATGCCCCCGAACTTGCCGCGCCACAGGTAATAGCTCGCTTCAGAGAACCCGTGCCGCCGGCACAGAACCTTGATCGGCAGGCCGGCATCGGCCTCGCGCAGGAACCCGATAATCTGCTCTTCTGAAAATCGCTTCTTCATGTCCAATCTCCTTCTGATTGCGGGATTGGACTCTAAATCGGGGTGCTACTCAAATACGGGGGGACGTCGAGGGAGCACTGCGACCAGGGAATGGTGCTGCCAACGCATCTTTATGGTCGCGGTGGTGTTGTGTGTTGTGGCCAGGGACTTATTGCCCAAGAACTGCTTCACAGTCATTGAGGATTCTTTCCAAGATATACCAGTGGGTGACGAATTCTCCATCTGCGCACGGTTTTGTTCTAGCGGGCCATGGCTAATCGAGCTGCTCGGTTGCGCGCCGTAATGTCTCAATGGGAATAAAGAGACGAGACGGTGTATCGGGAAAGCGCAGGAACCCGTAGTGTTCGTAGAACGCTCGCGCGCCGTCATTCTTGGCATCCACAACCAACGCGTAGACAGCGAGTGTCTCGGCAGCGTGCAGGACGCGGTGAAAGGCATCGAACAGCATATACTTACCCAGCTTCTGCCCTTGGCAGGTGCTGTCCACCGCCAGCCGACCGAGCAACGCGGCCGGTACAGGGTAGTGCGGCAGGCGTTTGGCCGCCTTCTCGGGGAGGCTCTTCCTGCCAAAACTTGCGGCGCTCAGTGTGTAATACCCGAGCACCTTCGAAGAACCGCGTTCGCGTGCCACATACACGCGGCTCACCCCACGGCGTGAGTCCTGGGAAGCTTGGCGCCGGAGGTAGTCGTTCAGTTCCGGTTCACCACAGTCGAAACTCTCGCGGTTATGGTTGCGAGAGAGCGGCTCAATGACCGGCGGTAACGTAAGCGGCATTCGCTGCGCTTACGCCGCCTTGGTCCGATACCAGCGAAAACCTTCTTTTAGCGCCCGGTTCGGTTTCGCCGGTCTGTCGAGCGCCTTGCAGAACGTGTCCCAGTCGGCAGTGGAGAGTACATGCTGCTCATGGGTCTTGAGCACCTGGTCAGCAGCATCCACAGCCTGCGACAGCACGAAATCGGTTACGGACTTCTGAGCGTAGGTGGCCGCTCGCTCAAGCTTGCGCTTGGTGGCAGCATCAAGCCGCAAGTGCATGCGGTCGCGCTTGGGTTTAGCCTTGGTAGTGGTCTTGGTTAGCATGGTGAGTCCTCCTGTACGCCATTCTGGCGCACGGATTGACTGTCGTCAAATGTGGTTATTCCATTGGTCTGGCGAGTGGTTACTTGGACTTGGAGAGGCTTCTCTGGTTAGTTTGTGGCTGAAAAGCAATCTCCCGGTATTGGTTCCCTGAACGGTCAGCGGACGGTCCAACTGGACTACAGAGGATAATGCGCGACCTATCTCAGGATTGCACCGAGACGCTCGAGAATCGCCCGGATCTTTCCCGATTCGATCATGTCTCCCCAGTGGCCTTCGCAGAAACGCTCGCCACAAACGCAATAGGTCAGCATCGTTCTGATTGCCGCTATCGATGCACTGCGGATTTCTTCAACGTTGTCGAGCATCCGGCCTGCGGCAACAGGTTCGTAGTTGAGATCGTCCCAACAGTCCTTGCTGGCGAGCCGGAAAAACGCATCAACTTCCGGTGCGTATTTTGGGTATGGCAAGAGGCCATTCTCTTTCCAGGCCTGGACGGCCCCGAAGCCGGGTCCGTAGAGCTTTGGCAGGTATGCAATCAACTCTTCGATTTCAGGAGGGGAAGGTGTGGTCGAATCACGATTCATGTGTGTCAAAAGCGGGTGTCCGGTGGTTTTGTGCCGGAGCGCACTTCAATGCGCTGGTCAATAAAGAGTGTCTCGTTCGCCATCAGTCCGCAGGAAAAAACACTCCGTCTTCCTTCGAGTATCATTGGAGATGTTTACTCGGATACGCTGTCTTGGCGCAGGGCATCTTGGCCATACTCTGCTAATACCTCGGGAACCACTTTTCCGCGCGCCATGGTATTCAAGATAGTGCGTTCCGAGTAATAATTGATTTGTAACTTCGAGTACCCGTTGATGTCTTCCTCTGCAATGAAATCGCCCTCGGCGGTATAGCGGCGGACCATTTGCCAGATGATGAACCGCAAGCCGCTATCAATCATCCACAACTCGCCGCCGCATCCGGGGTGAGTGAAACCCGTCGCCCTGGCTTGAGACAGGTCGTCCCATGCCTCACGGTGTTGTACGAGAGGTTCGACGACTCGCGTGCTGCCGCAGGTCAGGCACCGTGGCGGGTTTTTCCGCTGCCCCAGGAAATCCAGGGTGTCACGGGCATCGTCGAGCGTACCGGCGAGGTCAAAAGACTGTTGCTCCCAGTCCTCTACACGGAACCGCCAGAGGCGACTCTGGACAAACCGGTGAAGGTGCCACCAGCGGCGCACAGGTTTGGGTGGGTGGCTGGCAAGTTTCTTCTCGGCTTTCTCGACTTTCTTGCGCCGATTATCGATTTTCAGCGATTCCACTGCGGCCAGTCCCGCACAGTCCTCGCACCAGCCGAGCCGCCAGTCCACCAACAGCCTCACCCGGTTGGGGAGTAAATACTGCGGGCATCCCCCTGTACGAAGTCGCATTTCGTGCAATAGAAGTTGGTGGCAGGTAACGACATTGTTTCTCCTTCTGAGCAGATTGCGCCGCATGCACACCGACCACCGTGCTCGTCACCGGTTTCGGACATGCTGCCGCCGTTTCTGTCTTGTTGCCTATCCCCGTAAATAAGCCCATCTGCCGGCAACCACCCATGGCCCATTGAAGTGTCTCCGCCACGTCGTCAGTCTTTAACTTGCCCCAGTTCAGAAGATCAGCTGCGATGAGAGAAACGGCAATCCAGACAGACGGCTGACTCAAGATTCGTCGGGTGCGCCGGAGCTCTGCTTTGAAGAACAGGTTCGCATCTGGCCGCACCGCACCGTGTGGCGGATAGTTGCCCTGCGTGTCGGGACAGCACACGAGCTGATGCACCATCTCGAGATCGCTGATCGAACCGAGTGTGCGTATGGGGTTACCCAGAAACTTCGCTTCGGCCAACGGACCGGCCAACGAGAATACAGCTCTGCGTTGTTCACGCGTGAGCGAGCGAGCCCATCGAGATTGGACAACCGTGTAGGGTTCGCGCGAACGTCCCAGAATCATGTGTGATGCCCGGTAGGCTGTATGGCCCGTGCCTGGACGTTGGCGATCGATGCAAACCTCCACCATGCGAATACCCAGCAGCAGCGCGACGAACGCATGACCTGCCTCGTGGTAGGCGGTAACTTCAAGGTGTGTCTGCAGTCCAAGTGTTGAAAGTCTCTGCTCAGGCATATAAGTGTTTGGTCATTTGCGTACAACTCTTTTGGAGTCTGGATCCAATATGCATGATTCCTGGCGCAGAGTTCTTTACGTACCTGTTGGCTTCAACCATAACACCAGGGTAGTTCAGGGCGTGAGCTACCGTGAAATATGATCCTTAATCAGGCTTGGATTTCCTGCCCAGTTCTCCTGTATTTGCTACGCTGTACTAGTGCAGCACTACCCTGGTTACTCAGGGACGAAAATATCCAAGGAATGGCAGGTCCCGAAGAGGGCCATATTCCCGTGGGGCGGGGTAGCGGTAGTGTTGTGGCTGCTGGTTGCGGCCGCGCCGGCACTGGCCCAGGAGCTCGCCGGCCGGGTGGTCTCGGTGCACGACGGCGATACCGTCAACGTGCTGGATGCGGGAAAGGTCCAGTACAAGATCCGTCTCGCCGGGATTGACGCACCGGAACTGCACCAGGCTTTCGGACGGGTGTCGCAGCGGCATCTGAGCGCGGCCATTCAAGGTAAAAACGTTGTCGTCCACTGGACCAAGCACGACAAGTACGGGCGCATTGTCGGCACCATTCTGCTGGATGACCATGACGTCAATCTCGACCAGGTACGCGCCGGTCTCGCCTGGCACTACAAGCGCTATGAGCGGGAGCAACCGCCGGCCGAGCGTGTGACGTACGCGAACGCAGAAACGGAAGCGCACGTGGCGCATCTGGGCCTGTGGCAGGAGGCCAGCCCCATGCCGCCGTGGGAATACCGCAAGACGAAGAAAGCAGACAGTACAGTTCCAAAAACAATAAACTGAGTCGCGATGTAACAGGGGGGGGCGTGGATCGTACCGAACGGTTCTACAAGATGATGGGCCTGCTCAAGGCCCACAAGGCAGTGACACGGGAAACCTTCCTTGGAACACTCGAAGTTTCGCCCGCGACCTTCAAGCGTGACTTAAGTTACTTGTGTGACCGGCTGAATGCGCCGATCCTGTGGGATCGAGAACTCAATGGCTACCGGCTCAACCGTGACGACCCGCGGGCCGCGACCTTCGAGTTGCCCGGCCTGTGGTTCAATGCCTCGGAAGCGCATGCGCTGCTTACGATCGAAGCCTTGCTCGACAACCTGCAGCCGGGGCTCCTGACCACGCACATCGCGCCGCTCAAGACGCGCATCGAGGGTCTGCTTGGCAAGGGCGATCATGCGGTGCCGGAGGTGCGCAAACGCATCCGCCTGCTGCGCCAAGCCGGGCGTCTGGTGCCCATCGAGCATTTCGAGACCGTGAGCCATGCCGTGCTCGCGCGCCGGCGGCTCAAGGTTCGCCACTACAACCGCGGGCGCGATGAGGAAGTGGAGCGCGAGATCTCACCACAGCGGCTTGTGCACTACCGCGACAACTGGTATCTCGATGCCTGGTGCCACCTGCGCGATGGCCTGCGCTGCTTTGCGCTTGAATCCATTCGTGCGGCCAGCCTGCTCGATGGCGCGGCTCGCCGGGTTGCAGAATCAGAACTCGACGAAGAACTTGGATCCAGCTACGGCATTTTCACCGGGAAGGCCGACAAGGTGGCAATACTGCGCTTCAGCCCGGAGCGTGCCCGCTGGGTCGCCGGCGAGATATGGCATCCGAAGCAGAAGGCCGGTTTCGAACAAACCGGCCACTATGTTCTCGAAGTTCCCTATCGCGACGATCGCGAACTGATCATGGATATCCTGAAACACGGTCCGGAGGTGGAGGTGCTGTCACCGCTGGAATTGCGCGAGCGGGTCATGACTCTCTGTGCGGCCATGCAAAGGCACTATCGTCCCTGATTTCCTGGCACACTTCTGCGCCGTGCGGCAGCTTAGTGTGGCTCATTGCGGTTGGCGCATAGTCTGTCACTAGCCTCAGATTGTGGGTTCAGCGAGCGTTTCCAGAACGTGGAAATTGACGTCACACGCTACAAGCGGATTGTTGTCCTGACAGGTGCCGGCGTGTCGGCCGCCTCGGGCCTTCGCACCTATCGTGGCAAGGGCGGTGTCTGGGATGAACACAACGTCGAAGAATACGGACATGTCAGCGTTCTTGCGAAAAGACCAGACCGCACCTGGAGGCTTTTCGGCCAACTCCGCACGCAGGTGCGCGCGGCGCAGCCCAACAAGGCGCATCACGTTCTCGCTGCGCTTGAGCGAAACCTAGACCCGTCCCAGCGGTTTACGCTGATTACCCAGAACGTAGACGGCCTGCACCGGCGTGCCGGCAGCATCAACGTGGTTGAATTGCACGGAAACGTAACAAGAACCCGCTGTTCAAATGATGACTGCGACCTCGTCCCGTTTCACGATGAGGCAATTCATGATCGGGGTGTGCTGCTGTGCCCAACGTGCCTGAGCGCGCTGCGGCCGGACATCGTGCTCTTTGGCGAGCAGTTGCCGCCTGTCCAGAGCGCGCAGGCCAAGCAGGCGCTGCAGGATTGCGATCTGTTCATCGCGATCGGGACATCCGGCATCGTGCCGCCTGCTGCCAGATACGTGCAGATGGCAGACAGTGCCGGTGCCCGCACTATCTGCGTGAACCTCGAACCCATGGAACCGCGCAACACGACGTTCAAGGAGGAGTATCTCGGCAAAGCCGAAGAGATCCTGCCAGTGCTGTTTGGTGTCGAACCCTAAATAAAGCTGCAATGCGGATGTTCTCTCCCTCTAGGTGCTGCGCGACGCGGTGATCAGCGGCGTTTGCCGGTACTTTCTGAAAATACACATTACACAGCAGTAGATCGCCCTGTGAGCCACCGGCTACCCCCCCCCGATCATTGGCGGCAATGCAGGCCGCCTTGTGAGAGGACAGCCGGGCGGTAGCGCGCCTCGATTTCCCGCAAAGCGCGCTGACCGAGGCCGCCGGAAAATACGCGTAACCCAACAGCAGATCATCCAATTAATTCAATGCGGGGGAATAATACAAGGGTGGGTAGAGCGATGCGAAACCCGCCGAACGATATGATTTTTTGGTACCGCCGCTGGCGCGGCTTGACTCAACCTGCATGAGAAACGATTTTTTAAATATTTTCTCAGACTCCGGTAGCCAGTAGATCCAGAACTTCCCGCAATGCCTCATCCACCCGTCCCATGAATTCAGGCGGACACTGCATCAGAGGTCCCTGGACCAGCCGTTTGTTGTCAATGGCACGCAGTTGATCGAGCAAGAGGTCGGAGTCCTTGTCGAGGCCTGCCTGCGCAGGCAGGCGAAGGCGCAGAGGTTCGGCATCATCGGTCAGGCTGCTGCTCAGGGGAACAATCAGGGTGGATGGATGATCGGCTTCCAGCAATGCCTGGCTCTGCACAATCAATACTGGGCGGATTTTGCCCGGCTCGGTGCCGCGCCCCGGGTTCAGGTTGGCAAGCCAGACGCTGCCGCGTTTACGCATTGGGCGCGTCTTCGATGACATCGAACTCGGCGTTGACGCGCATGCTCTCTGCGCGCACGCGCCGGGAAGCCTCGATCATTCTATGGCGGCGATGGTTGGCCATCGCTTTGGCGTTCAGGGATTCAATGGCACGGCGAATGTACTCGGCACGCGGAATGTGCAACTCCTGGGCGCGTTTGTCCGCCTCTTTAAGGAGATCGTCCGGCAAGCGAAGGGAGACTGTGGTCATATGTGTATCCCAATAATGAATACAAATGAGTATACAAATAGAATTACGAGACCGCAACCACTATGGAGAACTCAATGATATAGGGCGATGCGGGCTGCCCAATGAAGGGATAGCCGGGCATAGCGTGCCTTAACCTGACCAAAACAAGTCTCGCGCGGCCAAGCTCATTCCCTGAGCCACCCATCCCTGTAATGTGCGGTGACCTACCACATTCACTGAAGGGGACAGCTCATGGAAATCACCCAGCACGCCCTGGCCCGCATGCAACAGCGTGGTATCCGGCAGGATGACGTGGAATGCCTGCTGCGGTACGGGCGGGTGGAGTACGACCATCACGGTGGACGAGTGCTGTTCCTCGATCGACAGGCCAGGGATCAACTCGGTGCACGTACGCGACGCAGCGAAAAAGACCGGATTCGCGGCCTCTATGCCGTGGTCGCCACTGACGGGGCCGTCGTGACCGTTGGTCACCGAACCCGGCGGATCTGGCGCACGTAAGAACTGAAACGGAGGTGGTGCGGGCATTCAAAGGACTCCGCGCCATCACACCCGATATACCGCATTCGCGACACCTGATCGAGGTAACCTGTCATGCTCATGTTTCCAAGCGGTCGCCACATTGGTTTTAAGCGAATCAGCCTTGAACGGCTCGTGGTTCTGCGCGCATGTGAACATTGCCACGCGATGGTTCCGACATGAAAATCATCGCTATCATCATCGCGCTCTGCGGAGCATTAACGGGCTGCGGTGCGCAGGGTACAGCGCAGGCCGATTATAATTATGTGAATCTCTATCACTATCCGATGGATAGCTTAGGGGTCGTTTGTTATTACTACAGCAACGTCCCGGGGTCGCTCTCTTGTGTCAAGGTGTCGCCGTGAACATCGTCAGCATCCACCAAATCGAGATGACGTCGCGCTGCCAGACGACCGGCACCCCGAACATGGCGGCGGACTCGAATACCAATCGATCACGTCGCCGGACGTGAGGATGCAAACGGCCAGGGTTGGCCTGATTTAGGAGCTAACCGTGTTCATCCCGTATCGCGCGAAGATCAAGATCACCCGTATCCCCGTGATGACTATCCTGGTCACGGTGCTTTGCCTGCTCGTCTACTGGAGCCAGGAGAAAAGCGATGCGCGGGTCCTGCAAAGTGCCGATGCCTTCTGTACGGACCAGGTGGCCATGGATCTCGTGAAGGCGCAACGCGAGTACATTAAATCCAGCATGCCGTGCGGCGAAATCCTGGCGCACATCTACAGTGACGGGGACAGGCACCTGGCATGGCACGTTAAGAAGATCGAAGAGAAGGGTGACTTCGAAGCCGCCCGTTTGCTTGTTCGTCACGTTGAGGCCTTCGCCGCCCAGGCCCCCGCCGACCTTACCGGCAGGCTGGTGCATTACTCCGGCAGCTGGAACCCGTTGCGGCTGCTGAGTGCCACGATCGCGCATGCCGACTGGAACCATGTGATCGGTAATCTGTTCTTCTTCGTCGCCTTCGCCATGGTGGTGGAAACCGTCATCGGCCCGGTGCTGTTCCTGCTCGTGTTCCTGGCCATGGGCCTTGGCACCGGCGCGCTCGAGAACCTGGTCACCGCCACCCGCGAAGGCGGCAGCAGCCTCGGCCTATCGGGCGTCGTCATGAGCATGATGACGCTCGCCGCGTATCTGGCGCCCAAGGTCAAAATCAAGTTCTTCTATTTCTATTTCCTGTTCTTCGGAGTCTTGAGCTGGCCGCTGTGGTCGGTGGCTGGCTGGTATGTATTCTGGAACCTGTGGGACATCCATTTCTCGCGCGGCTGGAGCAACGTGAACTACGCGGCGCACCTGACGGGTGCTGTCATGGGATTGATCCTCGGCCTTGCGCTGTTCCGCAAAAAGCGCCATTGGGTGACAGAACAGATCGTGTTGGATGAACCGACCCTGAAGGATGACGACGAGTCGTGGTTGAGCAAGCTCAATGCCATCGGCGCCGCACCCGTGGTCATGTTCTTTGTGTTTCTCTACGGATTCTCTGCCCTGATGATCGGGCTCTATCTGTTCGTCACCTTCATCACCACCTTTGCAGTCCAGCTGCTCATCGCCGCGCCGGTGGTGGCCGGAGCAATGCAAATTTATCGCATGGTGCGCGGGCCAGCACCGCAATGGGAACTCTACCAAAATGGCGTTGCGGCACTCGACGCGCACAAATTTCAGGAGGCGCTCAAGATCCTCAAGCCACTCGCTGAAGGCGGCTACACTCGGGCCCAGTACGCGCTCGGGCGCCTTTATGCCACGCGCCCCGGCGGCTATCGCGACGACCCCGAGGCGCTACGCTGGTTCGAGGCGGCCGCGCGGCGTGGCTACGCCCAGGCCCAGCACGAGATCGGTACCCGCCACATGCACGGCAACCAGTTGCCGAAGGATCTCACCCGTGCCATTGAGTGGCTGGAGAAAGCCGCCGCTCAAGGCGTGGGGCAGGCGGCCCAGAGCCTCGGCCATATCTACGAGAACATGCTGGGGAACAATGCCGACAAGGAGAAAGCCATCGAGTGGTATTACCGCGCCGCCGTCGTCTTCCAGAAGTCCGGCCACAAGGACGACGCGCGGGCCGTGATTCGTCATCTGGAAAGCCTGACCGGCAAGCACCCGACTGTGCTGGGGCTTGTGGCTAAACTCGAAAAGCTGGTTGTGGGCCAGGGTTGAGTTGCTCGGTAAGAAGCGGTTCTCTGCACATAATCTTCTGCCCCGTTAGGCTCCCAAAAACCGGGTGGGGCCGTGCTAGGATGTCCACAAAGGTCAGCAGGGAATAGGGCTGACATGACCTTAATATATTAAGAGATCGTTATATACCTTATATGGCGGGGATCCGGTGGCTCGGTTTTCACTGCGCAGTTTCTTGCAGCGGGTAGCGGGCGACTTCTACTTCTTACTGGTCATTGTGGCGCGACAGTAGCACGCGCATAGCCTTGTTGTTCAGGGGCCGTACAACATAACAGGGCAGTAGGGGCAGAAAAGAGACGCCCTGTCTGACGACTTACTCGGGCCCGATTCCTTTTCCTGAAAACGCGGACCTTGGCTAGCCGACGACACTCGGTATCCAGGCCGAACGCCATAATGGTTATTGTGTGTACAATACCCGTACAGATGCCTATACTTGATAGACATCGGCAGCACAGGAGACAGACTCATGACCGCACGCAAAACTTCCCGGTCAGCCGCGGCCCGAAGCACCTCGATGCGGGGTGAGCGGATCGACTTCCGGGTCAATCCCAGCACCAAGGATATCCTTGTTCGGGCCGCCGCCCTGCGCGGCAGCAACCTCACGGCATTCGTTCTGGAAAGCGCCCAGGAACGGGCCGTGGAGCTCATCGAACAATACGAGCGCCTCAGGCTTACCAATCGCGATCGTGACCGGCTGCTCGCCGCGCTCGCCGAGCCGCCGCGGCCGGTGGCAGCGCTGCGCAAGCTCTTCGAGAAACAGGCGACGCGCGCCGGATGACAGGTGCCGGCGCACTTTCAATCCTCGGCATCGAGGAGAGACACCGGCGCGAGGAGTTCGATTGTGGCGAGGATGTGCTCAATGGCTACCTGCGTCGTTATGCCCGGCAGAACCATGAGCGCAATATCGCCCGAACCTTCGTGGCCGTGGACGCGCAAGACCGGGTGCTCGGGTACTATAGTCTGTCTTCAGCCAGCATTGAGTTCGAGTCGTTGCCGGCCGCCCATGCCAAGCGGATACCGAAGTACCCCGTCCCGGCGGTGCGGATCGCGCGCCTGGCGGTGGATCGCACCATGCAGGGTAAGCGGTTTGGGGGAACGCTACTCGCTGATGCCCTGCGGCGTATCCTGACGGCCTCGTCCGAAGTGGCCGTGAAGGTTATTCTGGTCGATGCCAAGAACGAGTCGGCTGTTGCATTCTATCGGCACTATGGGTTCATGGAACTGAAGGACGCAACCAAAACGTTGTTTCTGCCAATCGAGACCGTGATCGAAGCGGCACGGAGTTAGTTTTGGTTGTCTCAGTGAAAAGCTGATTGTCCGAAAAGATGAAGATATCGGACGTTGCCCGTGAGACAGGATTGAACCGGAGCACCATTGCTACGCTTTACAAGGAAACCGCTGAGCGCGTCGATCTAGAAACAATTTCGCGACTGTGCAAACTCTTCAAGTGCAAGGTTGGAGATTTGCTTGAATACGTTGATCGCTGATAACCCAGGGGAGAGTGAATTTCCCGATCAATTTTTTCTGCAACGCTTTGCGCCGAGTGGTTCTGCTAACCAAAAAGATGAACCTAACCGATTGCCACCCCACACACTTCGCTGGCGCAGCTGATATTTTCGGGATTCGCCCCGGGACGAGAGTGACCAAGGAATGGTAGACCCCTAAGAGGGCAGTCGTCTCGTGATTCGCCGGCCCTCTATATTTCCAGCACGTTGACCAGATCCGCCGTGGAGTAGAACCGTATCCGCATGTCGTGTTATTGCATGGCGGGGGGGGTACGCCAAGCGCAGTGGCCAGTTGCCTGATGATTCAGCGGGGTTTCCGCCTCAAGATTCGAGCAACCCGCGCCCGCATCGGCTGTCCGGCCTTAACATAAAGAAGGATGAGTTCGGCAATCTCATCATCATCGGTATAGAGAAAGGTGACCGGCACCCCCAAGGCACGGGCGAGCCGTTTGGCGATTGAGAAGTCCGGAACGTGTTTGTTGCGTTCGTATTGATTGATCCGGGAACTGGCGGAAAACTCATCAATACCGGCGAGAATGCCAAGCCCCTTCTGGGAAATCCCTTTCTTCAGCCGTGCTTCGCGTAAACGGACGCCAACCGGCGATTTCCGGGTATTTCTCTCGCCCACACCGAATCTCCAAAACAGGGTGAGCTAAGAGAATCTTAGTAATCGACTTGCCAGAATACTAAGACTTCCTTAGTATTTTAGGGGGCATCATTTAGGGGGCATATCGCCCTGAAAATGACCACCCAGGAGCGTGGCTCACTTTGTCATCCAGCTGCGTTAGTGCACGGGTAGTTCAGGCCGGGATGCAGGCAACGAGGAAGTCGCCGAACAGTGCGGACGCACACTCGGTCTCCGCCGCAAGAAACGCATGGTGTCCAAGAATGCATGCATAGGAATTCCATTTTATTGACGTCGTTAGTACCGAGCAGAACATAAACCCACGAAAGGAGACGTTTATGCGTAGGCAAACAAGGATCATCACACTGATAACGACGGTCTGTGCCGGGATCGTGCTTTCGGCCTGTGGTGCAGGTGGGGGAGGTGGTGCGGGGGCCAGCGGCGGCGCCACCTATGACCCGAACGGCACCATTGGCATCTCAAGCCTGACCGTCACGGGGACGTCGGCGTCCGTCTCGGGTGTCGCCCCAATCAACCCGGGCGTAAACAGTGGCCAGTTCACGGTGAGTTTCAATACTGCCGGGACGGCCCTGCCGGTCTACTCAGCCTATGTTTTTGTGAACGCCGATGGTACTTATCACGGGAATTCCACCGATATCAATATCGTGATCAACTGCGGAGCGACCACCATCGGTGGCCCCTGCGCAGCATCCGTGGCCACGAACTGCGTCTTTGACAACACCAACAAGATCACCTGCAATAGTCCGATCGCCGGACCGCAGACGAGCGACATCACAGGCTTCCTGAGTGGAGGCGTCCCGAAAAATGCCTACATCGTCGTCCGTGTCTGCAATGCACTCTCGAGTGCTTGCAGTACGGCGAATGCGCCCATTCAGCTCCAGTAGCAGGATCTCGACAGGGCAATTGGCGGTTCAGCAGGAATGTGGACATTCCATTAAAGGAGAACTGTCGATGAAGATTGTGCGCGTAACACTATTTTTCGGTGCCAGTATGGCGCTGCTTTTGGCGGCGTGTGCTCCAGCGAGTAACAGAAATCAGCCGACTTCAGAAGAATCGGCCGCGATGAGACAAGCATTTCTCGACCGCATGGCGCAAGCCAGGGCCAACGGGCCACGTGCTTACAATACGGCAGGCCAGCCAGCGCCCACCGTGGCGGCACCCGCCGTGTCGGCCATCAGCGAAGACGACCTGGCCAGGAAGCTTGGTGCCATACCCAATCTGACGTCTCCAGTGTCGCTTGAAGGCCGCAAGGACGGGTTCAGCGTAAATGGTGTGCGCTACCTTGATCCCGAAGGGGATATCGTGAACTTCTCGGGGGATCCGGCAACCGGTGACACGACCTATGCCGTACAGACGCCTGGTGGCCGCTCGGTGATCAAGTTTGTCCGTGTCGGCACAAACTCGAATCCGGTCGTGATGGCCTATGCCTCTCGCCAGGGAAGCCTTTGGGCCGTGCAGACCGTAACCGGACAGAATCTCAACGGCGATGCCGTCATTGCGAGCGCACGTGGTTTCCTGGTTGCCCGTCAGACCGCGGTTTTCCAGTACACACCCGGTACAGCCGTGCGCAGTTTCGCCATACCAGATGGATTTCATGTCACCCGGTTCCAGAACGGTGCGGTCGGCAAAGCGGGGTACGTATTGGTTGAGAAAAACGCACAACCGAATGACGGCGGGTTCATGGGCAACCTGACAAGCCTGGGCAGCATGGTCGGCGTCAACAAGAAAGCGGACTACGCGCTCAACCGGCTGGACAACGGCAAGATGACGCCGATCAATATCGCACTGGAAGACAATCAGGTAAACAAGTTAAGCAATTGTCATCGCAAGAGCCGCAATGTTAACGAATGCTCCAGCATGGACACGTATGCGTCCCTGTACGAACCCAATGGTCACAAAAACCGCAGCCACTACTATTGGCGCATTAGCTGGTTCAGCACCGCAGACGGTCCGATCCTGATCGCGCTTGAAGACGGTCTGCGAAATCTTACCGTGACTGACCTCAATACTGGCAAGAAGGTAATTGCCTACAACCGAACAATGGGCATCACCAGCTTTGATGCATTTCAGGATCCCCAGGGCATCGTTCATCTTTCCGCGTACCTCGGCGGCAGCGAACAGACGATTCCGGATGTCGTGAAGTTTCTCCGGGCTCAGTCGGCAGTCGTGGGAACGTCGAAAACAGAGTAGGCGCGCGACCGGATCTGGCGGTCTGGATGGCTGCGTTTCGGACGGGGATTACCGTCGCTCGCTGAGGCGAGGTCATCTTTAGCCGCAAATTCGCTATTTGACGGGCCTTTGAAAACACCTTGTCAATTACATTGACATAGACTTCGATACCGTCAATAATTGACGGTATAGTGAAAGCAGAGCGACCCACCCACCTACCTGGCTCGTAGCCGTGCCGACACCGACGAATGTCTTTCAATTGAACCTCAGTGTCGCCAAGGCGCGAGAGATCTTGCGCGAAGCGGCAAAAGACTCGGCGCGAGTGTTCTTTTCGCAGCATGCAGAACAGCGCATGGCAAAGCGCAAGATCACCCGTATTCAGATTCTGCGCTGTTTGAGCAATGGCCAGATCAAAGAGGGGCCGGCACGCGGAATCAAAGGAAGCTGGGAGGTCGCAATCGAGTCGTCATCGGCCGGCGACGTGCTGCATGTACAGGCTGCGTTGGAGCAGGACAAAAACGGCAATTACGTGGTCATCATAACGGCATACTACATATGAAAAACGACCTGTTTCATTACACGAGTTGTGGACTACGCAATGTCTATCTTCGCAATGGGTTCCGGGTGAAGGAGACCCCGTATGGGCGCGCCGTTTCGATTGAGAATGTGGAAGGTTTGCATCGTGCGATTGGTCTGCGTATAGCCCGTAACAAGAAGCGCCTGAGTGGAGCAGAAGTCCGCTTTCTCCGTAAGGAACTTGATATGTCTCAAGCAACGTTGGCCGATTGCTTGGATATCGGCGAGACGACGATCCGCAATTGGGAGAGTGGCCGTATTAAGACGACTGGACCCGGCGACCGGATGATTCGCATCCTCTACTTGGAATATGCTACGGACAATTCCAAAGTCAGAGAACTCGTCGATAGACTCGCCGAGGCCAATCGCGTTATGCACACCAAAACCTTAGAATTTATGGAGACGAAGCAGGGTTGGCGTGAAGCCGCCTAGCAAATCCCGTGTGGGTGTTTGCCGAATAGATTGGACAGAACCAAAGGCCGCGAGCGATCGCGGCCTTTGTTGTTTCCAGGGTCCGGCCAGCGATCGACGCCGGCGGACCGAGAATCGGCACGAGGCTCGATACGCACGAGAGCGCGGCGCCAACGGCAGGCCGTAGTGCGGTATGCTGCTGACCTGCCGGCCAAGTGATCGCGCGATGCTCTGCCGTAGGCTTGCCCAAGTTCGGGAGCACCTATGCCTGATAGTCTGATTTTGTGCTGTGTGCATGATTCATCCAGCACAGTGATGGCATCCTTCTGTGTCGGACTCCGAGTGCCAAGTCAGCCAGCCTGGCCGGCCATTCTCGATCGGCAGACCGGCCGCGTATCTGATAAGTGCATTTCACATCATGTCGCCGGCCACATCTGCGGCCGACTGTCGCCGCATCGAATTTACTACGTCGTCCCGGCATCCCCCGGCCGCAGCGTGGTGCGGACTCGTTCCTCAAGAACCTTGTCGAACTCGATCATCCGTTCTTCGTCCTCGAAGGCGATCCGCCCGTCCTGGTTCACGTAGCCCTCACCAAACTGGTCACGGATCCAGGTTGGGAGGTCATCGCTGTCGGCGCGCAGCAAGTTGAGCTTGGCGATGATCCGGATGGCCAGATACTCACTATCCGTGACGTCGACACAGATTCTGAGATCATCGTGCGGGTCGTCGTGATCCGGCACTATCAGACGAAGCTGTTCAAAAAACAGAAGGAAGTCCACTGCATCGAGGGTCCTGAAAAAGGCATGCAGCAGATCCCCCTCGTCTTTAAACGGCCGCCGGACGTCCCGTCCGATCGCCTTAAATGCTTTGCGCAGGAACTCCTGGTCACGCTTGCTGAGCATGACTTTCCCGGTTTGGGCATCGGTCAGGCAGCGCTCGATGAAGCTCAGCGCGCCTTCCTTGTCAGGTTTTGACATACGTTCTCCCTTTGAAATAAGGGCCCGTGCGCGACGGCGCGGCACGGGTCGGTGTTGAAGTGAGGCCAGTGGTCCGGTTTCTTCAGGAACGGTTCCGGTCTCGCCGACGCACCCGGGCGGCCAACGTGCCCACGGCGCTCAGAATGACCAGTACGGCAATTGCCCAGCCCGCCGTCAGGGCGTAGTACCAAGACACTCCCAAGCGATCCTTGGCCAGCGTGATCAGTACGGACACGCTGAACACCAGCGCGAGGATGGCTTTGTCATGGCGCTCGGTGAACCGGTCGATGGCAAGCCAAAGCTGATCGAGCGGGCGGGTCATGGTTCGCTTCATGAAATGCTCCTGGTCGTGAATTGATTGGGGTGAGTCCAGAGCGCAATCCGGATATCCCGGATCAGAACTGGCCACCCTCGCGCTTTTCGTTGTCCTGTGCGTCTTGCTGGCTCACTCTCTTGAAGTTTTGCTCGAAGCTGCGCGTCATGTAGGTGACGGTCATCGCGAAACTCAAGTGTGGGGCGCTGAGTTCGATCACGGCGTCGCCTTTTTCAAATCGGGCATACTTGTCTCCCACGAAGGGGACCGCCTTCCTGACAAGCTTGTACTTGGCGACAAGCCGTTCAGAGGTCCGGTCGAACGCTTCGCCGAGCGCACCCTTGTTGAGGGTCAGCTGCACGGTCACCAGTGTTTCTTTGTTATCGAAGATGAACAGTGCTTCTTGTAAACCCTCGACCCCGAGACCGGCGCCTTCGGCCAGCAGCATGGGACCGCCTGAGTAACGGTTGGTTCCGTTTTGTTTGACGGTGGTTTTGCTGCGCAGGTTTTTTTCTACGGTGGTGAGGTTCGCGCTGCCGAGTGTATAGCCGAGAGGCGAGACAGAGGCTGTTGGTTGATCCGCTGCTATCGCTGCTACCGGCAACAGGATCATCATGAGTGCGACACGAATGAACGGTGACAGATTAATCTGGTACATATAATCTCCTTGTAGGATTCGGTTTTTACGGATTGCAAAAGCCAGGTGTTTTATTTCAGAGTAAGCAGCCCGCCATCAGGTCTGCGTGCGCCGGCGAGGCCATGCTGTTGTCGTATGGTTGACGACCGTGATTTCTACTGTCTCGAGACCGGCATGACTCTTTGGTTGCGATCCCACCACCTGTAGGTTCGCTTCGATCACTGGTTTGCTGGCTGGAGCAGGCGAGGAGGGTGCCGATGCGTGTTGGGGCACGGCCTCGCGCAGCGGCAGACGTTTCGCTACCGTGGGTGCAGCGAGCCGCTCCTGACTGGACACAAAGTCGCGCATAAAAACGCTCACGTGCCGCAGGCCCGATTCTGGCTCCATGACAACACCGGATCGCAGCGCCTTCAGTGCCGTGACAGCCTCCATGAACTGTCGTGGCGGCTTGGTCGCTGCATGACGCAGGATCGTGCTGGCAAGGTCTGAAAGTTTCACCACCGGTACGCGTTGGGCCAGCACCTTCAGCATCACGTCCGGGTGGGTGAACACGACAATGCCCTGTACCCGGATATTGATACCGCGACTAATGAGATAGCGGTGCAGCACCCCGGCGGCAGATCGCACCTGGGCCACCGGGTTTCGTACGGCTGTCGTGTAGACATTACCGGTCCGGGAGCGTTTTACCTGCTGCCAGTTAGGATCCTTATCAGATCCCGATATCTCGCCGCGCAGGTGTTTTACTTCAACCACAAACAGGCCATTGCGCCCAAGCACGACCTGATCCAGCTCTCGCTTTTCGCCGTTCTCGGTCGGGACTTCCAGGTTGTTGAACACGATGTAGTGATTGGGTAGCTCGGCGAGTGAGCCTGGGTGGCTGACCGGATGACCCAGCGCCCGGTCTTCGCCAATGGCACCGTGCAGATGCCGAATACCAAGATTCCAGAGCGAAGCGAGCAGCACAGCGCCCAGGAAACCCAATAGCGGGTGTAGCAAGAAGGCACCGAGCGTTACGGGCAGACCTATTAGTAAGAGATGACGCCGTTGCCTGAAAACCCGGACACGCAACGTGTTGGGGGTGACGTACTGTAGATTCGCCATATAAACCTCCTTGGCAGATTGAGAATGGCCCCAGGTGGGGTTCAAAACATCCCGCCAATGATTGGCGGGCGTTTTGATTCACACTCTCATGGGCAACAAAATCTACAAGGGGATAAAAAAGAAAAACGAAGAAATATTATCCGGAGCAGAATTATTCAGTTATGCAATACGCCTTTCTTCCGCTATCGCAAATATTTTCCTGGGTTTTGGACGAGGGTTTGTCCGACTGCTTGTCTGCTAGCGCACAAAAAAGGATGACCGAAACAGGGGCAGCAGAACGTAGCGAGATTGAGTCAAGCTTGGCTGGTGGCAGGCTGCGATTCCAACAGCGAGGCATGATGCGGTCTTTACGGTTTGTATCGACGCTTCGAATGGCTGTACAAGGCAGATGATGACCAGGGTATCGAGTGGACAATAACGACGCTGTGCATCAAGCAGCACTTTGCGACGTTCACCGGTAGTAGCCGCGTCGAGGATTTCCAGGTAAGCCTCAGCCATAGCCGCCGAGAAATAAGCCTAAAGCAGCAGTGGATCACTCTGTGAGCTACCAGCTACCTAATAATAATTGGCGGCAATACAGACTGTCTTGTGCTGGGACAGTCGGGCGGTAGCGTGGGGCAGATCTGTATTACCGTGCCGCCGTCGCCCCGTGCTGAGGCTCGTGGCCAAGCTCGAAAAACTGGTCGTCGGCCAGGGTTAAGTCGTCCGGAAGGCGGCGGTTTATTTGCACAAAATTTCCGATCCGCCAGGCTCCCAAAATTAGGGCGGGGCCGTGCTAGGATGTCCACAAAGATCAGCAGGGATTGGGGCTGACATGACCTTAATATATTAAGGGATCGTTATATACCTTATATGGGGAGATCCGGAGCCTCGGGCATCACTGCGCAGACCCTTGCGACAGGCGACCTCTTCTACCAAGTTATTGTGATGCGCCAGTGCACAGCGCTGTGTGCAAAACCTCGTTGTTTCGGGATTGCCCGGAAATACAGCGTGGCAAGGGCAGACAGGAGGGCCCCTGTCTGACCACTTACTCGGGTCCGATTCCTTTTCCCGAAAACGTGGGCCTTGCGAAGGGGTGCCCCCGCTCCCTATACTGGTATTATTAATTCATACTATGGAGCGACATCGACCATGGGCATCGCCGTGAAAAAGACCATCTCCCTGCCACCAGAACTTGCCAGGGAAGCCGAAGACATGGCACGTGCCGAGGGCAAGACCCTGAGTGCCGTGGTGCAGGACGCACTGCGCGCTGCCCGCGCCGCCCGTTTGAAGGGCGAGCTTCGCGGCATCCAGAGTTTCTGGAGCCGCAAGGCGAAAGAAAAGGGCGTGCTCACCGAAAAGGACCTTGAGCGCTATCTTGGCAAGTGAAAGCGGTCCTGGATACGAATATCTTCATCTCCGCCTTGGCATTGCCGGGTGGGCAGGCGGAGAAGGCCGTGCTCGGCGCCGTTGAGGGGCGGTTCGAGCTCGTAATCTCGAAGCCAATCATTCACGAGGTACTCGGAGTGCTGGCGCGGAAGTTCGCGCGTGACGCCGAAGAACTCGCCCGCGTCGCGGTGTTCCTGTCGGAACTCGGGGAGGTGGTCCAGCCCCGGAAAACGCTGCATGTATTGAGTGACGAGCCCGACAACCGCATTCTGGAATGCGCATTCACGGCTCATGCCAAGGTGATTGTAACCGGTGATCGGGCGATGCTCGATCTTGGTGAGTACAAGGGAGTTCGCATTGTGACGCTGCGCGAATTCCTGGGGATGATCGGCTAAGGACGGAAATGTCCGATAATGAGCGCCTTATCGGACACAATAAAACTTCCTAAGACATCGACCCCGGGGGACTATGCCGTGGCCGTACGCCAACTCAAGGTGCTGAGCTGGCAGCCCGATCCAGAAAGACTCTTTGGGGTCCTGGAAACTGAGTGCCGAGTCAAGCCGGGAGCCCACCGCGGGCCGATGGGGTTTTCAGCAACGCTTAATTAAGTACGTTGTTTTTAGTCATGTACAGACTCACTCCGGGCGCCAACGCGGATGTCCAGTGCTTGGCGGTTCCCGCCACCCTGCCGTAAGCGCAGTTACCATTCAGTCTGACCGATAACTGCCACAGTATCGGTCGACT
>Ga0315270_10000579_pt1 | contig 20107 bp, 18 predicted proteins | sample C1_bottom_MG_FD_204932 | JGI IMG/M metagenome (GOLD analysis project Ga0315270, IMG submission 204932) | Sediment microbial communities from Yellowstone Lake, YNP, Wyoming, USA - C1_bottom | ecosystem: Environmental > Aquatic > Freshwater > Lake > Sediment | place: USA: Wyoming | collected...
TCCAATGACTACCAAACAACACGAACAAGAGGCCCATTACTGGTCCAGCTTGATAGGCATATTCACAGCAGCGTAGCACCAGATGTGCTGGAGAAACGCTTGGTCAGAATTCAACGCGCACGGGTGGTCAGTTTTAACTGCGCGCCAACAGGCGCTATTGCTCTCACCGCCTTTTAGGCGCTGCAGGACATCAAGAAAGCCTGGTTTGTTTCGCACAGATTCAATTGTTTCACCCAGGCGAATAAGGCCGCGAAGCGGAAAATGGCCCCGTGTAATCAACGTGGGCATCACAATATTCTGTCTAGGGCTGTCCAACAGTTGTTTTGTCCAATCTGCTGGAAAGACTTCACGGAGCCCATCGATAAGGGTTCGCACCCGCTCGATTGGGTGGCGCGTTGCATTGAGGTATTCCTGGCTTTCCCACCATGGGTCATGCCACCACTCTCCGGTTGCCTGGATTCGTTCAAACCACCCGCTGTTCATCGTCATGACCTATCTGATTGGCGAGGTATTTTAGAGCCAATAACGGGTTTGCGGGTTAAATGACCGTGGGGGCGGGGGCAAACAGAGCACAGTGGGTCGGTGCGGAAGCACAAGTTTGCCACGGCAAAATGGAAGCATAAGCCTGCCAAACGGCAAACTTATGGTTCAAATGACAGGCTCAGTCGCTGGGGAAGGGAAAAATGGTGGCCGGGGGCAGAATTGAACTGCCGACACTGCGATTTTCAGTCGCATGCTCTACCAACTGAGCTACCCGGCCGCGGGAGGCGCATTATAGAGAACTGACCGGGGTTTGTAAAAAACCCGGCTGCCGCCTATTTTCCGCGCCTCTCCGGGTTGGTGCTGAGCGCGGCGCGCGCCCAGTTGGCAAGGATTTCGACATCATCGAGCACATCCGCCGGCACCTCGTAATAAGAGGCGAGCGTCTGGCGCGGGTTTGGCTGGAACGGCGACATACTGCGCGCGATGTAGCCCGGCCGGGTGCGCGCATCGGTGCGGAAATACAGCCGACCTTGATGCACGATGCCGAAGAACTCCAGCCCGCGGTACAGGCCGTGGCCACCGAACATGGCGCGAGCGCGGACCGCGCCCAGCATTGTGAGCTGGTCGAGCACGTAGTCTTTGAAGGAATCATCGCGCATGGTGGCAGCGTGTGTGCAGCCCACAAAGTATGCAGGGTTGAAATGCCGCGGTCGCGCCGCTAATGTCGCGGGCTCGCTCCAAGAATCATCCTGAACGTGAAAGTCGTCCTCATCAATCCCTACGAACTCGGCCGCCAGCCGCTCGGTCTGGCCGAACCAGTCGCGTGGCTGAAGCGCGCGGGCTGCGAGGTGCAGTGCCTCGATCTGTCGCTGCAAATGCTCGAACCCGAGGTTCTGGCAGGCGCCGATCTGGTCGCGATTTATGTCGCGATGCACACCGCTACGCGCATTGCGGTCGCGGCGCTGCCGCGCATCAAGCAGCTCGCACCGGACGCGCACCTGTGCGTTTATGGTCTGTATGCGCCGATGAACGAAATGATGTTGCGCGAGCTGGGCGTGGGGACGGTGCTCGGCGGCGAAGTGGAGCCAGCACTGGTATCGCTGGTGCGACGGCTGAAGACCCGTGACGCAGGCGTACAAACCGAGCCAGTCGTGAGTCTGACGAAAATCGATTTTATCCAGCCTGATCGTTCCGGCCTGCCGGCGCTGGCGCGTTACGCGCACCTGATCACGCCCGAGGGCGGCAGCAAGATCGTCGGTTTCGCCGAAGGCTCGCGCGGCTGCAAGCACCTGTGCCGTCATTGCCCGGTGGTGCCGGTGTACCAGGGCATGTTCCGCATCCTGCCGGTGGAAGTGGTGATGGCCGACATCCGCCAGCAGGTGGCGGCCGGTGCGCAGCATATTTCATTCGGTGATCCGGATTTTCTGAATGGCCCAACGCACGCTGAAAAAATAATACAGGCATTGCATGCCGAATTTCCGGACGTGACGTACGATGCCACGATCAAGATCCAGCACCTGCTTGCCTACCCCGAGTTGCTGCCGGCGCTAAAACAAACCGGCTGCCTGTTTATAACGTCGGCCATTGAGTCAGTGGACGACCGGATACTGGGCTACCTCATCAAGAACCACACCAACGCTGATTTCGGCCGCGCCGTGCAGCTGGTGCGCGCCGCCGGCATAGCGCTCGCACCGACCTTCGTGCCGTTTACGCCGTGGACCACGCTCGAAGGTTACATCGCGCTGCTCGCGCGCCTGATCGAGCTTGAGCTCGTCGAGCGCGTGCCGCCGATTCAGCTCGCCATCCGCCTGCTGGTGCCGCAGGGCTCGGAGCTGCTCAAGCTTCCGGGCTTCAGGGACTTTCTCGGCGCGTTCGACCCACAGCTGCTCGGTTATCCGTGGCGACATGCCGATACACGCGTGGACGCCTTGCAGAAAGATATTCAGACATGGGTGGCCGAGGCCGAAACTGCGGGCGTCACCCGTCGCGAAAGCTTCATGCGGATCTGGCAGCTGGCGCACGCCGCCGCCGGCTTGATACCGCCTGTATTGCCGCAGGCCGGCGCGTTCGCTCCTGCGGCGCGCCTGTCCGAGCCGTGGTACTGCTGCGCCGAACCGACCGATCAACAGCTGCAGAGCTTCTAGTCGAAGCAAGCAGGCCGTTTGGCCGGGCGCTACTTCTTGCTGGATGGCGGCACGTAGCCGGGCGGCATTTCCGCGCCTTCGCCGAAGAAGAACTTCTCCATCTCGCCCTCGACGAATTTGCGCGCCTTCGGATCGAGCGGGTTCAGGCGGTACTCGTTGATCAGCATGGTCTGGCGCTCCATCCACAGTTGCCAGGCTTCCTTCGAGATATTTTCGTAGACGCGCTTGCCGAGTTCGCCCGGATAGGTCTGGAAGTCGAGCCCCGGCGCCTCGCGGCCGAGCTTCACGCAGTTCACCATGCGACTCATTATTCGATTCCTCTATTGAAAAAAGATGCCAGCCGGCCCGGGTGCTCGTCGGGGCGATGCAGGTCAGGCGCATTCTCCAACGCCGTGATCTGCCCGCAGCTGTTGCAGTAAACGTTTGACCGGTGCCGCCAGTCCGCGCGCGTCCGGCTTGTCGGGGTTATACCAGACAGCCGGGGCGCACTCCATCACGGTACGGCTTGCCCCCGTCAGGCGCGCGGGTATCGGTGTGATGTGCAACTGAAAGTGGCTGAAGCCGTGGCGCCGCACCGGCCACGGTGTTCCGGTTTTAACTTTCAGGCCAAAGGCGTCGCGGCAGTAGTCTCCCGGCGCCGCATCCGGCGCGCACTCCGGAAATCCCCATAGCCCGCCCCACACACCGACCGGCGGACGCTGGGTGAGCAGCACGTGTCCGCGTGCATCGCGGATCATGAGCATCGCGACATTGCGCACGGCAAGCGCTTTGCGTTTGCTGCGTACCGGAAAACTTTCCGGCTGGTCTTGTGCATGGGCGAGGCAGTCCTGTTGCAGCGGACAGGCCGGGCAGTCCGGCTTGCGCGTCCGGCAGAGTGTCGCGCCCAGATCCATGATCGCCTGGGTGTAGTCGGCAACACGCGTCTTGGGCGTGTAGTACTCGGCAAGTGTCCAGAGGGTCTTCTCGGTGTCGCGTTGCAAGACCGGTGTTTCGATCGCGTGTAAACGTGTGAGCACGCGCTTGACGTTGCCATCGAGAATCGGGTGGCGCTGCTCGAAGGCAAACGCCAGGATTGCACCGGCGGTAGAGCGGCCGATGCCCGGCAAGTCGGCGACTGCTTCAATCCGACGCGGGAATTTTCCGCCGTGCTCGTTGACAATGATTTCGGCGGCGCGTTTCAGATTGCGCGCTCGGGCGTAATAGCCGAGTCCGGTCCAGTGGTGCAACACGCTATCGAGTCTGGCGCGCGCCAGCGTCTGGATATCCGGGAAACGCTTCAGGAATCGTTCGTAGTAGGGAATGACCGTACGCACCTGGGTTTGCTGGAGCATGATCTCCGAGATCCAGATGCGGTAGGGATCGCGCGAACGCTGCCAGGGAAGGTTCTTGCGGCCATGGCGGTCATGCCAGGCGAGCAGCCGGCGGCCCAGTGCGCGCACTTTCTTCTGGGAGGACGAACGTGGCAGGGCTTCAGTCATCGTCGCCCGCTGTGCCATGGGCTATTTTCTCTTCTTCGGTTGCAACAGCTGTTCCAGGCTCTTGTGCAGCTGTTTTTCCGCTTCTTTCCTGAACAGCTCGCTGAAGTCGACGTTGTAGCTGGGCTTGGTAAAGGTACCAGTGATGATCACGGGTACGGTGGAGCCGCGGCGATCGGGGCCTTCCGCCAGCGTGACTTTGAGGCGGTAGTCCAGGGTCTCGCGCGCCAGGTCGGCTGTACCGCGGCCGGTGGCACGCAGGCTGGCGCCGTCCAGCACGAGGTCGTCGTTCTGCGCGACGCCATTCAGTACACGCACGTTGGCCGTGAGCGATTTGAAAACCGTGGCATCACTCTCCGTGGTCTTCACAGCCACTGGTTTGCCGCGTGTGGCGTCAAGCAGGGCGCGCGCCTGCTCGATGAGCTTGTTCAGATCCACGCCTTCAATCTTGCCATCATGGAACGCAATCGCGGCGGTACCGTTCAGGCTCTTCTTGATCTGTTCCGCGTCGAATCCCTGGGCAGTCAGCTTGAGGCCGATGTTGCCGGTGCCGGTGTAGTGGTCGAAGAGATCCATGTCCTTGAGCAGCGGGCCGATCTGCACCTGCTCGAGCTTCTCGTCCATTTTCACTTGCGGTGTTTTACCGCGCACGTCCAGCAGGGTTTCGCCGCGGTAGCTGCCGCCGTACAGTTTCGCCTGGTTGGGGCCGAAGGCGATGAGGCCATGCTTCGCGTTAAGCCGTACGTGCGCGTCGTTCGTGCGCAGGCCGAGCGCTTTCATCTCCTGGATCAGGAACTTGCCGTTTACATCCAGGCTGCGCAACATCGAGAGCGGCAGTTCTACCGGTGGCGCGCTGCCCGGCGCGCTGGTTGCGGCGCCTGCCGCCGGCTTGCCTGCCGTTTTGTCCGCGGCGAGGTAACGGTCAAGATCGATTTTGTCGAGCGCGAGATCGAAGCGCAGTGCCGGGCTGGCGAAGTTATGGATTTCCATCGAGCCAGTGAGACGGCTGTCGTCCACCTTGAGGTCAAGCTTCGCGAACTTGAGCAGGTCCGGGGACGCGGTCAGCCGGCTCTGGAGCATGGCCTTGATCGGCGCGGCCTTGGCGCGTGCCAGCTCGAAGCCGAGGCGCAGATCGACCGGCTCGCCGGAAACGAACCTGCCGGTGGAAAGTTCCAGGTTGCGCACGGCGAGCAGGCTGCCGGCGGCAGCGTCGTGCCAGCTGATGTTGGCGCGCTTGATCTCGAGGCCGCCGATACTCAGGGCCTCGAGTGGCAGCTTGCCGGACTCCGGCTGCTCGGGTTCCAGCGGCGCAGGCTTGGCGCCCTTCGCCAGCATGTCTTCCCAGTTGTTCCGGCCAGCGGCGTTTTTGGCAAGGCTCAGGCTGAGACCGTGCACGAATACCTTGTCGACGGAGAGTTGGCCGCTGAACAAGGGTAAAAGCTGAACGTGCACGCCGGCGGCATCGATTTTTGCGAAGGGTTCCTTGCCGAAGCCCGGGGCATTGCTCAACTCAAGCCCGCCGGCCTCGACGCCGAGGCGCGGGAAAAACGACCAGCCGATCTTCTTTTCGATTTTGAGGTCGCGCCCGGTCTTTTCCTTTACCAGCCGGATGACGTCGTCCTTGTACTGGTTAGGATCGAACACAAACATGAGGGTGACGGCGGCGGCGATCAGCAGACCGAACAGCACGGCCAGTGCCAGCCCCAGAATTTTCAAGGTTTTATTCACTGCGCCTCCGCGGAGGAAGAATGGAGCGGGCGATGGGAATCGAACCCACGTCTCTAGCTTGGGAAGCTAGGGTAATACCATTATACGACGCCCGCGTGGCTCGCTAGTTTTCGGCCCGCTGCTGCCGGGCCGGGAAATGCACGGGCGCAAGCACCCGCGGCTGCATTTTACGACCATGGACGATAGAATGGTAAATCATTTTTTCCCGGCCACGTGGCCGGCAGAATCAGGGCGGCGTGATGAAAATTGTGGTCAACGGACAGGAAAAGGCGCTTGCCGCCCCGGTGACGGTCGCCGCGCTGCTCGATGAGCTTGGCATGGCCGGCAAGCGCGTGGCGGTCGAGGTCAATCAGGAGATCGTGCCGCGCAGCCGGCACGCGAAATGCCAACTCAACGACAGCGACCGCGTGGAAGTGGTGTTCGCGATCGGAGGTGGTTGATGAATGCGCCCGTGAGCCCGACACCCGATGCATTGGTGATCGCCGGCAAGGCCTACCACTCGCGCCTGCTGGTCGGCACCGGCAAGTACAAGGATATGGACGAGACACGGCGCGCCGTCGAGGCGAGCGGCGCGCAGATCATCACGGTCGCCATCCGTCGCACCAATCTTGGCCAGAACCCGAACGAGCCGAACCTGCTCGACGTGTTGCCGCCGACGCAATACACCTATCTGCCCAATACCGCCGGCTGCTACAACGCCGATGATGCGGTGCGCACCTGCCGGCTGGCGCGCGAACTGCTCGATGGTCACGATCTGGTGAAGCTCGAGGTGCTGGGTGACGAGAAAACGCTTTACCCGGATATCCCGGCCACGCTCAAGGCCGCGGAGATTCTCATCCACGACGGCTTCAAGGTGATGGTGTACACCAACGACGACCCGATCATGGCCAGGCGCTTTGCGGAAATGGGTTGCGTGGCGGTCATGCCGCTGGCCGCTCCCATCGGCTCGGGGCTCGGCATCCGCAATCCATTCAATATCCGCTTTATCGTGGAAGCGGCCACGGTGCCGATCATTGTCGACGCCGGCGTCGGCACCGCCAGCGATGCCGCCATCGCCATGGAACTGGGCTGCGACGGCGTGCTCATGAACACCGCCATCGCGGCGGCACAAAACCCGGTGCTCATGGCGAGCGCCATGAAGAAGGCCGTGGAAGCCGGGCGCGAGGCGTTTCATGCCGGGCGCATGCCGCGCAAGCAGTACGGTTCGCCGTCCTCACCGCTCGGCGGAACTTTTTTCTAACTCCTGAATGTCCGAAGACGGACCACGACACCGCGCGATCCGCAGCTTCGTGCGCCGCGAGGGACGTATTACCGAGGCACAGCAGCGCGCGCTCGAAGAGCTTCTGCCGCGCTACGGCATCGACACAGGCGAGGCCCCGCTCGACTTTATTGCGCTTTTTGGCCGAGACGCGCCGGTGCATCTTGAGATCGGCTTTGGCAACGGCGAGGCACTCGCCACTATGGCGGCCGCGCATCCGCAGAACAATTACCTCGGCATTGAAGTGCATCGACCTGGTGTGGGCGCGTTGCTGCGCAGGATCGATGCCGAGGGGCTCGTGAACGTGCGTGTTGCCTGCACCGATGCCAAGGAGCTTCTGGAACGGCGTATTCCAGAGAGCAGCTTGAGCGCCGTTTATGTTTTCTTTCCCGATCCGTGGCATAAAAAACGTCACCACAAGCGCCGTCTGGTGCAGCCGGAATTCGTGGCACTGTTGGCGCGCAAGCTGAGGCCGGGCGGTTTGCTGCATCTGGCCACCGACTGGGAGGATTATGCGCAGCACATGCTCACGGTACTGGCGGCCGCCGAGACCTTTGAGAACACGGCGCAACCGGGACCTTTTACCGCGCGCCCGGAAGATCGCGCGCTCACCCGTTTTGAGCGTCGTGGCCAGCGCCTCGGGCACGGTGTGCGGGATCTGGTGTTTCGTCGTGCTCGCTGGGGCTTCGTTGGATGAGGCGTGCAGCCAACGCACCGGCACGCCTGCCGGTCTGCCGGCACAGGCATGATGTGCTGCCTAATTCCGGCAGATAGTGGTTCGCGCCCCGAGGTGCGGAATAAATGTTAATTGCAATCAGTGAGTTAGTTCATCCCAAAGCTGGCATGAAGGATGCAAAGCTGTACCCAGATAATAAACAATCTGGGTGGGGGTATGCGGAGTTCTGTTCAGAAAACCAAACCAGACCCGGATTCGGCTGCGGATCTGCCGGCCGCGCCAGGCGTGCTGCCGGCATCCGTCCTGGTCCTTGAATCGTCTCCCACCCGTCTGCATGTGCTGCGGCGGGTTCTGGCCGGGCACTTTCCGGAGATCATTTCCTGCCGCACGCCCGCCGCCGCCCTGGAACTGCTGAACAAGCGGCATGGGGCAGCACGGCCGTCCGCCATCCTGCTGGCGCTCGAACTGGCGTCCCCGTCACACATCGACGAATTGCTGGCGCTGTTGTGCCGGCCTGAATACAGCGAACTGGCAGTCGTGCTGCTGGCGCACAATGCTGAACCGGTCTGGGTGGGCTGGACGGCGCAGCGTGCGCGCAGCGCCATCCTGTTGTGGGAAGACTTCACCGACTGCGCTAATTGCTTGGAGAGGTTGCTCGCGCCCCCGCAGGTCGAGGCCGACAACAGCGTGCCCGAGCTCGATCCGATCCGCATCCTGCTCGTGGACGACTCCCGCACGGTGCGTACCTCCTACGCGCGATTACTGGCCGAACAGGGTTATGCCGTTGATGTTGCCTCGCATGCCGAAGAGGCGATGACCATGGCGCAATCCGGGACATTCGATATCGCGATCATCGATTACTTCATGCCCGGCGAGAATGGCGATGCGCTGTGCCGCCGCTTGCGCGCCAACCCGCATACCTCCGGTCTGACCATTGCCATTCTCACCGGCACGTATCTCGACGAAGTCATTCAGGACAGTCTCAAGGCCGGTGCGGTCGAGTGCATGTTCAAGAACGAGGCGCAGGAGTTGTTTGTCGCACGCCTGGCCGCCATGAGCCGCGCGGTACGCAGCCGAAAATCGGTCGAGAGCGAGCGCAGCCGCCTGGCCGGAATTCTGGCCTCGGTCGGTGACGGCGTGTATGGAGTAAACCGCGCCGGCCAGATCACGTTTATCAATCCGGCGGTGCGCCGCATCCTGGGCTACCCGGAGAATACGCTGTTCATCGGCCAGCCTGCGCATCGCCTGTTCCACTATGCCGACGAGGACGGACGGGCCAATCCGGACGATGTCTGTTTGTTGCAGAAGGCCTACGCCATGGGCGATGAACTGCAGTCGTGGGAGACGGTGTTCTGGACGCATAGCGGCACGGCGGTGCCGGTGGAATGCACGGTTTATCCCCTGCGTATCGACGGCCAGCTTGAAGGTTCGGTGGTTGCATTCCGCGATGTGTCCGAGCGCCGTACCCTCCAGCAGGAGCTCCTGTGGCAGGCCAACCACGATCCTCTCACAAGGCTGCACAACCGCCGCTACTTCGAGGCGCACCTCGAGGAAGAGGTGGCGCGATGCCGGCGCGGGGACAAAAGCGCGCTCCTGTATCTTGACCTCGATCGTTTCAAGTACATCAACGATATCGCCGGCCACGCCGCCGGCGACCAATTGCTTGTCGAGATCAGTCAGCAGATGCGCACGCGATTGCGCGACACGGACCTGTTGGCGCGGCTCGGTGGCGACGAGTTTGCCATCATCCTGCGCAATGTGACGGACGACAACGTGCTGAACACGGCCGAAAGCTTTCGCGAAATCCTCGAACACTACACATTCATCCATGGCGGCAGCCAGTACCGCATCTACGGCAGCATCGGCGTGGCGGTCATCGGTGCCGACACTCAGTCATCCGGGGAAGCGCTGGCGAATGCCGATATTGCCTGCCACGTCGCCAAGAACAAGGGCCGCAACCAGACACACGTCTATGAACCGGGCGGCGACGCGAAGCTGGCCATGAATGCCGACCTCGGCTGGTCAGACCGTTTGCAGGAGGCGCTGAAGAGCGACCGGTTCGTGCTCCACTACCAGCCGATCGCGCCGTTGCGGAGCCTCGACCCGGCGTCGCTATTGGACGGGGGGTGTTTGTGTGCCGGCAGTGAGTTGATGGAGGATGGCGTGCTGCATGGCGAGGCGCTGATACGGCTTGCCGACGACGCAGGCGATATTCAGCCAAACGCCTTTCTGCCGACCGCCGAACGTTTCGGTCTGATGCCGCAAATCGATCTGTGGGTCATTCGCCATGTGATCGTACAGCTTGCCGAATGGCAACGCCTCGGCACGCGCGTGTGCATCTCGGTGAATCTCTCCGGCCATACGCTTGGCGATGAACGCCTTGTGCCGAGTATCAAGGATCTGCTGGACCGGCACGCGGTGGATCCGCGTTCAATCATCTTCGAGATTACCGAGACCAATGCCATTGCCAACATCGAAGCGGCGCAGCGGCTTATCGGCGAGTTGCGCGAACACGGTTGCCGCTTCGCGCTCGACGATTTTGGCAGCGGCTTCAGTTCTTTTCACCACCTCAAGCACCTGCCGGTGGATTTCGTGAAGATCGACGGCCAGTTCGTACGCGGCATGGCGCAGAACCCGGCTGATCGCGCGATCGTCATGTCGATCAATGACATCGCGCATTCTCTCGGCAAGCGCACGGTCGCCGAGTTTGTGGAAAACCGCGAAATCCTGGAGCTGTTGATCGAGTGTGGTGTGGATTATGCCCAGGGCAACTATATCTCCCTGCCGCATGCCAACGTGGTGCTGGCCTCCGGGCAGCGCACGCCGGGTTAGTGCTGCGGCCGTAGTCCGTCAGTGGCGCGCCGGCCATGACTTGAACGCCGGCCGGTTTTGTCCGGTTCCCAGCGTATCTGAGTGCGCAGTTCGTGCCTGACGCGTCGCACCAGATGCCGGCATTCTGTTCCGCGGTAACTGCCCGGATTCTGTTTTGTCGCCATGAGTTTTTATTCCTTTTAAGTTAAAGTTTTCATTCCGTGAAATTTAATTCAAGTCAGGGATGGAAACAGGACAAATCATCCGCGAATGCCGCCGGGCCGCCGTAGGACTTGCGGATCGCCATCATGGTTTCCTCTTCCTTGCCCAGCGTGCGGAGCATGCGGTGCGAGAGCACCAGCTGCTTTGTTTTTGCGGCCTGCGCGATCTGGCCGATCACCGACGGCGGCATGTGCAGGGCGCGCTCCACGCCGGCCGCGCCTTCGGCCACCGCGTTGTGCGCCACAAACAGATCGGCGCCGGCAGCCAGCGTTGCCAGGCCGTCGCCGTCGCCATTCGTGTCGCCACTGAAAGCCATGGCCTTGCCGCCGGCTTCGACACGGAACGCCAGTGCCGGGAGCGGGCCGTGCGCAACCGTCACGGCCTGTACGCGTACGCGTTCATTCTTGAACACTGACAGGATCAAGGGCTCCTTGCGCCGCGGCGCACCGATCTTCGGCATGGGTTCGCGCACGTCGCGCGGTTCGAGTTTGTAGTCGCTCTTGTCGAGCGGCGAGATAAACTCGCCAAGGTAGCGGTAGGCACCGCGCGTGCCGTCAAACAGCGCGCGCACAAACGTCACGGTGGACGGCATCAGCCGGTTTCCGCCCGGGCCATAGACCGGCAGCGGACGCTCGCGATCTTCGAACCAGGACGACTTGATGAGCGCCGGCAGATCCGCGCTGTGGTCGGCATGCAGGTGGGTGAAGAGAATGACGTCAAGGTCTGCCATTTGTGCGCCACTCTCGCCGAAGCGCAGCGCGGAGCCGCCGCCGGCGTCCACCAGCACCCGCGCCTTGCCGTCGATCCACACGAGGTAACTGCTGGAGGCGCGTTTGGTCTGCAGTTCCGGGCCGCCCGATCCCAGCACCTGCAGGCTGACGCCGGCGCCGTTGCAGTTCTGCGCGGAAAACGCAGGAGCAGATTCTCCGCCGGCCGTCAGCAACAGCGCAGTGACCAGCAGGTGGCGCATCACAGGATCTGCGCCCGGCGGATGTGATCGAGACGCACCTGCGCAGAATCACCGGAGACAAGCCGCAGGATCAGATATTCCTCGCCGTGCGCCGTGCGCAGGTCGAGCGGTGTAACGATTTGGTCGTAGATCACGTTGTCGGTCTGCCAGGTCAGGTGCATTTTGCTGCCGTGCATGATGGCGATCTCATACTGGTCATAGTTGGCGCAGGAAATCGGTTGGTAGTCGGTGTCGACCCGGTCGCTGTTCATGGCCATTCTACCTGTCTTGCCGAAAATGGTTATGGTTGTGCAGGCCCGCATTTCGCAACGCTTCAAGTCTAGCAATCTCGTCGCCGCGGTGCTTGCCTTGCGCCCGGTGTCCGGCTATCCTGAGAACAAAAGGAGAACAAATGCTGACTGACCGGGAGCGCGAGGTATACGACTTTGTGCGGGCCTATACCCGCCGCCACGGCGTGCCGCCCAAGCTGCGCGAGATCGGTGCGCACCTCGGTGTCGCCTCGCGCGGCACGGTGCACCGCTACCTGCGCGCCATTGAGGAGGCGGGTTTGATTGCCATCACCCCCGACCGCGCGCGCGGCGTGCGCCTGGTGGGCAAGGCCACGGCGCGTCACGTATTGCCGGTGCTCGGGCGCATCGCCGCCGGCCTGCCGATCGAGGCGATCCCGGACGAGACCGAGATCGACCTGTCCGAGTTTTTCATGGGGCCGAACCGGTTCGTGTTGCGCGTGGACGGCGAGTCGATGATCGAGGCCGGCATCCTGCACGGCGACATGGTGATCGTGGAAAGCCGCAGCAGCGCGCGCAACGGCGAGATCGTGGTGGCGCTCATCGACAATCAGGAGGCGACGCTCAAGACCTTCCTGCGCAATCCGGATGGCTCCATCACTCTGCGCCCGGCGAACCGCAGCATGGCGCCGATGCGTTTCGCCGCCGAGCGCGTCACCATTCAAGGTGTCGTGGTCGGACAGATGCGTTCCTATCGATAGCATTTTCATCCAGTCGGTGCTTGTTGGGCACCGACTCTCTGTAGCAGGTGGGTCTGTCATGACTGCATCGACCCGCAACCCGAAAGGCGGAAAAACGGCTTCTGCGTTTGTCCTCGCAGGGACGGCTTCGTGCCCGGCACTTCCGCCATCCATGGCGGTCGCCGGTGCCGGCTGCTACTGGCCGCGCGCCATTCTGCACATCGACATGAATGCGTTCTTCGCGTCGGTTGAGCAACGCGACTTTCCCGAGCTGCGCGGCAAGCCGATCGGCATCACAAATGGTGCAGTCGGCACGACCCTGATCACCTGCTCGTACGAAGCGCGCGCCTTTGGCGTGAAAACCGGCATGCGCATCTACGATGCGCGCAAATTATGTCCAGACCTCATCCAGCGCCCATCGCGCCCGAATGTGTATGCCGCCGTGTCCACCCGCATCATGCACGCGCTCGTCGCCATCACTCCGGACATCGAGGTGTTCAGCGTGGACGAGGCGTTTCTCGACGTGACCCATTGTCAGCGCCTGCATGGCACCCCGGAACACATGGCGCGCATGACGCAGCAACTGGTGCGCGAGGTGAGCGATGGCTTGCCGTGCTCGGTCGGCGTGGCCGCTACCAAGCTCACCGCCAAGTACGCATCGGACGTGAAGAAACCGGAGGGCATCACCGTCATCACCCCGTGGGAGACGCGTGAGCGTCTGCAGGACGTGCCGGTCGAGAAAATCTGCGGCATCGGTCCGCGCATCGCGGCATTTCTCGCCCAGCACGGCGCGCGCACCTGCGGCGAGGTGGCGGCGCTGTCGATGAATGTGCTGGCGCGCCGCTACGGCATCACCGGTAAGCACCTGTGGCTCGCCTGCCAGGGGCGCGACACCGGCGCGGTGGTGCAGGACATCGCGCCGCCCAAGAGCGTCGGGCACGGCAAGGTGTTGCCGCCGCACACCACCAGTGCGCGCACCATCGAGACCTATCTGCGCCACATGTGCGAGAAGGTGGCGGCGCGCCTGCGTCGCCTCGACATGCAGGCCGGGAAACTGTACATCGGCCTGCGCACCGCCGCGCCCGGCACGGGGCACGAAGCCGTGTTGGCCGTGCCGCAGGGCGCGCCGGACGGACGGCGTTTCTTCGATCTGGCGCGTACGCTGTTCAGTGAACACTGGCACGGCGAGGCGGTGATCCAGGTGCAGGTGACGGCCACGCATTTGCACAACACCAGTGGCCAGCTCGAACTGTTCACCCCGGATGAGGTGCGCAGCATCCATCGTTTTGCCGCCGTTGACAGCATTAACCGCAAATATGGCGAATTTACGATTTCCCCGGCCACCATTCTCGACCGCTCCAGCATGCCGAACGTGATCGCCCCGGCCTGGCGACCGGACGGACACCGGCAACACATTCCGGACTGAACCCTGTCCTCCGGAAGAAACATTCCGGGTGAAAGGCAGAGCAGGGCAGAATACGGAAGAGGGTTCCGGTTGCTGCCTGTCAGTCGGACGGAAAAGAAAAAATCGCGCTTAGAACCCAACGTCCAGAGGAAATTCATGCTGAAAAGAACGAGCCTCTGAACCTGTGCAGTAGTCGCGCTGGCCACGGCCTTTTTCTTCCCTGTAGCCAGGGCAGATCTGATTCTGAGTGCGCCGCCGCGCGAGACACCGGAGGCCGGTATGAAGACCTATGGGCCGCTTGCCGAGTTTCTGTCGCAGGCGATCGGCGAGAAAGTCGAGTACCGCTATCCCGCCAATTGGGGTCTTTATCAGGCGCTGATGACGAAAGGTGAATACGATCTGGTGTTCGATGGTCCGCACTTCGTCAGCTGGCGCATTCAGCGGCTGCAGCACGAACCGCTGGCGGCGCTATCCGGGAAACTGGGGTTCGTGGTTATTGCGCGGCAGGACGACAGCCATGTGCGCACGATGAAAGATCTTGTCGGCAAGAAGGTGTGCGGGCACGCGCCGCCCAACCTCGCCACGCTCACCCTGTTCGACCAGTTTGCCAATCCGTCGCGCCAGCCAAGGCTTGTTGAGACCAAGGGGTTCGATAACGCCTACCAAGAGTTGCTTGTTGGAAAGTGCGTTGGCACGGTGCTGCCGCTTGATGTGTATAAGAAACAGGAAGCTGCCGCCACCCGCACGCGGTTGCTGTATACGAGCGAGTTGTACACGAACCAGGCGCCCACCGCCGGGCCACGCGTCTCCGCGGAAGTCCGGCAGAAAATCGCGAAGGCGATGCTGCAGGCCGACGGGAAGCTGGCATCTCGCCAGATCGCATCGATTTTCGGCAGCAGCGAATTTGTCGCTGTCAGCAGAGCCGACTATGCTGGTTATGATGGCCTGCTGAGGAATATTTGGGGTTTCGAGCCGCATCAGTAAACGCCATACAACTGGCCGGCCTGCGACGCCGGGCAATATTCATGTCATCAGCGTCAGACAGCGTTCCAACACGAGGCGGAGGGCGTATGCAGATTCTTGACCAGGCGGTGAATGCGATTCAGAAACAGGGTGCGAGGGGACGCGTGCAGGGCGCGCCACTGGCCGCAAAACTGGAGGCGATCGCCGCTTGTGGCGATCAGGCGGCGCGACTCTGGCAGGGATATCTCGATAATCCCGGAGCGGCCGGTGACAAGTACACCATCGTAAGCTGGGTCGGCGCCGATCGCGCCAAGCAGTTGTACGAGCTTAGTCTCCAGACACATGGGTTGGTGAAGGAGATTTGTGCAGCAGCCGGCGACCAGGCGCGTTTTCTGGTGTTGGACGAGAGCCCGATCGCTCTCGCTTACCGCGGTCTGAAGGACGGCGAAACCGGCCCGCAGGCAGCGCAGGCATTGCTGGCAACGCAACAGGCCACAAACAAACACCTGCGCGCGCTCTCCGAGAAGCTGCGCGCCATCAAGCCGGTTGCGTCGAAGCCGGCCGCCAGGATTGTGAGGAAACCGGCGGCAAAAAAGAAAGCCGCAGTGAAGAAGAAAGCAGGTGCGAGAAAGCCGGCCGGCAAGAGGTCAGTAAAGAAAACAAAGAAAGCGGCAAAAAAGAAATAACGCGCACTGTTGAAATCAGCCCCGGTTCCGTGGCCAACCGTCACCTGTTTGTCTGTACACGCTAGCGGCGCTCGAATACATAGCCCGAGTAGCGGACACGCAGCCGGTCTCCGTCCCTCAGCATGCGCGCCACGTCCCCGACGTTGCGGCCGAGGCCAAACACGTACGCCTCGCTGTCGGAAATTGGCACGACCACCACCTGCACATGGCGATTTTCTATTCCCGAAATGCGGATGTCCATAAGCAGCTTGCTGTTTTCGATGAGCATGTGGCAGTGATCGAGATCCACAAGATATTCGGCATCCGGATTGACGATGTGATATTCGCCGGCGCAGTCTCGCCAGGTTTCCGGGATGGAGTAAGGAGGTATTTTCTCAGCGGGAATCACCACCCGGTCGCGCAGCAGCGCAAACTTTCGTTCGCCCACCTTGGCGAACACCACCGGAGGAAACGGAATCGGCACTGACTTGAGACCCAGCAGGTTGAATTCGACACGAAACCTGTTTGTTGAGAGCGGCGCGAGATCGAGCACATGTTTGAGCACATGCAGCTTGAGGCGTTTTTTCCCGAGCGAGATGCGCGCCAGTGACCCCATGAGACTGTAGTCACCCACTCGTTCCGCCAGCGTATCGCGTGCCAGGGCGATCTCCGGCAAAGGCCGCTTCTTCACTGGTGCCATGCCGCCGCGGATTTCGAGCGCGAGGCGCAACGCCTCTTCGGCGCTGTCGTACACCAGGTCGCCGGCGTTGTCGGCATTGGCCAGCACTACCACGCCGAGTTTGGCTTCCGGCAGAAGTGCAAGCTGACTCACAAAGGCCTTGGTACCACCATTGTGCCAAGCCTGTTGTCCACCGCCGTCGATGGGCAGTCCACTGAGCATCCAGCCGAGACCGAAGCGCTGACCGAAGTCGAGCGGCAGGCCGGCATACTGGGGTTCGAATGTCACGCGCAGGGCGTTCTCGCCCAGAACGCGTGTGTTGTCGAGCACGCCGCCAGCGAGCACGCCGCGCATGAAGCGCGCGAGGTCGAGCACATTGCTGTACAGCCCGCCGGCCGGGATGTCCCGGACCGGAGTGGGAAGTGCCGGTGTGTCGTGCACGTAACCACACGCCATGTGAACACCGATATGGCCATCCGGCGCGAAGCCGGTGTGGCGCATGCCGAGCGGTGCGAGCAGCTGACGCTGTACGGCCTCGGTATACGGCAGGCCAGTGATGCGTTCGACTGCCAACCCGAGCAGGTTGGGACCGAGATTCGAGTAGTTGAAGACAGTGTGCGGCTCGAACGCGAGATGCTCATCCCGGAGTGCGTGCAGCAGTTCGGACAACGACTGGTCTGAGAAGAAACCCTTGAGCAGGTAGGTTGGCAGGCCCGCATGGTGGCAGAGCAGGGCGCGCGGTGTAATCGGCGCGGCCTGTGGCCAACGCGTGCGCATCGAGAACTCCGGGAGATATTCTGTGATGGGCCGGTCGAGGTCCATGCGCCCTTGCTCTACCAGCTGCATGACGGCGAGTGCGTTCACCACCTTGGTGATCGAGCCAATCTGGTAGACGGTCTCGGGCGTTGCCGGTACTCGATCATCGCGGTTGGCGTGACCGTAGCCCTCGGCCCAGATCAGTTGCTGATCGTCCACGAGCGCGATACTCAAACCCGGTATGCCGGCCTTGCGCATGCCGCGGCGTATGTGCCAGCGCAAATGTGCCTTGAGATAGTCCCAGTTGCCGGGCGTGAGTATTGCCGGCCGGCGTGGAGGCCGTGGCAGGTTGGCGGCGGCCAGGGTCTTGGCCGTGAGGCGACGGGTGCTCCGCAGAAAACGGTTCAGCATGACCAGGAGAATGGTGCGCGACGAAATCCGGAGAGGATCATTACAGTTACGTCTTCACTATACCATGGCCGGGTTCTGGCACTGGAAATGCGCGCGCATGACCCCATCTTGACTGCACTCGCACATATTGGGGGATGGTATGCCAAGCCAGCACATCGTTTGCCCACATTGCCACAGCGTGAACCGCGTGCCGGCGGAACGTATGGCGGAGAATCCGAAATGCGGTGCCTGCAAGGCAGCGATTTTCGACGGCCTGCCGGTGGATCTGGAGAGCAGCAATTTTCACACCCATATCGAGCGCAGCGATCTGCCCGTGGTCGTGGATTTCTGGGCGCCGTGGTGCGGGCCATGTCGCTCGATGGCTCCGACTTTTGCGCAGGCGGCGGCGGTGTTGCGCGGTCGCGCACAGTTGGCCAAAGTGAACACCGAGACAGAGCCACAGCTTGCCAATCAGTTTGCTATTCGCAGTATTCCCACTTTGGCGGTGTTCCGCGCCGGGCGTGAGCTGGAACGGATGCCCGGCGCGCTGGATGCACGCAGCCTGAATGCCTGGATCAACCGCTTTCTTTGACAAGTGCAACATAAAAAAAGCGCCCACGAGGGGCGCTTTTGCACAGCTGAGAAAAGAAATTACTTCTTCTCTTCGACCTTCTTCTTCTCCGGGCACTTCACTTCTTTGCCAGCCTTGTCTTTGCAAACTTCCTTCTTGGCGGCCGGGGCGGCAGCCGGGGCAGCAGCGTCAGCAGCGAACGCAGCGCCGAATACGAAGGTGAAGGCCAGGGCGAGTACGGCGGACAGAATCTTCTTCATGGACAGTTCCTCTAGGGTTATGGGTTGACTAACCGGTTACCGACGTTTGTCAGCTTCCGTCGCTGCATGACATAGCAATCGACGTGCCAGACAGGATTGTTTTATTATTAATGTATATAATCAATGCGTTAACATGAATAATCATGTAGAACCTGCATACAGTTGCTAGTAATTAACTACAAATTTTGTAGGATACTTCCATTCAGGAGTCTCAGCCTGACAGAATGAATGCAGCAGGGCAGCGCATTCATCTGGCAGGACGATCTAAACCGTTCCTGCGCGCGCGGCGTTCGTACGTCCTGATACAGCATAGGGCTTCATACATATAAATGATGCGTCGTCTCTTCCCCCTCAACCGCCTGCAACGCAAGGTGGTGAACACCATCCTGGTGATGGTGGTAGTGCCCATGCTGGTTGCCGGCATGCTGGCTTCCGAGTGGGTGTCCTCGAACTTCGAGGAGCGTTTGCAGCGCTGGATTGAGGACTCGGCACCCGCAGGCGAGACCTGGCTGCGTGCCTACCAGAATGACGCCGTCATGCTGGGCCGTGTGCTGGCCGATGACCCGGATTTCGTGGCGGAGCTCGACCGCGGTGCCCACATGGGCACGATGAAGCAGCCGGTAGCGCGCATCGCCAAAGAACTGAATGTCAGCATTATGCAGGTCTATACGGCGCAGCAAATTCTGCTGTACAGCTCGATGCCGATTCGCCTGAATGCCCTGTGGGAAGTGGGCCAGACCCAGGCGGTGATGAAAGTGGTGCAGAAGAAAAAGGCTCTGCTCGCGGCGGTGGGTATTACACCGGTACCTCGTCAGGGCAAGCCGCGCTTTTACCTGGTACTGGGCGGTTTGCTCAACAACGATTTCATTGACGAACTCAATCAGCTCACTGGCCTGAAATCACGTTTGTATTATCGTGAAGGCGCGCGCTTCTTTGACGTGTTTACCCAGCCTGGGCAGGTCACCGAGCTGAAGGAATTGTCCAAGGAAGCCATGCGCCGCATGGTGAAGGACAAGAAGATTTATTACAGTCCGCATGCTGAAGGAAACCACTTTCGTGGCGTGTACACGCCGGTGATTGATTCCGCAGGTCGTGTTGAGGCGATTCTGTTCAGCGGCCTCGAGCGACGCGGATTTGAAGAGCTGCTGACCAATCGCCTGCTGCTGTTCGCGTCCATCACTTTGCTGGGCGTGGCGATCAGCGTGGCGGTAGGCATTTTCCTCTCGCGTCTGGTCGTGCGTCCGGTGGAGCTCCTGCGCAACGGTGTCATGCAGCTGTCCGCGCAGAATTTTAACGCCTCGGTGCCGGTGATCAGTGATGATGAGGTGGGCGACCTGGCCAAGGCATTCAATGCCATGGCCGTGCGCTTGCGCGACGCGCGTGACGCGCAACAACAGAGTTTCCAGAAAGACAAGCTGGTCGCGCTCGGCGAATTGTCAGCGGCATTGGCGCACGAGATTCGCAATCCGATCGGGGTGATCAATGCCTCGGCCGCGTTGCTCGACAAGCCCGATCAAACGCCAGAAAAGCAGGCCGAACTGATACGCATGATCCGCGAAGAGAGCGCGCGCGTCAGCCAACTGGTGCAGGACTTCCTGCAAATCAGCCGCTATCGTAAACCGAAGTTTTCACTCATCGACCCGGCCGTGCCCATGGAGCGCGCGCTTGCGACGACGATGGCCAG
>Ga0315270_10000580_pt1 | contig 20101 bp, 12 predicted proteins | sample C1_bottom_MG_FD_204932 | JGI IMG/M metagenome (GOLD analysis project Ga0315270, IMG submission 204932) | Sediment microbial communities from Yellowstone Lake, YNP, Wyoming, USA - C1_bottom | ecosystem: Environmental > Aquatic > Freshwater > Lake > Sediment | place: USA: Wyoming | collected...
AGGCCGGAGTCTCGGCGCAATGAGGAGTTGCATGAATCGTCAGGTGAAGCAGGTCTTGGGGTTGTCGGCTTTCGCGGCCGGGTGCATGGCTTTGGGGATGGGGCTCAGCCACGGCTGGCAGGCCCAGGCGCAGGAAGAAAAGCCGGTGATGGTGGACACGAAGGGGATGGACCACCTGCCGCCCATCGCGGATGTGGCGGAGAAGCTGAATCCCACGGTGGTGGCCATCACCAACACCAGCTTCGTGAAGAATCAGCGCTTCCAGCACCCCCAGATCGGGGGCGAGGACTTCTTCGACTTCTTCTTCGGGCCTGGCGGTCCCCAGCAGCGGCGCATGCCCCGGGGGGGCAACGACGGTGAGCAGCGGGCCGTGTCCGGCGGGTCTGGCGTGATCATCAGCCCCCAGGGCGAGATCCTCACGAACTACCACGTCATCGCCGGCCAGGGGGGCAGCGACAACGCGCTGGAGGTGAAGACCAACGATGGGAGGACCTACAAGGCCACGGTGCTGGGCAAGGACAAGGAACTGGATATCGCGCTGGTCAAGATCGATGGGGCCCATCTGCCCTTCGCCAAGCTGGGCGATTCGGATTCGCTCCGCATCGGCGAGTGGGTGGTGGCCATCGGCAATCCCTTCGGCCTGGAGCACACCGTCACCCAGGGCATCATCAGCGCCAAGGGCCGCAAGCTCGATACGGGCGTGAGCTCGTTCCTCCAGACGGACGCCGCCATCAACCGCGGCAATTCCGGCGGCCCCCTGCTGAACCTCAAGGGCGAAGTCGTGGGCATCAACACCGCCATCAACCCTGCGGGACAGAACATCGGCTTCGCCGTGCCCATCAGCCAGGTGAACCGCATCCTCAAGGATCTCCGCAGCGGCAAGCCCGTGAGCCGCGGCTACCTGGGCATCCAGCCCCAGGACCTGGATCAGGCCTACCAGGACGCCCTGGGCGCCAAGGAAGGCGTGGTGGTGAGCACCGTGGAACGCGGCCAGGCTGCCGACAAGGCTGGCGTGCTGCGCCTGGACGTGATCACGGCCCTGGACGGCCAGCCCGTCCGCAGCCCCGATGATCTGGTGATGATGGTGTCCAGCCGTCGGGCGGGCGAGACCCTCAAGCTCAGCGTCTGGCGGGACGGCAAGACCCTCACCCTCACCGCCACCCTGGGCGACCGCAAGGCCCTGGAGGACCAGCGTCGCCGCGAATCTGGCGAGGAGCCAGAGGACGAAGCGGGCCAGAAGCCCCAGGGGGATGTGAAGGGCATCAATCTGGAGAAAACCTACGGCTTCACGGTGGAGCCCATGGATGTGAAGCAGCGCCTCAAGGGCGTGGTCGTCACCTCCGTGGATCCCCGCTCCCCCGCGGCCGAACGGGGCATGGCACCGGGTATGGTCATCACCGAAGTGGGGCGCCAGCCCGTGAACGGGCTCGCTGAATTCAACGCCCAGGTGAAGAAGGCCAACGGCAAGACCCTGCTGCTCTTCATCCAGAGCCCCAACGGCAACCAGAAGGTGACGCTGGCCATCCCGGCGCGTTGATTCGCCTCGCCTGAACAGGGAAGTCCCGGCTTTGCCGGGATTTCCCTTGTTCTGGTTAAACTTGGAGGTTCAACCAAAGCCTGGGGATCGACCATGGGCCAACGCCTCCTACTTGTGGACAGCGACCGAAGCTTCCTCAAGGAGCACCAGGTCAGCCTGGAGGCGGCTTTTGATCTGGAAGTGGCCACTTCGCCAGACGGCGTGGTGGCCCGCCTGGAGCGCGGTGGGTACGTAGCGGTACTCATCTCCGTCGAGGTCGCGGACAACAAGGGCTATGCGCTTTGCTCCACCCTCCGCAAGCAGCCTGCCCTGGCCGATCTGAAGATCGCCCTCATCAGCGCCAAGGCCACGAAGGAGGAGTACCGCCGCCACCAGAGCCTCAAGGGCAAGGCGGACCTCTACCTGCACAAACCCATCGCCCCCAGTGCCCTGGTCGCCGCGCTCGAACCCCTGGTGCCGGGCCGCGTCCTGGATCCCGACAACCCCCTGGGCGATCTGGCGGACACGGAATTGGGCGGCGATTGGCTGGATGGATTGAAAGGATCCGTGGAGGCCCCGGCTCCGAAAGCGGCTCCGGCCCCGAAAGCGGCGCCGGTCGCCCTCGCTCCCGCGCCCAAGGTCGAACCTGTCCAGGCCCGTTCGACCCGGCCCCCCACCACCACTACCGCTCATCTGCTGGAGGAGCAGGTGGTGGCCCTCCGCGAGGAATTGCGCGTGAAGGATCAGCAACTCCGGGAGGCGGAGGGGTACCTTCACCAGCAGATCGGGAGCACCACCCAAAACCTCGACGAGATGGCCGCCGCCCACCAGGAGGCCGGAGACGCCAGGGAGAAGGCCCAGCGGCTCCAGCTCGAGCAGGCCGGCCTCGAAGCCACCATCCAGGGCCAGGGCCGGGACCTGGTCGAACTCGGGAACCAACTGAAGCAACTGGAGGCCAAGCTCAAGACCAGCGAGGCCCTAGTCCTGGAGCAGGAGCAGGAGCTGCAGCTGCGCGAAAAGAAGCTCGCCCAGCTTACGGCACAGGTCCAACAAGACACCCTCCAGCATGATGCGGAACGGCTGGAGATGATGACCGCCCTGGACCAGAAAGAGGCCCTGCTCTCCGATTCCCGTGGCCGCCTCAGAGGCCTGGACACCCTGCTCCAGGAGATCCAGGAACGCCTGAAGCGAGGGTCTGACCTGGCCCGGGGCTGAGGAGCCTACCGTGACCTTCGCCGCGGCCTTCATCTGTGCCGTTCTCATCCTGACCAGCGCCTTTTTCGTGATGGCGGAATTCGCCGCCGTGCGCGTGCGATCCACCCAGTTGGAAGCCCTGGTGGGCACCGACCCCAGGGCGGTCTCGGCCCTGGTGGTCCATCGCGCCCTGGGCCATCACCTTTCGTCCATCCAGGCAGGCATCGTGCTTTGCGCCCTGGCCCTGGGCGCCGTGGGCGAGGAGTTGTTCAGCCACGGCTTTCGCGCGATGTTCGGCCACCTGCCCTGGCCCGCCCTGGTGGTGCCCCTGAGTTCGGGGCTGGCTCTGCTGGTGATGACCACCCTGGACGTGGTGCTGGCGGAGCTGGTGCCCCGCAGCCTCGCCATCCGGGCCGCGGTGCCCTGGGCCCTCCGCACCGCCGGGCCCCTGCTGGCGTGGTCCCGCCTGGTCCGTCCCCTCACCTGGTGTCTCACCCGCCTGAGCCATCTGGTGCTGCGGATCCTCGGCGTCCATCCCGAGGCCGACGCCGAGGACATGCTGCCTTCTGAGGCCGAGTTCCGCCGGATGCTGGAGCGCAGTCAGGCCGAGGGGCACCTCGATCTCGACCGCAAGGAGCTCATCGAGAACCTCTTCGATTTCAGCCGGCGCACGGTGAAGGAGATCGCCGTGCCCCGGGCCCAGGTGGTCTGCTTCGACCTGCATCATGATCTGGCGGAGAACCTGGCCCTGGCCCGCACCACCATCCACACCCGCATCCCCCTGGTGGAGGGCGACCTGGATCGCGTGGTGGGCGTCATCCACCTGAAGGAGCTGCTCTGGGCCATGCACGATGGGCCCGGCTCGGTGAACCTGCGGGCCCTGGCCCGCCCCGCCTTCCTGGTGCCGGAGATGAAACCCATCCAGGGCCTGCTGCTGGAATTCCAGCAGCGCAAGCAGCACTTGGCCCTGGTGGTGAACGAGCACGGCGGCGTGGATGGCCTCGTCACGCTGGAGGATGTGCTGGAGGAGCTGGTGGGCGAGATCCAGGACGAGTTCGACCGCGAGGCCATCCAGCTGCGGAAGACCCGCGGCGGCGCCTGGTTGGCCCAGGGCGACGTCATGCTGGAGCAGTTGGTGGATCACCTGAAGCTCGATCTGGTGGCGGAAGCCGGCTCCGTGAGCCTGGGCGGCTTCTTCCAGGAACGTCTGGGCCGCGTGCTGCGCCCCGGCGACGAGCTGCGCCTCCAGGGCTGGCGCATCCGCGTGCTGGCTATGCGCGGGCTCGCCCCCGCCCAGTTCCTGCTGAAGCCGCTGCCTCCCGAGAAGGACGATGCCGGAACCCCTTGAGGGCTTCCTGCTGGCCGCGGGCCTGGGCACCCGCATGGGGGCCCTGAGCGCCTGCCTGCCCAAGCCCGCCTGGACGCTCCGGGGGAAGCCCCTGCTCCAGTGGGGGGCCGACGCCTTGCGGGCCGCCGGGGCGCGGAACCTGGGCTGCAACGCCCACCTGCTGCCGGACCGCCTGCGGGCCGTGGCGGATGGCATCCAGGTGTTCGATGAGCCCCTGCTCCTGGGCAGTGCCGGGGGCTTGCTGCACGCCCGGGGCCGGGTGGCAACGGAACTGCTCACCTGGAACGCCGACATCTGGGCCGACGAGGTGCCCTTCGACCTCCTGCGCGCCCGCCACCGCGAGGCCCGCGCCACCCTCAGCTGGCTGCTGGTGCCGCACCCCGGCGGGGACTGGAACCCGGTGTGGATGGACCATGAAGGCCGCGTGCTGCCCAAGGGCGTGGCGGGTCCCTGGGGGCCCTACCACTTCACCGGCGCCGCCGCCTGGTCGCCCGAAGCCCTGGCGCTGCTGCCCGAGGGGCCCAGCGAAGTGAACGACCTGCGGCCCCGGCTGGCCAGCCTCCTCATGGGGCATCTCGGCGTGGTGGCCGAGCCCTTCCCCTGGCGGGAGGTGGGCACGCCCCAGTCCCTCATCGCCGCCGCCGCGGACCTGGCGCCGGACCAGGAGGGCCGCCAGCCCGGTTGCTACCTCCATCCCACGGCCCAGTTCCCGCGCCAGGCCGCCGGCCAACTCACCCGCTGCGTCCTGGGCCCCGGCGCGGCGCCCCCGCCCGCCATCACCGATGCCGACGCCCTCTGGTTCGAAGAGGGCGGCAACCAGGTGCGGCTGGGATTAATCTGAGGAGATGGACCCTCGCCTAGCCCGCGCCCTGGAGCGCTGGAACCTGTCGGACCCGCATGCGCTCGCGGGGGACGCGGGAGCGCGGCAGTACGTCCGCGCGGCCCATCCCCAGGTGGGCACGGCCCTGGTGGTGCTGCACCCGCTGGACACGCCCGAGAAGCCCGACGACAGCTACTTCGAGTTCCGGGCCCTCCAGGCCTACCTCGATCCCGTGCTGCGGGTGCCGACCATCCTCCAGTGCGACGACGGGGACCGCTGCCTGCTGGTGGAGGACCAGGGCGACACGTCCCTCGAACGCCGCCTGATGGAGCATCCCGAGGAGGAGCTGCACTGGGCCGAGCAGGCCGGCTGGCTGTTGGCCACCCTGGCGGGGCCGCTCACCCTGGGCGCTCCGGCCCACGCCTTCTTCATGCAGCGCGCCTTCGATGAAGCCAAGTTCACCTTCGAGTGGGAGTACTGCCGCGCCAACTTCTTCCGCGACTTCCTCCAGAAGGATCCGCCCCGCTGGCTGGACCGCATGATGGACGAGGCCCACGCCAGCCTGGAGACCCGGGCCCGCTTCTTCGCCCACCGCGACTTCCACGTGCGCAACCTCATGGTCCACGGCGACCGGCTGGTGGTCATCGACTTCCAGGACGCCCGGCGCGGCGCCGCCACCTACGACCTCGCCAGCATCCTCTACGATGGCTACTGGGACTGGTCCCGGGAGGCCGGGCGGGCCCTGGTGGGGCCGCTCCAGCACGAGCTGGGCTGGAACCACGAGGCCCTGCTGGAAGAGCTGAACCTCAGCGCCCTCCAGCGCAACCTCAAGGCCCTGGGCACCTTCGGCCACCAGGTGGTGCACCGCCACAAGTGCCACTTCGCCCCCGCCATCCCGCGCACCCTGCGCCACCTGAAAAGCCACTTCCAGCGCATGAACCACCAGGACGGCGTCCTCGCCAGCGAGCACATGCTGAGGCTCGCCGAGGATCGGCTGCTGAAGGGCTGCTGAAGGGGCAGCGCGTTCAGGCTGGAGTCTGGAGACCGGAGTCTGGAGGTTGGGCCCGGCGGATCGGAGCGGCCGTGCCGTGGACAGCGGGGCGGGGGAGGCGCATCATCGGGGGCGAATAAACCCCCTTGATGCGCGGTCAGCGGTCCTTGACGAGTAGATCGCCTAATTTTAAGTCAGGTGCTTCGATGGAGACACATTGGTAAGGCATTTACTCGATAGTTAAATAAATCGGAGGAATCACCATGGCAATCCATCAACATCATGTGCTCGAAGCCCCAATGCGAGATGGTTGGGGTGGGTCAGGTGGTGGCGTCTCGAGCGGGCGATCTACTGATCAAATCATCCAAGAGCATCTGGAAAGCTTAGCCAAGTGGGCCGAAGACAATTATCGTGACTCGCGTTTTGACCTATACCGATATTGGTCATTCAAAATTCCAGCAATCATGTGTTCAGTCTCAACTTCTGCACTTGGGGCTCTAGGGTATAAGACGCTAACGGTCATTCTTGGAATCGTTTCAACATTCTGCATTGCCATTGATGCCGTTTATCCTGGTGGAGTACTCCATAACACTCACCGAAGAGCAGCTAATGAGATCTCGGCATTACGAGATAGGCTGAAAACGGTATGGGACCAGATCATTGTGGAACATCAAGATGGTGATTCACCTAAGAAGAGAGAAGCGGTTATTGAAATTCTTTCTATTGTCTCCAAAGAAAAAGGCCGTATTAATACTTATCTTACTGCTGCTGAGGCTGGCGTAGGTAAGAGGGAAACAAGCAATCGACAACGGGTATAATTTATAAAAATATTTAAACTTTGCTTAATACATTTCCAAAGACGCCTAGCCTCTGCTCAACTCGGACCCCGCCTGCATTACCTTCCGCTCTGTCTCATTATTTCGCTTTCTCGGCTCTACTCGTCGCCTCGGCGCAAGCGGTGCTGGTTCGCTTCATTCGTTAGGCATCCCACAAACAACCAAGCCAAGAGACGTCACCATGTCCACACGCGAGATCTCAAAGCTGCTTTTCACGACGGTCTATCCGCTATACGTCCAAAAGGCCGAACGAAAGAATCGGACAAAGGAAGAGGTAGACGCAGTCATCTGCTGGTTGACGGGCTACAGTCGCGAGCAACTCAGCCACCACACAGCGGTCACTATTGATTTCCAAACCTTTTTCGACCAAGCCCCGGCCATCCACCCAAACAGTTCTCAAATCAAGGGGGTTGTTTGCGGCATTCGCGTCGAAGATATTCAAGATCCCATCACGCAGAAAATCAGGTATCTCGACAAGCTCATTGATGAGCTCGCAAAGGGCAAATCAATGGACAAGATTTTACGTCAGTAATCCCAGGCTAGACTGTCCGCCACCCCCTCGTTCAGGTCGATCCGATCCTGCCTTCGGCGCCCGCTGTATCTGGACCCGGGGCGCTCCCAGGAGATTCCATGCCCACGTACCGCCCCTTCGGCCTCCTCGCACTGTTGTTGACGGCGGGCCTGGCGGCCCAGGCGCCGCAGCCGGCGGGGCTGCCGAGCGAGATGCCGGCGGAGTTCAAGGTGGCGTCCGGGTCCTGGGACTACACGCGCCGCGAGGTGATGATCCCCATGCGGGACGGGGTGAAGCTGCGGACGATCATCCTGATCCCGAAAGGCGCGAAGGACGCGCCCATCCTGCTCACGCGCACGCCCTACGACGCCGCGGAGCAGACGGCCCACGCGGCCAGCCCCCACCTGGGCCCGGTGCTGCAAGGGTATGACAACGTGACGGACCTCATCGTGGAGGGCGGCTACATCCGCGTGGTGCAGGACATCCGGGGCAAGCACGGCTCCGAGGGCGACTACGTGATGAACCGGCCCCTGCGCGGGCCCCTGAATCCCACGGCCGTGGACCACAGCACGGACACCTACGACACCATCGACTGGCTGGTGAAGCACCTGCCGGAAAGCAACGGCCGCGTGGGCATCCTGGGCATCTCCTACGACGGCTTCCTGCCCCTCATGGCCCTGGTGAACCCGCATCCCGCGCTGAAGGCGGCCGTGCCCATGAACCCCATGGTGGACGGCTGGCGCGGCGACGACTGGTTCCACCACGGCGCCTTCCGTGCCCAGAACCTGTCCTACATCTACGAGCAGCAGGCCACCCGCGGCAACGACCTGAAGTGGTGGAGCGGCCACCACGACGACTACGACCTGTTCCTGCGGGCGGGTTCCACGAGCGCGCTGGCCCAGAGCCGCGGCATGGACCAGCTCGGCTTCTGGCGCAAGATCACCGAGCACCCCGCCTACGACAGCTTCTGGCAGCAGCAGGCCATGGACCGCGTGCTGGCGGATGAAGCCAGGAAGGGGCCCTTGAAAGTGCCGACGATGCTGGTCCACAGCCTCTACGACGCCGAGGACATCTACGGCGCCCTGGCCGTATGGAAGGCCCTGAAGCCCAAGGACACGGCCAACCTGCTGCACCTGGCCATGGGCCCCTGGAACCACGGCGGCGAGATCGGCGATGGCAGCGGCCTGGGGCCCCTGAAGTTCGGCCAGGACACCGGCCTCCAGTTCCGCCGCGACATCCTGAAACCCTTCCTGGACCAGCACCTGAAGGGCGGCCCCAAGGCCGACCTGGCGGCGGTGAACGCCTTCGAAACCGGCACCAACACCTGGCGCAAGCTGCCGGCCTGGCCCGTGGCGGGAACGGGCACGGCCATCGCCGCCACGCCCTTCTACCTGGAGGCGGGGCTGAAGGTATCCACCGCCGCGCCGAAGGCGGGCGACGCGCCCTTCGACGAGTACGTATCCGATCCCGCCAAGCCCGTGCCCTTCCGCGCCCGGCCCATCCAGCCCGTGGCCTACGGCGCCGCCCATACCTGGTCCCAGTGGCTCACGGACGACCAGCGCGAAGCCTCGGGCCGCACCGATGTGGTGGCCTACGTCTCCGAACCCCTGACGGCCCCCCTGAAGATCAGCGGCGAGCCCGTGGCCAATCTGGTGGCGTCCACCAGCGGCACGGATTCGGATTGGGTGGTGAAGGTCATCGATGTCTACCCCGACGAGGTGGCGGGTCAATCCCAGCTGGGCGGCTACCAGCTCATGGTGTCGGCGGACATCTTCCGGGGCCGCTACCGCGAAAGCGCGGAGACGCCCAAGGCCCTCAAGCCCAACGAGCCCCTGATCTACCGCTTCGCCCTGCCTGCTGCCAATCACGTCTTCCTGCCGGGCCACCGCGTCATGGTGCAGGTGCAGTCCAGCTGGTTCCCCCTCTACGACCGCAACCCCCAGACCTTCGTGCCCAACATCTTCTTCGCCAAGCCCGGTGACTACCGCGCCGCCACCCAGCGCATCTACCACGCGCCGGGCCAAGCCAGCTGCGTGGAGCTGCCGGTGGTGAAGTAGGCGATCTACTCGCCCAGCAGTTCCGCCACGAAGGCCGGCACCAATTCGGTGGCGGGACCGCAGCGGTGTTCATGGAAGGCGTCGGCCACGAGGCTGCGGTCCAGGTTCAGCTCGACGGTGCGGGCGTCAGGTCCCACAGCCTCCACGAAGCCGGCGGCAGGGTAGACGTGGCCGCTGGTGCCGATGGCCGCGAACAGGTCGCACTGCTCCAGGGCCCGATAGATGCGCTCCATCTCCAGGGGCAGCTCGCCGAACCACACGATGTGGGGCCGCACCTGGCCGCGGTGGCAGACGGGACAGCGGCTGTCGGCATCCAGGTCGCCGGGCCAGTCCAGGAGGGCGCGGCAGCCGAGGCAGCGGGCCTTCAGCAGCTCGCCGTGCATGTGGAGCAGGTGGCGTGACCCGGCGCGGTCATGCAGGTCGTCCACGTTCTGCGTGACGAGCAGGACCTCGCCGGGCCACTCGCGCTCCAGCCGCGCCAGGGCGAGGTGGGCGGCATTGGGCTGCACACTGGGGAGGCTGCGCCGCCGCTCGTTGTAGAAGCGGTACACCAGGGCTGGGTTGCGGTGGAAGGCCTCGGGCGTGGCCACGTCCTGCACCCGGTGCTTCTCCCAGAGCCCGTCCGCATCGCGGAACGTGCGCAGCCCGCTTTCCGCGGAAATCCCCGCGCCGGTAAGGATCACGAGGCGGGCATCGCGGGGCAGGATCACGGCAGACTCCTAGCGGCGGGGTCCCAGGTCCAGCGCCATCCCGTCCACGGATCCTGGCTTGAGGCCCAGCTCGTGGGCGAGGGTGGGGGCGAGATCCACGGTGCGGACGGGCTCGGGGCGCTCGCCGGCTTTCCAGGGGCCCCAGAAGATCAGGGGCACGCGGCGGTCATAGCCGTAGGGCGAGCCGTGGCCTGCAGGGTAGTCCGCGGGCGGCAGGCCGAAGCCCACCCAGGGTTTGAAGGCCACCAGGATGTCGCCGCTGCGATCCCGGCGGAAACTGCGGCGCAGCAGCAGGCGCAGGCTGCTGTCCCGGGGGCTGCCCGTGGCCGCGAGTTCCGTGGCGGCCAGTTCGTCGGCGGTGAAGGCGTCGGCCACGTCGGGGCGGCTGCGCAGCCAGATCTGGATCCGTGCCAGCACGGCCCTTCGGTCGAGCCCTGTGGCCTTCACGGCCGCTTCGCGGAGGTAGATGGAATTGGGTTCGGGCGATTCCAGGATGAGGTCGGCGTCCACCTTGAAGGCGGCTTTCAGATCGGCGCGGAGCTCGTTCAGGAAGGGCCCGGCCACGACGCGCCGCGCGGGGAATCCGGTTTCGGCCAGGGCTTCGGGGATATCCATGCCGCCGTGGTCGGCGCTGAGCACCACCCAGGCGCCAGGATCGCGGCGGCGCACAGTGTCAAGCAGGCGGCCCAAGGTGCGGTCCAGGCGGTGGATCTGATCGCGCATTTCGGTGCCCAGGGTGCCGTAGCTGTGGCCGATGTAGTCCGTGGCGGAAAAGCTCACGGCCAGCAGGTCCGTGGCGGGCCCTCGGCCCAGCTGCTCGCCTTCCAGCAGGGCTTCGGTGGCTTCCAGCGTGACCTCGTCGAGGAAGGGGGACTTGCGGAACCGGGCCTCGAAGGTCTTGTCGAGGGGCATGCCCGCGCCCTGGATGAGGCGGGGGAGGGCGCCGTTGCGGAGCACCTGGCCGGAGAACGTCCAGCTCGCCACGCGGCCTTCGGGGGTGGTCGGTTCCTTCGTCCACAGCCAGCTCCGGGTGGCGAAGCGTTCCTTCAGGGTGCTGTCGTAGCGGACCAGCCACTCCGGGAGGCGGCTGGCGTAGGTGGTCGAGCTGCTGAACCCCGCGGCGCCCGCGAACCAGAAGACGCCGATGGGCTTGCGCCCGGCCATGAGAATGGCGGCCCGATCCTTGCCCGACACGGCGAAGGCGCGGCCCCCGGGAACCTGCGCCTGGAGCCAATCGCCGAGTCCGTCGCCCAGGAACCGGGCGTTGGAGGAGCTGGCCTGGCTCGGGGCGTGCAGGGCTTTCGCGCCTTCATCCTCTACGCAGTACACCAGGCGATCCGTGGCGCGGTCGAACCAGCGGTTCTCCACGATGCCGGTGTTGGCGGGGAAGCGCCCCGAAAGCAGCACCGAATGGCCGGGGCCGGTCTCGGTGAAGCCGTGGTCGTGGTAGGCCTCGGTGAAGGAGGCGCCTTCGCGACGCAACCGCGCCAGACCTCCCGTCAGTTCGGGGCCGTAGGTCTGCATGAGCTCCGCCGAAAGCTGGTCCACGGAGATCACCACCACGAGCCTGGGCCGGGCAGGCGGGGCACTCTGCACCCCGAGGGGGGCCAGGAGCAGGGCGGAGAAAAGGAAGGGCGCCAGGGCCGGGCGGGCCATCAGAACGCCACCCCCACGCCAAAGGTCCACAGGCGCTCGAATTCCTGTCCGTTGCCCTGGGCCGCGAAGTAGGCTCCCAGATCCGAGGCGCTGCTGAGCTGCACGGGGTGGTCCTTGGACACGGGCTGCTGGTAGCTGGCGGCCACGTAGGGATGCACGATTACGGAGGGGATGCGCCAGCGGGCGCCCACCCGCAGCCAGGTGCGGCTGAGGTCCTTGGTGCTGGAGGCCCCGGCCGTATTGACCGTGTAGTGCTGGAAGCGCTGGAGGAGGCCGATCTCCCCGGCGATGCCCACGAAGGGCACCCACACCTGGGCATTCAGACCCACACCCACGCCCTGCTGCTTCAGCTTCGTGCTCTGCGTCGTGGTGCCCACGGACAGGCCGCCGTCCGCCGTGAATTGGGAGTATTCAAACCCACCTTCAAGCTTGAGCAGGGGGCCCACCTGGAAGAGCCGCCGGTTCGCGCTGGCGATGAAGCCCTTGCCCGTGTCGAAGCCCTTGTCCACTAACTCACCCGTGCCCGAAATCAGGGTCTGGGGCAGGTTCTGGCCCGAGGGGCGGGGCAGCTCCAGGCGCAGGTCCCACTGGGCATACAAAGGCGCGGCGGTGAGGAGGCAGAGGGGCAGGAGGGCAAGGCGCATCAGGGCTCCGGCGAAACCCCGATCATACCTTCTCGGATGGGTCAGGCCCGCGCCTTCCACTTGATGCTGCACCCCATGCTCGGGTGCTGGATCTCCGGGGGATCCACGCCCGCCAGCACGCCCTCGATGGCCTCCCTCAGGTCCTGGCGGGTGACATGGGCGGCGTCCTTCCAGTTGTCATCCAGGCGACCGTGATAGACGAGCTTGCGGTGGCCGTCATAGAGAAAGAAATCCGGCGTGCAGGCGGCACCCAGGGCACGCGCCACGGTCTGCTCCTCGTCCCAGAGGTAGGGGAACACGTAGCCTTTCGCCCTGGCCCGGGCCCGCATGGCCTTGAAGCTGTCATCTGGATAGGTTTCCGCGTCGTTGGCGTTGATGGCCACCACCGCGCAGCGGTCGGCATAGTCCCGGGCCAGCGCATTGAGGCGGTCGTCGATGGACTGCACGTAGGGACAGTGATTGCACATCACCACCACCAGCAGGGCCGGGCAGTGGAAGTCATCCCGCGACCAGAGCTGCCCGTCCACGCCCGGCAGTGTGAAGTCCGGGCAGGCCGAGCCGAGCGGGATCATCGTGGATTCCGTCAGGGCCATGGGACCTCCGGGGTTGGATATCAGGATACGCCCGCCCTGAAGGGGCTATTGACAGAGGTAAGTGATGGTGGGTAAATATTGCTCAATATTTTCAAACCATCTGGAGCCCCGATGATGAGGCGTCACCGTCACATGGTCCTGTTTCTGTGCGCCCTTCTGGTGAGTCCCAGCCTGCTTCGATCCCAGGAGCGTTTTCGCCTGGCGGATCCACAAGCACTTTCCGCCGCCGGGTCCGGTTGGTCCGTGGATCCGAGAACAGGGGGGCTGGGCATGGTGCTGCCCGTGGCCCAGGCGGGCCTGGAAATTCCAATCCTCATCAGCCTTCGTGTGAGTGGGCAGTTCAAAGCACAGTCAGCCATTGAGTCTGAGTACGTTGATCCCGACCCATTCGATCCCACCTCAAAACCGCGCTGGACCTATGTGGGGACCTCGGACGTGGTTCATCCCGCCTTTGCCACAGTGCATCTTGGCTACATCGCACCTTCCGCACGGTTTGATGGTCCAACCGGATCAGAAATCATCGTGCTTGAGGATGGGGCCCAATTCCGGAGCGAGGATCTCGTTCCGTTCACATCCTGGAATCCCACCATCACTTTGCCGCAGGATTTCAGCTTTCCCGCCGTCGTACCGTCGGACGTAAAGGTCACAAAGGTGGGGAGCCACGCGCTATACAGCGCGACCTCCGCGAACCTCGGGGCCACTTGGGGAGGCCGGATCCTGGCCCTTTCTCCAGTGGGCTATGGCGCTGTTCAGGATGCTTACCGCCTGCTGATGGACAAAGACCGGGCGCGAGTGTTTGTGCAACTACCCGATCAAGGGCCCTGGGTTCCGATCCTGTGGGTAGACCGGTTCGGGCACTACGTTGAACTGAAATGGCAGAAGGACATCCAGAACCTTCCATCGGGAGTGACCGCGAAGTACACCCTGAGAGCGCTTAACCAGCGGGGCCAGGGGGCGCTACTCCAATGGGCCGATTTCACGGGCCATGACATTGAGCAGGATTTACTCTGCGCTGATCTTCTCGGCATGGGAGATCAAGCCATCTCTATTGTAGTCAAAGGCTATCCCGGGTTATCCGGCCTCCGGCCCCAGGGGGCGCCTTCGGGGAACCCCACCATCAGCGTCGTGACAGGCCGGGTGGCGGGACCCGTCGGGCGCCCCACGCACGTACAGATCGGCCAGGTGCCCGTGGGGGCGCGTCCTGCCTGGGCGGATCCCGGCTCTGGCGGAGGCTTGATGCAGCTGGCGCCATCTTCATCCGGCCAAGCCGTCATCCTGCGTTCATGGTCCTTTGCCTGGGACGGAAACCGTTCTGCCATTACAACCATGACCGACGCCTTGGGCACACGCACGACATTTACCTACAGTGCCTTGACCATACCCACCACACAGACCCTCTATTATCCCGATCCTACGGATGAGGCTAGATTGCGGTACCGCTTGGGCGATCTGAGTGTTTGGGGAGTCAGGCGGGCTGATTCCTATGACCCCAAGAGCGGCAAGACCCTATCAAGAACCTGGACACCAGGCACGTCAGGCGCCGGTGAGCCCACGGTGCAGCTGCGAGAGATCTATGGGGACCCTACCGCAGCGCCCCGTTGGACAGAGCTGGTGTACGCCCCGAGCACGGATGCCTCGGGACGGGACTATGGCAACGGTGCCATCAAGGAATCCCGCCTTTGGGAAGTGGGTAGTGGCTCCCCATCAGCCACTGCTGTCTACACCCTCCAGGGGGCCGGGTTGGGTGCTTCCTACACAGTCCGGTCGGGAATGGTCATCAACCGTCGCGGCGAGCCGACGCGTACCGTCGCTTACCAGTTGGATGACGAAGGCCTCCACCAGACCGCCCAGACCTTGTTCGTCGGCGCTGTATCCCAGAAGGTCCAGGAGAGCCAGACGATCTACGAAGCCTTGAGGGATAAACTGATATCAGGCCGTCCCACCCAGGTGACAGAAACCCGATTCGGATCGAATGGTACGGCCCTCAGTCCAACCGTGGTCAGAAGGATGGAATACGACCCCAAGGGACTGCCCAGCAAGAGCTACCGAGTGGTGGGAAGCGGGCAGCAGGGGATCAGCTACATCTTTGATGGGGAGGGGCGGCTGACCACGGGGATTCCCTTCAGCGACAGGCCGTTCACGGCGCCACCCTTCACGAGTTATGGCTATGACGTGGCCACCGGATTGATGTCCAGCCAAAGCAGCTTCTACGCTCCGGACGGCTCCGCCACCCGGATTCCGCTCACGCGCACCTTTTCGGATTTTGATGGTTTTGGGAAACCCCGGACGATCCAGGATGAAAAGGGACTCATTACCCGGCAGGAGTACGACCCTCTGGGCCGCCCCTTAAAGGTCACGCCGCCCGCGGGTGAGGCCACCACGATCAACTATCCGGATGAATGGACTCGAGTAACCACGCGGGGATCCGTCATCACCACCGAACACACCGACGGTTTCGGCCGCCTGATCAGCCGCGATCTGCCGGATGGTTCCGGCGAGGAGATCTCGTACGACGAATTCGGGCGTCAGGAGGCCCGCATCGCAATTTCCAGTTCCGCCGCCCACGAGCGGCGGAACGCCGCCCAGACCCTGTACGACGCCCTTGACCGCCCCACGACGATCACCTCACCTGGTGGGGCGTCCCAAGGCCTGACGTACGCCGTGGACACTGCCTACCCCCTGTGGAGTCTCGTTACCCGCACCCTGAACACCCCCGTCACAGTCAGCACCACCAAGGATTACCAAGATGCTCTTGGCCAGGTGGTCCGTCAGGTGTCCCCCAAGGGCGATATCACGGAATCCAGCTTCGATGGAATGGGCTCGCTGATCAAGGTGGTGCTGACACCTGCTGGAAACGGCACCGCCCAGATCCGCGAATTCAAGTACGACGAGGGCGGACGCATGAAGGAACGCTCCGAACCGGAGACGGGAACCACACTGTTCTCGGATTTCAACGGATTCGGCCAACCAGGCACCATCACCGAAGCCGGAAGCCGCGTTCGCACACTGGCCTATGACGGTCTGGGCCGCATGGTGCGGATGAGCGGAGGCAAAGAAAGCCTGACGTACACCTTCAACAAGCTCGACCTCATTTCCGCGTCCAGCCTGTCGGACGGCGTGGAGGTGCGGCAGCGCTTCGAGTACAACGGACCCGCCAAGCAATTGAGCCTGGAAGAAACCACCCAGCCGGGCCTGCTGAGCCAGACTGGCTATGGTTACGATCCAGTCACCGCCCAGATGAACACCATCATCTATCCCAACGGCCGGGTGGTGGGCTATACGCGGGATGCGTTGGGCCGCATCACGGCCATCAGCCAGAACAGCAGTCCTGTGGTATCCAAGATCAGCTTCGATGAATGGGGCAACCGCTCCCGGCTATCCTTCGCTTCGGGCGCCTACAGCGACTGGAAGGCCAAGGACTTTGGCGTCCACCTGGATCAATGGAACATCGGCTATGTCGCTGGCAATGGCACGAGCACAACCCTGGATGGCACACGTTTCTTCCAGTACGACAGCGCCGAGCGTCTGACCATGGCGGGGGACTGGGATCATCTGGAACACGATGCCCAAGGCCAGCTCACGGCGGCTAATTCCAGTTCATTGGCCATCAACACCAGCCACTCGCATGACGCATATGACAACAACACTTCCCATTCAATGGGGGGCGCTGGTTTGGGCGCTGTTCCGTCTGACACACTGAACCCCTTCGCCTTTGATCCCATGTCCGACAACCGGGTCCCTCTCAAGCAGGCCAACGGTTCGCCCTCGGGTTGGGTCATCAATGGCCGGGGCGAGGCCACCCTGGTTGGCGTCGCTACTGGCAGCACACAGTCCCTCGGGTTGGGCTGGGACGGTCTGGGCAGGCTGCGGGCCGTGGTCTATGGCGGAGGCACACAGAGCTACCTGTACGCACCATCGGGGATGCGCGTGGCCCTGATGGAATCGGCCTCTGTTGTCAACAACCGCCGCTACGCCTACACGAGCGGCGGGCTGCTGCTGAGCGAGTATGCCGAGGCCACCAGCGGAGGAACCAACACCCTGTTGGCAAGTTCCAGCACCACGACCACCAAGACCAAGATCAAGACCAAGCACACCAAGAATGGATTGGCCTACATGCTTCCTCCGGGCGAGGATCCCTTGCCCGCCGGGGCGTGGATCGTCCAGCCAGGCGGCCCGACGACCGTGCTGGTGGGCCAGATCGTGACGTTCGTGGGCGGTACGGATTACGGCAGCACGTTGACGTGGACCTTCGGGGATGGGGCGACAGCCTCGGGTGCTACCGCTAGCCACGCCTACGCCGTAGCAGGTACCTACACAGTGAGTTTCCGCGCCGCCCGGGTCGGCTACTTGGCCGAGACTGCGACGGTGCAAATCACCGTAGCGCTTCCAGCCGGACCCGCCATTAGCAGTTTTGCGGCCAGCCCCAGCACGATCGGGGCAGGGGGCTATGCGGATCTTTCCTGGAACGTGAACAACGCCACGAGCGTGAGCATCTCGGGGGTAGGAAGCGTGGCGGCTTTGGGGACCGTGCGCGTGTGGCCAACGTCCACCACCGCCTACGTGCTGACGGCTTCCAGTTCCGGGGGCACGTCCACATCCACGGTGCAGATCACCGTGGTGCCCGCACCGGTGATCCAGGTCTTTGTGAGCGAACCAGCCTCAATCCAGCCGGGCCAGGCTGCGAAACTGACATGGACCGTGAGCAACGCCACGTCGTACAGCCTGGACCAGGGCATTGGGGCTGTGAACGGAACCTGGGCCACGGTGTGGCCGGGAACGAGCCAGACGTTTACCCTGATAGCCACGAACCAGCAGAACGGGGTGAGTGTTACCCGAACGGCCAGCACGACGGTGTACGTGGGCGCGGCGTCCAGCGCGGCCTGGAAGCGGGATGTGATCTATCTGGGGTCCGAGGCCGTGGCCGAGATTGATGCGGCAGGCATTCACGAACTGCACAACAACCACCTGGGCTCGCCGACGATCATTACGAATGGCAGCGCCCAGATCGAGGGGCGCCAGGTATTCGGGCCCTATGGCGAGCGGGTGAAATCCGAGGGCTACGTGCCCCTGACCGGTTACACAGGGCACGTGCAGCGAGACGCCACGGGGCTGATCTACATGCGGGGGCGCTTCTACAGCCCGGCCTGGCATCGCTTTGTGAACTCAGACCAGGGAGTGGATCTGAATAGCTGGAATCAGATGGCGTACGTGGGCGGGAGCCCGTTCCATGCCACGGATCCGAGCGGGATGAATATCCTGGCGGCCGACACTATTTTTGAGGCACTTTTTGGTTGGATGTTCGGGGGGTGGGGTTGGTTTGTGGGAGGCGGGAGCGGGTATTCAGGAGAAGTTACTGTTTTTGTGGATGACGCCATGCCACACGACGTGCCTTTTGCGGACGCATCTTATAGTGGCGGTCTTCCGGACTTGCTGACCCGCATTCCAGGGAGAGAAGCAGGTGGGATCGGCGGCATTTCGTCGCCGCAAACACCACAACCGAAGCCGTGCAATGGGAAAGGGATTAGAGGGGGCGGGGTTTTGCTGGGTGCAAGTGCGGAGACAGCTTTTGGTGCACCGATAATTGCTGGAAATGGCAGTATTGGAACAGGTTATACGGCTGATGGCAATTTGACATCATATGCCTCCGGCGGCACATCTACCTACAATGCAAGTAGTGCAAACCAAAAGGATTGGGGGTACGTTGCTGAAGCTGGGGCTGGCGTAGGTATTTGGCTAACAAACGCCAATAATGGTAGCGCTATGGCTGGAACTGTTAGAACAACAACGGTAACGGCTTTGGTAGTTCAATTTCAGTGGGGTAAAGATTCAAATGGGACATGGACTTTCTCTGTTTCTGCCGGGAAGGGCGTCGGACTTGGGGTAACAAAATATGATATGACGACGGTTGCAACAAGTTCCAATGGACCATGCCAATGATTGGGAGGATTGAACATGCACATAAATAGTCACAAGATCAACAAATTATTGTATCTATTGTTTTCATTGTTGTTTTGTGTTTTTATACTGACAAGTTTAATTAAAGGACTAACAGATACTTCAATGTTTAAAATAGGTGCGACAGCTATATTTATCCTTTGTGCATATTTTGGGATAAGATCAGCATTCTATAAATGCCCGAAATGTGGTTCATTCTTTCATGACCCTACTTCTTTTAGGTCGATTTTCTTTTCTAATGAGTGCAAGGTTTGCCGATTTCACGGATAACAAAGCCGCAAACACCTCTGGTAAAGTCGGACTGCATGTTAGGGAACACCTCTACCCTTACCAGCATTCAATACGACCAATCATCAGGCAAATTAACCGGGCAGGGCTTTATCCTTTCGGCAACAAGACCAGACGTTATTATTCCATTTACTTCGAATATGGGGACAGGTTACTCCGGGACTGGTGCTGGAAGAGATAACCCTGCCATGCAAAGTGTTCCCTTTATTGGGCCGCTCCCGCAAGGACATTACTCCATAGGTAGTCCTTTTAACTATGTAGGTGGCACTGGACCATATTCCATGCGACTAACCCCATTTTCATCAAACGATATGTTTGGCAGAAATGGCTTTTTGATCCATGGAAACAATGCAAGTAATGACGCCTCACACGGCTGCATTGTTTGTCCTCTTTCTACTAGAAAAGCAATTAATAACAGTGGTTGTAAAACATTAGATGTGGTGCCATGAAACGAAATATTATCCATCAATCGTTTTAATTGGAGATATTGCTATGAATAAATTCATCATTCTTATTTTAAGTATTCACTTGTTCAGCCATGGGGTAAGGGCGCAAGGTGTGGAATACAAACCAGGTGGCAAGAAGTTCTCAAGACAATGGGACGCATTCTACAAAGGGGACCACGAACCAGAGCTACCTGCCCCTTTGATCTCCGCAGGGAAAGCGATCGTCCCCTCTATTTGTGATGCAGTCGGTCACTCAGACATGCGGCTAAGGCGGTATGCAATTTCGGCTCTCGGTTCGCTCCGCGACAAGCGCGCCATTCCAACCCTGATGGCTATCGTTAACAATGCCGAAGAGATCGACTACTTCCGTGGGGATGCACTCGAAGCGATTTATAAAATAGACCGTAAACTCGGGGTTTCTCTTTCTAATCAGCACATCAGAGCCTGTCGCACAACCTGGCGACATCAAATTTGTGAATCAAACCCGCGCCAGTATTGAACCTAAGGCGAGTTTGACGCATCAGATGTAGCATGGG
>Ga0315270_10000582_pt1 | contig 20071 bp, 15 predicted proteins | sample C1_bottom_MG_FD_204932 | JGI IMG/M metagenome (GOLD analysis project Ga0315270, IMG submission 204932) | Sediment microbial communities from Yellowstone Lake, YNP, Wyoming, USA - C1_bottom | ecosystem: Environmental > Aquatic > Freshwater > Lake > Sediment | place: USA: Wyoming | collected...
AGTCCGCCACCCGCGAGGCGGGCCTGCTGCTGGAAAGCGCTGGGCAGGACGCGCTGCCGGAAAGCCTGGAGTTGAGCTTGCGCCAGGATCTGGCCCAGGGCGGAAGGGCCCTGGAGGTGGGTGAAAGCCTGCGGAGCATGCCCGGCGTAGGCGATGTCCTGGCGGACCAGGAGCGCCTGGAGCAGATCCAGCACATGGCCCGCATGCTGCGTTCGGCCCTGGCCAGCCTCGGCGTTGTGCTGCTGGTGGCGGCGGGTTTCGCCACGGGCAACGTCATCCGCATGAGCATCCTGGCCCGCGAGGAGGAGATCGCCATCATGCGCCTGGTGGGGGCCTCTGAAAGCTTCATCCGCACCCCCCTAGTGCTGGAAGGCGCTGCCCTGGGCCTGGGCGGCAGCCTCCTGGCCCTGCTGGGTCTCTTTGGCCTCTGGCTCCCGGTTTCCCGGGGCATGGGCGGCCTCTCGCCCCTGCTGGTGGACCTGGCGCGGCTGGGCTTCTTCTCCGCGGGCAGCATGGCGTTGCTCGCCTTCGTGGGCGCCATCACCGGCGCCCTGGGCGCCCTGTGGGCCTTCTGGACCACCCGCCGCGCCCAGCGCGAAGAGGCCGCACTGATGGAGGGGGCGGGCTGAAGCTCAAGTCTGGAGTCCGGAGTCTGGAGGTACTGCTTCCTGAAGCGGCCCTTGCGGGCCGCGTTGGTTTTTTGGGTTTGGGATCGACCCATCCGATTGTCTAGCCCAAACTCAAACACAAGCCGGCCGAAGGCCGCACAGAAATCGGTACCTCCAGACTCCAGACTTGCCTTACCCCTTCCACCGCCGCGGGTCATCCTCCCTTAGCCCCAGCTGATCCAGCACGCGGGTGGCGAAGGTGTTGTAGAGGTCGTCCAGGGTTTTCGGGCCGCTGTAGAAGCCGGGCATAATCGGCATGACAACGGCGCCGGCGTCGTGGACGCGGAGCATGTTTTCTAGGTGGACGCGGTTCAGGGGGGTCTCGCGCAGGCAGAGCACCAGCGGGCGACGCTCCTTGAGGCACACGTCGGCGGCGCGGCTCACCAGGGATTCGCTCACGCCGGCGGCGATGCGGGCCAGGGCGCCGGCGCTGCACGGCACAAGGGCCATGCCGTCGTGCCGGTACGAGCCGGACGAGATGTCGGCGCCCAGGTCACGCTCATCCCGCAGGCCCACCTTGGGCAGGGCGGCGAGGTCCTTGGGCGTGAGGCCCGTTTCGTCCAGCAGGCAGCGCTTCCCCGTGGGCGACAGCAGCAGGGCGATCTGCGCCACAGCGGGGCTGGCGGACAGGCGCCGCAGCACGGCCACGCCGAAGGCCGAGCCCGAGGCGCCCGTGATGGCGACGGTGAAGCGGAGGCCGCTGGCGTTCGTCATGCGAGCCCCCTCATTCCGGCACAGGCCGATAGGCCCCGAAGAAGATGGCGTTGAACAGCAACCGGCGCGTGAAGGGCGTCTGGCCGCGGAACACCGGATCGCCCGCCACCAGGATCACGGCACCCTGGCCCAGCTTCTCGCGAAAGACATAGGCCGTCTGCTGGAGCTTCGCTTCCATGGCCTTGGGCACCAGGCCCGAGACCTTCAGTTCCTCCTTGCCGTAGTGGAGGGGATTCTCGCCGCCGGAACTCAGTTCCAGGATGGGGTCGCTGGTGTCCAGCACCGCAGCGCCGCCCTCGGCATGGAGGCCCCAGGCCAGAGGATGGCTGCCGTCCACTTGCACCTTCAGGAAGGCGCCGGGGATGCTTTCCTCCAGGGCTCGTTCCTCGCGCTTGTCCCAGGGCCGCACCAGCTCGGCGGGGTCGGTCTTGGGCGCCTCGCGCTTGGGGTCCTTTTCCTTTAGCCGGGCCTCTTCGGCGGCCTTGGCCAGCAGGTGGTAGCCCGTGGGGGTGAGGCCCGCCCGGGAGGCGTAGGCCGCGCCGCCCTGGAAGGCCAGGAGGCTGCCGCCCTCGGTGATCCAGGCCTTCAATTTCGCTGCACCGCCTTCGCCGAGGGCCTGCTGCCAGCCCTTGCCCTGGGCACTGTCATCCACCACGAGGATGTGCGTGAAGCGCGTCAGGGAGGTGCCGCCGAGCCGGTCGGCCCGCAGCTGCACGAAAGGCAGGCCCGCCTCGGTGAGGGTGTGCGCGAGGGCGCCGAAGGCCATGGGATTGGCGGGGCGATCCATGAGCACGGCGAGGTGGGGCGTGCGGAGAATCAGGGCGCGGGTGGAGCCCAGGTCCGGCCCCGCGTCCATCTGGGCCGTGTCCATGGCCACCACCGGGTGGCGGTTCGTCCGGGCGAGGCTCTGGAGGCGTTCTTTCAGGGATTCGGCATTCGTGCGCCGGGGCAGGACGAGGGTGCCGGAGGTGAATCGCCGGCCCTTGAACGTGGCGGGTTCCGCCAGGGCCGTGGCCTTGAAGCCCTCCTGGAGCAGGGCCGCCAGGGTGCGTTCGGTGCCTTCGTGCCCGCCGGGGATCAGGTAGCCCCAGGTGGCATCGGGAAGCGTGGCGTCCACCTCGGCGGCGAGAGGCGTGGTGGCGACTTTGGGGCGGGTCTTGGCGCGCCAGGCGGGGACATGGAAGGCCAGGGGGAGGCTCCAGGCGGTGATGTCGTAGGTGGGTTTGGGGCCCAGGTGGGCCTCGCCCTCAAGTAGGGCCTGCGCCAGAGTGCCCCGGGACTGGTCCAGGGGCACCAGGTAGCTGCCGGCGGGCAGGCCCGTGGTTTTCGCGAGGCCGACGGGTTCCAGGCCGATGGCGCCGAGATTGGCGGTGGTCCGCAACACTTCGATGCCGTTGCGCCCCAGCAGGTCCACCAGGGCCCGTGTTCGACCGGGATCATCTCCCTCGGCCAGAAGGAAGGCTCCGGCGCGATCCCCGAGGGCGGTACGCTCGCGGCGTTCCCGCTGGAAATCCCAGAGCAGGGCCTGACGCTCCTCCGCCGCCGTGGCCACGGTGGCGAGGCTGGCGGCCACGTGGCGCTGGAGGCGGCCCTCGAGGGTGAGGATCTCGCCATCCTGACGCTTGTAGGCGGGCCCGCCCTGGCCGGCCACTTCGAAGGTCATGCCCACGGCGCCCTGGAAGGTGGGCCAGGTATCGCCGTAGCCGGGGTAGAAGAGGTCGAACACATCGCGGCTGAAATAGGCCCAGCCGTGGGCGTCGAAGGTCCGGGCCATGCCTTTGCCGAAGGTGGCCTGCCAGCGACCGGAGAAGGCAGAAGGCAGCGCCTCGTGAACGGGCTGCATGGTGGGCGGGAAGTAGTAGGTGGCCTCGGGCCACATCTCGTGGTGGTCCGCCAGCACCTGGGGATTCCAGCGCAGGAAGGCCGCGGCCTTGGCCCGGGACTCGCCCTGGGTCTGCCACGCCCAGTCCCGGTTCAGGTCGAAGAGCCGGTGGTTGAAGCGGCCCCCGGGCCAGCGGGCGGTGTTCTGCGCGTCCTGGGGATCGCTGATGTTGAAGGGCGTGGTCGATTCCGCCACCGCCTGGAGGTGGCGGGCCCGGCCGTCGGGATTCTGCGTGAGGTCCATGAGGAGCACCACGCGGTCGAGCTGCTTCAGCACCTCGGGGCTGCGGGCGGAGGCGAAATGGTAGGCCACGGCCAGGGCCGCCTCGGTGCCGGAGGCCTCGGATCCATGAACCGAGTAGCCCAGCCACACGAAGACAGGGCTGGTTTCCGCGATACGGCGGGCCTCGCCCTCGCCGCAGGTCCGAGGATCCGCGAGCTTCGCGTTGAGGGCCTGGAGCTCATCCAGCCGCTTCAGGTTCTCCGGCGAGGCGATGACCAGGAAGGGCTGTTCCCGGCCCTCTTCCGTGACATTCAGGGTCATGAGCTTCACGCGGTCCGGCGCGGCGGCGGCCAGGGCGCGGACATAGGCCATCAGGGCGCCGTGGGGGGTGTAGCGGGTGCCGAGGTCCGGCTGGGGCACCTCCGGGCGATGCTCCCCGGCGGGCAGCAGGCCAGGTGGAAGGCCCGCCATGGCACAGGCTGGGGCGAGGATGGCAGGGAGGCTCAACCGGAGTGGGTGCCTCATGACGGCCTCAGTCCAGATCCAGGAAAGCCGGCCCGGCCTGGGTGATGGTGCCCGCACCGAATGTGATGAGCAGGTCCCCGCTGCGGGTCAGGCCCTTGAGGATCTGGGGCAGGTCCTCCACACGCCCGGCGAGATGGACCTCCTTCTGGCCATGGGAGCGCAAGGCCTCCACCACGGCGGCGCTGTCCACGCCCTGGATGGGCGGTTCGCCCGCAGGGTAGATATCTGTCACCACCACCGAATCCGCCTCGAAGAAGGCGGTGCCGAACTCGTCCAGCAGGGCCTTGGTACGGCTGTAGCGGTGGGGCTGGAAGGCCGCCACGATGCGGCGATCGGGGAAGCCGGCGCGGGCCGCCGAGAGCGTGGCGGCGATCTCCGTGGGATGGTGCCCATAGTCGTCCACCACCAGCACGCCATCCTTCTCGCCTTTGAGCTGGAAGCGCCGGTCGGCGCCGGTGAAGCTGGCCAGACTGGCGCGGATGACTTCGCGCTCCACGTCGAGTTCGAGGGCGATGCCGATGGCGGCCAGGGCGTTCAGCACCATGTGCTGGCCGGGCACGCCCAGGCTGAAGGCACCCAGATCTTCGCCGTAGGCCCGGACCTTGAAGTGGGTGTGGAAACCCTCCTGGCGGATCTCCTGGGCGCGGATATCCACCTGCGGGTGGGTGCCGTAGGTACGCACCCGGCGCTTCAGGCGGGGGCGCACGGCGGCGGCGTGGGGATCGTCCATGCATAGGAACACGGAACCGTAGAAGGGCACCTTGTTGGCGAAGGCCACGAAGGCGTCCTGGATCTCCTCCAGATCCTTGTAGTGGTCCAGGTGCTCCCGGTCGATGTTGGTGATGGTGGCCAGGGTGGGGTTCAGCATGAGGAAGCTGCCATCGCTTTCGTCGGCCTCGGCCACCAGGACGGGGCCCTTGCCCAGCTTGGCGTTGCTGCCGAGAATGCCCAGTTTGCCGCCGATGACGATGGTGGGGTCGAGGCCGCCATGACTGAGTACCTGGGCCACCATGCTGGTGGTGGTGGTCTTCCCGTGGGAGCCCGCCACGGCGATGCCGTACTTCATGCGCATCAGCTCCGCCAGCATTTCGCCCCGGGGGATCACCGGCACCTTGGCGGCGTGGGCGGCCACGACCTCGGGGTTGTCACCCTTCACGGCCGAGGAAATGACCACCACCTGGGCCCCTTCGATGGCCTCTCCCTGGTGGCCCAGGTGCACCGTGATGCCCAGGCTCCGCAGGCGTTGGGTGACGGCGCTTTCCTTCAGGTCCGAGCCGGACACCTGGTGGCCCAGGTTGGCGAGCACCTCGGCGATACCCGACATCCCGATGCCGCCGATGCCCACGAAATGGATGTGCTGGATCTTGCCGAACACCTGGAGGCCCCCATCTTTGAATTCATCAGAATAACCCAGCCGCTGGCATGGCTCTGGCATGACAATGGGGTTCCACCGGAACCAAGGAGGTGCGCGATGAGGTTCCTGAGCCCGCTGTTCCGCGTTGCGGCCGTCTTTTCAGGCCTGATCCTGGCTTCGGCCCTCTGTGGTGCTTCGCCACAGCAGGAACGCGGTCGTCGCGAATCGCCGCCGCCGATGCGCCCCATGGGCGACCGAGCCCCTTCCGCAGATTTCCGCCCCGACAATCCCAGACAGGCGTCCGTACCGATGGCGGATCGGGCGGATCGGATGGGTGGCCACCCCGGTGTCCGCACCCGCCAGATGGATCCTCGCCCTTCAGCCCTCGCCCCCCGAACGACCAGCCTGAACCTTTATCCAGGCACTCGCGTCGTGGTGCCACCCGCCTGGAACCGATGCACGACATTCCCCACGGGTGTCTATTGGCGCCAGCGGGACCTCATGGCCGAAATCCAGTGGCTCTCCCGACGCGGGTTCATTCCCGTCACGCCCCTGGGCGATACCGTGGACGCCCTCACGGATTATGTCCAGATGCCGGCCGGCTGGCGGGCTTATGGCATCTCCGTGCCCGTGGGGGGCACCGTCCAGGTCGAAGTCCAGCACGCCAATCTGGGCTGGTTCCGGCTCATGCTCGTGGACAAGTGGGGTCAGCCTGGGCGTGGCATGATGCAGGCCGCCATCGCGCCTCAGCCGATCCTTGTCACCTACAGGAATCCCAATAAGGAGGCCACGGCCATCTACGTGATCGTGGATGATCCCGCCTGGTGGTCCGACGCCAAAAATCCCTACACCCTGGTCGTCCGTCGCGATTGGGATCCCGCCAAGACGGATCTCAGCCACGTGAATATGGTGACGGGCCTCTGGGGCGCCAGCCCCAGTGTCAGCGCCGAGTTCCGGGGCCGCAGCCTGACCGGGCCCGCCGTCTTCCCCCATTAGACCGGCAGTTCTCCCACGCAGAAACGGCCCCGTTCGGGGCCGTTTCTGCGTGTGGCTGCGCCTATCGCCAGGGACACGCCCCGGTGACCTGCATGCGGAAGGCCCGGGAGTCCACCGTGAGTTCCGCGCGGTCGCGCTCGGCCACGGGCTCGCCGTCCAGGTGCCAGGGCAGGGGGCGGGCCAGGCGCAGGGTCGCGCGGCGCAGGCGGCCTTCATGACGAAGCCTGGTGTGCCCACCCTCGCGGAACAGCACGTAGGCCTCGGCCAGCAGGTCGAACCAGGAGGGGCGGGCTAGCGTGGCCCACTGAAGGAGGCCGTCCGTGGGATCGGCGCCGGGGGCGATCCACAGGCCGCTGCCATAGGTGGGAAGGTTGGCGAAGCAAAGGCTCCAGGCCGAGGGAGGGAGGTCTGGCTGCGGACCGCGGAACGCGGTCCGCAGCTTTCCGCTCCGGCTCGCCGGAGCGGGCATCGAGGCGGTTTGCGCGTCCCAGATCAAATCGGCTTCCGGCCAGGTGCGCCAGAGCTGCCAGCAGGCGCGCGCGTAGGTGCCGAACCCGCGACCGGGCAGGGCGTCGAAGTGGTGCGCCACGGCGGCTTCGAAGCCGGTGCCGCAGACATTCACAAAGGGCTCGCCATCGAGCCGTGGAAGATCCATGCGCAGCTCCCGGCCCTCCAGCAGGCGTTGCAACGCGCCCGCGGGTTCCAGGGGCGTGCGGAGGCCCCGCACCAGCCCGTTGCCGCTGCCGCCGGGGATGGCGCCGAGGGGCACTGGACAACCCTTGTCCATGAGGGCCTTCGCCGCGTGGTGGATCGTGCCGTCCCCGCCCCACACCAGGAGCGGTCCCTCCGCGCGCAGCGCCTGGGCGATGGCCGGTTCGAAGTCCCAGGGTGGGCCGAAGGGGATGGGTTCCACCCGGTCCCGCAGGTCCTTCGGCAGTGGGCGCAGCAGCGCGTCCGGATCCTTGGGTGAGGTGCCTGAAGCTGGGTTGAAGAGGATCGGGAGTTTCATGGCTGGAACCTCATCGGAGGGGCTTCCAGCCTCAGATCCTCACCCGTGACGGGATGCTTCAGGCCCAGCCGCCAGGCGTGGAGCCAGAGGCGGTCTGAGGGCTCGCCGCCATAGAGCGTGTCCCCGAGGACGGGCCGGCCCAGGTGGGCCAGGTGGACGCGGATCTGGTGGGTGCGGCCTGTGTGGATGCGGGCCACGAGGTAGTGGCCGGGCGTGAGGCCAGCTGTTTCCTCTCCGGCGGCGGGCCGGAAATCCGTGCGGGCGGATTTGGGGTCCATGAGGTCGCCCTCGCAGCCGAAGCGACCGGGATCCGCGCCGCGCAGGCGGCCGATGGGGGCCTCCACGGTGCAGGCGTCGAGCGGCCCGGAGATCCGCACCAGGTAGAGCTTTTCGAGGTCCCGACCCGCGAAAGCCTCCGCCAGCCCCTTGTTGGCTTTCGGGTCCTTGGCCAGCACCAGCAGGCCCGAGGTGCCCTGGTCCAGGCGGTGATGCAGGAACAGCTTCAGGTCAGGCCGCTGGGTCTTCAGGAGGGCAAGGAGGTCATGGCGATCCGTAGCCCAGGTACCCTGCGTGGCGATGCCCGCGGGCTTGTCCACAGCCAGGATCCAGGTGTCCTCGAAGACGATGGGAATGGCCATCGTCGGCACCGGCGGCAGGTCGGGATCGAAAGCCACGCGGACCTCGGTGCCGGGCTTCACCAGCTTGCCCGCCACCTTCACCCGCTTGTGGTCCACCTGCACGCCGCCCAGCTTCAGGGCTTCCCGCGCCGCCCGCCGGGATAGTTCCGTGCGCTTGGCGACGAGCTGATCCAGGCGCAGCTCCGCGTCCTCGGGGTCCACGGTGAAGGTCCATTTTTTTAACGTCATGGTTCCAGCGTAGCGGATGCTCCAAATTGCCTCAAAAAACGAGGCAATTTGGAGATAGGTTTGGCATGCTGGGGGTGGAGGCTCCCATGATCCGAATGCTTCGCGCTGGGCTGTTGATGGCTGTGGCGGTGCTGGCTGCCGCGTCGGATATCCCGGTATCGGGATGGACGCTGAAACAGGGCTCCACGGCGAAAGCCGCGGCGTTGCGTCTGGAAGCCTCGGCTGAGGGCTCGGAGGCCACGCTGGCCTCGACCCCCGTGACGCTGAAAGTCGGCGAGCTGTACCGCCTCAGCGCCACCATCCACACCGAAGCCGTGAAGGTCGATGCGCTGGCCCGCTACCCCACGGCCCTGGGAGCCTGCCTGTCCATGGAGAGCTTCCCGTTCACCAACGCATCGCAGAGTGTGGCGGGCACTTCGGAACGCCGGGTATCGGTGCTGTTCCTCGCCACCGCCTCCACGGACCGCGTACAGCTGCACCTGGGGCGCAACGGAAAGGCCACGGGCGCGGCCGTTTTCAGTGGCGTGAAGCTGGAGAAGGTGGAGGATGTTACCGCATTCATCCCCATGCAGACCGTGCGCTGGGCGGGGAAGGGCTTCCGCTACGAGATGGGCGGATGGACCTTCCTCCATATCGAAGGCGCGCCCTATGCCCGGGGTCGCCAGCACGGCGAGCTCATGGCCGACGAGATCGTGCGCTTCATCACCAAGCTGGCCATCCAGAAGGACGCGGCGGACCCCGCCAGGGGCTGGGCTGACAAACGGCAGTTCGCGGACGCCCTCTTCCTCCGCAAGTTCGATGTGGAGTTCCTAGAGGAGATGAAGGGCATCGCCGATGGCGCCGCGAAGGCAGGTGCCAAGTTCAAAGGCCGCGATATCGATCTGCTCGATATCGTCGCGCTGAACAGCGACGTGGACGCGAGCTACGTCCAGTCCGCGCTGCCCCACACGGCCAACCCCCTCACGGGCCGCACCTTCATGACCGGGGACGACGAGGCGGCCAAGGGCGGGCAGGGCGACCACTGCTCCTCCTTCGTGGCCACCAAGAGCGCCACCAAGAGCGGCCGCTTCATTTTCAGCCAGATCTTCATGTGGGGTGGCTACACGGGCACCGAATGGAACGTGATGCTGGACGTGGTGCCCGAGAAGGGCCACCGCCTGGTGATCCAGACCTTCGCGGGTGGCATCCACAGTGGCACGGACTGGTACCTGAATGCCTCGGGCCTGGTCATCGGCGAAACCACCGTGGGTCAGACGCCCTTCAATCCCGAGGGCACGCCCCAGAGCAACCGCATCCGCAAGGCCGCCCAGTATGCCAGCAGCATCGACGAGGCCGCCGCGATTCTCTTCAAGCAGAACAACGGCCTCTACACCAACGACTGGACCATGGCCGACGCCAAGACCGACGAGGGCGCCTGTTTCCTGCTGGGCACGGAGAAGACGCGCCTGTGGCGCACCGGATCCAAGGGCAAGCCCGCGGATACGCCTGGCAACCACAGGGACTTCATCTGGGCCAATAACAACAACCGGGATCTGGAGGTGCGCGGCGAATACGTCGGGAATCCCGAGAACGCTCCCGCGGATCTGGCCTTCAACACCTGGAACCGCGACATCGCCTTTCAGGAAGCTTTCAAGGCCCTCGGGAAGACTGGCTTCGACATCGACATCGCCACTCGTCTCATGGCCTCCAGCCCCATCAATCGGCCCCACGCCTGCGACGGCAAGCTCACCACCGCCGAGATGGCCGAAAAGCTCGTCTTCATCGCCCACCAGGGCAAGACCACCCAGCGTGAAAAAATGGTGGGCGGGCGCTGGATCGCGGATCTGCCGGGTGCCACGCCGCACTTGACCTATGGATATACGGCGTTCAGTCCGATTTGGGTGTCCGCGAAGCTCCAGGCCGCGAAAGCGGCCTGGAGTAAGGAAAAGACTGTGAAGGCTGCGCCCATGCCGGATGTGAACGGGGTGAAGGAGGCTTTCTCCTTCGACGCGAAGAAGCTATGGACAGGGACTGTCAAGCCCGCGTCGGATGCAGACAACTGGTTCGTCAGCGCCTCCGCGGCCTACTGGCAGCAGCTGAAGCACCTGCCCGCGACTCCAGCCAAGGCCTTCGAGACCCAGAGCGCGGCCCTGGCGGACCTCGCCACCCGCCACCTTTGGCTGGAGGCCAAGGAGGGCGTGAAGGCGCCTCTGGCGACCACCACGGACTACGACCGCTACGGCGCCTACCAGATCCCGCGCATCCGCGGCGTCTTCGCCTTGCACCAGCTACGCCTGCACCTGGGCAACGCGGCCTTCGCCAAGGCCATGCAGGCGGTCCACGGGCGTTTCCAGGACAAGGCCGCGTCCACAGCCGAGATCCTGAAGGTCCTGTCCGAAGGGGCAGGGAGGGACGTGGCTCCCATCCTGAAACCCTGGCTCGAACACGCCGATCTTCCGGCGCCCAAGATCCAGGCCCGCGTTGAGAAGGCAGGCGAGACCTACGAGGTGAAGCTTGACGTCGAACAATCGGGCTTCGCCTATCCCTTCGTAACCTTCGTGAGTGTGGAAACGGAGAAGGACGCGAAGCTCGAGCACGTGGAGGTGAAAGGCGCCAAGGCCACCTTCCGTTTCCGAAGCGAGGCCCGGCCCACGCGCCTGGTTTTCAATGCCGGAAACGATCTCCCCATGCCGCGCGCCAATTTCTGGGTGCCTGGCAATGTGCTGGATGATTGGAGCGACACGCTGCTGGTCTTCGGCACGGCCCGCGAAGTGGAGGCCCAGCGCACCCTCGCCTTGAACTACCGCGAGGCCCTGGCCGACAACATGACGGAAGTGTTGTTGCCCCTGAAGTCCGATGCGGAAGTGAGCGATGCCGACCTGGCCGCCAACGACCTGCTGGTCTTCGGCGGCCCCGCCGAGAACGGCCTTGCCGCCCGCCTCCAGGCCGAAGGCAAGTTGCCCCTGGAAGTGGGAGCCGGCTGGTTCAAGTGGCAGGGCCGCGCCTACGGCCGCCTTGATGACGGCCTCCTGGCCGCCTTCCCCAATCCCTGGAATGCGAAACGCATGCTGGTGCTCATCCTCGCCAACAGCCGCGTCCAGCAGTGGGCCATGACCAAGGCCATCCCCCGTGGCCTCCCCGGCTGGGCTCTCTACCGGGGCAGCGAGGTGAAGGAGAAGGGGCAGGCCCAGGCCGAGGGTATGACGGTCGAATTCAAACCCTGAGGACCCTTCCGGTTGGTCCGACGCCCGTCGGCCGGTAGAGTGTTCCTATCCTTCCCGACAGGTGATCAATGTTTCGTCGATTCGCGATCGTGGCTCTGCTCGCGGGCCTGCTTTCCGCCCAGGAACGCCTGCCCATGCCGCAAGTGCAGATCACCCAGACAGACCGCACCGAGCCTGCGAAGCTCCATGACCTCCAGATCAGCGTGAAGGTGGTCGGCCATGTGGCCACGACGACCTGGGACTTGACGATCCACAACCCCCAGGACCGGATCCTGGAAGGCGAGTTGGTCTTCCCCCTGGGCGAGGGCCAGACAATCACGCGCTTCGCCATGGATGTGAACGGCCGCCTGCGGGAAGGCATGGTGGTGGAGAAGGCCAAGGGCCGGAAGGCCTTCGAGGAGATCGTCCGCCGGGGCGTGGATCCCGGGCTCCTGGAGAAGACCGCCGGCAACAGCTTCAAGGCCCGGGTCTACCCCATCCCGGCGAAGGGCTACAAGCGCGTGGTCCTGGCCTACGAGCAGGAGCTTTCCGACGCGGGCCCCAGGGATCTGCTCTACCGTCTGCCCCTGGCCTTCACGGAGAAGGTGGCCAGCTTCGGCCTGCGGGTGGAAGTCCTGGACCAGCCGGAGGCCCCGAGAGCCACCACCAGTCCCCTGGCCAACTTCACCTTCAAGTCCGTGCGCCGCGGGTTCATCGCCGAGGAGACGCGAAAGGACTTCGCCCCGGACACGCCCCTGGCGGTGGTCATCCCCCGGGGGGAGGACAGCAGCCAGGTATTCATTGAACGACGGGATGGCCAAGCCTACTTCTTCGTGATGGTCCACCCGCGCCTGTCCCGGGAGCCCAAGGTCCTGCCGAGGCACCTCCTGGTGGCCTGGGATGCCTCTGCCAGCGCCCGCGGCCGCAATCTCAAGCGCGAGCTCGACCTCCTGGAGGCCTATCTGCGGCGCCTGGGCACCTGCGAGGTGCGCCTGTCCGTCTTCCGCAATGAGGCCGAGCCCCTCCGGACCTTCCACATCCAAGGCGGAGACACCCGAGAACTGAGGAAGCATATCGAGGGCCTTCCGCTGGACGGCGCCACACGCCTGGGAGCCTTGGACCTGAAGGCCGTGAAGGCGGAGGAGACCCTGCTTTTCTCGGACGGCGTGAACACCTTCGGCCCCGGCGAGGCTCGATTCCCTGAAGCCCCCCTGGTGGCCATCAACAGCGCGCTGGTGGCCGAGCACGGCCTTCTCCGGGCCTTGAGCGAAGGGCGCGGCGGCGAGTACCTCAACCTCCAGGGCCTCAGCCATGAGGATGCTCTGAAGGCCCTCACGACCCGCCCCTTGGCCTTCCTGCGGGCCACCTATGGGGCCAACGAGGTCGGCGAAGCCTATCCCAGCGCCGGCCGGGCCGTGCGCGGACCCTTCGGGTTGGCGGGCATCCTCAAGGTGCCCCGGGCCAAGGTGACGCTGCACTTCGGCTTCGGCGTCACCACGCGCTTCACCAGGACCTTCGACCTCGACGCGGCCCAGGCCGCCGTGGACGCCCCTGTGGCGCGGCTCTGGGCCCAGCGGAAGCTCGCCGAATTGGAGCTCGACAAGACCCGGAACGCCAAGGCCATCACCGCCCTCGGACAGGCCCACAGCCTCGTCACTGAAGGCACCAGCCTCATCGTGCTGGACGATGTGGCCGACTACGTCCGCTACCACATCGTGCCGCCAGAGGACCTTCGTGCGGAGTACGACCGCCGGGTGTCGATGGAACTCGACCAATCGAAACAGCGCGACAAGGACCACCTCGAAGCCCTCGTAAAACAGTTCGAGGAGCGGAAGACCTGGTGGAACACCGTGTTCAAAGCCCCTGACCAACCGAAGGAGAAAGCCGGCAAGCCTAGTGGTGTTCCCGGTGGGGTCCCTGGCGGCGTCATTGGTGGTGTCGTGGGTGGTGTCGTGGGCGGCACGGCGAGGACTGGTTCCATTCCGCCGCCACCACCACCGCCTTCTCCTGTCCCCTTGGCCGCCCGCCAGGCGGTCGTGGAGGTGGTGGCGTCGTCGGCCTCGCTCGATCGGACCGAGACCCGTACGGCCGCCAACCTCGCCCCTGGCACGGTGGACTCCGCTCCCAGGAGCAGGTCCGAGGCCGAAACGCCCGAGTCCGCCGGCACCATCGACCTCAAGCCCTGGACCCCCGACACTCCCTACCTGAAGGAGTTGAAGGCCGCGCCGAAGGCCGAGCGCTACGCCCTCTACCTCCGGCAACGGGATGCCTACGGGAAGACGCCTGGCTTCTTCCTGGACGTGTCGGACTACTTCCGGGAGCAGGGGGAGAAGGACCTCGCCCTGCGCATCCTCTCCAACCTGGCGGAGCTGAAGCTGGAGGACGCCCCTCTCCTGCGGGTTCTGGGCTACCGCCTGCGGCAGCTGGGCTTCCATGACCTGGCGGTCTGGACCTTCGAGGAAGTCCTGCGGATGCGCGAGGAGGAGCCCCAGAGCCAGCGGGACCTGGCCCTGGCCATGGCCGAGGCGGGCAAGCCCCAGCGGGCCCTGGACCTGCTTTGGGAGGTGGTGAAGACCCACTGGGATGGGCGCTTCCGCGACGTGAACCTCATCGCCCTGGGCGAACTGAACGCCCTTTTGGCCACCGCGAAGGCGAAGCTCGATGCCTCCTCGGTGGATCCCCGCCTCCTGGCGAACCTCCCCGTGGACGTGCGCGTGGTGCTGAACTGGGACACGGACAACAGCGACATGGATCTCTATGTGGCGGACCCCAGGGGGGAGGAATGCTTCTACTCCCACAACAGGACGGCCATCGGCGGGCGCATCAGCGCGGACGTCACCAATGGTTATGGCCCCGAGGAATTCCTGCTCCACAGGGCCATCCCCGGGATCTACAAAGTGAAGGCCAACTTCTTCGGAACCCGCCAGCAGACCGCCATCGGAGCCACGACCGTCATGCTCGAGCTTTATCTGCGCTACGGGACCGGCCGCGTCGAGAACAAATCCATCACCCTGCGCCTCGACGGGAGGGGCCGCATGGTGGATATCGGTGAGTTCCGCTTCGAGTAGCTACAGGACGAGTGGATTACCTGTAGAGAATTCCTCATCGTCAAATCGAGTAGCCCTGGCTGTCGACCTCCAGCGCCTGGTGGCGATCGGCGAGGTCCGCGAGGGTGGTGGCCCGGAGGATGGCGCGGGCGGCTTCGGTGCTGCGGGTCCATACTTCGCGGATGGCGCGAGCGCCGGGGGTGGCGTCGGAGGGCAGGTTGGCGGGGCCCAGGCGGCCTTCGAGGGCTTCCAGCACGTCCAGGGCGGTGATGTGGCTGGGGTGTCGGGCCAGTTCGCAGCCGCCGCTGGGACCCCGTTGGACCTTGACTAGCCCGGCGGCCTTGAGGCTGCCCAGCAGCACGCGGAGGAATTTCGGAGGCAGCGCCTGGCGCTCGGCGATGGCCGCCACCAGCACCGGGCCCCGGCCCGCCTGGAGCGCGAGATCCACCATGAGCAGCAGCCCGTAGCGCCCCTTCGCCGAACCCTTCATATCGAGCCTCCAGGGATCAGTATATAACTAAAATAATTGACAAACTTGACAATTTAAATTTCCTTTACATACTTCAGGATTCGGGTGTTCCCGAATCCTGAAGGAGTCTCCCCATGGGCCAGGCGACCAACCCCACTCACCGTCCCAATCGCGTCGAGCACGCCTACGACCTGGTGGGCTATACACCCGTCGTGCGCCTGAACCGCATCGTGCCCAAGGGCTCGGCGAAGATCTACGTGAAGCTGGAGAGCGCCAATCCCGGCGGCAGCGTGAAAGATCGCATCGCCCTCAGCATGATCCAGGACGCCGAGGCCCGCGGCGCGCTGAAGCCAGGCATGACGCTGCTGGAGGCCACCAGTGGTAATACCGGCATCGGCCTCGCCTTCGTGGCGGCGGCCAAGGGCTACAAGATCACGCTGGTGATGCCCGACACCATGACGCAGGAGCGCCGCTCCCTGCTGAAGGCCTACGGCGCGGAGCTGCTGCTGACGCCGGGATCGGGCGGCATGAAGGCTGCCGTGGACAAGGCCCAGGAACTGGCCGACGCCGATCCTTCCTACTTCCTGGTGCGCCAGTTTGACAACCCCGCCAATCCGGCGATCCATCGCCGCACCACGGCCCTGGAAATCCTCGAACAGGTGCCGGAACTGGATGCCTTCGTGGCGGGCGTGGGCACGGGCGGCACCATCACCGGCGTGGGTGAGGTGCTGGCCGAGAAGAAGCCCGGCACGCTGGTGGTGGCCGTGGAACCTGAGACGTCGCCCCTGCTGAGCACGGGCAAGGCCGGTCCGCACAAGCTCCAGGGCCTGGGGCCCAACTTCGTGCCGGGCATCCTGAACCGCAAGGCCTTCCAGCGCGTGCGTCCCGTCGGCTATGACGACGCCATCGCCATCGCCCGCCGCCTGGCCCGCGAAGAGGGTCTGCTCACGGGCATCAGCACCGGCGCCATCGTCTTCGCCGCCCTGGAAGTGGCCAAGGAACTGGGCGAAGGCAAGACCGTGGTGGCCGTGCTCTGCGATACCGGCGAGCGCTACCTGACGCATCCGCTGTTTGCCGAGATCGATGGACCGGCGATCTAAGCGCCCCCAGCGCGGCCCGTGCGAATTCTAAAACACACTCTAAGGAAGCCTTGATGAACGAGAAGGTGTTCCGTCCGGGACCGAGCTGCCCCATCGCCCCGGACCTTACCGACGAATCGGCCGGGCGGATCGCCGCCTTCCTGTCATTGGCTCTCCTCGGTTTGGCCGTTTGGCAGGGTTGGGGCTGGGCCGTCCTGGCCCTGGCCGGGGATTTCGCGCTCCGCGCCGTGGGCCGTCAGGTCCTCAGCCCCATGGCTCGCGCCGCAGGGCTCCTCCGTCGTCTGGCGGGTCTTCGGGAGCGCAGGATCAATGCGGGGCCCAAGCGCTTCGCGGCGTCGATCGGTTTTCTGTTCTCCATGGGAATCGGTCTGGCCCTGCTGGCTGGCCTCCGGCCCCTGGGTCTGGGGCTGGCCTTGGTCCTGGGTGTCTGCGCCGGGCTCGAAGCCTTCTTCGGGTTCTGCCTGGCCTGCCAGATCCATCCGTGGCTGCCCTGGATCCGGGCGGCCGCTGCCCAGCCGCCTCCCACCGGGATCGACGAACCAGCCATCTGACGGTTTGGTTCGCCTATCCTTGGAGGATCTCCCCGAGGTCCCCCAATGAGACTTGCCGCGCTGGCGCTCTGCACCTTCCTGCTTCCGGCCCAGGTGGTCCCGATGACGGCGCCGGCTTCCGTGAAGGCCACGGCTTTCGAGCGGGCGGTGGTGCAGGAGATGAGCGATGCGCGGGTGCGGCCCAGGGCCTATGCGAAGTTCCTGCGGGAGCTGCGCCCGTACTTCGAGGGCACGCTCTGGAACCGGCCCGACCGCGTGCCCCTGCGCACGGAGGAAGGCGTGGCGGCCCTGGACGAAGCCATCGCCTTCCTGGAATCCGCCCGGCCGGTGGGTCCTTTGCGCTTCAACGAAGGTCTGGCCCGGGCAGCCCGCCTTCATGCCCAGGATCTGGGTCCCCGTGGAGCGCTGGAACACGTCGGCGCGGATGGCAGCCGCCTTTCGGACCGCCTGAACCGTCTGGGCCGGTGGCAGGGCCTCATCGCGGAGAACATCAGCACCGGCGAGGAGGAAGCGCGCCAGGTGGTGATCCAGCTGTTGATCGACGATGGCGTGGCCAGCCGCGGCCACCGCCACAACCTCTTCAATCCAGACCTGCACCAGGCTGGCGCCGGCTCCGCCCCCCACCGGGACTACCGCGTGGTGACAGTGATCGATTATGCGGACGGGTTCACCCTGACTCCGTGATCGGTTTTCTGCTAGCCTTGGCCATCCATTAGGTGAGACGTGACGGCATTCTTTACGAGGCTTGGCGCCCCGGTGCGCGGATTCCTGGAATTCCTGGGCGATCAGGCGCATCTGGTCCTGCGGACGCTGCTGCACGGGATCACCCTTCGCTTCAACCAGCTGGCCGTGGTGGGCGGCCAGACGAAACTCCAGATCCAGTTCACGGGACTCGACGCGGCGCTGCTGGTGGTTGGCACGGCTCTGTTGTTGGGAGCCGTTACACTCATCCAGGCCTTCAGCCAGCTCTCGGGGCTGGGCGCGGAGAACTACATTGGCATGTTGATGGTGCTCATCATCGTGCGAGAGCTGGGGCCGCTGCTGACCGCCGTGCTGGTCATCGGCCGCAGTTCCACGGCCATCGCCGCGGAACTGGGTGCCATGCAGCTCAACAGCGAGGTGGACGCCTTGGCCGCCCACGGCGTGAACCCCTACCAGTACCTGCTGCTGCCCCGTTGGCTGGGAGTGCTCGTGTCGGTTTTCGCCCTGGTGGTGTTCTTCGACGCCGCGGCGCTGGCCGGCGGCTTCCTCGTGGCCCGGCTGAAATACGGCATCACATGGGGATTCTTCATGGAGTCCGTGCGGCAGGTACTGTCGAATCTCGATTTTGCCGCGACCTTGCTGAAGGTCGTTTTCTTCTCCGGCGCCATCACCTTCCACGCCTGCCATTTCGGCCTCCGCATCCGGCGCAGCCAGACCGAGATCCCCCAGGCCGTCACCAGGACGGTGGTATCCGCGCTGGTGGCGGTGTTCCTCATCGACGGCCTCATCGCCGCGTTGTTCTACTTCTGATGATCGAGATCCGCGACCTTGCCTGTCACTCGCCCGAGGGGCGGCCCTTGATGGTGGGCCTGAACCTGGACGTCCGGAAGGGAGGAACCCTGCTGGTGACAGGGGCCAGCGGATCGGGCAAGAGCCGGCTGTTGAAAGTGCTCGCAGGGACGGAGCGCCCAAGGTTCGGGACGGTTCGGATCGCGGGCATCGCCATCTGGCCCGGTGACGGTGCCCTGTCCCTGACCGGGCGGGTCCGGATGGGCTTCGCCTTCGCCGCGGGGGGCCTGCTCTCGAACCTCAGCCTGGAAGACAACGTGGCTCTGCCCCTGCGGTTCCTGGGGTTGCCGCCATCGGAAGTCGCGCGCCGCGCCGGGGGTGCGCTGGAGCGGCTGGGCCTCCAATCCGTAGCGCGCCTCCGTCCCCACGCCGTGAGCGGCTCGGCGCGGAAGCACGCGAACCTGGCCCGGGTTCTGGCCCTGGATCCAGAGCTGGTCCTGCTGGACGAGCCGCTGGAGGGCCTGGACACCACGGATCGCGCCATCGCCCAGGAGCTGATCCAGGAGTGGGCCGGAAATCCCGCCTGCACGCTTGTGATGGCCTCGGAGGAGGCCCAGATCTTTTCCACGCTGGACGCGGAACGCCTCCAGCTATCTCCGGCACCCATGCCCATGGAGTCGCAATGAACTTCGAGAAGCAGGATGCCCGCCTCGGGTTCTTCGTCCTCTTGGCCCTGGCCCTCTTCGCCGGCCTGCTGGTGACGAAGAATGCCCGCGCCGTCACGGAGCGGACCTACCCCCTGTTGGTGCGGCTCGACCAGATGGAGGGGCTCGTGCCCGGCACCGACGTGCAGCTGAGGGGCTACCGGGTGGGCGCCGTGGAGCGCGTGGATATGCGGCAGGAGGGCGTGGACTACCACTTCCTGGCCACCCTTTCCGTGCGCGATGACATCCGGCTGTGGCGGGGCACCCGCGCCGTGGTGGCGCCCAAGGGCGTGGGCAGCGTGATGCTCGACCTGAGGCTGCCCCCGTCCGCGGAACGCACGGTGGTGCTGTCGGCGGGCGATCAGATTCCGGGCGAGGAGGGCGTGTCCCTGGGCGGCGTGCTGGAGCGGGCCGACCGCCTGCTGGCGAACCTGAACGCGTCCCTGGACGCGGTGCGCGACCGTGTCCAGAAAAGGGGGCTGGGCGACCTGCTGGAGCATCCCGCCGTAGCCCAGGCCCTGCGATCCCTGGATGTCACCCTGCGCGAGTTCCAGGCCCTGGCCCGGGAGGGCCGCGGCGTGGCGGCCCATGCGGATCGCAGCATGGGGGAGGCGGACAAGGCCCTGGTGGACCTGGAAAAGAGCCTGGGCGCGACACGGGCCCTGCTGGAAAAGCGGGCCCCGGAGCTGGACCGGATCCTGGTGAACCTGGCGTCGGTCCTCCAGCAGACGGATGGCCTGCTGACCCGCTTCCACGGCGAGGACCAGCCGGAGCTGGAGGCCAGCCTCAAGTCGCTGCGACGCTCCCTGGATTCCGTGGAGGAACTGCTCCAGCTGTTGAAGCAGAAGCCCAACCGCGTGGTCTGGGGCACCCCCAGCGACGCTGAGCGGGAGAAGGCGAGAAAGGCCCTGGAAGCCGCCAAAGTCGCGCCGCCCCCCAAGTAGTTGGACCCGAGGGCATTAAGAGCTTGTCCGTCAATTATCCGCGCCCGCGCTGCGGCCCCCTCCTTCTTGGTATCGCCTGGGGCGATACGCAAGACAAACTGATATCTGCTGGATCACGCGGCTGGGCTCCGTCGCGGACATGGCTAATTGACGGGCAAGCTCTAAGAGTGTGTTTTAGAATTCCCGCGAGCCGCGACGGCGGCCAGCCACGTGATCCAGCAAGGAAGCACGCGCAGGGCGATGCGGGACATCGTTCAAGCGTGGTGACGCCGCTGGGCGCGTGGCTGGCCGTCGCCCCTCCGGGCTGGGGCGGCGGGGAGGCTCCACCTCCGCGAGCTTGCGAGCGG
>Ga0315270_10000583_pt1 | contig 20066 bp, 18 predicted proteins | sample C1_bottom_MG_FD_204932 | JGI IMG/M metagenome (GOLD analysis project Ga0315270, IMG submission 204932) | Sediment microbial communities from Yellowstone Lake, YNP, Wyoming, USA - C1_bottom | ecosystem: Environmental > Aquatic > Freshwater > Lake > Sediment | place: USA: Wyoming | collected...
TGGCCTGCTCTTCGAGCAGCTTGTTCATCTGCTCGTCGTCCATCGGCTCCGCGAATCTATCGCTGATCTCATTGAAGCGTTGCAACAGCCTGAAGGTCTCGCCAACGCCGGCCATGACCGCCTTGCGCACATCATGGCTGGGATCAAGTTCCGGCTCCTGGGTGAGAAAGCCGATGCGGATACCCGCCTGGGCGCGCGCCTCGCCGTCAATGTTGGTGTCGACGCCGGCCATGATCCGCAACAACGTTGACTTGCCCGAACCGTTGAGCCCGAGCACGCCAATCTTGGCGCCCGGAAAAAACGACAGGCTGATATCCCGAAGTATCGTGCGCTTGGGCGGCACGATCTTTGAGACCCGATTCATGGTGTAGATGTATTGCGCCATAGAGCGGCATTATCGTTGAAGCGAGGCAGATCGCGCCACGGCGGGTGCTCAGCCGGGCTGTGGTACGCTTCCCAATGGCCAACCCGTGGCCGCCACAGCGGGTCAAGGAATTGAGCGAGCAGGGTCCGCAAACTGCGGTCGCCATCGGCGAGCGCATCGCCAGATACGGTTTTCCGGGTGGCCACCCGTTTGGCCCGGACCGGCACGGCGCCTTTCAGCGGGAATTCGAGCTGCGTGGCCTGCCTGCGCGCGTCACGCTGCTCGAACCTGTACAGGCCAGCCTTGAAGATCTGCTGCTCTTTCATACGCCGGCCTATGTCGAGTTCGTGCAGCGCAGTTCCACGCAGGGCAGCGGGGCGCTCGATGGCGGCGATACGCCCAGTTACCGTGGTGTCTATGAGGCCGCCGCCTGTGTGGTGGGCACGAGTCTGGAGGCCGCCGAGTGGATCATGGCGGGGCCCAGACGCCGCGCCTTCGTGCCGATCGCCGGCCTGCACCACGCGGCGCGTGACAAAGCGGCTGGATTCTGCGTGTTCAACGATTGTGGCGTAGTGATCGAGGCATTGCGGCGACGCCACGGTCTGCGCCGCATCGCCTATATCGATATCGACGCCCATCATGGCGATGGGGTGTTCTACGCCTTCGAACACGACCCCGAACTCATCATCGCCGACCTGCACGAAAGTGCCGACACGCTCTATCCGGGCACCGGCCACGAACACGAAAGTGGCACCGGCGCCGCGCAGGGCACCAAACTCAATATGCCGTTACCGGCAGGGGCAGGCGATGCCGAGTTTGCGGCCGTCTGGCCCCTCATGCTTGAGCATGTGGCCCGCTACCAGCCCGAATTCCTGATCTTGCAGTGTGGCGCCGATAGCCTGGCCGGCGACCCCCTGGCCCATCTGCGTTTTTCCCCTGCCACGCATGCCCGTGCTGCCGCGGATCTGCGCGTGCTGGCCGATCGCCTGGGCCATGGACGTCTGCTGGCCCTGGGCGGCGGGGGGTACGATCGGGGCAATCTGGCCCAGGCCTGGGCCGGCGTTGTCGAAGCCCTTTTGGCGGACTGACTCCGGTACAATTCCGCTCCTTTTTCTCTCATCGAGGTGGCGTCTGCCATGTATTCCGCCAGTCTGGATATCGCCGGTTTTGATCCGCAGCTGCACGCAGCCATGGTCGGCGAACTGCGCCGCCAGGAAGAGCACATAGAACTGATTGCTTCCGAAAACTATACCAGCCCGCGCGTGCTGGCGGCCCAGGGTTCGGTGCTGACCAACAAGTACGCCGAAGGCTATCCGGGCCGTCGCTATTACGGTGGCTGCGAATTTGTCGACGTGGCCGAAAAGCTGGCCATTGAGCGTGCCTGCAGATTATTTGGCGCCGACTATGCCAACGTTCAGCCGCACTCGGGTTCACAGGCCAACGCTGCCGTGTATCTGGCCCTGCTCGCGCCTGGCGACACGATACTGGGCATGAGTCTTGACCATGGCGGGCACCTGACGCACGGCGCCAAAGTCAATTTTTCCGGCAAGCTGTTCAAGGCCGTGCAGTATGGCGTCGATATCGCCACCGGCCTGATCGACTACGCGCAGGTCGAGCGCCTGGCGCACGAGCATCGGCCGAAAATGATCGTCGCCGGCTTCTCGGCTTACTCCCGCGTGATTGACTGGGCGCGCTTTCGCGCCATTGCCGACGCGGTCGGTGCGCTGTTCTTCGTTGACATGGCTCATGTCGCAGGTCTGGTGGCAGCCGGGCAGTACCCGAGCCCGATTGCCATTGCCGATGTGGTGACCACCACCACGCACAAAACCCTGCGCGGTCCGCGTGGCGGCCTGATTCTGGCGCGCGCCAACGAGGCGATCACCAGGAAGCTCAATTCGATGGTGTTTCCCGGCACCCAGGGCGGCCCGCTGATGCACGTGATCGCGGCCAAGGCAGTGGCCTTTCTGGAAGCGTTGCAGCCGGAGTTCAGGATCTACCAGCAGCAGGTGCTCGCCAACGCGCGTGCCATGGGCGCGGCCCTGATGGCGCGCGGCCTGAATATCGTTTCCGGCGGCACCGACAATCATCTGCTGCTCGTCGATCTGGGTCCGCGTACGCTCACTGGCAAGGATGCCGATGCCGCGCTGGGTCGCGCCAATATCACGGTAAACAAGAACGCAGTGCCCAATGATCCGCGGCCGCCAATGATTACCAGTGGTCTGCGGGTTGGCACTCCGGCCGTAACCACGCGCGGCTTTCGCGAAGCAGAAGTACGACAGGTGGCCAACTGGATGGCCGATGTCATTGATGCCGAGGGTGCGGACGCTACGGTGCAGCGGGTGCGCGCGCAGGTGCTGGAGCTGTGTCGCCGCTTTCCGGTTTATGAGGCTGCGTGAAGGCGTGCGGATGAGCGATGCATTGCCCGTTCTGCAATCATGAAGACACGCGCGTCACCGATTCGCGCCTGGCAGGCGATGGCCGGCAGATTCGCCGCCGCCGTGAGTGTCTGAGTTGCGGCGAGCGCTTCACTACTTTCGAGAGTGCCGAATTGCTGATGCCACGCATCATCAAGAGCGACGGCAGCCGCGAGCCCTTCGATGAGCTCAAATTGAACGCCGGCATGGTCAAGGCACTCGAAAAGCGGCCGGTAAGCAGTGCCGCGATTGATGCCGCCACGGCCCGGGTCTGTCACAAACTGCGCGTGCTCGGTGAGCGTGAAGTGCCGGCACGGCAGGTCGGCGAGCTGGTCATGGAAGAACTGCGCCATCTGGATGAAGTGGCCTACGTGCGTTTTGCCTCCGTGTATCGCAGTTTTCAGGACGTCGAAGCGTTTCGTGACACGATTGATGGCCTGCGTAAACAGCAGCGGCGTCGCGCGCCCGCGCGCGATGACGGGCGTGAACAGCTACCGCTGCTGCCGGGCGATAAGCCATGAGCGAGTGGCACAGCGACGACGCCGAGCACATGCGTCATGCTCTGGGACTGGCGGCCCTGGGGCTCAATACGACTGATCCCAATCCACGCGTCGGCTGCGTGCTGGTGCGCGACCGGCGGGTGGTGGGCGAGGGTTGGCACGAGCGCGCTGGCGGGCCGCATGCCGAAGTGTGTGCATTGCAATCGGTCGGTGACTCGGCGCGCGGCGCTACCGCCTATGTCACGCTGGAACCCTGCGCTGCGCAGGGGCGTACGCCGCCATGCACCCAGGCGTTGCTGGCGGCTGGTGTACGACGCGTGGTGTATGCGGCGTCTGATCCGCACCCGCGCATGCAGGGTGGGGCGGCGCAGCTGCAGCAAGCCGGTGTCGAAGTGCTCGGTGGCCTGCTGGCCAACGAGGCGCGCGAGCTGAATATTGGTTTCTTCAGTCGCTTCGAGCGGCAACGGCCCTGGGTGCGCGTCAAGTTGGGCGCCAGCCTGGATGGTCGCACGGCGCTCGCCAATGGCGCGAGCCGTTGGATCACGGGCAAAGCGGCGCGCGCCGACGCGCAGCTCTACCGCGCGCGCAGCTCGGTGGTGCTCACGGGTATAGGTACGGTACTCGCCGATGACCCGGCCCTGAATGTGCGCCTGGATGGCGCCAGCCGCCAGCCGCTGCGGGTGGTACTTGATAGTGCGCTGCGTGCGCCAGTGGCCGCGCGCATGTTCAATCGCGAGGGGCCGGCACTTGTTCTGGTCTCCTCAGCGCTCGCCGATCTCGAAGCGCGTTGTGCGCCGTATGCCGGGCATGGGGTGCGTGTGGAAGCTGTGGCCCCGGCGGAGACAGGCGGACTCGACCTGTCTGCAGTGCTGGCGCGGCTCGCGGCGCTCGAGGCTAACGAAGTGTGGGTCGAGGCCGGTGCTCAATTGGCCGGAGCGTTGCTGGCGCAGCAACTGGTTGATGAACTGGTGCTCTACCTGGCGCCGTGTCTGTTGGGCCCGGGTGCCTTGCCGCTGGCGCAGTTGCCTGAGCTCGCCGATCTCGATCAGCGCTTAGCGCTGCAGTACCACGAGGTCACGCGCGTGGGCGAAGATCTGCGCATAATCCTTCGACCACGACACCACGGCAGCTGATGTTTACCGGCATCATTCACTCACTCGGCCGGGTACACTCGGTGAGCGCGCGCGACGGCGATCTGCGATTGTGCATCGACGCGCCGCACGTCGATCCCGCGCGCCTGGCACTGGGCGACAGTATCGCCGTGGCAGGCGTGTGCCTGACTGTTGCCGAACAGCGCTCGGGCGGCTTTGCGGCCGATGTCTCACGCGAAACCCTGGCGTTGACCACTGCGGGGCAATGGCAGCCTGGGCAGGCAGTCAATCTTGAACCGGCATTGCGCGCTGGTGACGCCCTCGGCGGCCATCTGCTCTCCGGTCACGTCGATGGCCTGGCGCACCTGGTGGCGAGCCGCGCGGATGCCCGCTCGCAGCGCCTGACCTGGCGGGCAGCGCCACAGCTGCTGCGCTTTATTGCCACCAAGGGTTCAGTGGCGCTGGACGGCGTGTCACTGACGGTCAACGAAGTGAGCGCCGCAGAGTTTGCCGTCAATCTGATCCCGCACACTTTGCAGGTGACCACCCTGGCGCAACTTGCCATCGGCGGGCAGGTGAATCTCGAGATTGATGTTATCGCCCGCTATACCGCGCGCCTGCTCGAGAGCGGCGGCTTATTGAAGGAACCGGCATGCAAATGAATTCGACCGAAGAGATCCTGACTGAGCTGCGCGCCGGGCGCATGGTCGTCATCATGGATGACGAGAATCGCGAGAACGAGGGTGACCTGCTGATGGCGGCGCAGGCGGTGCGCGCCGAAGACATCAACTTCATGGCGCGCTTCGGTCGCGGCCTGATCTGCCTGACGCTGACGCGTGAGCGCTGTGCACGGCTGCGCCTGCCGCTCATGGTGAGTGACACCGATCGCGATCAACGCACCAATTTCACGCTGTCGATCGAGGCCGCCGAGGGCATTACCACCGGCATCTCGGCTTACGATCGCGCGCAGACCGTGCTCGCTGCGGTGCGCGCCGATGCCAGCGCCGAAGATCTGCGTCAGCCTGGACACGTGTTCCCGGTAATGGCGCAGCCGGGCGGTGTGCTGGCACGCGCCGGACATACCGAGGCGGGCTGCGATCTGACGCGCCTCGCGGGTTTCGAGCCGGCCGCGGTCATAGTCGAAGTCATGAATGAAGACGGCACCATGGCGCGTCGCCCACAGCTGGAGCTGTTTGCGGAAACGCACGGCCTGAAGATCGGCACGATTGCCGATCTGATCCGCTACCGTCTGCGCAACGAGCGCTCGGTGGAGCGCATTGCCGAGCAACAGGTGCTGACCGAGCACGGCAGCTTGCGCCTTTATGCCTACGAAGATCACGTGAATCGCGATGTGCATCTGGCGCTGGTCCACGGCCTCATCGATCAACAGGCTACGCCGCTGGTGCGCGTGCACCTGATCGACACGCTGCGCGACGTGCTCGGGGTGCGTGACGAGAGCTACGCCTGGACGCTGCGCGCCGCGTTGGCGCGCATTGCCAGCGCCACCAGCGGCGTTGTGGTCATACTCCGGCAGAGCGAAACACCGCGTGAACTGGCCGATGCCGTGCGTCTGCTGGAGCCCCGCAGCCAGCGCAGCGAACGCAGCGGCGCACAGAGCGGTGGCGTGCTGCGCACCTTTGGCGTCGGTGCGCAGATATTGCAGGATCTGGGTGTGCGGCGCATGCACGTGCTCTCGGCGCCCAGGCAGCTGCACGGGTTGTCAGCCTTTGGCCTCGAGATTCTCAGCTATATCGATGAATCTGGCTGAATCGATGCGGGCAGCAACGCTATAATCACCCGCATGGGAAAGTCAGCCGACGCTGCGGTGGCCGTCGATGCCGCAGGGTTGCGGGTCGCTATCGTTGCCGCGCGTTATAATGAAAAAATTGTCGAGCCACTGATCGCTGGCGCGCGGGCGGCGTGGCTGGCGGCCGGCGGCGAAGCACGCTCACTGCGCCTGGAGCGTGTGCCCGGTGCTTTCGAGCTGCCATTGGCGGCGCAAGTCGTTGCTCAGCGTGGTGGTGTCGATGCCGTGGTGGCGCTGGGCTGCGTAATTCGCGGCGATACCGCTCATTTCGAATTCGTGGCCGGCGAGTGCGCCCGTGGCCTGCAGCAGGTGATGCTCAGCACTGGCGTGCCCGTCAGTTTCGGAGTGCTCACGACTGAAACCAGTGCGCAGGCCGAGGAGCGCGCGGCGCCCGGGCCTGGCAACAAGGGCGCCGAGGCCTTGCTGACTGCGGTCGCCATGGCACGGCTATTGCGCGCGCTGTGATGTCCGCCCTCGGACTCTAGGTACTCATGGGCAGGAACTTCAGTCCGCAGTCGGCGGCGCGCGCGCTGGCGCGGCGCCTGGCGGTACAGGCGCTGTATCGCTGGCAGCTCAATGCCGGCCCCTGGCAGGATCTGGTCAACGAGTTTGCCAGCGAGCGCGACATGGCGCGTGCCGATGGCGAATACTTTCGCATGCTGGTGCAAAGCGCCGTCGAACAGCATGAGGCACTCGACGCCGCGCTCACCCCGCTGCTGTCGCGTAGTGCCGCGCACCTTGATCCGGTCGAGCATGCGGTGCTGCTGATTGCCGCTCTGGAGCTGCGCACGCAGGCGCAGATTCCGTTTCGCGTCATCATCAACGAGGCCGTGAGTCTGACCAGGCGTTTTGGCGCCACCGACGGACACAAATTCATCAACGGCGTCCTCGATCGTGCCGCGCGTGACTGGCGTCCTTCCGAGCGCTGAGGCCTATGAGCAGCAGCGGCGAGTGGCAGGTTATCGACCGGTTCTTCAATCACCTGGGTGCGGTGCGCACCGATGTGGTGTTGGGAATCGGCGATGATGCCGCGCTGTTGCGCCCGGCAGCCGGCATGGAGCTCGCGCAAACCACCGACTCGCTGGTTGAGCAGGTGCATTTTCTGCCCGGCGCGCCGCCACGCTCGCTCGGGCATCGTGCGCTGGCCGTGAATCTGAGTGACCTGGCCGCGATGGGCGCGACGCCTGCCTGGGCGTTGTTGTCCCTGACCTTGCCCGCTGTCGATGAGGCGTGGCTGGCAGAGTTCGCCGCTGGCTTTGGACGCCTGGCGCGCATTCACGAAGTGGCTCTGGTCGGCGGCAACCTGAGCCGTGGTCCACTGAGCCTGACCGTGCAGCTTACGGGGCTGGTGCCAGCCGGCACGGCACTGCGACGCAGCGGTGCTCGCGCTGGCGACGAAATCTGGGTGAGTGGCACCCTGGGCGATGCCGCCATGGGCCGCCTGCCGGCGGCCAGTGAGGCGCTGCGCGCGCGCTTCGAATACCCGATACCGCGAGTGGCATTAGGCGCCGCGCTGCGCGGTATCGCCAGCAGTTGTATTGATCTGTCCGATGGCCTGCTCGCCGACCTGCCAAGACTGGCGCAGGCCAGTGGTTGCGGCGCCGTACTCGAGGTCGACAAGCTGCCACTCTCGCCGGCCCTGCAGGCCAGCGCGGCGGCCTTGAGTTGGCAGCGTGCTCTGGTGGGCGGTGAAGACTACGAGCTGTGTTTCACGGCGCCACCGGAAAATGCCGCGCGGCTGCGCGCTCTGGCTGAGCAGCTCGAGCTGTCGCTGTGCTGCTGTGGCCGGCTACGCCCCGTGGCGGGGCTGGAATTGCGCGCCGCTGGTGGCGTGATCCAGTTCTCGCAATCGCCCTTCGATCACTTCAAAAGCTGACTTCCTGTTTGCCAGTCCGGGCGCTCGGCACGCTGCCGGGCATGCCGGCCGGTGATCCGCGATGCAGTTCACAGTTCACGGGGTGCACACTCCGTATCCTCGAATTTGCCGTGTGCGGACCATGAACTGATGTCACTCCAAGTAGCAAAAAATCCCAGCGTCAGAGCCATACCCGAGCGTATCGGCAAGTATCTCATCGTCAATGAAGTGGGCCGCGGCAGCACTGGCGTGGTTTACCTCTCGCACGATCCCTACTACGGCCGCGACGTCGCGATCAAGGTCTACAATATCGAGGCCAGTGGCGATGACGAGCGCGCGCGCGTCACCCGCAAGATGTTTTTGTCTGAAGCCCACATGGTGGGCATGCTGCACCACCCGAACATTCTGCCGATCTACGATGCCGGTGAAGAGAACGGCCATTGCTACATCGTCACCGAGCACGTGCACGGCGCGCGCACCCTGGCTGCCTACTGTCGCCCGGACAATCTGCTGCGCATTGATGATGTGGTCGAAATCATGTTCAAGTGCGCCAAGGCGCTGCACTACGCGCACTCGCGTGGGGTGATTCATCGCGATATCAAGCCCTCAAACCTCATGCTCACCCAGGACAGCGACGTACGCATCATCGATTTTGGCATTGCCCTGGTGGCCGATTCCGAGATTTCGCGCATTGAAGGCATCGCCGGCTCGCCCAGCTACATGTCGCCCGAGCAGGTGCAGAGCATCGATCTGACCAATCGCTCCGATCTGTATTCACTCGGCGGCGTCATGTACGAGTTGTTGACCGGTACCCGGCCATTCCGGGCCGGCAATCTCGCCAAGCTGCTGCACCAGATTGTCTACGCCACCCCGCCGCCGATTCATACGCTGCGTGAGGATGTCCCTGAAGATCTGGAAGTGGTGGTGGCCACCGCGATGCAGAAGGATCCGGAGCGCCGGCAGAAGAGCGGCCTGGAGCTGGCCGGGGAACTGACGCGCGTGCACCAGCAGCTGCGCCAGAAGAATTCGCGCATGAACCAGCAGGAGCAGTTCAGCCTGCTGCGCCGCCTGAAGTTCTTCCATGAGTTCTCGCACGCGGAAATTACCGAAGTGATGCGCGCCAGTCACTGGCAGGACTACAGCCTGGGCGAGGAAATCGTCAAGGAAGGCGAGATGGATGATCGCTTCTACATCATCGTCAGCGGCAACTGCACCGTGGAACGCAACGGCGTGTCGGTCGGAATGCTGTCACCGGGCGAGTGTTTCGGCGAGACCAGCTATGTGCAGGGCGCCAAGCGCAGCGCCACCATTCGCGCCACCGACGCGGTAACCGTGCTCAAGGTGAGCTCGACGCTGCTCGAGCAGGTCTCGGCTTCCTGCCAGCTGCGCTTCAACCGCGTATTCCTGCGCACGCTGATCGGGCGGCTGCAGGGTGCGGAGATACGCCCGAGCTGAGGCCGCGCCGCCCGCTAGGCCTTGCCGTTGGACGCTGGCAGCTGCTTGTTGCGCTCGATCAGCGCATAAGCCGAGTGGTTGTGGATCGACTCGAAATTCTCGCTCTCCACCACATAGGCACTGATGCGCGGCTCGGCATTGAGCCGCACCGCCACGTCGCGCACCATGTCTTCAACAAACTTCGGGTTGTCGTAGGCGCGCTCGGTTACGTATTTCTCGTCGGGGCGCTTGAGAATGCCGTACAGCTCGCACGAGGCCTCGGACTCGGCGATGTCGATCAGTTCTTCGATCCACATGTGTTCGCGCAGCCGCGCCTTGATGGTGACGTGTGAGCGCTGATTGTGGGCGCCGCGCTCGGAAATCTTTTTTGAGCACGGACACAGGCTGGTGACCGGAACCACGATGCGGATCCACAGCTGGGTTTCACCGTGACAGCACTCGCCGATCAGCGTGGCCTGGTAGTCCATCAGACTTTCCACGCCGGATATGGGTGCGCGCTTGGTGACGAAATACGGAAAGCTCATTTCGATGTGACCGGCGTCGGCATCCAGCCGCTCGGTCATCTCCACCAGCATGGCGCGGAATGAATCGACCGAGATTTCCGGCGCGTGATGCAGCACTTCGACGAAGCGCGACATGTGGGTGCCCTTGAAGTTGTGCGGCAGGTTGACGTACATGTTGAAGGTTGCCACCGTGTGTTGCTCACCGGCGCTGCGATCCTTGACCCGCACCGGATGGCGGATGTCCTTGATGCCGACACGATCGATGGCAATCTGGCGCGTATCAGCACCGCTTTGTACGTCCTCAACGGTGCCTCTGGCGGGGCTTCGGTCGGCAACTGCAGTATCCATGGCGTACCTTGGGCTCTAGGGCCTGTTAACGTTTAGGGGATCGCTGCGACGGCGGCCAGAATCGTCCAGGACAAGGCGCGCCGAGCGCGGTGTGCTTATTGCACATGAGCGAGGTGCAACGCAGTCCTGGGCGATTCTGGCCCCGTCCCCCTGACAACGAAGCCTCAGCGATTCAAATATGTCGGGCACCCCACAGATACAGGCGGTTGGGCCCCAAAAGCCGCCATGCGGCGTTGCTCGTCGTTCATTTGGAATAACCAAACTTCTCTCCTCGCGCCTTGCCTGGCGGCTCTTGGGGCTCCAACGCAGCGATCCCCTAAGCGCTAACAGGCCCTAGGTGGGGTCAGGCCGGTCCGGAGCGAACCGCCGCCGCTATTCTGGTGGCGGGGCGGGCGCTATTCAAGTTGAGTGCCAGCGGTCGCCACCAGCGTTCAATGTTGGCCTGAACGCTGGCACTATCGAGCCCGGCATCCACCAGGCATTGCTCGCGGCTGCCGTGCTCAATAAAGCGATCGGGCAGACCAATGTGCAGGCGCGGCCCGCTTATGCCAAGGGAATCCAGCAGTTCGGCAACCGCGCTGCCAGCGCCGCCGCTGATAGTATTTTCCTCCAGCGTGACGATAGCTGCGTATTGCGGCGCCAGTTCGCGTAGCAGGGCTTCATCCAGTGGTTTGACAAAGCGCATGTTGACGACCGTAGCACCCAGTTGTTCGCCGGCCTGCAGCGCTGCGGCCAGCATGGTGCCGAAGGCCAGCAGCAGCAGGCCCGATTCGCCGCGCCGGCGTAACTGCGCGCGCCCGATCGGCACGGCCGTCATGGCGGCCTCGATCGCCACCCCTGGTCCCTGGCCCCGCGGATAACGCACCGCCGCCGGGCCGCCGACGCGCGTGGCGGTATAGAGCATCTGCCGGCATTCGTTTTCATCCGCCGGCGCCATGATCACCATGTTGGGGATACAACGCAGAAAGGAATAATCAAAACTGCCATTGTGGGTGGCGCCATCGCCGCCAACCACGCCGGCGCGATCGAGCGCAAAGACCACCGGCAGATTTTGCAGCGCCACGTCGTGAATCAGTTGATCGTAGCCGCGCTGCAGAAAGGTTGAATAGATTGCCACCACCGGTATCAGCCCTTCGCAGGCCAGACCAGCCGCAAAGGTCACGGCATGCTGCTCAGCGATCGCGACGTCGAAATAGCGCTCCGGAAAGCGCCTGGAAAATTCGACCAGCCCGGAGCCCTCGCGCATCGCCGGGGTGATGCCCAATATGCGCTCATCGCTGGCGGCCATGTCGCACAACCAGGCGCCGAACACCTGCGAATAGCTCGGGCCGGCTGCCGGGTCTTTGAGTATGCGCCCGCTCAGCGGGTCGAAGGGTCCGGGCCCGTGCCAGGCAATCGGGTCGGCCTCGGCGGGCGCATAACCTTTACCCTTGCGCGTCACCACGTGCAACAACTGCGGACCACTCAGATCACGCAGGTTGCGCAGCGTACCCACCAACGATTTCAGATCGTGACCATCGACGGGCCCGATGTAGTTGAAGCCCATTTCCTCGAACAAGGTGCCTGGCAGCCACATGCCTTTCACATGTTCTTCCGACCGGCGCGCAAATTCGCGGATGTGCGGCATCTTGCGCAGCACGCGCTTGCCGCCTTCACGCAGGTGCGCGTAGAAGCGGCCGGAGAGCACACGCGCCAGGTAGTTGGATAGTGCGCCGACGTTCTCGGAAATCGACATGTCGTTGTCGTTCAATACCACCAGCAGATTGGTCGGCAGGCTGCCGGCATGATTGAGCGCCTCGAAGGCCATGCCGGCGCTCATGGCACCATCGCCGATGATCGCGACCGCACGCCGGGCTTCGCCCTTGCGCGCTGCGGCCACTGCCATGCCGAGCGCCGCGCTCACCGAAGTGCTCGAATGCCCGACACCAAAAGTGTCGTATTCACTTTCAGCGCGGTGCGGAAATGGCGCGAGGCCTGCGTGTTGCTTGATGGTGTGCAATTGATCGCGCCGGCCGGTGAGCACCTTGTGCGGATAGGCCTGGTGGCCTACGTCCCACACCAATCGGTCGTATGGCGTCTGATAAACATAGTGCAGGGCGATGGTCAGCTCCACGGTGCCCAGGCCAGCGGCAAAATGACCACCGCGCGTACTCACCGTCTGCACCAGAAACTGGCGCAATTCCTCGGCCAGATCCGTTAGACGCGGCTCTGGCAGCGCCCGCAGATCGGCAGGCGAGCCGATCTGGCGCAGCAGGGCGTAGGGTTCTTTGGCAGTGGCCATGGGTGGAAGTCTACGCTAGGGTCTGTGAACAGGCCCTAACTGACGCGTTCGACCACGGCATGGGCCAGGGCGCGCAGTGTCCCGGCCGCCGCGCCCATGCCAGCCAGTTCCGCCAGCGCGCGGTCGCGATGCAAGCAGGCCAGTTCCTGCGCCCGCGCCAGCCCAAAAACACTCGGATAGGTCGGTTTGTCGTTGGCCGCATCGGCACCGGCACGCTTGCCGAGCACGGCGGTCTGGCCGGTGACATCGAGAATGTCATCCTGGATCTGAAAGGCGAGGCCAATCTCTTCGCCGTAACGCTGCAGGGCGCCACGCTGCGCGCTCGCCAGCAGTCCTGCAGCAATGGCGCCCAGTTCCACACTGGCGCGAATGAGTGCGCCGGTCTTGCGACGGTGCATTGCTTCGATGCTGGCGGCAGTCAACCTGGTTCCGGCCGCAGCCAGATCCATGGCTTGCCCGCCGGCCATGCCCTGCGTGCCGATCGCGGCCGCGAGCACGGCAATCATCTGCAGGCGGGCGCTATCGCTTAGGCCCTCGCTGTGGGCGAGGGTGTCGAAGGCCAGCGCCTGCAGAGCATCGCCTGCCAGTATCGCAGTGCCCTCATCGAAAGCCTTGTGGCAGGTAGGCAGACCGCGGCGCAGATCATCATTGTCCATGGCCGGCAAATCGTCGTGAATCAGGCTGTAGGCGTGTATCAGTTCAACCGCGACGGCTGGTGCATCCAGCAGTTCTGGCCGGGCGCCGAGCGCTTCACCGGTGACATACACCAACAGCGGGCGCAGACGTTTGCCGCCTCCCAGCACACCGTAGCTCATCGCTTCCTGCAAGCGCGCAACCGCAGCGTCGGGCGAGTTCAGGGTGCGTTGCAGCGCTGCGGTGATGCGCAGTTGCGCCGCTTCGGCGCGCGCGCGAAAATCGTTGGCGTCCACGGTGGCGGGGGTCAAGGCGCGTTGATCAGGAGTTTTCGCCAGCAGCCGGGCCACCCGCCGCACCAGGCGAATCGGCGGCGAAATCTTCCACGCCCGGGCCCGCCGGACCCTGCACCAGTATCTGTACCCGCGCTTGCGCCGCCTGCAGGGCCAGCTGGCACTCGCGCGTCAGCTGCACGCCGCGCTCGAAATGGCGCAGTGCTTCATCGAGGGGCAGAGTGCCGCTCTCCATCTGCGCTACAAGCTGTTCGAGTTCGGCGAGGCTCTGTTCAAATCCGGCTTTCTTGGGTTTGGCGGACACCGTGAGGACCTGCGTTGGAACGGACAATGCGCGACCCTACACAGCGATGCGCTCGGCGGTCAAACCGGGTTGACGGCGGGTCCGGTTAGCCGTACATTTGGCGCCGCTTAGACTCAGTCTAAATAAGCCCTGATGGGCGGGAGCAGCTGATGAGCCTCAAAGGAAGCAAGACCGAACAGAATCTGAAGGACGCATTTGCCGGCGAATCGCAGGCCAATCGTCGCTATCTTTATTTCGCAGGCAAGGCCGATGTCGAAGGTTATAACGACGTCTCGGCCGTGTTTCGCTCGACTGCCGAAGGTGAAACCGGGCACGCGCACGGTCATCTCGAGTATCTGGAAGCCGTGGGCGACCCGGCCACCGGCCTGCCGATCGGCGAGACCCGTGCCAACCTGAAATCAGCGATCGCGGGCGAGACCCACGAATACTCGGATATGTATCCGGGCATGGCCAAGGCGGCGCGCGCCGAGGGCTTCAGTGAAATTGCCGACTGGTTTGAGACGCTGGCCAAGGCCGAGCGCTCGCACGCCAATCGCTTTCAGAAGGCGCTGGATACCCTTTAAATGGCAGGCCCGGGCGCTGGCAAGGGTGAGGGCAACCTCCAGGCGCCCACGCGTCACCCACTCAACTGGCGTGACCCGGGGTTCTATGACGCACACGCGCTCGAGCAGGAACTCGAGCGCGTGTTCGATATCTGCCATGGCTGCCGGCGTTGTTTCAATCTGTGCCAGGCATTTCCCACGCTGTTCGACACGATAGACGCCAGCAGCAGCGGCGAGATCGACAGCGTCGACAAACGCGCCTATTGGCAGGTGGTCGATCACTGCTACCTGTGCGACATGTGCTACATGACCAAGTGTCCGTACGTGCCGCCGCATCCATGGAATGTTGATTTTCCGCACCTGATGCTGCGTGCCAAGGCGGTGCGCAACGCCGCGAGCGGGGCTAGCCTGCGTGACCGTCTGCTGAGCTCCACCGATACGGTGGGCAGCATCGCCGGCATTCCGGTGGTGGCGCAGCTGGTCAATGCCACCAATGCCAGCACTCTGGGGCGCAAGCTGCTCGATAAAACGCTTGGCGTACACCCCGAGGCACCGCTGCCAAGATATGAGACGCGCAGTGCGCGCTCACGCCTGCAGAATATGCCGGCACCGGCGACACCCGTGCAGGCCACGCCCGCAACCACCGGGCGCGTGGTGCTGTTCACGACCTGCTATGGCAACCGCAACGAGCCCGATCTCGCCACTGATCTCGCGGCGGTATTCGCGTACAACGGTATCGAACTCAAGCTCGCGGCCAGCGAGCGCTGCTGCGGCATGCCCAAGCTTGAGCTGGGCGATCTCGAGGCCGTGGCGCGGCTGAAGGAATTCAATATCCCACAGCTCAAAGCGCTGGTGGAGCAGGGTTTCGATATCGTCGCGCCTATTCCCTCCTGCGTGCTGATGTTCAAGCAGGAATTGCCGCTGATGTTCCCTCAGGACGTTGACGTGCAGTTGATCAAGAGCCGCATCTTCGACCCCTTCGAATATCTGATGCTGCGCCACCAGGCCGGGTTACTGCGCACTGATTTCAAGGCGTCGCTGGGCAACATCAGCTATCACGTGCCCTGTCATCTGCGGGTGCAGAACATAGGCCTCAAGACCCGCGATGTGCTCAAGCTGGTGCCCGGGACAACCATCGATGTCATCGAGCGCTGCTCCGGGCACAACGGAACGTACGCGGTGAAGAGCGAGTTCCACGATGCCTCGATGAAAATTGCGCGCCCCGTGGTGCAGAAGGTGCAGGACCAGGCTGCTGACCACTACGCCAGCGATTGCCCCATGGCCGGGCACCAGATTGAAAGCGGCCTGGCCGAGGGAGCGCGTGAGCCCGAGCATCCGCTGAAGCTGCTGCGCATCGCCTACGGTATCTGAAGCATGCGAGCCCTGACCGACACTGATCTGCTGCCGCTCGAGCGCTACGCCCGGGAGCGGGCGCAGATCCGCGAGCGCATGATCAGCTATCGGGCCGCGCGGCGCCTGGAGGTCGGGCCCAACTGCACCTGGAGCTTCGAGGATCGCGAAACGGTGCGCTACCAGGTGCAGGAGATGCTGCGTACCGAACGCATCTTCGAGGCGGCCGGCATCAACGAGGAGCTGGCAGCCTACAATCCGCTGATTCCCAGCGGCCGCAATCTCAAGGCGACGCTGCTGATCGAATACCCCGATCCGGTTGAGCGCGCGGCGAAGCTCGCGGGGCTGCGTGGCATGGAGCGGCGCTGCTGGCTGCAGGTGGCCGGGCACGAGCGGGTGTATGCGATTGCCGACGAAGACATGGAACGTGAAAACGAGCACAAGACCTCGGCCGTGCATTTCCTGCGCTTCGAGTTGACTGATGACATGGCGATGAATCTGAGAGCCGGCGCCAGGTTGCTGGCCGGTGTCGACCATGGCGCCTATCAATACACGGTCGATTCGCTGCCGCAGAGCCTGCGCACTGCGTTGCTCGCCGATCTTGACTGAGAGCGGCGCCGCGGCGTCGCGTTACTCTGGTAGAATCCGCGCCGCGCGCATACCTGTCGCGCCTGGCATGGTTCTGACATCGGCTCAATGACGCAATCCTATAACGCCGCCGATATCGAGGTGCTTTCCGGCCTTGAACCCGTCCGTCGCCGGCCGGGCATGTACACCGACACCACCCGCCCCAACCATCTGGCACATGAAGTAGTCGACAACAGTGTCGATGAGGCGCTCGCGGGGCACTGCCACCAGATCGACGTCACACTGTTCAAGGACGGTTCGCTGGAAGTGACCGATGATGGTCGCGGCATGCCGGTGGACAAGCACCCGCAGGAGAAAGTCAGCGGCGTCGAGCTGATTCTCACTCGCCTGCATGCGGGCGGAAAGTTTTCCGACAAGTCCTACGGTTTCGCCGGCGGCCTGCACGGTGTGGGCGTGTCGGTGGTCAACGCGCTCTCCAGACACCTGGAATGCTGGGTGCGGCGCGGTGGCAAGGAATACAACATCGCCTTCAAGGATGGCCGCGTGTCCTCGAAGCTCGAAGAGATCGGCACGGTCGGCCAGCGCAATACCGGCACCACGGTGCGCTTCTGGCCCGATCCGAAGTTTTTCGATACCGAGCGCTTTGCCGTGCCGGAGCTCAAACGCGTGCTCAAGGCCAAGGCCGTGCTGTGCGCCGGGCTGCGCCTGAGTTTCACCAACGAGGCCAGCGGCGAGCGCGAGGAATGGTTCTACACCGGGCACCTGGGTGAGTACCTGCTCGAGCAGCTGGAAAAATCCGCGCGCCTGCCGGCCGAGCCGATAACCGGCAGGCACGCCTCGGAGCAGGACGTGGTCGAGTGGGCGCTGGCCTGGTCGAGCGATGCCCCGCACCTGATCGCCGAGAGCTACGTCAATCTGATCCCCACCATTGCCGGCGGCACGCATGTCAACGGCATGCGCTCAGGGATAGTCGATGCCGTGCGGCAGTTCAGCGAGTTTCGCAATCTGCTGCCGCGTGGCGTCAAGCTGACGGCCGAGGATGTCTGGGATCGGGTCTGCTACGTGTTGTCGATCAAGATCCGCGACCCGCAGTTTGCCGGCCAGACCAAGGAAAAACTCAGTTCGCGCGAAGCGGCGGCCCTGGTCGAGACCCACGCGCGTGATGCCATGGCGCTGTGGCTGAATCAGCATCCTGATGCCGGTGAGGGGATCGCGCAATTCGCCATCGCCAATGCGCTCGAACGCATGAAGGCCGCGCAGCGCATCACCCGCAAGCGAGCGGTCAATGGGCCGGTGTTGCCCGGGAAACTTGCCGACTGCAGTTGCCAGGATCCAAGTCGCTCAGAGCTGTTCCTGGTCGAAGGCGATTCGGCGGGGGGCTCCGCCAAGCAGGCACGCTCCAAGGATTTCCAGGCCATCATGCCGCTGCGCGGTAAAATCCTTAACACCTGGGAACTCGAGCCCGGCGAGATCGGATCCTCACAGGAAGTGCACGACATCAGCGTCGCCCTCGGAGTCGATCCCGGTTCCAGCGATCTCTCAGGCCTGCGCTATCACAAGGTTTGCATCCTCGCCGACGCCGACTCCGACGGCCTGCACATCGCCACGCTGCTGTGCGCGCTGTTCCTGCGCCATTTTCGCCCGCTGGTCACGCACGGCCACATCTATGTGGCCATGCCGCCGCTATTTCGCATCGATGCCGGCAAGCAGGTGATCTATGCGCTCGACAACGCCGAGCGCGATTCAGTGCTGGCACGCCTCACGGCAGAGCACTCGAGGGTCAAGCCGGTGGTGACGCGCTTCAAGGGGCTGGGCGAGATGAACCCCTCGCAGTTGCGGGAATCAACCATTGACCCGCTCACACGGCGGCTGGTGCAGCTGACCATTGAGGCCAAGGACGACACTGACAAACTCATGGATATGCTGCTGACCAAGAAGCGCTCGGGGGATCGGCGCGAGTGGCTGGAGCGCAGCGGGAATATGGCGGAGCTATGAGTAGCACGCATTTGATGTGGGCGCGCGGGGGTGTCCGGTCGATGGGGATTTGTCGCGGCCAGGACCGCCGTGAACCCATCCATGGGGGCTTCGGCAAAAACATCCATGTTTTTGACGATCCTGGCCGCGACAAATCCCCATCCACCGGACACCCCCGTGTGACGACGTCGGATGAGCGCCACGCATCGCCGCGATGCTCGCTGCGCATCCCGGCGCGCACAGCGTGGACTCCAACGCTCACTGTTCACGTCGCGGTCCGGGCAGCGCCGAAAACACCCGCCGGCGTGAGCGCTCGGTGCGCAGGCGATGCTCCGGTCTCGGGACCGTGGGCGACAGGATGTCGCCCCCGGAGCCCCCATGGATGGGTTCATGGCGTTCCCGAGACCGGAGCATCGCCTGCGCGCCGAGCGCGCGGGCTAGCGAATTCTTTCTTTGCCGTTGCCCGGCCCGCGCCATGAAGAACGAAGAGCTGAACTTCGAGGGTGTAGAGAAGCGCGCGCTGGCGGGCTTCACCGAGAAGGCGTACCTGGATTACTCCATGTACGTGATTCTCGACCGTGCGCTGCCGGCACTGGGTGATGGTCTCAAACCTGTGCAGCGGCGCATCGTCTACGCCATGAGCGAGCTGAGTCTGTCAGCGGCCTCCAAGCACAAGAAATCGGCGCGTACGGTTGGCGATGTCATCGGCAAGTTTCATCCGCATGGCGATTCCGCCTGCTACGAGGCCATGGTGCACATGGCGCAGGATTTCGCCTATCGCTACACCATCGTCGATGGGCAGGGCAACTGGGGGTCGGCCGATGACCCGAAGTCCTTTGCGGCCATGCGTTATACAGAATCGCGACTGACGCGCTATGCCGATGTATTGCTCGATGAGCTGGCCGACGGCACGGTGGACTGGGGTCCCAATTTTGACGGCACGATGGAGGAACCACTGCAGTTGCCGGCGCGCTTGCCGAACCTGCTGCTCAACGGCGCTTCGGGCATTGCAGTCGGCATGGCGACCGACATTCCGCCACACAATCTGCGGGAGATTGCCGCGGCCTGCGTCGCGCTGCTGGATGATCCGGAATTGACGACGCGTGGGCTGCTCAAATTTGTCAAAGGTCCCGATCTGCCGACCGGCGCCGAGATTGTCACGGCGCGCGCGGAGCTGAATGAGTTCTATGATAAAGGCGTGGGCAGTTTTCGGGCGCGCGCGGTCTGGGAGCAGGAGCAGGAAACCGGCCACATCATCATCACCCAGTTGCCGTTCCAGGTTTCTGGCAGTCGCGTGCGCGAGCAGGTTGCGCAGCAGATGGGCGAGAAGAAGCTGCCGATGGTGGAGGACATCCGTGACGAATCCGATCACGAGAACCCGACCCGGCTGGTGATTGAGCCGCGTTCCAACCGCGTCGATATCGAGCAGCTCATGGCGCACCTGTTCGCGACCACCGATCTGGAGCGCAGCTACCGCGTCAATATCAATGTCATCGCCCTTGATGGCCGGCCGCGCGTCATGGGGCTCAAGGGCCTGCTGACTGAGTGGCTGGAGTTCCGTCGCCGTACGGTGCGGCGTCGCCTGGAATTCCGGCTCGATAAAGTCACCCGGCGACTACACATACTCGATGGCATGCTGATCGCGTACCTCAATCTCGACGAGGTGATCCGCATCATTCGCCGCGAGGAAGAGCCGAAACCGGTGCTGATCAAGCGCTTCAAGCTCAGCGATGAGCAGGCCGAAGCGATCCTCGAAACCAAACT
>Ga0315270_10000585_pt1 | contig 20026 bp, 16 predicted proteins | sample C1_bottom_MG_FD_204932 | JGI IMG/M metagenome (GOLD analysis project Ga0315270, IMG submission 204932) | Sediment microbial communities from Yellowstone Lake, YNP, Wyoming, USA - C1_bottom | ecosystem: Environmental > Aquatic > Freshwater > Lake > Sediment | place: USA: Wyoming | collected...
ACTAAGAACGGATCCCAGGAAAAAATTCTTTGTGCGGCAAAAGATGGCGTAACTTTGCCCAGCATGACAGGCATGAACGGATTGCTCACATCGAATTGGTGCACGCCGCCGTCGGCGGAAAGCACATAGGCGAGTTGCTCAATATTGGCGATATCGATCGCGTCGCCGATCGCGTCAAATCCAGTTATCCAAGTCGGATTGAGTGGATTTTTTGCGTCAAATATCTGCAATCCGTACCGATGTTGCGCTGTGAGCAAGTAGCGCCCTCGGCTCGCGATTGCGGCGATCGGCGTTGTCTGATTGTATTGCCCGTTTATGACGGGCCGTGAACGCTCGTGCACGTCGAGGGTCAGCAACCCGCCCCACCAGTCGAGTACGAAGGCCGTGTTTGCTTTGACGCGTACGCCCCAGGCGGCGCCGGGCGTGTCGATGCTCGCGCTGAGGTGTGGTCGAGCCGGATCGTGGACGTCGATGGCGTGGACGCCGGCAAACCAATCGGCGAGCCAAAGTGTGTCGCCTTGTTTTTCCAGGCCGCGCGCGTTGCCCGGTGTCGGCAGTTCGGCGATTGGTGCAGGTGATGTCGGGTTGCGCACGTCGAGCACAAACAGGCCACGGTCGAAGAAGGCAACGTACAGATTGGGGCCATCCGCAATCACATCTTCGGCGTTACCGCCGGGCGCGAACGCGGCCAGTTGTTTTGGGTGTGAGGGATCCGTGACATCGTAAACCAATAGGCCCGCTTCTGATGCGGCGATGTAAGCAATGTTGCCTTGAACGTCAATCGACCAGGCTTTATCTGGCGTATCGATTTGGCCTAAGAGTATCGGTGTTCGCGGGTCGGTGATATCAAAAATCTGCACGCCACCGCGATGCGAGGCCAAATACAACCGATTGCCACGCACGATCGGTGTATACGCGAGACCAGGCGTGTCAACGTGACCAACTAACGTGGGCGTCTTCAGGTTGCTAATGTCCACGACCTGAATTCCGTGGTCGTCATCGGCGAGGTAGGCGAACTCATTTTTTAATGCGATACCTTTCGGTGAGCCAGGAGTATGCAGAGTAGCAAGCAGTTTGGGTTGTGTTGGTACTGAGATATCGTAAATATGCAGGCCTGAGAACCAGTCCGCGACCAATAGCGCATCGTCCTTGATGATAGCGCGGCGCTGGCCGCCAAAATTGATCCCTTCTCCGGCGTTGAGATTCTCGTTGCTCACTCGTGGTGAGTTAATCGCCAACCCCCATATGCGCACGGTATTGGCTTCGGCTGTTACCAGTTGTTGGCCTTGCAGTGTGGCAATACTGGCAAGGCCGCTGCTGACTCGCGCCATGCCGTCGTTCACCGGTTGAGCGGGAATGCTCGGGTCGATGAGTGCAATGTCACCGTTTTCGTTTAGTGTCGCAATATGTTCGTCATTGACCCAGATTCGCCGGACGTTGCCGAGTTCTGCATAGCTGCCGAGCCAGCCCAAATTGGTAGGGCTTTGCATGTCGAGTATCAATGCGCCTTTTTCGCCACAGGCGACAAATATTTTTTCATTCCGCGTCGCCACGTCAAGTGCAGGTCCCGTTGTGCGATAGTTTGCGGCCACGCTCAATTGCGACGGTTGGTGGGCGTCAACGACGGTAACGCCGGATTGATCGTTGGCGATAAAAATGAGGCTATTTTCTTGCGCCATGCGGTGCGCATGTGGATTCACTAGTAGTTGGCTGATCATGCCAGCTTTGCCTGTTGTGGGCATGGCAACGGCGAGCAATGCATCCGACTCAAGCAGCAAAAACGCGACGTCGTTGTGGGCAAGTACGTCGATAACGGCTACCGGAGCGACAAAGCGCGAGAACTCTTGCCAGCGGTCGCCCTCGCCGCTTTGAAAGGCGACCACTTGGTTATCTGGAGTAAGTACATAAAGACGATCTTCAGTTGATCGCACGGCGCGCGCCGCAATTGTTATGAGCGGGGCGGCATCAAGCGATCGTTGGCCGTCAGCGTCGCTGCGAACGCGGAAGATGCCTGCGTCGGTTGCGACCAATAGTTGGTCGCCCAACCATGTCATGTCGCGCACGGTGCTGGGCAAGTCGTATGAAACGCTCGTGGGAACGCCGCCGGGCTCTAAATAGGCGTGGGCGTTTGTTAGGCTTGACGGGACGGCGTACTCTACGATTGCACTTTTGCCATACGGAATCGACCGCGTTAATGATTCCGACTGCGCTTGTGTATTGCACGTAAACAGAATTGCGATAGCGCAAAGGGACAATGCAGTGTTCGCTGCAAGCCCCGGTCGTGTTTTGCGTATGATGCGGCGTACTTGCGGCGTCACCGATTTCTTGCTCCCGCGCCGCTATAGCGTTCGCAATACTTTGTCGGCGGCGCCAATGGTCGCGTCTATTTCTTTGTTCCCGTGTGCGGAGGAGACAAAACCCGCTTCAAATGCTGATGGTGCAAGATAGACGCCTTCCTTCAGCATTTCGTGAAAGAAAAGTTTAAAGCGGTCGACGTAGCAATTCATGACTTGGCTGTAACGAGTGATCTTTTGTTCTTCGCTGAAAAACAAACCAAACATGCCGCCGACATAGTTGCAACTCATCGGAATTCCCACGGCTTTGGCCCTGGTCACGATGCCTTCGGCCAAGTTTTTTGTTTTGGCAGCCAATTGGTCGTAGAAGCCGGGTGCCGAGATTGCTTTTAGCGTTGCTAGACCGGCGGCCATTGCGACGGGATTACCGGACAATGTCCCGGCTTGATACACCGGGCCAAGCGGCGCGATTTTCTCCATGATTTCCCGTTTGCCGCCAAACGCGCCGACCGGTAGTCCGCCACCGATGACTTTGCCGAGCGTGGTGAGGTCGGGTTTGACACCGTAAATTTGTTGCGCGCCACCAAGTGCAACGCGAAATCCTGTCATTACTTCATCGAAAATCAATACCGCGTCGTATTCGCTACATATGTCGCGCAAGCCTTGCAAGAAGCCGGGTTCCGGCGGAATGCAGTTCATGTTGCCAGCAACGGGCTCGACAATGATGCAGGCGATTTGTCCGCCGACGCGGCTGAAGGTTTCTCTGACCTGATCAAGATCGTTGTAGTCCAAGGTAATCGTGTGCTCGGCAAGTGCCGCGGGCACGCCTGCTGATGAAGGAACGCCGAGCGTTAGAGCGCCGGAGCCGGCTTTTACCAGCAATGAATCGGAGTGGCCGTGATAGCAGCCTTCGAATTTGACGATTTTGTCGCGGTTGGTGTAACCGCGCGCTAAACGAATTGCGCTCATGGTCGCTTCCGTGCCGGAGCTCACCATGCGCACCATGTCCATTGATGGCACCAAGCGGCAGACTGTGTCGGCCATTTCGATTTCAATGGCGGTGGGTGCGCCAAAGCCCAAGCTGTTTTGTGCGGCGCTCACAACGGCGCGAATGACGTCGGGGTGCGCATGGCCCAGCACCATGGGGCCCCATGATGCGACGTAATCAATGTAACGCCGGTTGTCTTCGTCAAAGAGATACGCACCTTCGCCCCGTTTGAAAAATATTGGCTCGCCTCCGACGCCGCGAAACGCGCGGACTGGAGAGTTGACGCCGCCGGGGATGTGTCTTTTTGCGGACTCAAAGAGGGCGTGAGAACGGGAAGTCATGCTGCTTTCCTTCGTTGTTGTTGCTTTGTGTTGGTGTTCGCTGTTACGTGTCTACGGTTAACGTGATCGTGGCGCTGATGCGGGCGCTTTGTCGCGCTTGGCAAACAGCTGCGCGAATGCGCGTGCGTTCGACTCAATATCGTCGCCACCGAAAATGCCACCCACCACCGCAACCCAATGCGCGCCGGCATCGATTACCATCGCCGCATTTTGCGTGCTGATTCCGCCGATCGCGGCGATGGGGATAGTTAACTCTTTGCGTGCGCGCGTTATCAAATTAATGTCGGCGCGCACCGCATTGGGTTTTGTTTGCGACGGGAACATGCTGCCAAAGGCCACGTAACTTGCGCGTTGTTCCGTTGCTGTTGCCGCTCGCTCGAAGCTATTGTAACAAGATACGCCGATGATCGCGCTGCTGCCAAGGCGCGCACGGGCGCTCGACACATCCGCATCGTCTTTGCCAAGGTGAACACCCGCCGCACCAACTTCGGCGGCCAATTCGATTTCGTCGTTGATAATCAGTGGCGCGCCCAATTGCGCACAAATGGTTTGCAATGCAGCGGCAAACTGTCGCCGTTCAGCTGGCCCATGAATTTTGTCGCGATACTGAATCATAACGGCGCCGCCACTGATCGCCTGCACGACTTGGCTTGCGAGGTGGTTCGGTTCGGTCCCCGGTAGGACGTTAGTAATAGCGTAAAGACCGTCTGGCGGAAAAATCATTCGGCTTCCGTAGTGTTGTTTTCGTTATATTCCGTCAGGCCCCAGAAAAATCGGTTTGGCAGGTGTTGCCCCATGCCCAAGCGATAGGCGTGTTGGAGGGCTTCCCAAGTATATTGCTGCGCGTTACGCACTGCCGAGACGGGGTCCGAACCTTGTGCGAGTAGTCCGGCCGTGGCGGCAGCAAGTGTGCAGCCGGAGCCGTGGTAGTGGTGCGGTAATCTGGGCCAGCTAAAGGACTCAATGACTCGGTGATTGCCATAAAGAGTGTTGACTACGGTGGGAGTCGCTTCGTGGGCGCCGCTGATGAGGACGTATTCACAACCGCAGTCGAGTAATTCTTGTCCGCACGCATTGAGCGTGTCAGCCGCCGGTGCCAGTGCACGGGCTTCGATGCTGTTGGGGGTCAAAATCGTTGTTAGCGGAAATAACAGATCAATCAATGCATCACGTACAGCGTTTGTGCTCAATGGATCGCCGGCCCCTGACGCAAGCACCGGATCCAAAACGACGGGCAATTCTGGATAATCCTTGATAAGCGAGTGCAGCGCTTCAACATTTTCAACGCTGCCGACCATGCCAATTTTGAAAGCAGCGATCGGCATGTCTTCTAGCACGGCGCGCGCTTGTTGCACGATTAGACTGGCTGAAACCGGCGTAAATGACATGACGCGTTGAGTGTCTTGCACCGTCAGTGCCGTGATGACGGCAGCCGTGTGGCAGCCCATGCTGGCAAGCGCTTCGATATCCGCTTGAATGCCAGCGCCGCCGGTTGCATCAGCGCCAGAAAAAGTCATTACGACGGGTACGTTTGTTTGTTGGTTCATGGCGAGTCCTCGCGCGTAGCAAGCTTAATCTGGCAGTGTCAGAAGTTCGGGAATGGTGCCATAGTAACATTCCCCTGTCGCTACTGGGTGCGGTAACATTGCGGTGAGTAACGTCACGACAAGAGAGAGGTTTGTGGTTAATGAGTAAGGCGGCGAGCTACAAAAAATATGTGTGTGTTGTCTGTGGGTTTATCTACGATGAAGCGCTGGGTATTCCGGAGGAGGGGATTTTGCCAGGCACGCTTTGGCAGGCTGTTCCAGAGAATTGGATGTGTCCTGATTGCGGTGCAACTAAGGACGACTTCGAATTAATGGAGTAAGCGCCCAAAATTGTTCGTCAGCTTGCGCAATGCGGGCAGCACGAAAAAAGAAGCCAGCGTAAGCTGGCTTCCGAGTCGATCAAAGATATTGTTTTTTTTCGTTCAGCAATATTACTTCGCCAGACCGAGAACGAAGTCAACCAGCGTCGCGATGTCAGCGTCAGCAACGCGAGGAGAGTAAGGAGGCATTGGAACGCCGCCCGTTACTTCAGTCCAGTTGCCTTTGCCGCCGGCTTTAACTTTAGCTACCAGCTTGTCTTTTGCGGTAGCGTCGCCTTTGTACTTGTTAGCAACATCTTGCCATGCTGGGCCGACAACTTTCTTTTCAACTGAATGGCATGCCAAGCAACCGCTGGCCTTTGCCAAATCCAGGTTTGCGCTCGCGGTGCCAGCAACACCCAACATCATAACGGCTGCTACGGAAACACCTAACAAACGTGCTTTCATGAGTTTCTCCTTCTCATTTTGTAAATTTAAAAACGCACCGCCTCACGCCCCTCGCGCTTAGGTCAGCGACGGGAAAGGAATCACAAAGGTACGAACACTTTGGCGGCACCCACCCCGTACCGCGCCTTTTATGCCACGTAGTAGTTAGGGGTGTCAAGCTGTGCCTGACTAACGGCGCGAGCTCGCTCCTGAACTTCGCGCTCGTCGAGATCATTTTCTGCGCTCAGTGAGCGCCTTCGCAAAAATGTCTCTTGGCCAAGTAAGTTAGCTGCGCAAAAATTCCTTGTTCTCGTGCGGTGCACCGCATGTAATGGCACATAAAATGGCGTCTTTTGGCCTGAAACCGCGCCACATGTCGTGGTCGTAGATCGCGCCACGTTTCATCCCTCGTCACTCTTCCGACCCAAATTCATGGGTCTTATTTGTTTCATTGTTGCCGTCAATCACTAGACATTCACAGCATTGCTGTGTAACCCGGTCGTGCTTTGCGGACCGCTTTTCGTTTTTCGTGGACGCGGCTGCGCGTCGGCGGGGACTTGACCGCCCGCCACCTAAAGTATTAGTATTCTCTAATATAACGGTCCTGAAAGCGACAATGGTAGAAGGAGAATGCGTATGACAATTAACAGAGTGGTAAGAATTATTGCCGGGCTGTTTGTACTTTTGTCGCTAGCGCTTGGGGTATCCGCTAGTCCAGTTTTCGTCAGTGAATATTGGCTGTGGTTTACTGCGTTTGTTGGCGCCAACTTGTTCCAAAGCGGGATAACCAACTGGTGCCTTATGGATCAGATTCTGGCAAAACTTGGTGTCCCGGCGACGCGCACCTGTAATGACGCCGGTGATATCCGCAATGAACGTCGACGACCCGTCTAGCGTCTGGATCAACTTGAGTTATCGGCAGCGACGCTGCGCCAAGAACGCAAAAATAAACTCGATGCATTCGGTGCGGTTGAATGCTTCTTGTATCGAGCTTCCCCACACTGTCACGCCGTGATTTCGAATCAACAGCGCGGGCACGCGTGGCGGGGAAATGCTGAGCCGCTGCTCGATTTGTCGTGCGATAGTCGGGACATCGAGATGATTCTCAAAGAGCGGAATTGAAACTGTTGGGTTTTCTTCCCATACGCCCAAGCCTTTTAGCATCTCAACATTTGGTAATGGCAGTTCGGTCGCGCCCTCACCCACGTCGTTGGTTACTTGGCAGCTCGCGATGGAATGCACGTGCATGCAAGCGCCCGCGTCCGGTACCGAGCGATAGATTACTTGATGGATGCTGGTCTCCGCTGAAGGCTTGTTGTACGGATTGATTTGTTCAATTACCTCCATGCTGGCAACGCTTATCCGTAGGAAGTCCGATTCTTCTAGCTGTCCTTTTGGGACGCCGCTTGCCGTGATCCAATAGTTGTCCGGCATCGTCCGTGCTCGGGCGCTGAGGTTTCCCGCTGTACCAAACATCCATCCGCGTTGGTAAAAAACGCTGGCGATTTCCGCCAGAGCTCCGCGCTCCGGTAATGAGTCGAATGATTTTGCCAAGCGCTGTCTCCTGCCGCCTTTTTCAAAATGCGAGTCAAAAATTTTAACCGGGATGATCAAAAACCTTTCCCGTGTCGCGGGTCGTTGGGGGCATTTTAGCGCGAAAAAGCGAAAGAATACCCAACGCAAACTACTTGGGATTGGTTCTGGCCTGTCTGCCCGCACTCCTGATTGTTTACATCGCTTGCATTTCCGGCAATCCAATGTGATATTGTTCCGAGCGCAACCGGTGTAACTGGACGGTTTCAGCTCTTTGAGTGGCGTTTGCGAGCACTGTTTGTTTGCTAAACTTAGGGTTGTCGCTAAATTACAATGTACAAATCTCTTGCGCGCCTCTTGAAAAGTGTTTTAATTTAAGCTATCTATTTAGCAAAGTAATCACAACGCTCTTTTCGCCGCTTTCTCCTTTTTGTTAATTCGCATCAAGCGCGGACTATTCAACGCCCTGCGAGTGAAAGTAGAATCGTTCAACCGGAATCTGAATTCAGAGTTTTCGCGGCGGTGTTTTGCATCGCCATATTGGAGGCCTTTGTGAGCGCGAATATTGTCCATATCAGTGACCAAAGCTTTGAGCAGGAAGTGCTCAAGTCGTCAGGTCCCGTCTTAGTTGATTTTTGGGCGGAATGGTGTGGGCCCTGCAAAATGATTGCGCCGATTCTCGACGAAATTGCGGCTGAGTACGCTGGGAAAGTAAAAATTACAAAATTGAATATTGATGAAAACCCGGGTACGCCGCCAAAATATGGTATCCGTGGAATTCCAACGTTGATGCTTTTTAAAGATGGGAATGTTGAGGCCACGAAAGTGGGGGCGGTCTCAAAGTCGCAGCTCACCGCATTTCTCGATAGCAACGTCTGAAATGACGTTTGGCGAAGGGATGTGCCAGAGCTAAACTCGTTACTACGGCGGACGATACCATGGGGGCACAGTTGAGTGTTGCCAAGAGTTTGTCTGGCCCAGTAACGCTATATTGTCGTCGGCACCTCCTCAGTTGTTGATCAAAATTTGGGGGCGCATCCTGCAGATTGTCTGTTTTGGGCGTTGCCAACGCCCAAAACAGGGCGATGGTAAGCAGCTAGGATTTTGTTACCAATGGCGCAGTTGCCCACGAAGGCGTGCGCAGGAAATGTTAAGCGCTCATGCTTGCTTGCAACCGTGTCCCAAACATCCTTTCTTTCTCTGACTAAATAACCTTTTCGAACAAACCACTCCTTAAGAATGAATCCGGAAACCGCACTATGAATCTCACCGAGTTAAAGAAAAAACCCGTAGCCGAACTAATTGATCTTGCCGAGTCTATGGGCATTGAGGGCATGGCCCGAATGCGTAAGCAAGACGTTATTTTTGCCATATTAAAGGCGCATGCCAAAAAAGGCGAAGACATCTACGGCGACGGTGTACTCGAGATACTTCAGGATGGTTTCGGGTTTTTGCGCTCGGCTGATGATTCATACCTTGCAGGTCCGGATGATATTTATGTCTCGCCGAGTCAAATCCGCCGCTTTAACCTGCGCACCGGCGATACGGTGGAAGGTAAGATTCGGCCACCCAAAGAAGGTGAGCGTTATTTTGCGTTGCTCAAGGTCAATAAGATCAACTTTGAGGCGCCTGAGAACGCCAAGAACAAAGTCCTGTTCGAAAATCTTACGCCGCTGTTTGCCAACAAACGCCTCACGATGGAATTGGGTAATGGCAGCACAGAAGACTTAACGGCGCGCATCATTGATCTTGTTTCGCCCATCGGTAAGGGGCAGCGCGGCATGCTAGTGTCGCCGCCGAAGGCCGGAAAAACGATGATGTTGCAAAACATTGCTCAGTCGATCGCGGCCAAACATCCTGAGTGTTACCTCATCGTGTTGTTGATTGATGAGCGGCCAGAAGAAGTGACCGAGATGGCGCGCTCTGTGCGCGGCGAAGTTATATCGAGTACGTTTGATGAGCCAGCCAGCCGCCATGTGCAAGTTGCGGAGATGGTTATCGAGAAGGCCAAGCGATTGGTTGAACACAAAGTTGATGTCGTCATTTTGCTCGACTCAGTAACCCGTTTGGCGCGCGCTTACAACACCGTTATTCCGTCGTCCGGCAAAGTGCTGACCGGTGGTGTGGATGCCAACGCGTTGCATCGCCCAAAACGGTTCTTTGGTGCCGCGCGTAATATCGAGGAAGGCGGCAGTTTGACGATCATCGCGACGGCGTTAATCGATACCGGCTCTCGAATGGACGACGTCATTTACGAAGAGTTCAAAGGCACCGGCAACATGGAGTTGCACTTGGATCGCAAGATCGCTGAAAAACGCATCTACCCATCCATTAACATCAATCGTTCCGGTACTCGGCGCGAAGAGCTGCTAACGAGCACCGACGAATTGCAAAAGATGTGGATTTTGCGCAAGTTGCTGCACGCCATGGATGAAATTTCCGCCATGGAGTTCTTGTTGGACAAACTGAAAACGACGAAAACGAATTCCGAGTTTTTCGAGGCAATGAAACGCTAATTATTTGTCTTGGTTGAGCCCGCCACTCAGTCGGCGGGCTCACCTTTTGGAGCGACGCTCATTGCGCCGCTCGCTTGGCTGTTGCTGTTAAGGCTTTTTCTTCGATTCGAATTCCACCTGCACCGGCACCGCGTGCCAAATTTCTTCGGCGTATTCTCGAATCGTTCGATCGCTCGAAAATTTTCCCATGTGCGCTACATTTAGAATCGCTTTGCGCGCCCACTCATCGGGTTGTTGGTAGAGCTGCGACACCCGCTCTTGGCAGGCGATGTAAGCCGCGTAGTCCGCTAGCAACATGAAGCGATCACCGCCATGTGTGATGGCGTCCGTGACCGGGCGGAACAGGTCTGGCTGATAGGGTGAGAAGTAGCCATTGGCGATCATATCGATCACGTTTTTCAGTTCATAGTTTTGATGGTAGAAATCCCACGGGTTGTAGCCCTGCGACTTCAGGTTCGCGACTTCATCGGCCGTCATGCCGAAGATAAAGAAATTGTCCTCGCCCACTTCCTCGCGAATTTCAATATTAGCGCCGTCAAGCGTGCCGACAGTAAGGGCGCCATTGAGAGCGAACTTCATGTTGCCCGTTCCGGAAGCCTCGGTGCCCGCGGTCGATATTTGTTCGGAAAGATCGCATGCCGGCACGATTTTTTCAGCGAGCGAAACATTGTAGTTGGGCAAAAATACGACTTTGAGTCGGTCGCCTATCGCTGGGTCGTTGTTAATAATGTCCGCGACGTCATTGGTCAGTTTGATGATGAGCTTGGCTAATCGATAGCCGGGCGCTGCTTTGCCGGCGAAAATTACCGTGCGCGGGACAAAATCAAAAGCCACGTTTTGGCGCAAGCGGTTATATATCGTAATGACGTGCATGATGTTCAGCAGCTGGCGTTTGTATTCGTGAATGCGCTTCACTTGCACGTCAAACATGGAGCTGGGGTTAATGGCAACGTTAACGGTATGCTGAATGATATCTGCCAGCCGTTTTTTGTTGGAAAGTTTGGCTGCGCGAAATTCGTCGCGAAATGCGGCGTCATCGGACCAACGCGCGAGATTGCGCAAATGCGACAAATCCGCCGTCCATTCACTACCAACGCGACTGGTGATGAGTTGCGATAACAATGGATTGCAGTGATTGAGCCAGCGACGCGGTGTGACGCCGTTGGTTTTGTTGATGATCTTGTCGGCATAGAGCTGATGAAAGTCCGAGAAAATGGTTTTTCTCATCAGTTCGGTGTGGAGTTTGGCGACTCCGTTGACCTTGTGGCTGCCAACCACGGCCAAGTGCGCCATGCGTATGCGTCGTTCGCTGCTTTCGTCAATGATGGACATGCGGCGCAACAGTTCCACATCGCCAGGGCGCTGATGCATAACTTCGTTTAGGAAGCGCTGATTGATTTCATAAATAATCTGTAGATGTCGCGGTAACATCTTCTCGATGAGCGCCACCGGCCAGGTCTCTAATGCTTCTGGGAGTAAAGTGTGATTGGTGTACCCAAAAGTCCGTTGCGTAATGTCCCAGGCGACGTCCCAGCTTAGTTTGTAGATGTCGATGAAGATTCGCATAAGCTCTGGAATGGCCAGAACAGGATGAGTGTCATTAAGCTGTATGGCGACCTTGTCTGGCAGGTCATCAAAGGTGTCATGGTGCTTTTGATACCGGTAAAGGATGTCTTGTAGCGACGCGCTAACGAAAAAGTATTGCTGCTTTAGGCGCAGTTCACGGCCGTAGATTGTCGTGTCGTCGGGATAAAGTACTTTTGAAATGTCTTCCGTGACATTCTTTTCTTCGACGGCCTTGATGTAGTTTCCTTCATTGAAATAACCCAGATCGAAATCGCGCGTAGCTTTGGCCGCCCAGAGCCGGAGATTGTTCACGGTTTTTGTTTTATAACCGGGAACGGGCGTATCGTAGGCCATCGCCATGACTTGTTCCGTATCCAGCCAATGAAAGCGCTGATCGCCCTTTTCGTCGCGATAGTTCACGACGCGGCCATTGAACTTAACCGGATAAAGCACTTCGGGCCGGGGGAACTCCCACGGATTGCCGTAACGCAACCAGTTTTCCGGATGTTCAACTTGGCGGCCTTTCTCAATGCGTTGCGTGAACATGCCGTACTCATAACGGATGCCGTAGCCATAGCCGGGGATGCCCAAGGTTGCCATCGAATCCAAAAAACAAGCGGCGAGACGTCCCAAGCCACCATTGCCCAGGGCCGCGTCGGGCTCTTGATCGCAAACGGTTTCTACGTTCTGGCCGATTTCCAGCAACGCCTCGCGAAACTCATCGTGGACATCCATGTTGAGCAAGCTGTTGGTGAGCGTGCGGCCAATCAAAAATTCGAGCGACAGGTAATAAACCCGTTTTGCATCGACCTGATAATAGGTGCGCATGGTTTCCATCCAGCGCTCCACCAGTCGGTCGCGTGCCGAGAAGGCGGACACCATGAACCAATCGCGAGTGGTGGCCGTATAAAGATCTTTGCCGATGAAGTACTCGAGACGATTGGCCAATGAACGCTTAATGGACTCGACGTCCAGTCCCTGGTAGTCAAATTTAAATGACTTCATCGACTTGTCTTTGCTCATTCATCCTCCATGATCGTGAGTCAATTCCGCTGCGGCGCCAGTTGCCAGGCGCTGCCCTAAAACCTAGTTCTCGATAGTGTGCGAATTTAACACTATCTGGCGATGCGTGATGGCCGTGACTTCATATTGGTGAATCACTTAGAGCTATAACCTTGCGCGGTCAAAGATCATAGGTTGGTCTCGTCGTGACTGCCGCTGCAGCCAAAAGTCTAGACTATATACTCGGTCGTGCTGCCGTTCTCATCGTGGGTTAGCCGCCCGTGATGTTATTTTGTTGCGTAACCCGTGGCTGTCGGCTAGAATCTGCGGCTCGTTTTTGTTTGTAAGTTTCTGGGGCCCCAATATGAAGACGGATATCCATCCCGCCTACGCGGAAATCAAAGTTAGCTGCACCTGCGGCAATAGCTTTCTCACCCGTTCTACGGTTAAGAAAGAGTTGCATCTCGATGTTTGCGCCGCTTGCCACCCTTTTTATACCGGTAAGCAGAAGCTTGTCGATACCGCTGGACGTGTAGACAAGTTCAAGCAGAAGTATGGTATGAAAAGATAACGCGTGCGCTCACACAGAGTGAACCAAGAAAAGGCGCTGACTTCAGCGCCTTTTTCTATTCAAGTACGCTGAAGTCAGAGTATTCTTCTATTAGGTCGCCCTGTAGTCAGCGCCCTTTCCCGTTTGCCCGCGCCGAAATCAGTGCACGTGGCCAGTTTAGGCACAAGGAATGAAGCCACTACTCCTCGCGATTGGACTGTATTCAGCTGCGTTGTCGTCGCATTCTCTTGCCGCCTGCAACTCGGACCATTTCGACAGCGAAGGGATCGTCGCTTACGCTTTCGATGGCGACACCGTGGAATTGGTCGACGGGCGCCATGTTCGCTTTATTGGCATTAACACTCCTGAAGTTGGGCATCGCGGCCAGGCGTCGCAGCCCCTGGCGGATGCTGCACGCGCCCACCTCATGTCTTTGTTGCCCAAAGGCGCCCACGTTCGTTTACGATTGGATCAAGAAAAGAACGATCACTACCAGCGCTTGTTGGCGCACGTATTTACGGACGACGGACAAAATATCAACGAGCTGCAGCTGGTAGGTGGTTTTGCCACGACGTTGATTGTGCCACCCAATTTGTGGCAACGAGAATGTTATGCGACAGTCGAGCGAGCCGCTCGTGATGCCCGGCGCGGGATCTGGGCATTGCCCAATTACCAAGCCATTTCTTCCAATAGTCTCACGATCAGCGATAACGGCTATTATATTGTGCATGGTCAGGTGACGAGCGTGCGTCGCGTGCGCGATGGAATTTGGGTCAACCTGAGCGGAAGCTTGGGGCTAAAAATTGAGCAAGCTGATATGTCGTATTTTTCAGTTGCCGATTTGTCTGCCTTGTCAGGGATGAACGTTGAAGCCCGCGGCTGGTTGCATCCGGACAAAAAACAATTGCGCTTGCGGATGCAAATTAGGCATCCCAGCGACCTCGCGAGGATTGATCGTTAATGTTGTGCCGGACCCTAGACTAGAAACGCATGAAATACCAAACACGTTTGCGGCAAGTACGGGTTCTGTGCGCTTTCAGCGCCTTTATTTTTCTTGCAGCTTGCGCGAGCCTGCAAAAAAACGGTATGAAGCGCGAAGCGCCGCTCATGTCCGCAGACGCTGAGATTGCCTTAGGCCGCGAAGTTAGCGGCGATGTCTTGCGCCAGCTTGGCAAATACGATGACGATGTGCTGCAAGGCTATATCCAGCGCATCGGAGAGCAGGTTGCACGCTACAGTGATCAACCCAATTTGATTTTTCATTTCTGGGTTGTCGACACCGATGAAGTGAACGCTTTTTCGCTGCCCGGCGGTTACGTTTATTTGTCGCGTGGACTCCTAGCCTATTTAAATTCTGAAGCCGATATTGCCGCCGTCTTGGCGCATGAGATTGCTCATGTCAACGCACATCATGCGATCAAGCAACGTGCGTTGCTCGCGCGTCCCAATTCGAAAACCGGCTTTGCCGTTGGTACCGTATTTCTGCCGGCGTTGAGCAGCCAAGAGTCGCGTGATTTGTTCGCATTGCTGGGTGATTCCTTCATCCGTGGCTATGGTCGAGATGTTGAGCTGGAAACGTATCGTCTCGGCGCGGAGTATATGGCCAAAGCCGGCTATGATCCGAGCCAGATGCTCAAGCTGTTGTCGGTTCTAAAGCAGCACGAAGAAGTAGAGTTGCAACATGCGCTCGCCGAAGGTCGTGAGCCCAACGTTTATCACGGCGTATTTACGGCGGCGCCGAGCCTTGATGCCCGTTTACAAGAGGTAATCGCTCAAGCGACGAAAATTGCGACTTACACGAATACCAGCAATTTTGTTGATGCGGCGCGTTTCTTCGAATCGATCGACGGCATGGTGTTTGGTGACAGTGCAATCGCCGGTATTCGACACGGACGAAGCTATTACCAGTTAGACCAAGGTTATACGTTGACCTTTCCACAAGGCTGGCGCATTCAGAATCATGGTGAGCGCGTCGTGGCCTTTCCGCTCCGCAAAGATGTTTATTTGGAATTAAGCGTAAAGGATCGTGGTGCAACCGCAGCACCGGGTGATTTTGCCAAAGCGCAATTAGAGTTGGAAAACATAACGGATGAAAAATCAGCTCAGGTAAACAGCTTGCCAATTTTTAGCGCCACGGCGCGCATGCGGACAGCGTTTGGTCACCAAAATGCGCGTGTCAGTGTGATATTTCTGGGTGACAAAGCGATTGTTGCGGTTGCCGCCGCGCGCAATGATTCCCTCATGGCGCGTTACGCGCAAGATTGTGACAACTCCGTTGTGAGTTTTCACGCTGTCAGCGATGATGAGAAGAAGCTGGCCAAGCCGGCGACACTCAAGGTTATAACGGCGAACGATAAGACGCGCTTCGAGTTGTTGGCTGAGAAAGCTCCCAATCCGCCGCGGACTGTTGAGTTATTGCGTCTACTCAACCAACTTTATCCGAACGGGCAGCCGACTCCGGGAATGAAAGTCAAGGTGGTCGAATAAGGGCGGCTTGCCTGAGTTAAAAACACTAAGCCGCAAACGTTTCGCAGTTTCAGAGGGACCTATGAACGAGCAACGAAAAAAAGATGCGCTTGCATACCATGCCGCAAAACCGGCCGGTAAGCTAGCAACGCAGATTACTAAACCGTGCGCTACCCAAAATGATTTGGCTTTGGCGTACACGCCGGGTGTTGCTGAGCCGGTACGAGAAATTGCGAAAGATGCGGAAGCAGCGTATCGCTACACGGGAAAGGGTAATCTTGTCGCCGTCATTACCGATGGCACAGCTGTACTTGGTTTGGGCAACGTCGGTGCTTTGGCGGGCAAGCCAGTGATGGAAGGCAAAGCGGTCTTGTTCAAAAAGTTTGCCGATATTGATGTCTTCGATATCGAAGTCAACGCAACGTCGCCGCAGCATTTCATCGACACAGTAAGCGCTATTGCGCCAACATTTGGCGGCATCAATTTAGAAGACATCGCAGCGCCACATTGTTTTGAAATCGAAGCCGCACTGAAAGAACGATTGAACATTCCCGTGTTTCACGATGATCAACATGGCACTGCAATAATCGTTGCGGCGGGCTTGCTCAATGCGCTTCATGTGCAAGGTAAATCGCTCGCCGAAGCGCGCATCGTTTGCGTCGGCGCGGGTGCGGCGGGAGTGGCTTCATTGCGTTTGTTATTAGAGCTGGGCGCAAAAAAAAGCAACATATTGTTGTTGGATCGCCAAGGTGTTGTTCATCAAGGCCGCATGGATCTTAATCAGTACAAAACGGAATTCGTTTCAAACAGCACGGCGCGCACGCTTGCGGACGCCATGCGTGGTGCCGACGTGTTTCTCGGATTGTCGGGACCCGGTCTGTTAACAGGCGAGGCGGTTAAGACGATGGCCGCGAAGCCGGTGATTTTTGCGCTTTCCAATCCGGATCCTGAAATAAAACCGGAAGAAGCCTTAGCGGCGCGTAGTGATCTCATCATGGCAACCGGTCGCAGCGATTATCCCAATCAAGTGAACAACGTGCTGGGTTTTCCATTTATCTTTCGCGGCGCCCTTGATGTGCGCGCCGGTTGTATCAACGAAGCGATGAAAATCGCCGCCGTCGAAGCGTTGTGTGACTTGACTCGGGAGCCAGTGCCGATCGATGTTTTACAGGCTTATGGTTTGCAAAAGTTGGAGTTTGGCCCCGCGTACATCATTCCAAAACCTTTGGATCAACGTTTGCGCATGCGCGTGTCGAGCGCCGTTGCGCGCGCGGCGGTGCGATCTGGTGTCGCGCAGCTGGATTATCCGCCGTGGTATCCTGTAGTCATCTGACAGCTGTGCATGTGAAGGTTCAAGGGAATGTTTAGTCTCCTAGAAAAGTGAGGTGTCCATGAAACGCGATACGGTTACCATCGTCGACAACGTGACTGGCAAGTCCATCGAATTGCCCATTCGTCGAGGTACCTTGGGAGCGCCTGTCGTCGACATTCAAAGTTTCTACAAGGAGATGGGATACTTCACGTATGACCCCGGGTTCTTGTCGACTGCAAGTTGCCGCAGCAGCATTACTTTTATCGATGGCGATGCCGGTGTGTTGCTCTATCGCGGCTACCCCATCGATCAATTGGCCGAAAAAGGTTCGTTCGTTGAAGTCGCGCACTTGATGCTTTATGGTGAATTGCCCGCGTCTAAGCAACTGGAGAAATTCTCCAGCTTATTGCGTCGTCATACGATGATCAACGAAAGTTTGAAAAGTTTCTACAAAGGTTTCTATCACGACGCGCATCCGATGGCGATCATGGTCGGTGTTTTTGGTTCGTTGTCGGCGTTCTATCATGACTCATTGGATATCCACGATCCTTCGCATCGAGAGTTAGCTGCGTTGCGCATGATCGCAAAGATGCCGACGATCGCGGCGGCCAGTCACAAACATGCGCAAGGTGAACCATTTATTTATCCGAAAAATAGCCTGAGCTATGTCGGCAATCTGTTGCATATGATGTTCTCGGTGCCGTCAGAAGATTACGTGGTCGATCCCATTGCCGAGCGCGCACTCGACATGATTTTTATCTTGCACGCTGATCACGAACAAAACGCCAGTACGTCAACGGTGCGCCTTGCCGGCAGTTCTTCGGCCAACCCATTTGCCTGTGTGTCATCGGGCATCACGGCGTTGTGGGGTCCTGCGCACGGCGGTGCCAATGAAGCCGTGTTGACGATGTTGGAAGAAATCGGCGACGTGAAAAACATTCCGAAGTATCTTGCCAAGGCGAAAGATAAGAGCGATCCATTTCGCTTGATGGGTTTTGGTCATCGTATTTATAAACATTATGATCCGCGTGCAACGATCATTCGCAAGATGTGTCATCAAGTGCTGAGCAAGTTTGGCCGCAGCGATGATCCATTGTTTGAGCTGGCGTTGCGGTTGGAAGAGCTCGCGTTGAGCGATCAGTATTTTATCGAGCGCCGTTTGTATCCAAACGTCGACTTTTATTCCGGCATCATTTATCGAGCGCTCGGTATTCCGACCAATATGTTCACCGTGATGTTTGCTATTGCGCGAACAGTCGGTTGGGTGGCGCAGTGGATGGAAATGATTTCCGATCCCGATCAACGGATCTCGCGGCCACGGCAAATCTACGAAGGCGCGCCTCAGCGTGATTATGTGCCGATTCATGAACGCGTGATCAAATAAGGCTATCGTTGCGGGTGTATTTCAAAGTTGCGCTGCAGGGCTGGATCCCGGCTTTCGCCGGGATGACAATGCTATCGTGTTGACCGAGTTATATCGCAAACGTATTACCCGTCATCCCGGCGAACGCCGGGATCCAGCCTCGCCCGTGCGCAATATTGAACGCCGCCTAGTGCCGCTCGGCTTTAGGCTCCCGCTGTAGTAATTGTCGTACGGCATCGCGCGGCGTGCATTGTCCGTCGAGAATGGCGTTGACCTGCATGACGATAGGCATGTCGATGCCGTGTCGTTGCGCAAGTCCTCGTACTTCCCGCGCAGCGCTGATGCCCTCGACGACCTGGCCGATTGCCTGCAACGCATGTTCTACATTGTCACCCCGCGCCAGCGCTAAACCGAAACGACGGTTGCGCGATTGATTCTCGGTGCAGGTGAGAATTAAATCGCCGACGCCCGCTAGCCCCATAAACGTTTCGCGCTGTCCGCCTAAGGCCGCGCCCAGGCGCATCATTTCGGCCACGCTACGCGTGATGAGCGCCGCGCGTGCGTTGGCGCCAAATCCTAAGCCATCGCAAACACCGGCGGCGATGGCAAAAATGTTTTTGCTCGCACCGCCCAGTTCGACGCCGACGATATCGCCGGTGGTATAGACGCGAAAATTTTCATCGTGCAATAGCTGCGACAATTCAGCGCGCAGCTCCGCGCGTTCTGCTGCCAGTGTTAAGGCCGTTGGTAATCCTTTGGCAACTTCCGCAGCGAAGGTCGGGCCGGATAGCGTTGCATAACGCAAATTGGAATCATCGCAACGTTCGGCAAAAACCTGATGCAGCAACCGTCCTGTGCCGGTTTCAAAACCTTTGGTTGCGCAGATGACAGGCGTTTGTATTGCTAAATGGGGAGCGAGATCGCGCAGCAATCCCGCATAGCTATTGCTTGGTACGGCGAGCAATACGGCGGCGCATTCACGCACCGTTGAAAGATCAGCAACGGGCTGCACGTTCGCCGGGAAGGGATGATCCGGCAGATAACGCCGGTTGCAACGTTCGGCGATCATTTGCGCAACACAATCTGACTTGTAGGCCCACAAACGAACTTGGTGCCCATTGCGCGCCAACAACAACGCGAGCGCCGTGCCCCAAGAGCCAGCCCCCAATACTGCAATGGGTTTGTTCAGTGTTGGCACAGTATGGCCTAGTGCACTTCAGGTTGTTGAGCGGTGGCGGGTTGTTGTCCTTGTTGTTGATGCTGCGCATAAATCGCATCGAAATTCACCGGTGCTAACAGCAACGGAGGAAAGCCTGCTTTTGAAATGAGGTCGGCGATGGCTTCGCGGGCGAACGGGAACAATATCGTCGGGCAGTAGCTGCCGACCATTGCGCCGAGTTCGCGCTGCTCGAAACCTGCAATCGTAAAGATACCGGCCTGTTGCACTTCAACGAGATAAGCCGTTTTGTCGCCCAGTTTCGCCGTGACGGTTACTGTGGTAACGACTTCGTGTACGCCTTCGGCGAGTGCGCGCGCGTTGTTACCCAATTGCACATTGACGTCGGGCTGCCAGTTGTCGCGAAAAATATCAGGCGTATTCGGGGTTTCGAGCGATACGTCTTTCAGGTAGATTTTTTGGATCTGGAATTGTTTTTGGTTAGCGCTGGCTGGGGTGTTTTCTTGTTGTGCCATGATCGTTCCTTTGTTGTGACTTTTTTCTAAATATCGCTACGGTTCAAATTTGTTGTTTGATCCAACTCAGCAACGAGGTTAAATCCATCGCGATATTTAGAAAAAAGTCA
>Ga0315270_10000586_pt1 | contig 20000 bp, 20 predicted proteins | sample C1_bottom_MG_FD_204932 | JGI IMG/M metagenome (GOLD analysis project Ga0315270, IMG submission 204932) | Sediment microbial communities from Yellowstone Lake, YNP, Wyoming, USA - C1_bottom | ecosystem: Environmental > Aquatic > Freshwater > Lake > Sediment | place: USA: Wyoming | collected...
GATGAGTCATCTCCCGTTTCTCCTCCCTGAGCGGGAAGTCTTAACCCTACTGTTAAGACTCCTTCGTCCCTGACTTTCCCCCCTTTAGTCAGGGACATTTTTTTGCCTGTCATTCAGCCGCGAACCAACCGGCAATCACCGCTTCAGTTTCTTCCGTGCCAATTTTTTTCAGGCTGGAAAACAATTGCACCGAACAAAATGGAAAATGCTCGGCAAGGTGAGATTTTACACGATTCAATGTCAGCGTCGCCTGCTGCCGGGTCAGCTTGTCCGACTTGGTGAGCAGTACATGCACCGGCTTGCCGGTGGGTGCGAGCCAGTCCAGCATTTGCTCATCCAGCGGAGTTAGAGGATGCCGCGAGTCCATGATGACCACCAGGCCGCATAGCGCCTCGCGCGTTTGCAGGTACTCGTCCAGCAAAGTCTCCCAATGCTGCTGCACATCCGGCGGCACTTTGGCGTAACCGTAGCCGGGCAAGTCCACCAGAAAATTACCGCTGCCTAGCGAAAAATAATTCAGGTGCTGGGTGCGCCCCGGCGTCTTGCTGGTGTAGGCAAGACGCACGTGATTGGCCAGCGTGTTGATGGCGCTCGACTTGCCGGCATTGGAGCGTCCGACGAAAGCCACTTCCTTGCCGCCGTGCTGCGGCAAATCCCGGATGTGATTGACCGTGGTATAAAACGCTGCTTGCGAGAACAGCCCCATTACTTCCAGGCCGCGAAAATTTTATCTGCAGCGGCAATGGTCGCGGCGATATCGGCATCGGTGTGCGCAGCCGACACAAAGCCCGCTTCAAATGCGGAAGGCGCAAGGTACACGCCCTCATCCAGCATGGCGTGGAAGAAGCGGTTGAACGCGGCCTTGTCGCTGGTCATCACCTCGGCATACGTGGTCGGCACAGATTTGCTGAAATACAAACCGAACATGCTGCCTATGGATTGCGCGCTGAATGGGATGCCATGTTTTTTCGCGCTGGCGGATAAGCCTTCGGTCATCTGCCTGGCGATTTGTGTCAGACGTTCATAGAAGCCGGAAGCTTGTACCAGTTTTAATGTAGCCAGACCAGCGGCGACCGCCACTGGATTGCCGGACAGCGTGCCAGCTTGGTACACCGCACCGAGCGGTGCCAAGCATTGCATGATGTCGCGCCGCCCGCCGAACGCTGCTGCAGGCAAGCCGCCGCCCATCACCTTGCCCAGCGTGATCAGGTCGGGCTTGATGCCAAAGTGGCCGTGCGCGCCTTGCAGGCCGACACGGAAGCCGGACATCACCTCATCCAGAATCAGCACTGCGCCGTGTTTGGTACACAAGTTGCGCATCGCGTCGAGGAATTCGCGCTTGGGCAAAATCAAATTCATATTTCCCGCAACAGGCTCGACGATTACCGCCGCGATCTCCTTGCCGAATTCGGCGAAAGCTTTTTCCAGTCCGGCTGCATCGTTGTAATCCAGTACCGTGGTTAGCGCGGCGATTTCGGCGGGCACGCCGGAAGAACTGGGCTGGCCGAATGTCAGCGCACCGGAACCGGCTTTGACCAGCAATCCATCGGAATGGCCGTGGTAACAACCTTCAAATTTGATGATGCGCGAACGCCCGGTGAAGCCGCGCGCCAGGCGGATTGCAGTCATCGTCGCCTCGGTGCCGGAGCTGACCAGGCGCACCATTTCCAAACTTGGTAAAATACTACACAGCAACACGGCGATTTCCAGTTCGCTTGCGGTCGGCGCGCCGAAACCCAGGCCTTCTGCAGCGGCATCCTGCACCGCCTTCACCACTTGCGGATGGCAATGGCCGACGATCATTGGCCCCCAGGAGTTGACGTAATCAATGTACTGCTTATCGTCCGCATCCCACACATAAGCACCTTTGCCGCGTTTGAAAAATAGCGGCGTGCCGCCCACCGACTTGAACGCGCGCACCGGCGAATTGACACCGCCGGGGATGAGCTTTTGCGATTGCTCGAACAATTCCTGATTGTGTGTAGTCATGTTGCAGAGTCCAGGTTAAAAGATTTATGACCAAAAAGCTTTGAAAAATCCTGCGCGGCTGCCTGTATGTCCGCCGCATCAAACAGGGCTGAAATCACCGCCAGCGCATCCGCACCTGCCTCGATTAATTCCGCACCGTTCTGTACGGTAATTCCGCCTATCGCCACCAGCGGTACTTTCAGTTCGGCACGCATCCGGCGCAGCAACGCAACATCAGCTTTTGCCGCATCGGGCTTGACCGAGGAAGGAAAGAATGCACCGAACGCTACGTAATCCGCCCCTGCTTCGGTCGCCATCAGCGCCAGCGAGGCGCGATTATAGCAAGATACGCCGATGATTTTTTGTTTACCCAGCGCGGCGCGCGCCGTAGCCAGCGCAACATCGCTCGCGCCCAGATGCACGCCATCGGCATTCACTTGCGCGGCGAGTTGCACATCGTCATTGATAATTAGCGGCACCGAAAACTGGCGGGTCAGTTCGCGCAGGGCTTGCGCTTGCGTCAGACGCAAAGCTCCATCTGCGGTTTTGTGGCGGTATTGCAGCACGCGAGCGCCGCCTGCCAGCGCCAGTTGAACACGCCGTAACAAATCGGACGTATCGGCACTCTCCGGCGTAATGGCGTAGAGCCCTTTAATGCCGCGTGTCTGGAGGCACATCCTCTTCGTCGCGCGCCCAGAACAGGCGGTCGGGTATGTGTTGTCCCATGCCGGGACGGAATCCATATTGCAGTGCCTGCCAAGTAAATTCCTGCGCTTCTTTTACCGCTTCTTCCATCGGCAACCCGTTCGCCAGCAAGGCGGCGATGGCCGAGGCCAAGGTGCAACCGGAACCATGATAAATGCCGGGCAGGCGTGGCCAAGTGTCGCTGCGCAACACTCCTCGCTCGCCGTACAGGGTGTTAATCACCTTGGGCGTGCGCTCATGCGTACCGGTCACCAGCACATATTCGCAGCCGCGTTGCAACAAGCGTTTGGCGCACTCGGCCAAGTCTGGATTGTCGTCCTCGATGTCTTCATTGTGTACTAGGCGGCGCGCTTCTATGCTGTTCGGTGTGATGATGGTGGCTTGCGGCAACAGCAATTCAGTCATCGCATCCAGCATGTCGTCGTTTGACAAATCATCGCCGCGACCGGAGGCCAGCACCGGATCGAAAACCAGCGGAATGTCGGGATAATCCGAAATCACTTCGGCGATTGCCGCGATATTTTCCACGCTGCCCAACAGCCCGATCTTGAAGGCATCCACCGGCATGTCTTCCAGCACCGCGCGCGCCTGGTCGGCCACCCACTCCGGATCCATGGGATAAACATCCTCCACGCCGCTGGTGTCCTGTATCGTGATCGCCGTCACCACCGACAGCGGATGGCAGCCCATGCTGGCAATGGTCAAGATATCGGCCTGCATCCCCGCGCCGCCGCTGGGATCGGTGGCGGAAAAAGTCAGCACGATAGGTGGAATGTCGGACATGTCGCTGGAAGGCATAAAATATAATTTGTACGTAGGTCGCGATTCTAACTGAAAATACCCCTCGCGGTTGCGGCACACAATACGCTGCCCGCAAGGCGGCATTACTATAACCCGTTACGGAGAACATCATGCGTATCCTGCACACCATGCTGCGCGTCGGCGACCTGGAAAAATCCCTCGGCTTTTACACCGAAGTGCTAGGCATGAAACTGCTGCGCCGCAACGACTATCCCGATGGAAAATTCACCCTCGCTTTCGTCGGCTACGACGACGAAGCGCGTAGCGCGGTGATCGAGCTGACCCACAACTGGGGCGTGGAAAAATACGAACTCGGCAATGCTTTCGGCCATATCGCGATTGAAGTGGCAGATGCTTATGCCGCCTGTGAAAAGATCAAATCACGCGGCGGCAAAGTGGTGCGCGAAGCGGGGCCGATGAAACATGGTGCTACGGTGATTGCATTTGTCGAGGATCCGGATGGGTATCGGATTGAGTTGATTCAAAGGTAAGCGTACAAACGCGCTTACCTTTGAAAAGCAAATTCGCCAAGGTACAGCACCCCCCCTCGCCCCAGCCCTCTCCCGCAAGGGGCGAGGGAGCCGTCGACAACTATTTCTTGGCAAGAAAGTTCGCCACTCTGGCGAATTCGGCAACGCCTAAATTTTCTGCCCGCAACTGCGCATCCACCCCCAGCCCTTCAAACTCCGCTTCATTCAAATAGCCGCGCAGTGTGTTCCGCAATGTTTTGCGCCTTTGCCCGAACGCCGCAGCCACCACCTTGGCATACAACCCCTCATCCTGCACCACGATTTCGCTGGCGGGCAACGGAAGCATGCGCACGATGGCGGAATTCACTTTGGGGGCGGGGCGGAAAGATTGCGGCGGCACGTCGAGCAGTTTCTCCATATGGAAACGGTATTGCAGCATTACCGACAAGCGTCCATAAGCGGGCGTGGAAGGCGCGGCCACCATGCGTTCCACCACTTCGTCTTGCAGCATGAAGTGCATGTCGGTGATGCGCGCGGCATTTTCGGCAAAATGAAACAGCAGCGGCGAAGAGATGTTGTAGGGCAGGTTGCCGACGATGCGCAACGGTGCGGGCAATTGGGCGAGGTCGAGCTTCAGCGCATCGCCTTCGTGAATGACTATCTTATCCTGCGGATAGTCGGTCTTGAGCCGTGCGATGATGTCGCGGTCTATCTCGACTACGTGCAATTGCCTGAGGTGTTTGATGAGCGGGCGCGTTAGCGCGCCGAGACCGGGGCCGATCTCGACCATGATGTCATCCGGTTCGGGGCGAATGGCGCGGATGATGTCGGCGATGATTTGCTCATCCACTAAGAAGTTCTGACCAAAACGTTTTTTGGCTTGATGGCTCATGCGCCACGCTCGTGCCGCACCATCTCCGATGCCATTCGGATCGCCTCCAGCAAACTACCGGCATCGGCTTTGCCGGTCCCCGCCAGTTCCAGCGCCGTGCCGTGATCCACCGAGGTGCGGATGATGGGCAGACCCAGCGTGACGTTCACGCCGTGGCCGAAGCTGGCATGTTTGAGCACCGGCAAACCCTGGTCGTGGTACATCGCCAGCACGCAGTCGCATTGCGCCAGACGTTGCGGCGTGAACAGGGTATCGGCGGGCAACGGTGCGCTGACGTTGATGCCCTCCGCGCGCAGTTTATCCAGCACGGGGATCATGATGTCTATTTCTTCGCGCCCGAGATGGCCACCCTCGCCCGCATGGGGATTCAGGCCCGCTACCAGGATGCGTGGTTGCGCGATGCCGAAGCGCCGTGCAAGGTCGCGCTGGATGATGTGCAATACGCTCTCCAGCAATTCGGCGGTGATTACATTTGCTACTTCGCGCAAGGGCAGGTGCGTAGTGGCCAGCGCCACACGCATGCCGCCACCGGCCAGCATCATCACAACCTGTTTGGTGTGCGTCTGCTCGGCGAGGTATTCGGTGTGACCGGTGAATGGAATGCCCGCATCGTTGATGACGCCCTTGTGTACGGGTGCGGTGACCATGCCGCTGAATTCGCCCGGCTCTTGTTGATTACTCTGGCATCCCTGCACGGCGCGGCGCAGCAAATCGAGTACATAGAGACTGTTGACCGGATTCAATCGCCCGGCCTGTGCGGGCTGCGCCAGCGGCACATGCAGCACGCGCAGATGGCCTGCGGGCAGGGGAGTTGATTGCTGCGCGCTGTAGTCGTGCAACTGCACCTTCAACCCGAGCTGTGCGGCGCGCTGTTGCAAAAGAATCTTATCGGCCAGCACGACCAACGGCTGATCTTGCGGCTGACGAGCTAACTGTAGGCACAGTTCCGGGCCGATGCCTGCGGGTTCACCCGAGGTGATGACCAGCGGCAGCGCGTTGCTTTTCATCAGGGTGCAGGTTCTGCAGGATACTCGATGTGAGCGCGGTCGCGTAACTGGCGCAGCCAATCCTGCCAGGCATCATCCGATTTGATAGAGCGGATCGCCAAACGCGCTTGTTGGCGTTTTTGTTCCTGGCTGACATCGGTGTTGCGCCGCTCCAGCACTTGGATCAGATGCCAGCCGAATCCGGTCTGCACCACGCCGCTCATTTCGCCGGGTTGCAAGGCGTTCATGATTTTTTCGAATTCGGGGACGGTTTCTCCCGGCGACACCCAGTTCAAATCGCCGCCCTGTGAGCCGCTGCCGTCTTCGGAATACAGCCTGGCCTGTTCGGCGAAACTGGCACCGCTCTCTATGCGCTTCTTGATGTCGAGCAGGCGTCGTTTCGCTTCGCTATCCGGCACCAGCTCGCTGGTTTTGATCAGGATGTGGCGCACATGGGTCTGCGTGATGATCATCGCCTCATTTTTGCGGCGACGGTCTATCAGCTTGAGAATGTGAAAGCCATTCGGGCTGTGCAGCAAGGGCGAAACTTCACCGGGGTGCATTTTCGCCAGCACCTCGCGGAAGCCGACGGGAATCTGCGCGCCCGGACGCCAGCCGAGGTCGCCGCCTTGCAGGGCGTCTTTGGCATCGGAAAAACCCGCCGCCACCTGGGCGAAATTGGCGCTCTTGTGTAACTGCGCCAGCGCTTCATTGGCGCGCTTCTCGCTAGCCTGTATTTTGCTGGCGCTGGCTTGCTCCGGGATGACCACCAGAATATGCGCCAGGTGATATTCATCATCATTGCCCACTTGGCCGGATGCGGTGGCGAGGTAATTATCAACTTCGCTGTCGCTGATGATCAGCTTGCTGTCCACCTCGCGTTCGCGCAACCGGGTAGAAATGATTTCGCCGCGTATTTCCTCGCGGAATTTCTTGAACTCCACGCCCTGCGTTTCCAGCTTGGCGCGAAATTGCTCCAGCGAGGAGAAATTATTTTCCTGCGCGATGCGGTGCAGCGCCTTGTCCAGCTGGTCGTCGTCAACGCGCACGCCGGTGTCTCTAGCAAACTGTGCCTGCAACAAGTCCATGACCATGCGCTCGAGCAGCTGCTTTTCCAGCTCCTCGTGTGCGGGCAGCGGAGTTCCTTTCTTTTGCAATTGGCGCCCCACCATGTTGATGCGCCCATCCAGTTCATGGCGCGTGATCACGTCGTCATTCACCACGGCGATAACTTGGCCGATGGCCGCCGATTTTTTTGGCGCGTCGGCCGCAGATACATCGGCCGTGCAGGCGGCCAGCCACAATGCAATGATAAATTTCCAGTTGCCTGACATATATTATTTCAAATAAGTTATTGCAAACCCTGCGTTGTCGCGCCGGGAACGTTTTGGTTCAGCTTGGTGTATCCGGGAACGCTGCGGCGCAAGGCATCCATGGGATCGGCACCCACTCCGGCCAGGCCGCTTAAATCGAGCTGTATAAAGATGCCCGTTGATACCTGTTGTGTTGCGGTAGTGAAACGTTGAGCCACCAACCGTGCGACCCAGCATGACTGATTATACTCAAGTCCGGCCAGCCCCTCTAGCATACGTTTTTCCAGCAGCGAATAATTCCAGCGCGCGACCGTATGCCAGCGCCCATAAATCGGCCATTGTTCGGACAGGTCGATTTGTCGCATGCTTAAATTGGGGTTTATGTTGGGGCTGGTAAAACGATAGCCCAAGTTGAATATTTTACCGCTCTCCGGCTGGTAATGCCCGGTGGCGGTATACATTTCGGTGCCCAGCCCGGATGGATTGTATTGCAACAAGGCATCCAGCGATAAGGTGTTGGACATTTTTCCGGAAACACCCAAAAGAATATCCGACTTATTGGTATTTATTGTTTGTAACGTTGTGGTTGTTGTTCCGGGTGCCACAAGATTAACCCGGGGTTGCGTGAAACTGAAACGTTCGCCCAATATGATTTTCAGCAGCTCCATTCCATTGCCCGCATCTAGCAGGCGCGAAGTTCCTGCAAGGGTAATCTGGTTGGCATCGCCCACGCGGTCACTGCCCAGAAAACGATTTTCGGTAAACATTTGAGAATAATTAAATGTCGCAAGTGCCGAATCGAAGTTTGGCAGCATATCCTGGTTGCGATATGGGATATAAACATAATATGCGCGAGGCTCCAGCGTCTGTATCAAGCCATGCCCGGACAGACTGGTTTCCCGCTCAAACGTCATGCCGCTATCCAGGCTGAAAATGGGGATGGTGACCGAGCGGTTGGGTTGTGCAGCGGTATTATTTATGCCCAGTGTGTAAGTGGCGCTATGGACACTAATTTTGGGTGTTACATAATAGGCAGGATCGGACAGCAGCGGGTAACTTACGGCAGGAAACAACACCAGCCGCTGCCCGTTGATGGCGGTGGGGTGGCGAAAATCCACATACTCCGCAGCCAGTGAAGTCAGCGTTTCATCTACTTCGCGTTGTGCGGACACAGCTATCTGTGGCTCGCGTTTGTATGGGGTGGTTACCGGGTTAAGCGGATCCTGCAAGGTTTGGAAATTCTGCACGCGTGTTGTTGCGTTCCACCACCCGCCGTTGTAGTTAATTGCCGCATCACGCAGCAAGTTAACCTGCGAAGTGCCGGCTACGGTAGTGGACAGGTCGCGAAAGTAGGCATCGTCCGAAACGCGGCTCAAATTTACCGTATCGCTGAAACCGCCCCCGAGGTTTTGGGTTTGCATAAATGATTCATGCGAGCGGGTAACTTTGGCGATCCGATCTTGAGGCAAAACATCCAGCTGCAATTCGCTGTAATAGCCAGACCCAAGATAGCGGAATTCGTTGCTAAGCTGCAGGCCGCGCTTGGCCATTTCGCGCGGTGCAATGGTCGCATCGTAATTGGGGGCAAGGTTCCAGTAGAAAGGCAGGGTTATTTCGGTGCCACCCGTGGTTGTGCTGCCAATGACCGGGCCGAGCAGGCCGGACTTGCGCTGCCCGTTCAGCGCAAAATCCATCCAGGGCGAATACAAGATAGGCACTCCCTTGAATTCGACATACGCATTATGTGCCACTCCGACATGGGTCGTGCGGTCTATATCCAGCTCGCCCATGCTCAGCAACCAATCATCGTTTCCCGCAGGGCAGGTCGTATAGCTGACATTGTGCAGCGCGTAGTTACCCTTGCCCCCCATGCGCAAAACATCCGCGTTGCCGCGCGCATTGTTTTCCGCAAGGTGATACTCGGCCTGGGTTATTTCGCCGGCACCGCTGTCCAGGTTATATTCCAGATGCGCACCGGTCATGACATCGCCATTCTGTTCGATACGTACCGCGCCGTCAGCGGTTACCTCGCGGGTATCCTGCTGATAGAGCAGACGGTCAGCAAAAATTGCTTGACCATCTTTATGCACCTCGGCGTTACCATTCGCCTCCAGCTGATTGCCCTTTTGCCCTTCCATGTGTTGCGCGGTGATAAAGGCGGGCGCAGCATTGCTGGTGCGCGGCGTAACATTAAAGGTGCGATCCAGCTTCAGCAATAACGGCTCGTTTTCGCCATGGGCGACCGGCGCAACAGCGGATAGCACCAGCAGGGCAATATGGACAGGACGGAAAGGCATGGAAGGTGCAAAAATATTCAAGATGCTAAAATCGCACAAATCCACAATTAAGGCAATCCAAACCCCCATGAAACGCCAGCAACAGCTCACTGAATGGTTGAACAGCCTGTTCCCGCAAACGACATTTGATCTCGCTTCGGCCTCGGCCGACGCCAGCTTTCGCCGCTATTTTCGCGCGACGTTTGCCGATGGCAGCACGCGTATCATCATGGATGCGCCGCCGCAGCATGAGGATTGCCGCCCCTTTGTGAAAATCGCCCATCTGTTCGAGGAGGCCGGGACGCATGTGCCACATGTGTATGCGCAAGATTTGGAACAGGGTTTTTTGTTGCTGTCCGATCTGGGCGATATCACCTACCTTCAGGCGCTGTGCGGAGGGGTCGCTGCGCAGCAGCGGGGCACACACCGGCCTCCCCCTTGCGGGGAGACGGCAGATAGCGCACCTGTGTTATACGGCGCGGCCACCGATGCCCTGCTCAAGATTCAACTCGCCTCGCGTGAAAACGAGTTGCCGCTTTACACTGAAGCGCTGTTGCGTCGCGAAATGAACCTGTTCCCGGAATGGTACATCGCCAAACATCTGGGCGTGACGCTCAGCGAAAAACAAAGCGCCGATCTGGAGCGCGCATTTCAGCGTATCCTAGCGAATAATCTGGCACAGCCACGCGTGTATGTGCATCGCGACTACCACTCGCGCAACCTGATGTATATCGAACCCCCTCTCCCCAACCCTCTCCCGCAGGCGGGCGAGGGAGCGAACGAGAAAAGCAACCTTCAACTCTTGCCCGGCATTCTGGACTTTCAGGACGCCGTGTACGGCCCCATCACCTACGACCTCGCCTCGCTGTTCAAGGATGCTTACATCAGATGGGAAGAGGAGCAGATCATGGACTGGCTGATCCGCTACTGGGAGAAGGCGCGCAAGGCCGGGTTGCCGGTGCGCGAGGATTTCGGCGAGTTCTACCGCGACTACGAGATGATGGGCGTGCAGCGCCACATCAAAGTGCTGGGCATCTTCGCGCGCCTGTACCACCGCGATGGCAAGGCAGGTTATCTCAAGGATATGCCACTGGTGATGGAGTATCTGCATCGTGCCTGCGCGCGTTACATAGACCTCAAGCCGCTGCTGAATTTGCTGGATGAATTGGAATTGCAGGCCAAACAAGTAGGGCGCATCGTTTGATGCTGCGCATATCCCACTTCCAACTTAACCCCTGCAAGCGGGAGCAAGGGCAACCGTGACAGGCCATTTCAAATGCTAGCCATGATTCTGGCCGCCGGGCGCGGCGAGCGCATGCGCCCGCTCACCGACCACACGCCCAAGCCTTTGTTGCTGGCTGGTGGAAAGCCACTGATCGTGTGGCACATCGAACGGCTGGCGCGCGCGGGCATCACCGACCTGGTCATCAACCACGCCCATCTCGGCGCGCAGATTGAAAATGCATTGGGCGACGGCAGCCGTTACCACGTGCGCATCCGCTATTCGCCGGAACACCCGTCCGCGCTGGAGACCGCCGGTGGCATTGCGCATGCCCTGCATTTGCTGGATGACGAACCCTTTGCCGTGGTCAACGGCGATATTTACTGCGATTACGATTTCTCGCATTTGCCCAAACTCGCGGACAAGATGCAGAGCAGTCAGGACAACATCCACCTGGTGTTGGTGGACAACCCTGACCACCATCCAAACGGTGATTTCGCTTTGCAAGGCAATCGCATCACGCCACCTCAATCCGTCCTCAATCCTAAATCCTCAGTCCTGACTTTCAGCGGCATCGGCCTCTACAACCCCGAACTGTTTGCGCATCTCGACCGCAACGCGGCAGCTCCGCTTGCCCCGCTACTGCGCGCGCAGATCGCATCGGGCCGCGCCAGCGGCGAACACTACAGCGGTCGCTGGGTGGATGTAGGCACCCAGCAAAGACTGGAAGAACTCGACAACTCGCTGCGTACATCGCAGAATGCCAGCCATGCTTAATGTTGTCATCTATCAGGAACGGCGCGCCCGCCTCATCAGCCAGATGGGGCGCGGCATCGCGGTGATCCCCACCGCGCCGGAAACGGTGCGCAACGCCGATGCGCACTATCCCTACCGTTTCGGCAGCCACTTTCACTACCTCACCGGCTTCGACGAGCCGGAGGCGGTGCTGGTGCTGATTGCAGGCCAAGGAAATAATGATGTCAAACCGCAAGCCATCCTGTTCTGCCGCGAAAAAAATCTGGAGCGCGAAATTTGGGATGGCTATCGCCACGGCCCGGCGGCGGCGAAAGAAAATTTCGGTTTCGATGCGGCCTACCCGATCGCGCAACTGGACGAAAAACTGGTCGAGCTGATGGGCAACCAACCCGCGCTGTTCCATCCGCTCGGGCATGATGCCGCGTGGGATGTGCGCCTGCTAACCCTGCGCAGCCGCGTGCAGGAAAAAGTGCGCAGCGGTATTTCCGCGCCCGACGAAATCCATGACGTGCGTGTGCTGCTGGACGAAATGCGATTGATTAAAGATGGCGAAGAAATCGCCACGATGTGCCGCGCCGCAACCATCTCGGCTAACGCACACATCCGCGCCATGCGCGCGACGCGCCCCGGCATGATGGAATATGAAATTGAAGCCGAGCTGCTGCACGAATTTCGCAAGAACGGCGCGCAATCGCCCGCTTACACCAGCATCGTTGCGGGCGGGGCGAATGCCTGCGTGCTGCATTACATCGGCAATGATGCACCGCTCAAGGACGGCGACCTGCTGCTGATAGACGCTGCCTGCGAACTGGACGGCTACGCCGCCGACATCACGCGCACCTTCCCGGTGAACGGAAAATTCAGCGCCGCGCAGAAGGACGTGTATGAAATGGTGCTGGTCGCGCAGGCCGCTGCTATCGCGGCATCCAGACCCGGCAAGCACTGGAACGACCCGCACGATGCCGCGTTGCGCGTGATCGCACAGGGGTTGATAGACCTCAAGCTATGCGGCGGCAGTGTGGATGCGGTGCTGGAGAGCGAAAGTTACAAACGTTTCTACATGCACCGTACCGGCCACTGGCTGGGCATGGACGTACATGATGTCGGCGCGTATAAGGTGGAAAATGAATGGCGCGCGCTGCAACCCGGCATGGCCTTCACCGTGGAGCCTGGCTGCTACATTCGGCCAGCGGACGACGTACCGCAAGCGCTGTGGAATATCGGCATTCGCATTGAGGACAACGTGGTGATCACCGAGCAAGGCTGCGAAGTGCTGACCGAAACCGCGCCCAAGACTGTAGCGGAAATTGAAGCGTTGATGAAACCATGAGTGATTTAAGTTGTGACATCGCTATTATCGGCGGCGGCCCGGTCGGCGCTTCGCTGGCGCTGGCCTTGCGCGACAGCGGTCTAAGCATCTGCGTGCTGGAAGCGCGCAAGCCGGAGAACACCAACCCCGACCCGCGTGCGCTGGCATTGTCTTACGGTAGCCGCCTGCTGCTCGAACGCCTCGGCGTGTGGCATGAAATTCTGCAGGTCAACGGCATACGCACCATTCACATTTCGCAAAAAAATTCTTTGGGGCGCGCCGTGCTGCAAGCTGCGGAATTGAAGGTGTCCGAGATGGGCTACGTGTTGCCTTATCACGCATTGTATGGAGCACTGCAACAGGCATTGCGCGCCAGCGACATCACTTACCTCACCGGCGCAGCCGTTACTGAATTAAACAGCCAAGCGGACGGCGCACACATCACCTTCCAGCGCGATGGTGCCGAGCACACCTTGAATGCGCACCTCGCCGTGGTGGCCGATGGCGGCAAGCTGCTGGAAGCCGCGTATCCGCCGGAAATAACTGACTACGGCCAAAGCGCGATCATTGCGCATATCACCTGTGCTTATCCCAAGGCGGATACGGCATTCGAGCGCTTCACCGCGCAAGGCCCGGTGGCGCTGTTGCCCTACAAAGAAGGCTACGAACTGGTATGGACGGCGTCGCATGAGCAGGCGCAGGAGATGCTGCAATGGGACGAGGCGACTTTTCTCGCGCGACTGCACCAACACTTCGGTGACCGCGTGGGCAAATTTTTGAGCGTGGGTGTGCGCACTTGTTTCCCGCTGCGTCTGAAGCGCGCACCGCAGACCACGCTGCCGCACACCGTGCTGCTCGGCAATGCCGCGCAGACGCTGCACCCGGTGGCCGGACAAGGCTTCAACATGGGGCTGCGCGATGCGTGGGAACTGGCGCAGGAAATTCTGCACTGCGCGCCGGAAATATTGGGCAGCGCAACCATGCTGGCCGCTTACAAAAAATCACGCCAACTCGACCGCAATGCCGGCATCCGTTTCACCGATGGCCTGGTGCGCCTGTTTTCCAACGAATTGCCATTGCTGAGCGCGGCGCGCACGGCCTCGCTGTCGCTGCTGGATAATTTGCCGCTGGCGAAGAAATTCGTGGCGCGGCGAATGATGTTCGGCGCGAACGGATAGTCGGGAAGGTGCCGTCTGAGCCTGACCGAGATCTGTTTTGTGGAAATTTGGCGAAGGCTGCTGTGTGCCAATTGGAGGCATTATGCATAGCGGACAGGGAATAGGCTCCATATCAGACCCTCGTGTGGTCGCATCCTTCAACGCACATTCGAAAGAACGAAAAACCGAAAAATAAGACATGAACAGTCAAATATGCAAAAGTTGGGACAAAGTTGTTTCGGTTTTTCTCATGCAGTTGGCGCTGTGCAGCCATGCCTTGGCCGATGGACACCAAGATGCCATGAACGGACAAGCTGCTTATGATCACGATGAATACGGCAAAGCCATTCCCTTCTTCACCCGGGCCATCCAGAGCGGAGAGTTGTTACCCGGCGACCTTCTGGTTGCTTATTTCCAGCGCGGTGCCTCATACAATCGCACCGGGCAGTACGATCAAGCCATCGCCGACGCTGACGCAGCCATCCGCCTCAAGCCGGATTACGAGGCGGCCCATTATGAGCGCGGCTATGCATATCTGGGAAAGAGGCAATACGACGACGCCATCGTTGAGTTCGGCAGGGCCATTCGTATCAACCCCCGCTCCGAATTCTCCTATTTCCAGCGTGCCCAGGCCTACGCCAAGAAAGGCCTTCATGACCAGGCCATTGCCGATTTCGATCAGGCCATACGCCTGAAGCCGGATTTTGTCGTAGCCTACATCGATCGCGGCGGGGTGTATGCCGACATGGGGCAATATGATCGCGCGATTGCCGATGACAGCGCGGCAATCAAGCTTCAGTCCGATAACGTGTTCATTTTATACAACCGTGCGCTCGCCTATGTCGATGCGGGTCGTTATGCCCCGGCGATCGCAGACCTCGACGCGGCGATACATCTCAAACCAGATTTTGCGGCGGCCTACAGACTGCGCGGTCGTGCATATTCCGAAAATGGGCTGCCCGAGCCCGGCTTCAATGATTATGACACGGCACTTAGGCTAAACCCGAATGATGCGGACGCGTATGCAAACCTCGGAGATTGGTACATGGACAAGGGACAATATGATCATGCGATTGCTGACTTCGATGCAGCGATACGCCTCAAACCGGATTACGAGGTTGCGTATCTCAACCGAGGAAATTGTTACGTTCACAAGGGTCAATCGGATCGCGCGCTTGGAGACTATGAGACCGCGATTCGTCTCAAGCCGGACGATGCTATGCCGTATTCCAATCTCGGCATGGTTTACTACAACCGCGCGCAATATGATCGGGCGATCATTGAGTTCGACACCGCAATTCGACTTAACTTCGGACGTGCAAATGTCTACCTGTACAGAGGCTTGGCACACGCAGCCCTAGACCATCCGGCGAAGGCGGTCGCTGACTACGATGCCGCAATCAACGCCAATAGAGACCAGCCCGATGCTTATTTCGTGCGCGGCGTAACCCGGTATGCGCTGCGGCGATTCGCAGAGGCGGGGGCCGACTTCGAGCAGTCCATGCGAGTCAAGCCATCGGATATTTATCCAATCTTGTGGTTGCACTTGGCTCACGCCAAGATGGGGAAGGCAAATCCCGACGAGTTCGCGCGCAATGCTGACAAGATGGATCGCGCCCAGTGGCCAGGCCCGGTGCTGGAATTCTATCTCGGCAAATCAACCCTTGAGCAAGCGAGATTGGCAGCCGCACAGGGTGATGCTAAACAGCAGCATAACCAGAGTTGCGAACTGGCATTCTATGCTGGCGAATATGAGCTGATGCGCAGCAACACCGCTGCAGCGAAGCTATTGCTACAACAAGCTGTTGATACCTGTAAGCCCGATTTTGCCGAACGCATGGGGGCATTAGCCGAGTTGAGATGGGCCAAGGAATAGCAAACCACAGCCCGCAGCGCAATAACCAACGGGCACTGCGCCTCATGAAGTTTACATTCGGTGCAATGCGCTACGCTTATTGCCCTACAAACGCTGATTCAATGTCCGATTCCTGAAAAGTATTATGCCCGATTCGGGTCGAAAGCAGACATGCCCGGCAGGACGATCAAGATGTGCTTTCTCCTGCCCCGCAAGCCAAGCGAATTCTACCGAGCAACTCTTTTCTTGTGCGCCCACACCATCAGCGCGATGCCTGCCAGCACCATAGGCAAACTCAGCCATTGCCCCATGCTGACGCCGAAGGTCATCAGGCCGAAGATGCCGTCGTCCGGGTTGCGGAAGAATTCGGCGATAAAGCGGAAGCTGCCGTAGCCGATCAGGAACAGGCCGGATACCGCACCGACAGGGCGCGGCTTGCTCGAATACAACCAGAGCAGCGTGAAAAAAACCAGCCCCTCCAGCGCGAATTCATACAGTTGCGAAGGATGGCGCGGCACGTTGTCCACCTGCGGGAAGATCATCGCCCACGGCACATCGGTGGGGCGACCCCATAATTCACCGTTGATAAAATTGCCGATGCGTCCCGCGCCCAACCCCAGCGGCACCAGCGGCGCGATGAAATCCATCAGCGGTAGCCAGGAGAGTTTCCGCGTATGCGCGAACCATACCATCGCCAGCAGCACACCGAGGAAGCCACCGTGGAACGACATGCCGCCCTCCCATACCGCAAAGATTTTCAGCGGGTGGGAAAAATAATAACCGGGGTTGTAGAACAGCACTTCACCCAGACGCGCGCCGAGGATCACGCCGAGCACACCATGGAGCAACACATCGTCCAACATTTTCGGCGACCACTGATGCCAAGGGCGGTTGGCAATTTGCCAACGCCCCAGCCACAGAAATTGCATGAAGGCCAGCAAATACATCAGGCCATACCAGTGTATGCCGTAAGTCGGCCCGAAGTGGATGGCGATGGGGTCGAATTGCGGATGAACGAGCATGTTGGAATTTTGATGAAGTGAAATTACACGTTGCCCAGCGCACGCTCGATCTTCGCATCGGCCTCGCGCGCCAAGTTGGTGAGATTGGCGTCGCCCAATATCACCATCATCGCGGTCGGCTTGACGAATTCAACCGACACTTTGCCCGGCGCGGTTTCGCGGATCACCGCGTTGCACGGCAACAGGCTGGCCACGTCGCTGTTCGCGGTGTAAGCCTCGTAAGCGAGATTCGGGTTGCATGCGCCGAGGATCACCGTGGGGATAATATCCTTGCCGGTCTTTTCCTTGATCTTGCTGTGCATGTCTATGCGGGTGAGGATGCCGAAACCTTCTGCCCCCAGCGCCTTGGTTGCGCGCTCAATGGCTTGGTCTACGGTGGCGGAAATCTCGCGTTTGAAGTTGATGGCAGTCATGACTAATGCTCCAGAATGAACGGGGCGCGTATCATAACGCAAACGCCCTTGCGGCAATACTGCAGGCGCAGCGTGCGTTCCTGCCGGGGTCGTCCGCACCAACTCCGGCGCAAGCAATCAGTTAGATGCGGTGACAAAAGAGGAAAGCACATCCGCACACATCCGGGGTCGCCCTTACATTTGACATTTAAAATCCATCTCTGCCTCCCATGATTTTGTTAGGCCCAGAGTAAAACCTCAGCGCAGCGATGTGAAATGTAAGGCCTGACCCCGGGATTTTGTGCAACCTGACGCTGGCGCGCGATGTGGCGGTGGTGCTCAAGTCACGGACGATGGAAGACCCCACCAAGCCATTTACCATCACCGCCACGGCAACCCATTCCGCGGGCTCGCCCGGCGAGCCGCAGACTTACAACTATGCGATCCCTAACCTGACGACGGACAAGGCGACGCAGAAAGCAAAATCGTTGGTGCAGGAACTGACGGCGCACGAAATCAAGCTGAGCGCGGCGCTGCCGGCGGACAACACGCTGGACATAACGAACATCATCAAGGTAACGGGCACCAATTCCGAATTTGACCAGCTTTATTTCCCGGATGAAATCGTGCGCCGCATGAGCCTGGACGAGGGCTATACCATGCAGGTCAGCGCCAAGAGCGACATTAGTGCGCTACCGATACAGACCCAGGTGACCACATGATGTAGCGGCTTTCCAATGCAATGGCCGTGAGTGTATGATGCGCCCCGCAGCAGAGTTTAAGTATATGCATATTGGGTATCTTCTAACTTTGAGGGGGAGTCAATGAGTAAGTTGTTCATCGTTTTGGCTGCGGTTTCGGCCGTGTTCATTTCACCAGGGGCCAGTAGCGCCGAGATGGTCGGTAAGGTTTCACTTTGCCGTGCCACGGACGCGCCGCCGAGGACGGGTGGCATTGACGAATCACGGCCTCAAACCAAAGAACCGTTTTACTATCAAAATGCGGCTGGGGAAGCTGATGACGCGCTGGCAATTAAAATTGACAATAGCTTAGCGGGTGATCTAAGGGGTATGCATGTTCTCGATTGCCACGTTGTGGGAGCTATTGTCGCGCAAAATCCGCACAACGAACCCATCCCTGTCAAGGGCATGAAATGGCACATGGTGCGGATTGATGGAAAAGATAAAGTGCCAATGGTTGCCGAAGCGTTGGAAGATTTTGTTTCAGTCCAAACTGACGGCAAGTAAAAATATGCCGTCGTCCCGGTTTGACAGAGCATCTGGACAGCTCGGATGTGCTTGTCCCGATGGGGTCGTCGTTCCTCATGCGAGGAGACAACGCATTTACTGTTGCCACCACTGAAGATGCTACGCTGGGCCCAAAGCCAAAGTGTGCCATCGTGGGTGCCAAGATTAAACGCTTTGTAAAACAGCCTGTCCCGGTTACTCGAAACGCCGAGCCGCTCCATGCTCAATTTGAGGTTGATCATGGCCGCGGCGGGGCAAGTCTTGAAGCTACCGTGGTCGAAGACTTCAAGTAATCAGCCACACTGCTTTACCTGCAACACCGACAACGGCCCGCTTATGCGGGCCGTTGTCATGATGCGAATCAAGCAATCATTGATGTATGATGCGCCCCGCAGCAGAGTTTAGATATATGCATATTGGGTATTTTAACTTTGAGGGGGAGTCAATGAATAGGTTGCTCATCGTTTTGGCTGCACTTGCGGCTGTATTCGTTTCATCAGGCGCCAGCAGCGCAGAGATTGTCGTTGGCACAGTAGAAAGATGTCCTGCGCCTGATGCGCCGGAGGTGGCGTATAACGCAGTGCGCCAAACTAAAGAACCGTTTTTTTATAAAAATGCGAACGGGGAAGCCGATGATGCATTGGCAATTAGACTGACATCGCTTTTAAGTGGTGGCGACCTTCTCGACTGCGTAACTTTCAAGGCTGTTGTCGCGCAAAACCCGCACAACGAGCCCAATCCGGTCAAAGGCACGAAATGGCACATGCTGCTGATTGATGGAAAAAAGCAAAAAATTTCATTAATCGCCGAAGCCCTGGAAGACTTTGTGACGGTTAAAACTGAGGGCAAGATAAAAATCTGCCGCAGGCCCGGCATCGTCAACGCGGCGAACAAAACGAACTTGGGCGTTCCCGCCAGCGTTCACTACGTCAAGATAGAAAACGACAAAATTGTATTTGATCTTGCGCTAACTGAAGGTGCTCTCCTTGGCCCCCAGCCGAATTGCGCGATCGTGGGCGCGAAGCTGGATAGCTGGCATGGAACCGGCATTCAGGTTACAACAAACTCCGGCGAGCTGAAGCCTTCAGGCTCAATAGGGCAGGGTTCCGCTGGCTACTGGACAGATACGGTAGCGACCGTGGTGGAAGATTTCAAGTAATCAGCCACACTGCTTTACTGCAACACCGATGACGGCCCGCTTATGCGGGCCGTTGTCATTGATAAGACCAAGGTGACCATTCATGCAGCGACTTCTTAATGCAATGAAGCTGCAGGCCGAACTGTCGCAGCGCACTGCCAAGCCGTGGCTGGGCACAATCCGTGGCTATGACCCAAACACCTACCGCGCGAAGGTGCTGATCCAGCCGGAAGACCAGATCTCGGGATGGATGCCCATCGCGACGAAATGGGTCGGAAGTGGCTGGGGCATGTTCGCGCCGCCGACGGATGGCGATGCGGTGCTGGTGGAATTTTTCCAGGGCGATTTCGAGAGCGCAACTAAAGGGGTCAGCATCTGAGGTCTCCCCTCAAAGTTGCAGTGCGGGATGGTCATAACGCAACCGTTCAAGGATTGCACCAAGCTCGCGTGGCGGGAATGCTGCCATGCCATGTTGTACAAGCTGCAACGCC
>Ga0315270_10000587_pt1 | contig 19998 bp, 19 predicted proteins | sample C1_bottom_MG_FD_204932 | JGI IMG/M metagenome (GOLD analysis project Ga0315270, IMG submission 204932) | Sediment microbial communities from Yellowstone Lake, YNP, Wyoming, USA - C1_bottom | ecosystem: Environmental > Aquatic > Freshwater > Lake > Sediment | place: USA: Wyoming | collected...
GGCAAAATTATCTGCAAAATCTTTGGTTCTGCTAAACAAATGAGGCTGAAAAATAGCCAAAACTTTTTTGTCCGGATACAATTCTCGAACCGCTTGATGCACCGCATTTATTTCTGTTGGATGATGCGCATAATCATCAATGTAAACTAGATTTTCAGTTTTAATTTGATACGAAAATCTTCTTTTTATTCCTTTGAATGAAAGCAAGGCACTAGCAATGTCTTCGTTTGGGATGCCGAAAGTTTTTGCCATTGCTAATGCCATTAATGCGTTCATCAAATTGTGTTTTCCGGGCAAACCGAACTCTATATTTTGTAATGTTTCCGATGGTGTTTTTACATCAAAAACATATCGACTGTTGACAATTCTTATATTAAATGCTGTAAAATCTGCCTCTTGATTTACTGCACAAGTGACTCCTTTTATTGGCAATTCCTTTGTGATAAAAAGTTTGGATTTATCATCCACTTTGTCTGCAAATTCTACAAACGATGCTTCAATAGCCGCTTTGTTTCCATAAATATCCAAATGATCTGCATCCATCGAGGTCACACAAGCAATATTTGGATGCAAATGCAAGAAAGAACGGTCGAATTCATCCGCTTCGACAACGGTAACTGTTTTTCCGTTTCCAATTAAATTCGAATTGTAATTTTCGACAATTCCTCCAACAAAAGCGGTAACATCTACTCCACTTTCAAATAAAATATGCCCTAGAATTCCTGAAGTTGTTGTTTTTCCGTGTGTTCCTGCAACCGCAAAACAAAAAGTGTCTTTTGTAATTATCCCGAGAACTTCAGCTCTTTTCTTGATTTCAAAATTGCGTTCAACAAAATAATTCCACTCCGAATGTTGCATAGGAACTGCCGGAGTAATAATTACCAATGTGTTTTCAATGTAATAATCCTCTGGAATCAAATCGATATTATCCTCAAAATGAATATTAATCCCAAGTTTATGCAACTCTTTGGTAAGTTCAGTTTCGGTTTTATCATAACCAGACACATTCTTGCCAATGGCTTTGAAATAACGCGCCAAAGCACTCATCCCAATTCCTCCGATTCCTATAAAATAGACGTTATGTATTTGATTTAGATTCATTTTTTGTTTGCCGCGAAGGCGCTAAGACACAAAGTCTCTTTTTATTGTTTATACTTTTTTCTTTTCTTCTTCTGCTCCGCAAAGTCTCTGACTTTGTTGAAGTGCTGAATGGTCTTTTACCATTAAAATAATTCTACTCTTTTCAATTTAAGGCGGTCAGTGACCACTTGTCACATACTCAAAGTCAGAGACTTTGCGTAGAGGGGATTTATTTTAATATTTTATCAAGTTCTTCGATCATTGCTGGGCGGCGTGGTTTTGTAGAAAATCTTTCTTTCAAACTACGTGCAACTGACAGTATATCTTGCTTTCCTTCGGGAATGTCTTTAATTACTCTTTTCATTTTATTTACTAAATCTGCATAACCTGACCGATCACTAACTTTCAACCCATAATTCTCTAATGTTGGGATATATATATTCAACAACTCTGTTGGAAATTTTTTTATTAATTCCGAATGATAATTTAAAGTAGTATCTAAATTGTTTGCTATTTGTACCAATGCTAACAATCGATCTAAATATCCTTCTGTTATATAAATAGAAGGAAGTTCGGAAGAAATTATAGGAGGGTTTTTGGGATGCCAATAATCGTTTTTATAGTTTTGTTTCCATTTCTTAGTTATTTTTTCGACTGTCTGAACAATATGACTTTCAATTTCATTTTTCCAATCTTCTTCATTAAAAGTTGCTTTCCATTGATTGTAATATTCTTTTGAGAAACCTCGATCAAAAGCAAAATGTTTTGTAAAATGTCTAACAATTGTTATATCCTTTTCTAAAACAGCTATTTGCAATAACTCCATATTCCATTGAGAAACTGTACCAGGATGCGATTTGTTTTCCGCTATTTTTATTCCCTCACTAATCAATTTTTTTGCAGTATTATAATCTTCTTTACTGATAGCTTTTTTAACTTCATTCATCCTAACTTCAACAATATCCATATTTTGTAATATGACATTTTCTGCTTCATCATTTCTACCCAATTCTTGTAAAAATTGAATCTTTAATTTTTGAAGACTTTCTTTTCTATAATTGTCATATTTACCTATTAGTTTTGCTACTTCCTGATCAATATATTCTATAAAAACATTTGATTTATTTAGATGAATTGCTAATTTCTTGAAAACTGAAAGGAGTCCATCACCAAAATCGCCATAATCAAAGTATATTTTTTTATTTAGCTCGTTTCTAGTAAAATTAAAAACCTGCTCCTTCATATCAAAAGCAATATTTGGTTTTTCGACTATTTTATCAAGCAATTCTATTGCGTTTTCGATGGAACTTCCTATACTTCCATTTGAATCATCGCTATACTCAATAGTTTCCGTTAACGGATATAAAATGGCTTTCACTAACAAAAAGGCATCTTTAACGTTGTTATTCTCAATATATTTAAAACCTGTATCAATTAATTTATTTACTTCGTTTGAATAACCATTAGTCGAACGATAATCTATAAATCCTTGATTTGTATATTTTCTAGTAATTTTTTTAAATAAGTCTGAATATTTTGCTTCAATGTCTATTCTGTCATCTTTTTCGGAAAAATAAAGTTCGAATTCGGTTTTAAATTTTTTATTTTTAATGGTGTATGAACGAATAAAATCTTGAAATTCCGAAGCGGATGTTTTTTGCAAGATAGTTTCAAAAACATTTTTTTTAGGAATTAATGGCATAGTCTTATCTAATTCTTTTCGAATTGCATAAAACACAGCAACCGTATGTTTGCAAATCATTCCGTCATAAGGACAGTCACAAAAATATCGAGCAACTTCAAGATTTTTATTTATTGAAACCTCTACATTATATGATTCTGTGCCATCCACTTCGGCAGTCCAAACACTTTCGTTTTCTTCGAGTTCAGCTACGTTTCCATTTAAAAAATAATCTTTGCCTCTTTTCAGAATGACAGTTTCTATTGATTTCTCAAAATTTGTTATATTGAACATTATTGTATTAGTTTTATAATTTCATCAACTATTTGTTTTGTAGCGTGTGGCAAAGCCAAATGCTTAATATTTTTACTCAACAGATCTTGTTTTCCCTGATCTTTCAACAAGGCTTCAAAAACAAGACTGAATTGGGAATCTAATTCGGATTCCTTTAGCATTAAAGCTCCTTTTTTATCAACTATTGATTTTGCATTTTTAGTTTGATGGTCTTCGGCAACATTTGGAGAAGGAATGAAAATCACAGGTTTCCCCACGATACACAACTCCGAAACAGATGATGCACCAGCACGTGAAATCATAATATCTGCAGCAGCATAAACCAAATCCATTCTGTCAATAAACGCTAAAACCTGAACATTATTTGCATTGTATTTCTTGTAATCTTCAAAATATAATTTCCCGCATTGCCAGATAACCTGCACATCTTGAGAAAGAAAATTATCCAATTCTTTTTCTATTAATTGGTTGACTCTTCTGGCGCCAAGGCTTCCGCCAAGAACCAACAATGTTTTTTTATTGGCATCTAAATTGAAATACTGAATCGCTTCTTCTCTTTTACTTTCGATATCAATTAAATCTTGACGCACCGGATTTCCAGTCAAAATCATTTTTTGTTTTGGAAAAAATCGTTCCAAGTTTTCGTAGGCAACACAAATTTTATTTGCTTTTTTGCTTAATATTTTATTGGTAATTCCAGGATAAGAATTTTGTTCTTGAATCACCGTTGGAATATTCAGCATATTTGCCATTTGCAATAACGGTCCAGATGCAAAACCTCCTGTTCCAACCACCACATTAGGTTTGAATTGTTTAATTATTTTTCTAGATTTCAACAAACTATCCATTAATTTAAAAGGAAACATTGCGTTTTGCAAAGTTAATTTTCGTTGTAAACCGGCAATCCAAAGCCCTTCAATTTTGTAACCCGCTTGAGGAACTTTTTGCATTTCCATTTTGTCTTTTGCACCCACAAAAAGAAATTCGGCATCAGGAAAACGAGATTTCAATTCATTCGCAATTGCAACCGCAGGATAGATATGTCCTCCAGTTCCGCCTCCACTTAATATGAATTTCAATTTTTTCATTTTTTCGACAAATTATTTATTCAAAACTGCATTCATTGGATTACTCGCATTATCTTGGATAGAATAGTCTTCCTGAGACTCATTCTCGGCCTCGTTTTCTTCTTCTAATTGTTTGTCAATTAGTTTTTGTAACGCTGCTTCTCTTCTCGCTTTATCGCTCATTTCTTGGGCAATTTCTTCCTCTTTTTTGGTCACATTGATAATGATTCCCAATGCAATACACGTCATCCAAATAGAACTTCCTCCGCTACTTATCAACGGCAAAGTTTGTCCTGTAACCGGCAATAATTCGACAGCAACAGCCATATTAATCATCGCCTGAAAAATCAGAGGGAAACCAAGTCCAACCACTAGTAACTTTCCAAACAATGAATTGGCTTTATGAGCGGCAATTACAAATCTAAAAAACAACAATAAGTACAAAAATAAAATTCCCAAACCGCCTATTAATCCCCATTCTTCAACAATAATGGCATAAATAAAATCGGAAGACGATTGTGGCAGAAAATGTTTCTGAACACTTTTTCCTGGTCCAAGTCCGTAAATTCCACCTGAAGCAATAGCGATTTTTGCTTTCTCGATTTGATAATCGTCTTCGCCTGGCTTGTTCGTTCTGAAATTTTCAATTCTACTTTCCCAAGTATTGACTCTACTAAACAAATGAGAATCAGGAAATGCCTTGGCCAACAAAATAAATAATAGTAGTGCAGCAAATCCAGCTCCAATTATGAATCCTAAATATTTCAAAGGATATTTGCCCACGAAAGTCAGCATTAAAATCATTGAAAATATCAAGGCTGCTGTTGAGAAATTGGATGGCAAAATAAATCCTAAAGTTATAAAAATAGGAAGCCAAAGTTCTATAAGGGAGTCTTTAAAACTAATTTCTTCTTCTCGTTTTTTTGCTAAATATTTTGCTGTAAAAACAAACAAAACAATAGCCGCAAATGTTGATGTCTGAAAGGATATTCCAATAAATGGTATTTGTATCCATCGACTGGCATTGGCTCCTGCGATAACAGTTCCTTTTATCATTGTGTACCCTAATAACAACCAAACTATTGGCAAAGCTATCTTAGAAATTCCTCTGTAATAATGAAATGGTACTTTATGAACCCAATAAATAATGATGAAACCAATGAAAATATGAGCCAAATGCTTTAACAAATAACTAATCGTATTTCCGGTTCCGTGGCCAATATAGGCCAAATTACTACTCGCACTAAAAACAGGCATAAACGAAAACAATGCTAATAAAGCCACGAATGACCATATTACTCTGTCTCCTTTTAGATTGTTTATTAGTTCTTTCATTTTTTATTTTAGATTTAAGAGTTTAGATTTTAGATTCTTGTGTTATTAAATTTTAGAGTTTAGAGTTTAGATTTTAGATTCTTGTGTTATTAAATTTTAGAGTTTAGAGTTTAGATTCTTGCGGGTTATGATTTATTTTGTTCATTAATTCTGTTATTAACTGTTTTTAAAGAACTAACAAAAATGGCTATTAATTCGTTTCCTTCTTTCCAAATAACCTCCAATTCCGAGTTGCTAATCCATTGTTTAGCCATAATTATTTCTATCCAAAACAAAGTTTCATCAGCTTCTTCTAAAACTATATTCATTTTAGAAACAAACTCTCTATCGCTTCTAGCCCTACAAACTGCTCTATAATTGGCGCCAACTGATGTTCCACTTTTAACAATTTGATTAGCAATAACTCTAACAGAAATAGAATTGGGTAATTTTTCTACCAAATCAATTACCATCAAAGAAAAATTCTTTGTTCTTAATTTAAGTTCATTAGTTGTCATAAAAAGAATTCATTACTTCATTTCTATTTTACAAATCTAAATTCTAAAATCTTAACTCTAAAATTATAAATTTCTTACTGCTTGTTTAAATTGATTTCCTCTGTCTTCGTAATTTTCGAATAAATCGAAACTAGCGCAAGCTGGTGACAACAATACCGTGTCTCCTTTTTCGGTTAAACGTTGAGCCATTTTCACAGCATCTTCCATAGTATTTACTTCAATCATAATATCAACTACGTTACCGAAAACATCAATAATTTTCTTATTATCAACACCCAGACAAAGAATTGCTTTCACTTTTTCGCGAACCAAAGACATCAATTCATTGTAATCATTTCCTTTATCAACTCCACCCACAATCCAAACTGTTGGCGTATTCATACTGTCCAAAGCAAAAAAAGTAGCGTTTACATTCGTAGCTTTTGAATCGTTGATATATTGTACATTTTGAATTTTCAACACTTTCTCCAAACGATGTTCCACTCCTTGAAAATTGGACAAACTTTCTCTGATTGTCGCATTTCTAATTTTCATCAATTTTGCCACAGAAGTCGCTGCCATTGCGTTTTTCATATTGTGCTTGCCTTCAAGTGCCATAGTCTCAGTCTCCATTGTGAATTCTTCTTCGTTGATGATGTTTACTTCCATATTTTTATCTTTTATAAATGCTCCTTTTTCAAATGTTTTTTCCAATGAAAAAGGAATTAATTGGGCTTTTGTTTTATTGTTTTTGAACCATTCTGCTATTGCTTCGTCATCTGCATCATAAATGAGAAAATCTTCCTCGGTTTGGTTCATTGTTATTCTAAATTTTGAAGCAACATATTTTTCATATTTGTAATCGTATCGGTCTAAATGATCTGGACTTATATTGGTAATTATGACAATGTGTGGTTTATAATCTATGATTCCGTCCAACTGAAAACTGCTTAATTCCAACACATAACTATCGTATTTATCATCTGCAACCTGCCAAGCAAAACTCTTTCCAATGTTGCCTCCCAATCCTACATTCAACCCTGCTGATTTTAGCAAATGATAGGTCAACATTGTTGTTGTTGTCTTCCCGTTGCTTCCCGTGATTCCTATCGTGATTGCTTTTGTAAATGGCGCTGCAAACTCAATTTCTGAAATTACTGGAATACCTTTTTCGAGCAATTTTTTTACTATTGGCGATTTTTTTTCTGGAATTCCCGGACTTTTCATTACAACATCCGCATTCAAAATCAGTTCTTCTGTGTGTTTCTCTTCCTCCCAAGCAATGCCATTAATAATAAGAACTTCTTTATAATTTTCCTTTATTTTTCCATAATCGGAAACAAAAACATCATACCCTTTTTTCTTACCAAGGATTGCGGTTCCAACACCGCTTTCGCCACCACCAAGAATTACTAATCTTTTCATTTGAATTACGAATTACGAATTACGAATTTTAAATCTTCCCGAAATCAAAACCTAACCTGCAATTACTGCTTACTAATTTTTTTTTATTGCAATTTGAATGCTTCCTAATATCTTGCAAATTTCTTCTGCGTCATAAAAAAGGCTTTCAAATTCTTCGCTTTTTATATAATTTGTTTCTTTAAGAAGTTTCAACCCATAAATAGTTTCTCTGGCTTCTTTATAAGAAATACTTATTTTAGAAAGAAAATCTTTGTCTGATTGACCCCCAATTGATTCCTCAATATTTGCACCTATTGAAGTTCCACTCCTAAAAATTTGTTTGCTCAATACAAATTCTTTTTTGTCAGCTACCAAATACTTATAAAAATTAATAATCCTAATAGCAAATTGAAATGATTTCTGTTGTACTATATTTTCTTTCATAATTCTTTACAACATCGTAATTCGTAATTTTTAATTCGTAATTGATTTTAACGTAGTTTTAAAGTCACAATTGATAATATGGCCAGCATTATGGAAACAATCCAAAATCGAGTTACAATTTTACTTTCGTGATAGCCTTTCTTTTGATAATGATGATGCAAAGGTGCCATTAGAAAGATTCTTCGGCCTTCGCCAAAGCGTTTTTTAGTATATTTAAAATAAGCAACTTGTAAAACCACTGAGAAATTTTCGACCAAAAATATTCCGCATAATAAAGGAATCAGCAACTCTTTTCGAACAGCAATCGCTAGAACGGCAATGACTCCACCAATTGTTAAACTTCCTGTATCTCCCATAAACACCGTTGCTGGATATGAATTATACCAAAGAAATCCGATTAATGCTCCCACAAAAGCGGCAATAAAAACAGTCATTTCTCCCGAATAAGGGATATACATAATATTCAAATAATTGGAGAAAATAATATTTCCCGAAACGAAAGTAAAAATCCCCAACGCCAGAACCGAAACCGCAGATGTTCCTGCAGCTAATCCATCTATTCCATCGGTTAAATTAGCTCCGTTAGAAACTGCAGTAATAATAAAAATTACCATTGGAATAAAAATTAGCCACGCCCATTTTTCATAACCTTCGCCTGTCCAAGCCAATACTTCAGCATAATCAAATTCATTATTTTTGAAGAAAGGAATCGTGGTTGCCGTAGATTTTTCGTAAACTGGAGCTTGTTTAATCACATTTTCTGAAGTGACTTTGAAAATATCGCTATTACTAGTATCGGTTCTTACAGTTACAGTTGGATTAAAATACAGAACTGAACCTACAATCAAACCTAAACCCACTTGCCCGAAAACCTTGAATATCCCTTTCAATCCTTGTTTGTCTTTTTTGAAAATTTTGATGTAATCGTCAATAAATCCAATGGTTCCCATCCATAAGGTGGTTACAATTAACAATACAATGTAGATATTATGCAATTTGGCAAAAAGAAATACGGGAATTAATGTTGCAAAAATGATAATCAAACCACCCATTGTTGGTGTTCCAGCTTTTTCGTTTTGACCAGCCAATCCAAGCTCCCGAACCGTTTCCCCTATTTGTTGATTACGCAAAAAACCAACCACCCTTTTACCATAAATAGTGGATAAAAGCAAGGAAAGCATAAATGCCAATGCTGATCTGAATGTAATGTATTGAAAAACTCCTGCTCCAGGAATGTCCATTGTTTTGTCTAAATATTCAAATAAGTAGTATAGCATAGATTTCTATTTATTGAGTTGGTTTAGTAATTCTTTTACAATTTTCATATCATCAAAATCGTGGCGAACGCCTTGAATTTCCTGATAAGTTTCGTGTCCTTTTCCTGCTATTAAAATTATATCATTGGGCTGAGCCAATTGGCAAGCCGTTTTTATAGCTTGTTTTCTATCCGTAATCGATAGTGATTTTTTATAATTTTGAGGCGCTACACCTTGTTCCATTTCATTGATAATAACTTCTGGATCTTCATTTCTTGGATTGTCAGAAGTCAGGATAACTTTATCACTTAGTTCAGTGGCAATACCTGCCATAATTGGTCTTTTAGCTTTATCTCTGTTGCCACCACAACCTACAACTGTAATCAATTGTTCGTTTTTAGTGCGAATGTCATTGATAGTTTTCAACACGTTTTCCAATGCGTCTGGCGTGTGTGCATAATCTACAATCGCTGTAATATTCAAATTGGAAACAATAAATTGAAAACGACCTGAAACACTTTCTAAATCAGACAATAATCGAAGCACTTCCAAACTTTCCAATCCTAATTGAATGGCCGTTCCATAAATTGCCAATAAATTATAGGCGTTGAAAGTGCCAATGAGTTTTACCCAAACTTCATTACCATTTATTTTCAACAACAATCCAGACAATTGATTTTCTAGGATTTGAGCTTTATAATCAGCATAAGATTTTAAAGCATAAGTCAGTTTTTTGGCAACCGTATTTTGTAGCATCACTTGGCCGTTTTTATCATCGATATTCGATAAGGCAAAAGCCGATTTTGGCAAATTGTCGAAAAACGATTTTTTCACATCTCGATATTCAGCAAAAGTGGGATGATAATCTAAATGGTCGTGCGATAAATTGGTGAAAATTCCGCCAACGAAATGCAAGGCTTCAGTACGTTTTTGATGAATTCCGTGCGAACTCACTTCCATAAAACAGTATTCAACGCCGGTTTCAACCATTGCTGCCAGATAATGATTTATCGTAATGGAATCGGGTGTGGTGTGAGTTGCTTTGTATTCTAAATCATCAACTAAAATTTTTACTGTGGACAAAAGTCCTACTTTGAAACCTGCTTTTTTAAACAATTGGTACAATAATGAAGCAACTGTGGTTTTGCCATTGGTTCCAGTAATACCAATTAATTTCAACTTTTCTGATGGATTTTCAAAATAATTGGCAGCCATATAAGCTAGGGCTTTATTGGTGTCTTTTACCTGAATATAAGTAATCCCTTTTGTAATTGTTTCAGGAAGAGTGTCACAAACAACTGCAATAGCGCCGTTCCAAATAGCAGTTTCAATAAAATCGTGACCGTTTGAAATCGTGCCACGAATAGCCACAAAAACATCGTTGGCCTCAATTTTTCTGGAATCAAAATCCATTTTATTGATAGCAATATCCGTCGAACCTTTCACGGCTTCGATGGCGACTTTGTATATTATTTCTCTTAAAATAATCACGATAATTCTAATGTTATAGTTGAGTTTTTATCTAAATTTTCTCCTGCTTGTATGGATTGTTTTTTTACTTTTCCAATGCCAATTATTTTCACTTTCATTCCAAGATTTCCAAATAAAGCTACTGCATCCATTCCTGACATCCCTTTAACATTTGGAACAATAGAAGATTGCTGTTTTTGTGATTTTGCAAAATAACTATCGTAATCGCTTTCTTGTTTTGGTATGTTTTTGTTGATATTTTTTATCTCATTTGTCGAAGGTGCATCGGTAAAAATTTTCTGTGCTATTCGCTTGAAAACGGGTCCAGCCACATCAGCGCCGTAATAATTATTTTTTGAAGTGTTTGGCTTGTGAACCACAACAATACAAGAATATTTAGGGTTTTCAGCAGGAAAATAACCCACGAATGAAGAGATATAATATTTATCTGCGCCCCCATTAGTTCTATAGTTGGCCGCAGCTGTCCCTGTTTTTCCTGCCATTGAAAAATCTTTAGAATACAATTTAGCTGCTGTCCCTCTTTTTACCACGTTCGATAAAACCGCTTTCAGTTTCAAGATGGTTTCCTGAGAACACACCTTTGGATTTATTACGACTTTATCATATTTTTTGATGGTTTTGTCCCATTGTTTAATTTCGGAAACAATTTGTGGTTTTACCATTTCTCCATTATTGGCAACAGCATTATAAAAAGTAAGTGTTTGCAAAGGCGTTACCGAAACTCCATATCCAAAAGCCATCCAAGGAAGCGAAAGATTGGACCAGTTTTTATCCTTTGGTTGCGGGATAAATGGAATTCCTTCTCCTTTGAATTCCAATCCTAATTTTTTATTCAACCCAATTGCATCAATATGATTGACAAATTGGGAAGGATTATTTTTATAGTTATTATAGACCGCTTGAACCATAACTGTATTCGACGAAACTTCGAAACCTCGTGCTAAAGAAATTTTTCCATAACCACCATTATGTGAGTCTCTTACGGATTTTCCTGAATATTTAATGACGCCTCCATAAGTGTTGAAAACAGCACTAGTGTCAATTTTTTTGTCTTCTAAAAGGATCATTAAATCAACTAATTTAAAGGTAGAGCCCGGCTCGTGAGACTCGGCGTAAGCATAATTTGTGGTTTCATAATAGGAACCATCCACATCTCTCCCTAAATTTGAAATGGCTTTTATCTTACCTGTTTTGGTTTCCATAACCACAACACAGCCGTGATCTGCTTGATATTCTTCTAATTGTTTCAACAAGGCGTGATGAGCAATATCTTGTATAAAAACATCAATTGTAGATATCACGTCGTAGCCATCTTGCGGGTCAATTTCGTTAACGTCACGAATAGGTTTCCACTGTCCTTTTGCAATTTTTTGTTTTAAAATTTTCCCGTCTTTTCCGTTGAGGTATTTTCTGTAAGCCCATTCAATTCCTTTTCCATCGGGTGTTCCATCAGGATTTCTTCTTTCGTAACCAATGGTTCGTTCCGCAATTTTCCCAATTGGATGTTCCCGAACGGTTTCTTGTTCGATAATAATTCCACCTTTGTAAGCCCCTAATTTGAATAATGGAAAACCTTTAATTTTTACAAATTCGGTATAACTCAAATCCCTAGCTACAAGATAATATCTATTTTTATTGGCTCTGGCTTTTCGCAATTCGTTTAGAAAAAAACCGCTTGGCTTTCTTAAAAGAAGAGACAATGAATCGGCTAATGGTTTTACATTTTTTTCGAACGCTTCTTGTTTTGGAGCAACAGCATCAAATCGGATTTCATAATTTGGAATTGAAGTTGCCAAAAGACTTCCATCGGCAGAATAAATATTTCCTTTATTGGCAGGAATAACAAAATTTCTCACGGTTCTTTCTTTGGCTAATTTTCTATAATAATCGCCTTCGACCCATTGAATATTGGTCAATTTTATAACAATAGCGATTGCCATCAAAAAGATGACGAAAGCTACCAGATAAATTCGGTAGGATATATTTTTATCTTCTACTGCCATATTTTTTGAAAGAAATTTTTTTCTTCTGTTATTTTTCTAACTTTTATTTTAATTGGGGGAACTGTCGATGGAAAAATTTGCCTTTCCACCATCTTTTCCGAAACTGTCGATTCCATTCTTAATTTCATTAATTCGGAACGTCTATCTACAAATTCTGAACGCAGTTCTTTCACTTGATTTGTAAGCTCGGCAATCTTAAATACTTTTTGTTCGAAACGTTGGGTGTTGGCAATCATAATAATGGCTAGAACAATTAGGAAGACGATAAATCTCCAACTTTTTATGGCGTCATCTTCAATAAGAAATCGCGCTTTTAATATGTCATAAACTCCTTTTTTCATTGTTCTTTCTGACTAATTAAATCTTTTCTGCTATTCTTAATTTGGCACTTCTCGCTCTATTGTTGATTTTAATTTCGGCATTATCTGGAACAATCAGTTTTCCAATGGTTTTGAAAGGAACTGAAAAATTTCCAAAAAAGTCCCGCTCTGGTTCGCCTTCGAACATTCCGTTTTTGATATATCTTTTTACTAATCTGTCTTCCAATGAATGGTAGGAAATCACGCTTAATCTTCCTCCAGGACTCAATATTTCTAAGGATTGTTCTAAAAATTCTTTCAAAACATCCATTTCCTGATTGACTTCAATTCGAATGGCTTGATAGATTTGTGCCAATATTTTATTCCGAACTCTTTCCGGTAAATATTTCGCCAAAACTTCTTTCAATTCATCTGTGGTTTTTATGGGTTGATGCTCTCTAGCTTCGATGATAGTTCTTGCCAAAACGGGTGCATTTTTCAATTCACCATAATCTAAGAACACTCTTCTTAAATTTGCATCATCATATTCATTAACTACTCGATAGGCATTCAAATCATTTTTCTGACTCATTCGCATATCTAATTCGGCGTCAAAGCGAGTTGAAAAACCTCTTTCAGGAACATCAAATTGATGGGACGAAACTCCTAAATCTGCCAAAATTCCATCCACACTTTTCACACCATAAAAACGTAAAAACCTTTTTATAAATCTAAAATTTTCATTAATCAGCGTAAATCTTTCATCAGGTAATGCGTTAGCCAAAGCATCTTCATCTTGATCAAAAGCAAACAATTTTCCGTTTAGACCCAATCTTTTTAAAATTGCTGCCGAATGTCCTCCACCGCCAAAAGTAACGTCAACATAAACGCCGTCGGGCTTGATATTCAGGCCGTCAACCGAGGCTTGAAGCAATACTGGATTATGATATTCCATTGTCGTCATTTGTATTTCCCATTACTTCTTCGGCTAAATCTGCAAAATCTAAATCTTCACCGCTTATCGATTTTTCGTATAAATCTTTATCCCAAATCTCCACAATATTCACTGCCGATGAAAACACAACGTCTTTTGAAATACTTGCAAAAACCACCAAATCTTTTGGCACCAATAATCTTCCCAAAGCATCGATTTCAACTACTTTTACACCCGCTGTGAACCGACGAATGAAGTCGTTGTTTTTCTTAACGAATCGGTTGAGTTTATTGATTTTTTGCATCATCAAATCCCATTCTTCCATAGGATACAATTCTAAACAAGGTTGAAAAACGGAACGCTTCAAAACAAACCCGTTTTGAAGAGACGAAGCCAATTGCTTTTTTAAAGGCGCAGGCAAAAGCAGCCTTCCTTTAGCATCAACTTTACATTCGTATGTTCCGACAATTGTATTCAAGTGAAAAAATTTTAAATGACGTTGAGCAAAAATATAAAAAATATTACCACAATTTACCACAAAATACCACTTTGTTGATAAGTTTTACCACTTTTGATAAAGAACCCTTAGTTTTTAGTCAATCAGAGCGTTAGCTGTTTTTTGACTAGTAATTTAGTACTGTAGTTTTTAAGAGATATTCAGTAGGAAAAAGAATTCAAAAATCGATTAGAAAGTGAGAGTAAATAATTAAATTTTTAACTAATAATTTTTTTATATCGTTGATGGATTATTAGTTTTTATAAGTGAATAGATTAAAATCCATAAAATTTGATTTCAGAATTTTTTTTAATTTTTTAAAACCTATCTTTGTCGTAATTGAAAATTCGCGATAAAACGTATGGAAAAATACTTTAAAAAAGAAGGCAGATACAGCTTTTATGAGGCTGGAGAAGGAACTCCAATTGTTGTTTTACATGGTTTAATGGGAGGTTTAAGCAATTTTGATGCCGTTGCTAGTTATTTTTCCGAAAGAGGATATAAAATTATCATACCTAATTTGCCTATTTACACGCAAAGCCTTTTGAAAACCAACGTAAAAGCATTTGCAAAATATGTAAAAGATTTTATCACTTTCAAAGGTTTTGACAGAGTGATTTTGTTAGGAAATTCGTTGGGCGGACATATTGCTTTGTATCACACCAAAATGTATCCCGAAAAAGTGGCTGGACTTGTATTGACAGGAAGTTCAGGGCTTTACGAGAGTGCAATGGGCGACAGTTATCCCAAAAGAGGGGATTATGAATACATCAAAAAGAAAGCTCAAGATGTCTTTTATGATCCAAAAATTGCAACCAAAGAATTGGTTGACGAAGTATATGCCTCTGTAAACGACAGAATAAAACTGATAAAAACGTTGACGATTGCTAAAAGTGCCATCCGACATAATATGGCTAAGGATTTGCCAAAAATGCATGTGCAAACTTGTTTGATTTGGGGAAGAAATGACAGAGTTACTCCTCCCTCTGTTGCCGAAGAATTTAATGAATTATTACCAAACGCAACTTTGTATTGGATAGAAAAATGTGGACATGCCGCTATGATGGAGTGTCCAGACGAGTTCAATAGATTGGTTGAAGATTGGTTGACACACACTCATTTGAAAGCGCACTAAATAAAATTTGTTGCTCTTATAAAAGGTATTGCTATGGAAAAACAAATAGAAATTAAACTACCTCAAATAAAAAAACTGTTCTCCAAATACGGAGCAAAAAAGGTATTCCTGTTTGGAAGTGCAGCAACAAATAAATTTAATGAAAATAGCGATGTAGATTTTTTGTATACTTTTTCAGAAGATTTAGATTATGAAACTTATTCTAATAATTATTTCTGTTTATTGAATGAATTACAAGATTTATTAAAAAAACAGGTTGATTTAGTGTCGGAAAAAACATTACGAAACCCTTACCTAATCGAGAGTATAAATGAAAGTAAAATTCAATTATTATGATAACTCGGGAGGAAAAAAAACTACTTGTTGAAGAAAACACTTTTAAATGAAAATTAACACCGCCGAATTTATTGTAAGCAACTCCGCAGTGGACAAATGTCCGAAAGACTTTTTGCCGGAATATGCTTTTATAGGCCGATCCAATGTGGGGAAATCCTCCTTGATTAATATGCTAACCAATCACAAAAATTTGGCCAAAACTTCTGGAAGACCAGGGAAAACCCAATTAATTAATCATTTCAAAATCAATAACAATTGGTTTTTAGTCGATTTGCCAGGGTATGGTTATGCCAAAGTTTCGAAGAAAACCAAATCGGTTTTCCAGCAATTTATTACGGATTACTTCGAAACCAGAGAACAACTCGTTTGCGCTTTTGTTCTGATTGACATACGCCACGAAGCACAAAATATCGACATCGAATTTATGGCGTATATGGGCGAAAGTGAAATTCCGTTTTGTATCATTTTTACGAAAGCTGATAAGATTAGTAAAGTAAAAATTGATTCCCATATTGCGGCCTACAAAAAGAAAATGTTTGCCAATAATTGGGCCGAAATACCTCAGTATTTTGTGACCTCAGCAACAGAATCTACCGGAAAAGAAGAAGTTTTAAGCTATATTGACGAAGTAAATCAGGAAGTATTTAAGAATAATAACGAGTTTTAGAAATAAATTCCAAAAAAAATAAAATCCCAAATCCCAAGTTATTATAATTGGGATTTGTGACTTTTTATTTAATTTTTACTTCAATTTCAATTCTAATTTCTCTGCAAAATAATCACAAAAATCCTGCATTGTAGCTGACATTTTTTCGTCGCCAGTAGCTCTTTGAAATGTTTCGGTCATAGACAACAAGGTTTGATGAAAGAAAATTTTCATTTCTTCGACAGACATATCCTTAGTCCACAATTCGATGCACTTTGTTGCTTTTTCGTCACTATTCCAAACCGAAAGCATAAAGGCTTTTGCTTCTTCTAAATTAACTCCTCCTTCGACCGCAGCCCAAGATAGTTTTTCTGGAATTCGGTTTTCGTCTAATTCGATTTGAATTTTTATTTCGGATGTATTGTTATTCGCCATTTTTTTTGGGTTTATATTTAGATTTTTCAAATAATTCTTTGGCATTCATTTTTAACATTTCTTGAAGCGAAACTTCGTTGTTTTTCATATAAGAACGCACCATTTGCCAGCCTATCCAAGCGCCAACTCTTCCTGGAGATTCATTGTCGATTTCGAGATAGAATTTCGAAAATGGAGCGGGATTTATAAATCGATTATTCAGTTTTTGATCGTCACTGTATAACATTTCATTTTCCAGAAAATACCGCCACATATAACTTTCGTTTTCCTCGCACCACTTGATTTGTTCTGGTGTGTAGCCCATTTTGTCGGCATCAGTGTAATCAGGCAAAAGCAAGTCTTTTAGGTACAATTGTTTACCAAAATAAATCATTTGACCTAACAAATTTTTGTCGGTAATGGGAGCAATTTTATGTGTTGAAAAACTCGAAACCACATCTGGGAGAATCTGTTTTTGCTCGAAATTTTGTTTCAAATACTTGGGAAATTGATAAAATTTATGCGCTTTTCCCAAATACAATTCAAGCGATATAATTACTAAGCTATCAGTATAAATCACCTTGTTGTTATAATCCATTTCAGAGATTACGGTAATTATTTTTGGCGTTTTGGTTTCTGGGAAATAATATTTTATGTGCTGAAAAAGTGAGCTAAGGTCTTTTGTAACGGGTTCAAAATTGGAATATTTTTTTTGAACTTCGGTATATAATTCTCTCCAGAGTGGATTTTGCATTTTTTCTAACCAAATGTTATCTGGAGTTCCTTTTGGAAAAAAAAAGGGAAATTCTTTTTTTAGTTTATCCAAATCCTTTGGAGACGTCTCAAAAAAAAGTTTATCAAAACGTTCTACTTTAAGTTCTACCGGAATTTTTTCGACTGCTTTTTCGACTTTTGATTTTTTTTCGCAAGAAATAAAAGCAAGTGTTATAGCAATTATAAAAAGTATTCTTCTCATTATATTTTTTTTATCCACTATAACGATATAAATCTTCTTCTTTTTTGCAAAAAAGAAAAGATTAAAATGAATAGCGGGAATAGCTTCTAAAAATTATTATTTTTGCAAATATACAATTCCTACTTTTTAAAAACCCAAACTATTATGCCTAAAAAAAGCAGCCTTCAAGTTGAAAAAGTAAATACTCATATTGTCAATTGGTTAAAAACCTATGCGGAAAACGCAAAAGTTAATGGTTTTGTTGTGGGAATTTCTGGCGGAGTCGATTCGGCAGTTACTTCTACACTTTGCGCACAAACTGGGTTGACTACTTTATGTGTAGAAATGCCTATTCATCAGGCTCCAAGTCACGTAAGTCGTGGTCGTGAACATATTGAATTGTTGAAAAGTAGATTCGGAAATGTTTCAAATATTGAAGCCGATTTGACTCCGGTTTTCGAAAGTTTTAAGAGTCAAGTTCCTTGTAATGAGGAAGAATCTAAAACGCATTTGTCATTGGCTAATACTCGGGCTCGTTTACGAATGACCACTTTGTATTATTTTGCAGGAATTCAAGGTTTGTTAGTTGCCGGAACTGGAAATAAAGTCGAAGATTTTGGTGTAGGTTTTTATACAAAATACGGTGACGGCGGAGTCGATTTAAGTCCAATTGCGGATTTAATGAAGTCCGATGTATATGCTTTGGGTAGCTATTTAAAAATCCCAGTTTCAATTTTAGATGCATCACCAACCGATGGGTTATTTGGAGATGACCGAACTGATGAAGATCAACTTGGTGCCAGTTATGATGAATTAGAATGGGCAATGCTTGAGGAAGAAAAAGGAAAAATTTCCACAGATTTTTCAGGAAGGGAAAAAATTGTCTTCGAAATCTACAAAAAATTAAACACTATAAATCAGCATAAAATGAGGGAAATTCCAGTTTGTAAGATTTTGAACGAATTTAAGTAGTATTTTTCTAATAATTTTAGAAAGTTTACAGATTTTTTTATTAACTTTACATGTTGATAAATTATAGACAATTCTAAAATTTAATATTATGATAAAAGTTTGTTTAGCAAATAATCATCCCGTTGTGCATTTTGGGGTAAAATCCTACTTTAAAGATCACGATGACATTTCAATTGTTGCCAACGTGGGGAATTTTTTAATGGTACGAGACATCCTCCTAACTAAGGAGATTGATGTTTTAATCTTGGATCTGGAATTAGAAGGTCTTTCAAGTATTTTTGAAATTAAAAATATTTTGAAAAATTTTCCAAAAACAAAAATCATCATATTTAGCGATCTTTCAGAACAAATATATGCGCCAAATGCAATAAAAGCCGGAGTTTCAGGGTTTGTTTCTCAAAAAGAGAAATTAGAAACCTTAGGTCAGGCAATTATAAAAGTGCATCAAGGAAAAATAATCATAGACGAAACCGTTAAGAAAAACCTTGCTCTGATTGCTAAACAAAACAAAAGTGAACGTTTGTATCGTAAACTTTCTAATCGTGAAGTGGAAGTTTTGCGCTATTTAAGTGATGGTAAGAAAAATAACGAGATTTCTAAAATACTTGGCCTTAACGAAAAAACAATAAGCACTTATAAATTAAGATTATTGCAAAAATTAAATGTTACCAATTTAGTAGATTTGGTAAACAAGGCAAAAACACTAGAAATAGTTTAATTATAGCGAGACATTACTCTTCCCAATTTTTTAGAAAAGGAATTTATTAATTTATAGTAATCCATTGCCATAGACAAGGGCTCAATATTATCAGAATCAGATTCTGATGATATTGAGCCTTTTATTTCCTCAATAATTCTATCTACTAAATACCATCGTAATGTTAAAATAGTTTCAGAAACATACTGGCTAATAGTATCATTTTTAGTCTTTGGAAAAATGCTTTGACCTTCCCAGTTATGCAAAGCAACTCTTTCGTCTTCCATCAAAATATCTGTCACTTCCTGAGCAAATTCAGGCTGTAAATGCATTAAATATTGCTCTATACTAAAGGTTTCAGTTTGAAGATAATAGTTTATCAAATTATTAAATATATCTTTAAATAAAGGATTTGCAAGTTCCACTTCGTCTTCCTGCAAACTCAAATAGATTCTTTGAAATACTTTATATTCTTTCTTTTCGATAACATTTTCAATCTCTCCAGCTTCATTTGTTTTTAAAAGAACGTCTTCAAATTCCTCTGTTTTGTTCCCGTACAACAAAAGAATTTCGATGATTTTCC
>Ga0315270_10000588_pt1 | contig 19987 bp, 17 predicted proteins | sample C1_bottom_MG_FD_204932 | JGI IMG/M metagenome (GOLD analysis project Ga0315270, IMG submission 204932) | Sediment microbial communities from Yellowstone Lake, YNP, Wyoming, USA - C1_bottom | ecosystem: Environmental > Aquatic > Freshwater > Lake > Sediment | place: USA: Wyoming | collected...
AGGCCTTGGGCAGCGGCTTGGCGGCCTTGGGCGCACGCAGCCCGTCCACCGGGTTGTGCTTGACCAGGCCCTCGCGCCCCCACCACCGATAGGCGCCGCGCCAGGCCGACAGCATCAGCGCCAGGCTGCGCGGCCCCAAGCCTTGCCCATGCAGTTGCGCCGTCCAGCGCCGCACATGATGCGATTGCACTTGGTCGAGCTGAACCGGATGTTTGGCGGCGAGCAGTTGCAGACGGTTCAGCGCGTCCAGGTACAAAGCCAGCGTGCGCGCGCTGAGCCGGCGCTCGACACGCAGATGCTCGAGATAGCGCTGCATGCCGATGTCAAGCGTTGGTCGAGTCATGTTGCTGTCAAGCAAGACCTGACCCCACGATTCAAACCGCAGGCAGCAGGCGCGACAGGCTGGCGCTGGCGATTTCGCCGATGCGCGCCAGGAACTCGGTGCCCATGTCGGCGGTGTAGCGCGTCGGGTCCGGCGAGCCGAGCACCAACATGCCGAAGGTCTCGGCGGGCAAGCCCGGGTTGAGCGGTATCAGCGCCAGCGATTTCACGTCGGCAGGATCGGACAGCCACCGCACGGCCTCGAAACCAGAGTTCACGCCGCAATAGGGCTCGGTCAGGCTGGCGGCAAAACTCTTGGTGTCGTTGCCGACGGCCTGCGTGAAAGGCAGATCGGCATAGGCCAGATCGGCGCCCCACAGGCGCAGGCCGGCTTGCGGAATCAAGAACTGATCGCGCAGTTCGTCGACCAGCGTGGCAGGCAAGGCCAGCTCGCTCCTGGTGAGCATCAGCCGGCAGGTCCAGCGGTGCAGGCGGTCGGCAATCGCCACATTCTCCTGGCCGTTGCGAAACATCTCGATGAACTTGCGCTCGAGCGCCTTGATCTTGTCGCGCAGCATTTCGGCCTGCCGCTCTTGCAGCGAGACCGTGCGCTGTCCATGCGGGTGGCTGAGCTGCACGCTGGCCAGCAGTTCGGCATTGCGCTCGAAAAAGCCCGGCGTGTTCGCCAGGTAGTTGGCGATATCCTGCTCGGTAATGCCTTCGGTGTCCATTGGATTGCTCACAGTTCGATCTCTCCCTCAAAAACAGTCTGGGCCGGCCCCGTCATCAGCACCGGAGCAAAGCCCCCGGCGACGGCGCCCGGCCATTCGATCATCAACACGCCACCGCGAGCCTGCAACTCGACACGGGGCTCCAAGAGTCCAAGACGAATGCCCGCCACCACCGCCGCGCAAGCGCCGGTGCCACAGGCCAGGGTTTCCCCCGCATCACGCTCATGCACGCGCAGCCGCACATGGCCGCGATCGACGATCTGCATGAACCCGACATTGACCTTGCGCGGAAAACGCGGGTGGTGTTCGATGGCCGGCCCTAAAGTGGCGACCGGCGCCGTGTCGACATCGTCCACCAGCAGCACCGCATGCGGGTTGCCCATCGACAGCACGGCCACCTCGACCTCGTGCTCGCCCTGCGCATCCGCCACCCGCAACGGCCACTGCTCGAAACCTTGCGTGATCCTGGGGGTCAGGTCGTGCGCGTCAAACGGAATCAGCGGCAGATCGAAGCGGGGGGCGCCCATGTCGACCGTCACGCCGCCATCGTCGCGCAGGCGCAGCTCCAGCAGGGCGTTGATGGTCTGCACGCGGATGCTGCGCTTTGCGCTCAAGCCCTTGTCATGCACATAGCGCACAAAGCAGCGCGCGCCGTTGCCGCATTGCTCGACCTCGTCGCCGCTGTTGTTGAAGATGCGGTAGCCAAAGTCGATGCCCGGCGAGGGGCCCGGCTCGACGATCAGGATCTGGTCGGCGCCCACGCCGAAACGCCGGTCACCGAGATGGCGAAGCTGCGCGCGACTGAGCGGCAAGGGGCCGGCAGTCGCGTCGAGCACGACAAAGTCATTGCCGGCGCCCTGCATTTTGGTGAAGCGCAATTTCATGAGTAGATTATGACTTTGCGGGACAGACCTTGGTGTACTCGCCAAGCTCTGTCCTCAACTGGCTAGAGAACTTTGCGGGACAGACCTTGGTGTACTCGCCAAGCTCTGTCCCCAACTGACCAGGCGACTTTGCGGGACAGGGCCTGGATCCGCTCCCCTGGTCAATACAGCGAGGCTTCGCCGGCGGGGCGCGTCTTGAAACGCTTGTGCACCCACAGGTACTGCTCGGGCTGGCGCAGGATCTGTTGCTCCAGCCAGGCATTAAGAGTGTGCGCATCGGCAAGCGGATCGTCGGTCGGATAGTTGGCGAACGGCTCGCCAGCCTCGACTTCGTAACCCTGGCCACCCGGCAGCATTGTGATCACCAGCGGCTGCACCAGCATGCCCATCGTGTGAGCGATGCGCGAAGGTGCCAGCAGGGTGCAGGCCGGCACGCCGAAGAACGACACGAAGGCCGAATCCTTGATGCCGAAGTCCATGTCGGGCGCGTTGACGAAGCAATAGCCGCTCTTGATCGACCTCAGCACGGGTCGTATCCCCTCATGCCGGTTGACAAAGACGGTCTTGCCGAAGCGCGAGCGCCCGGCCAGCATCCGTGCATCAAACACCGGATTGCTTTGCCTTTGATAGACATCAACGCCGGGGCGACTCTGGAACAGCCCCAAGGCCGGACTCGACCACTCCAGGCCGACAAAGTGCGGCATCAGCCACATGACCGGCACACCGGCGCGCTCGGCCAGGCCGATGTCGCCCTTGAGGTGCGTGAGTTTTTGCAGCCGCTCGGCGGAGGCGAACCACAGCAAGCCGCGTTCGAGAATACTGCGGCCCAGAAAGGCAAAATGCTCGCGCGCCATGGCACGGCGTTGCGCCTCGGGCATGGACGGGAAACACAGTTCCAGATTGCGCAGCGCGATGCTCCGGCGTGACCGCCCCAACAGCCAGAGCACCCCGCCCACGCCGCGACCGACACGCGACAGCAGCGACAGCGGCAGCCAATGCAGCAGCCAGAGCAGGGCCACCAGGGCATGTGCCATCGAGCTGGACATGAAGCGCCCCACGCGATTGCGCTGCATTCAGGCCTCACTCTTCTGCGCGTCCGCGCTTGGCGCTGACGCCTGCCCGCGCGGCTGCTTGTAGCGGTGATAACCCCACAGGTATTGCGATGGCAAATCAAGGATAAGTTGTTCCATGGCCTGGTTGATGAGGGTGGCCGCCGATTCTGGCGTGGTTTCGGGGTTGATGTGCGGCCCGGCGCGAACATGCACGACAAAGCCACGGCCCAGCGCAAGCCGTTCGCCCCAGACCAGCACGGCAACTGCGCCGGTCTGCTGCATCAGGCGCGCAGCCAGCGTCATGGTGTAAGCCGGCCGGCCAAAGAAAGGCGCCCAGACGCCCTGACCGAGAGGCGGCACCTGGTCGGGCAAGAGCCCGACGGCGCCGCCCTTGCGCAGCACGCGCAACATCTGGCGCACGCCGGCCAGCGTGGCCGGAGCAGTGGCCACACCTGGGCGTGCACGCGACTGATCAACGATGGCCCGCATCCAGGCCTTTCGCGCCGGACGAAACAGCACCGTGACCGGCCCATACTGCTTGCCAAAGTATTCGGCATAGGCCTGCGCTGCTACCTCGAATGAGCCCAGATGTGGCGTCAAAAAAAGTACGCCGCGCCGGGCTGCCAGCGCTTGCGCCATCACCTCGCGCCCCTCCCATCGCACACTGGCCCCCAGCGCTTGCTCGACTGGGCGCAGCCACAGCCGGGGCAGCTCGGCAATCATCTTGCCTGCTTCGGCCACTGCCGGCCGGGCGCGCGACCAGGGCACGCCGGCCTGGCGTACCTGGTCGTGGAAGTGGGCGCGGTAACTGGGCGAGAGCCACCAAGTCAGCCAGCCCAGAAAAGCACCCACCGCGTGAATAAACCACAAAGGCAGGCCTGACATCAAACGCAGCAACAGACTCATTGTTTCTATAATCTTCCATCGCCGAGTTAAAGGAACAACTTGCGGGGCGATTCATAAATGCCGCTAAAGCGTTCGCCGCAGCTCTCCAAGCAACACGGCGACGCCAGTCAACAGTGTCAGCATTATCAGGAGTGTAAAAGTGGCGAACGACTTTCTCTTTACCTCGGAATCCGTCTCCGAAGGGCATCCCGACAAAGTAGCCGATCAAATCTCGGACGCAATTCTGGACGCGATCTTCGAACAAGACCCGCGCTCGCGCGTTGCAGCCGAAACGCTTTGCAATACCGGGCTGGTGGTATTGGCCGGTGAAATCACCACCAATGCCCATGTCGACTATATCCAGGTGGCGCGCGACACGCTCAAGCGCATCGGTTACGACAACACCGAGTTTGGCATCGACTACAAGGGCTGCGCGGTGCTGGTGGCCTATGACAAGCAGAGCAACGACATCGCCCAGGGCGTCGACCATGCCAGCGACGACCATCTCAACACCGGCGCCGGCGATCAGGGCCTGATGTTCGGCTACGCCTGCGATGAAACGCCCGAGCTGATGCCAGCGCCGATCTACTACGCACACCGGCTGGTCGAGCGCCAGGCGCAGTTGCGCAAGGATGGCCGCATGCCGTTTCTGCGTCCCGACGCCAAGAGCCAGGTGACGATGCGTTATGTCGACGGCAAGCCGCACAGCATCGACACGGTGGTGCTGTCGACCCAGCATGCGCCCGAGTGGAGCCTCGGCGACCGGATGAAGCCCGAGTTCTACGAAGCGGTGCGCGAGGACATCATCAAGCCGGTGCTGCCCAAGGAATGGATCACGCCCGACACCAAATACCTGATCAACCCGACGGGACGCTTCGTGATTGGCGGCCCGCAAGGCGATTGCGGTCTGACCGGTCGCAAGATCATTGTCGATACCTATGGCGGCGCGTGCCCGCATGGCGGCGGCGCGTTCAGCGGCAAGGACCCGACCAAGGTCGACCGATCGGCCGCCTATGCGGCGCGCTATGTGGCCAAGAACATCGTCGCCGCCGGCCTGGCAAAGCAATGCCAGATCCAGGTGGCCTATGCGATTGGTGTCGCAAGGCCGATGAACGTGACGGTGTATACCGAGGGCACGGGCGTGATCTCGGACGAGAAGATTGCCGAACTCGTCAGCGAGCTGTTCGACCTGCGCCCCCGGGGCATCATCCAGATGCTCGATCTGCTGCGTCCCATCTACACCAAGACGGCGGCCTATGGTCACTTCGGCCGCGAAGAGCCCGAGTTCACCTGGGAAAGAACCGACAAGGCCGCAGCCCTCCGGGCGGCGGCGGGCCTGTAAGGCCACCTCGCGACAACGAGGCTTGCGGTTCTTGGGCGAAATTCATACCGCGCAGCGACGTGAATGAAGACCAACGTACCGATAGAGCAGCCGCGTTGCGCGCGGCTGCAGGGCTGTAAGCCCAAGCGCGAAGCGGCCCGGCCGCTCTTGGGCGCGGCTCATTCTTGCAACGATGTGATGCGCTCACCGCGAGATGGGCAGCAAGACCGTAGTCCATGGGTCCCCGGAGGTGGCTGCCGGGGCGCCACGCCGCCTTGGCAGCGGAGCTTCAGACGGGTGACAAATACTTCGCTCGCATGCCGATAAGGTCAATAGACCTCGAGTGGACGACATGTTCGCCGAATGTTCTGGTGGAAAATTATTTCATTTCGCGGGAGCAAGAATGAATCTGGTTTTTCGGTGGTGGGACGGGATCGGCTTGCAGTTGAAGTTGAAGATCCTCATCCAGGGAGTCCTGATCGTCATTCTCCTGGCGGCGCAGCAGTGGTTGGTGCACCAGTTCGAGCAGCGCTCGATGAAGGCTGCCGAGGAGCGCTCGGTTGCCGTGGCCGACGGCACCATCAACGCACTCAACACCTTGATGGTGACGAAACTGGGTGGCGATGACGTCATCAGCGACACCAAGAGCCGGGCGCTGTTCATTCAGAAGATGGGTGTCTCGGAAGGTGTCAAGGAACTCCGCGTGATTCGCGGCAAAGGTACCGACGACGAATTCGGACCCGGTCTGCCTCAGGAGCAGGCAGTCGACGAGCTGGATCGCTCGGTACTTGCCAACGGGAAGACCCAGCACCAGATGCTGACCGATGCTCAAGGCCGAGCGTCGCTCAGAACCGTCATGCCTTTCATTGCCATGAAAGAGTTTCGCACCTCCAAGTGCCTCAATTGCCATGGTGTGGAAGAGGGCTCGGTGCTCGGCGCCGTCAGCATCACCACCGACATCAATGACGACATGGCCAACATCAGCAGCTTGAAAAGCTGGATCTGGTTGGGCCAGGCAGTCTTGCAGGTGATCTTGTACTTTGTCATCAGCGTGATTGTTCGACAACTGCTCAAGCAACTTGGCGCTGAACCCAGAGAGGCTGCCAGCCTGGCGAAGAGTGTGGCGGCAGGGGATCTCAGCACGACCATCCAGACGAAGTCGGGTGACACCGAAAGCATGATGGCGCAACTCAGTTTCATGCAGCAAAGCCTCATCAAGCTGGTGGGCAATGTGCGCCAGGGCTCCGAAGGGATTGCCACCGCGAGCGTCGAAATTGCCCAGGGCAATAATGATCTCTCGTCGCGCACCGAGCAACAAGCCAGTGCCTTGGAACAAACAGCGGCCTCGATGGAGGAACTGCGCTCAACCGTCACTCAAAACGCCGACAACGCGCGCCAGGCCAATCAGCTGGCACAAACCGCCTCCACTGTGGCCGTCAAGGGAGGCGAAGTGGTGGCTCAGGTGGTGAACACCATGCACGGCATCAACGAGGCCTCGCACAAGATTGCCGACATCATCGGCGTGATCGATGGCATTGCCTTCCAGACCAATATTCTGGCGCTCAATGCCGCGGTCGAAGCTGCCCGCGCAGGCGAACAGGGCCGAGGCTTTGCGGTCGTGGCCACCGAGGTCCGAAGCCTGGCTGGGCGCTCAGCGCAAGCTGCCAAGGAAATCAAGACCTTGATCTCGGTCAGCGTGGAAAGAGTGGACCAGGGCACTGCGCTGGTCGACCAGGCCGGCAAGACCATGCAGGAGATCGTCACTGCGATCAAGCGTGTGACCGACCTCGTGGCAGACATCAGCACCGCCAGTCAGGAACAAAGCGCAGGTGTGTCGCAAGTGGGCGAGGCCATCACCAGCCTGGACCAAACGACGCAGCAAAATGCCGCACTGGTGGAAGAAATGGCCGCAGCGGCAATCAGTCTGAAAGCATTGGCGGTCGAATTGGTGCAGACCGTAGCGGTGTTCAAACTCGCCTCAAGCGAGACGCTTCGTCGCTAAGGTCGAATGCGCAATACGCCTGAGTTGCTCGTCCTTCCTTCATTTAACCTATCAACAAAGTCCATCAATGTCGCACTATCACCTCTACGCCATAGGCAACGCACTGGTCGATGCCGAATACGACGTCTCCGACGCAAAGCTGCAGAGCATGGGCGTGGACAAGCGCCATATGACGCTGATCGACAGCAGCCGTCGTAGCGAGCTGCTGCACCATGTCACCGACATACAGCCACGCCGCGGCGGCGGCGGCTCAGCCGGCAATACTGTGGTGGCGCTGGCACAGTTCGGCGGCAAGGCCTTCTATTCATGCCGGGTGGCCGACGATGACCTGGGCGATTTCTACGCCGCCGACCTGCTCCATCACGGTGTCGCCACGAATCTGACGCACACCCGTCCCCTGCAGGGTCAGACCGGCAATTGCATGGTGTTCGTGACCCCTGACGCCGAGCGCAGCATGTGCACCTTCCTGGGCACAACCTTCGATCTCGAGGCCGGCGCGCTGCATGCCAAGGACATTGCCAAGTCCAAGGTCTACTACATGGAAGGCTATCTGGCCGCATCGCCCACCGGACTCGATGCGGCGCTGCAAGGCCGCCAGATCGCAAAGGACTCGCATGTCGAGTTGGCGGTCACCTTGAGCGACGTCTCGATGATCAAGTTCTGCCGCGCCGGGTTAGAGGCCATGATTGGCGATGGCCTTGACTATCTGTTCTGCAATGAGGAGGAGGCCTTGGTCTGGTGCGACACGCAAGACTTCGTCAGCACTTGCTCGCAGTTGAGCCGACTCGCGCGGGTCGTCTGCATCACGCGTGGCCCCAAGGGTTGTGTGATTGTCCAGAACGGCAGCACGACCGAAGTTGCTACAGCGTCGGTCAAGGCCGTCGATACGAATGGCGCTGGCGATATGTTCGCCGGCGCCTTCTTGTATGCCGTCACGCACAGCTATAGCCATGTGCAGGCGGCGAACCTGGCGAACCAGGCTTGTGGCGCCGTGGTCAGCCATCACGGCAATCGCCTGAGCCTGGATGTGCTGCAAGAGATCAGGGCCCGATTTGTAGCGGCTTGCTGAGTTCTGCCGTCTCCAGGCCGGCGGGCAAAGCATGCGCAAGCCTGGATATGGCGACCTCGCACCAGCGAGCTGGCATAAACCTGCTTCGCTGATGCGACCCTCATAGGCACAAGCCCTCGTTACAAGTCGACAACTCTTTGGCAGAATCAGCTCTGTCGTGAGAACGTGTGCCGACAGGCACGGTGCCCATGGCCCCATACCAAGGAACTGGCATGCCTGTGCACGCACCTGATGCAGAACCCTCATTGACGATACTGATTGTCGATGGCCAGGCGTCGGCCCGTGCCGCCTTGCGCGACGAGCTCGAGAATGCCCGCCACAAGGTGCTGTTGGCCAAGACCGCCGAGACCGCGCTTTCGCTGTTTCTGAGACACCAGCCCGACCTGGTGCTGCTTGATGTGGTCTTGCCCGATCACGACGGTTACTGGGTGGCGCGCGAACTTCGCCAAGCCGAACCTGGCGGCTGGACACCCATCATCTTTTTGTCGGGACTCGGGCAAGATCTCGATTTGCACCGCGGCATCGAGGCCGGAGGCGACGATTATCTTGTCAAGCCCGTCAGCCCGATCGTGCTGGCCGCCAAGCTGCGCGCCATGCAGCGCCTGTTGGCAATGCGCAAGCGGCTGGTGGGCATGTCCGAGGAGCTCAACGAGGCGAACCAACACCTCAAGCAGTTGGTTGAGCTCGATTCGCTCACCGGTCTGATGAACCGGGGCGGTATGGACAGAAGCCTGCACAACGAGATCGTCGCCGCGCGCCGCGACCAGTCACCCCTCACGCTGGTGATGTGCGACGTTGACTATTTCAAGCTCTACAACGACAGTCTGGGCCATCCCCAGGGCGACACCTGCCTGCGTCAGATATCCGACTTGCTCAAGCACGTGTGCCGCCGCCCTCGCGACCAAGCCGCACGCTACGGTGGCGAAGAGTTTGCGCTGATCCTGCCCAACACACCGCTGTCGGGCGCGATGACGTTTTCACGCGTCTTCTTGCGCGCCATACGCAAGCTGGCCCTGCCCCATCCCTGCTCGCCGGTGGCCGGCTACGTCACTGTGTCGGGTGGCATCTCCACCTGCGTGCCCGATGCATCGACCACCGCGCAAGGCATGATCATGCGCGCCGACGAGGCCTTGTACGCCGCCAAAGCACATGGCCGCAACCGCTTCTTCAGTTTCGAGATGCAACTCGACACGACCGATCAATTGAGCACGCAGCCCGCCGATTTGACTTGATGCGCCGCGCGGCCGCTACCAGAGGCTTCAGCGCCCCAAGATGCCGCGCAGCAGATTGACCGGGTCGAGCTTCTTCGGCTCCTCCTTCTTCTTCTCGGCCGAAGCAGGCTGGTCTCTTGCCCCTTGAGACTGCGCATCCGAGCCACTCGGCATGCCACCCATATCCAAGCCAAGCATCGCATTGGCCACGCTCTTCACGCGCAGCTTGACCGCCCAATCCGGTTCCCATGCGATCTTGGGATCGGTCGGACGCGGCGGATGCGCGAGATGCAGCTCCGACCCATAGGCAATCATGCGCAGCATGGCGCCGCCGCCCTCGCCGAAGACTCCCTTTGGCACTGTGCAGTTCGTGACCTTGGGTTCGAGCAGAACTCTCTCCTTGAGCCACTTGTCCACCGCCGGATTCGTCTGGTAGTCGATCAGACCCATGCCAATTTCTGGCACCTCGCTCGAAGTCCAGAACACCATCTCGGCCTCGCCGCTACCTCCCTTGGAGCCCATCGCTGCAATGAAGTAGGCGCGCGCCGTCGGCAAGGCAGTCCATTCGAGCTGGGTGGCGCCGCCTGCATCGGCTTGCCTGAGTTCAATGGCAGGCATCAGATCCTGCGCGGCGGAAACAGCGAACTTGAATCCTTCGGGCACACCCTGGCCGGTGAATTGATGCTCGCCCACCAGCGAAGCGTTCGCTGGCACCATGCGTGCGTCGACCGCATTGGGCCATTGCGGGCGACCGGCAGCGCTGTGCGCGCCGCGCTGCGTGGCGCGCCGCGATACGAAGAATTTCTGGAATTCCTCGGGCTTGGCGTTGGCCATGTCGAGCACCCGCGGCTGTCCGGCGCGCACGCTGGCACCGCAACCCCAATACAGATACATCTTGCCCTTGGGCCGCTCGTATTCATGCTCGACGACGCTGTCGTCGCCCGGCGCGGGTGGCGTCCCCTTCTCGGCCTTCGGTGCGATGAGCTTCAGCGTGGGCGCCAGCTGCGTACCCGTGGGAACCGCCTGCGCAGCTTCGGAAAGCGTCGAATTGCGACTCGTGTACAGCGTCACGTCGACCCAGCGCCCGCCCGACCCGGCCTGGGTCATGCCGAAGGTGTTTTTGGCACCCGAGCCACCACCGAACAAGCTGCCCATCATGGCCATCGGGTTCGCGCCGCCAGCGCCCATGCCCGGTATGCCCATGCCGGTGAAAGTCGCCACGTCGATCCACGCTTGCGACACCGGTGGCTTGACCACTTGTGCCGGCGCTTTGACGGCTTGCGCGGCAACGCCGCCGACAGCCACCATGGCTGCAATATTGAAGAGAGTCCTTGCTGGCTTGTTCATTTGAACCTCACTTGAATTGAGCGGCGCATACGGCGCACCGCTCAAGCATGGCACGAATCGTCTTCAAAGTGCACTGCTTCGATCACACGGAACTAGGGGCTTGCAGCGATCAAGCGCGAGCAGGGCCGCGGCGGCGCATGCAGGGTGTTGTAGCCGACATGGCGTTAGCGCCGCGTTACGCCGATTTGCGGGGCATCATGGCGGCATGCCTGACATCAGCCTCGACCAGTTGCGCCGCTACGCCGTGGCGCGCAGCCTGTTCGCGCCAATCACCTTGGCGCGCGCCATCGACAAGCTCGGCTTTGTGCAGGCCGACCCGATCCGCGCTCCGGCGCGAGCGCAAGACCTGACGCTGCGTCATCGCGTCAAGGACTACCGCGCCGGCGATCTGGAGCGGCGCTACCCCAAGCTCGACATCGAGGAGGACTTCTTCGTCAACTACGGTTTCTTGCCGCGCGCGACCCACCACTTGATGCATCCGCGCACGCCGCGCACGGTGTGGCCCAAGGCGCGCTGGGCGCAGGCGCATGCCGTGCTCGAGTTCGTGCGCGAGCATGGCGTCGTGCATCCGCGCGATGTCGATGCGCAGTTCCAGCATGGCAAGGTGCGCAACTGGTTTGGCGGTTCGACGAACGCCAGCACGCAGCTGCTCGACGGCATGCACTACCGCGGACTGGTGCGCATCGCAGGGCGCGACGGCGGCGTGCGCCTGTATGAGGCGCGCGAGCCAAGGCCCGCGGCGGAAGACCCGCAGGCCGCGCTCGATCAACTGGTCGATGTGGTCGTGCGCAAGTACGCGCCGCTGCCGCAGCGCTCTCTGAGCGAACTGATCAGTCATTTGCGAGGCGGTGCGCCGCAATGGGCCGACGACAGGCGCGCCGCAATGAAGCGCGCGGTTGCGCGCCTTCGCCAGACGCAAGTGGACGGCGTGAGCTGGTTCTGGCCGGCCGACGAAAACCCGGCTGCGAAAAAGCACGAACCCGCTGACAAAGTGCGCTTGCTGGCGCCCTTCGATCCTGTAGTGTGGGACCGCCGCCGCTTCGAGCTGCTATGGGGCTGGGTCTACCGTTTCGAGGCCTACACGCCGGCGGCCAAGCGCGTGCGCGGCTACTACGCGCTGCCGCTGCTGTGGCGCGACCAGGTGATCGGCTGGGCCAATCTGTGCGTGCAGGACGACGCGCTGGTGTGCGATCTCGGTTTTGTCGATGGGCGACCGCGCAGCGCCTTGTTCAATCAGGCGCTTGAACAGGAACTCGCGAGCATGCGCGACTTTCTCGGCTTGCAGCGCTGATGCATAGCGAAGCGACTCAGCCGCGACGCGCGCCAAGCAGCGCACGCGCCACCTCGGCGAAACCTTCGCCGCGCGCAGCCAGCGTCACATAGGCGGGCAACACTTTCAATTGCGGCACAAAGCGCTCGATATTGGCCACGCCCACGCTCAAGGCGATGTGCTCGAACATCAGCTGGTCATTGGTCGAGTCGCCGACATAAAGCCAGTCGTCGGCCACGAAGCGCTGGCCGGTTGTCGCCTCGACCGCCCAGGCCGCTGCCGTCCATTTGCTGTGTTCGCCGATCCAGCCGTTGATATGAATCGAGCTGACGGTGGCGTGCAGACCGTGTTCTTGCATTAGCGCCACCACCTGACTGATTTGCGCCTGGGTCAGGTGCGCAAATTCACTGTGATCGACCGCGATATCGGTCAGCCGGCCAGCGCTGTCGGTCGCCAAACAGGTGCCGGGAATCTCGGCCAGCACGGCCTGGGCACAGCGCTGCAGACGTTCGAAATTGGCAGCGCGTGTCGCCTCATCCTGCGTGAAGCTGCGCTGCAACTCGCCCGCTTGCATGCGCAGCATCACCGCGCCGTTTTCGGCCACGATGGCGTGCACCGGCCAGTCGCGTGCAAACGGCTCGCTCCAACCCGAGGGGCGCCCGGTGATCGCGATCACCGGCACACCGGCGGCATGCAAGTCAATCAGCGCCCGCAGTGCGGCTGGGGCAATCGCCCCTTCGGTGGTCAAGGTGTCGTCGATATCGGTGAGCACGCCGCGCAGCTGGCGCAAGCGCTCGGGCGGGCATTGAAGAAATGGCTGCATGGTGGCCATTGTCCCTAATCCCGACGCGTATTCCGTGATGCCTGACACGACTGGCTATGGAACTGCCGATTACAATGACCCCATTCCAAGGAGCGTTGCAACCCCGCGCATGCGTGGCCAGGCTTGGAATCTTCTTGCAACCGCGCTCACCCGCATGTGTCCAGCGTGGGTGAGTCCGCACCCCTCACTGACCGCATGCGGCTTCCCAACATTGGAGCCTGTTCATGAATGCTGTCACTACCAAATTGAAGCCCGAGCAATACCATGTCGCCGACCTGTCGCTGGCCGGCTGGGGCCGCAAGGAACTCGCGATTGCCGAATGCGAAATGCCCGCGCTGATGGCGCTGCGCGAAGAGCTTGGCGCAGCGAAGCCGCTGAAGGGCGCGCGCATCGCCGGCAGCCTGCACATGACGATACAGACCGGCGTGCTGGTCGAGACCCTGCAAGCGCTCGGCGCCGAAGTGCGTTGGGCCTCGTGCAATATCTACTCGACCCAGGATCAGGCCGCTGCCGCGCTGGTCGCCGCAGGCACGCCGGTGTTTGCCTACAAGGGCGAAACGCTGACCGACTACTGGGACTACACGCACCGCATCTTTGAATTCGGCGCCGCAGGCACTGCCGGCGAAGGCCCGAACATGATTCTGGACGACGGTGGCGACGCCACGCTGCTGATGCACCTGGGTCAGCGCGCCGAGAAGGACCTCTCCGTCTTGGCCAATCCCACCAGCGAAGAGGAGCGCGTGCTGTATGCGACCATCAAGGCCAAGATCGCGACTGACGCCACCTGGTACACGCGCAAGAGCAAGGACATCATCGGCGTCACCGAAGAGACCACCACCGGCGTGCACCGCTTGAACGAGATGTCGGCCAAGGGCACGCTGCTGTTTCGCGCCATCAATGTGAACGACTCGGTCACCAAGAGCAAGTTCGACAATCTGTACGGCTGCCGCGAATCGCTGGTCGACGGCATCAAGCGCGCCACCGACGTGATGGTGGCCGGCAAGGTCGCGCTGATTGCCGGTTATGGCGACGTCGGCAAGGGCTCGGCGCAGGCCATGCGCGCGCTCTCGGCCCAGGTGTGGGTCACCGAAGTCGACCCGATCAATGCGCTGCAAGCGGCGATGGAAGGCTTTCGCGTCGTGACCATGGAATACGCCGCGCCGCTGGCCGACATTTTCGTGACCTGCACCGGCAACAAGAGCGTCATCACGCATGACCACATGGCCGCGATGAAGCACCAGGCCATCGTCTGCAATATCGGCCACTTCGACAACGAGATCGACATCGCTTCGATCGAGAAATACCAGTGGGAAGAGATCAAGCCGCAGGTCGATCATGTGATCTTCCCAGACGGCAAGCGCATCATCATGCTGGCCAAGGGCCGCCTCGTGAATCTGGGCTGCGGCACCGGACACCCCAGCTACGTGATGTCATCGAGCTTCGCGAACCAGACCATCGCCCAGATCGAGCTGTTCACGCGCAGCAAGTCTTATGAAGCTGGCAAGGTCTATGTGCTGCCCAAGCATCTCGACGAGAAGGTGGCGCGCTTGCAGCTCAGAACGCTGAATGCACAGCTGAGCGTGTTGAGTGACGAGCAGGCCGCCTATATCGGTGTGCCGAAGACGGGGCCGTACAAGCCTGATTCGTACCGCTATTGAGCGTTGCGGGCTACTGCGCGCCGCTCGCTACGCCCCGGGAGATTGTGCATTCGATGCGTGCTGATCAATTGCTGGTTTCCCAAGGCCTGGCGCCGACGCGCTCGGCCGCGCAGCGGCTGATCGCAGCGGGCGCGGCCGAATGGTCGTCGACCAAGGGCTGGGTGCCGATTGCCAAAGCAGGACTTGATCTGCCCGAGCCGACCGAGTTGCGCATCACCGACGACGCCGAGCTGCGCTATGTGTCGCGTGGCGGATTGAAGTTGGAAGGTGCGCTGGCGCGCAGCGGGCTGGATGTGCGGGGTTTGACGGTGCTCGATATCGGTCAGAGCACCGGCGGTTTCAGCGACTGTCTGCTCAAGGCGGGCGCGGTGCGCGTGGTCGGTGTCGATGTCGGCCACGCTCAGCTGCACGCAAGCCTGATCGGCAATGCGCACATCACTTGCCTGGAAGGCTTGCATGTGCGCGAGCTGGCGGGGAGCCGTCTGACTGAATATGCGCCGGACCTTGGCTTCGATCTGATCGTCGGCGACCTGTCATTCATTTCGATGCTGGGCGCGCTACCGCATCTGGCGCCCTGGCTGAAGCCTGGGGGGCAGGTCCTGCTGTTGATCAAGCCGCAGTTCGAATTGGGGCCTAAGCATGTACGACGCGGCGGCCTGGTGAAGGACGCCAAGCAGTACCCTGTGCTTGAAAAGCTTGCGCGCAATTCGGCTACCGAGCTTGGCTGGCAAGTGCGCGGATATTTTGAAAGCGCTGTCGCCGGCGGCGACGGCAACAAGGAATTTTTTCTGTGGGCAGGCTCGCCTTCCCACGACAAGGAGTGAGCATGGCGCATCCCGATACCAAGTCGAAGACTCCCGTGAGTTTCGAGTTCTTCCCCCCCAACACCCCGGTTGGCGACGAAAAACTCAAGAAGGTGGTGCAGGACCTGAGCGTGCTGCAGCCACAATATTTCAGCGTCACTTATGGCGCAGGTGGCGCCACGCGCGACAAGACGCTGGCGACCGTCAGCACCATCGCGGCGATGGGTTTCGAAGCCGCACCGCACCTGTCATGCGTGGGCTCGACGCGCGAAGGCGTGAAAGAGATCCTCGACACTTATCGCGCGCAAAACATCCGCCGCGTGGTGGCCTTGCGCGGCGATCTGCCCAGCGGCACAGCCACTGCGGGCGAGTTCCGTTACGCCGCCGAGCTGGTGCGCTTCATTCGCGAAACCCAGGGGCAGGACTGGAAGATCGAGGTCGCCGCCTACCCCGAATACCACCCGCAGCAGCGCTACGCGGCGCGCGATCTGCAGCACTTCGCCGACAAGATGCGCGCCGGCGCCAGCTCGGCCATCACGCAGTTCTTCTTCAACCCGGACGCCTATTTCCACTTTGTCGACGAAGTGCGCGCGCTGGGCATCGATGCGCCGATCGTGCCGGGCATCATGCCCTTCCACAACTACGCCAAGATCGCCCAGTTCGCTGCGCGTGACGGCATCGAAATTCCGCGCTGGGTGGCACTCAAGATGGAGGGCTATATGGACGACAGCGCGTCGATACGCGCCTTCGGCCTGGATGTCATGACGCGGGTCGGCGAACGACTCATCGCCGGCGGCGCGCCGGGCATGCATTTCTATACGCTCAACCAGTCGTCGCTGGCGCTGGAGTTGTGCCAGCGGCTCAAGCTCGGCGCTTGATTCAAACCGGGGCCAGGTCTTGCCAGAAACTGTCGTCGCCCAGGACATCCCACACCACGCCTTCCTCGGTGAGGATCGCGTCGAGCGGCACGTCGTGCACCTCGGCCTTGAGCAACGGCAGGAAGCCATGCGCATAGCCGACGCCCAGCGTGACCGGGCGGGGCTGTAGCGCGGCCAGCGTGCGGTCCATGAAGCCGCCACCGTAGCCCAGGCGCAGGCCGCCGGGGCCGAAGCCGACACAGGGCACGATCAAGAGCTGGGGCTGGAACACCTCGGTGCCCTTGGGTTTGGGAATGTTGTAGGCATCGTCCTCCATCGGACAACCCGGGTACCAGGTCTGAAACTGCAAGGTGCCATGCTGCTTGTCCACCACCGGCAGGCCGATGCGGCGCCGCGCACCGGCTTCGCTCCAACGGTAGAGCGCGGGCAGCGGATCGAATTCGCCCTTGATCGGCCAATACGCGCCAATCGTCAGCTCGCCGCGGCGCGTCAGCCAGACGCGCAATACTTCCTGCAACTCGGCCGCCAGCTCAAGGCGGCCGGGCAGATTGAGTCGCTGATCGATCAGTTTGCGGCGCAATGCGCTGCGCTTGTTCGGCTCCACCGGATACCTCCAGGGCAATCACTACGCTATCGATTGTGAGCGATACCCGGGCTGAAGTCGCGCCAGGCCCGCCGTCAAGCCACCACGCCGTGCTCGGTGACGATGAGCGCCATCGGCACGTCGTGCGCTTGTGGCTCGAACTCGATCTCGCCGCCGGCCCAGGCCAGCCCCACCGGCACGGTGTCACGGTGGTCGGCGAGCCAGCGATCAAAGTAGCCGCCGCCATAACCGAGTCGATAGCCCTCGCGCGTGAATCCGAGGCAAGGCACGAGCACCACATCGGGGACGACGGCAGGGCCGCTGGCGCTCGCGATGCCGCATTCGTCGCGCGTGTCAGGCGTCGCACCATTCCACAAGCGAAAATCCATGCGTTTCGGTGATTTGTACGCAAAAGGCAGCGCTACCGCGCATTCATGCAGTTCCTTGTCGTCCTGCCAGAGCACGGCTGCGTTAAATTCAGCATCGAATGGCCAATAAAGCCCCAGGCATTCGGGTTCAAGCTGTCGCAGCACGTCCAACAGATGTACCGACAAGGCGGCCAATTGCGGCTGGGCCTCGGCACTCGAGAACCACACTTTGCGACGGGCCAGCAGCTTTTGGCGCAGACTTGCACGTGAATCTGCGCCGCCTGACGGAACCGGGGGCTGTTGATTCGACACCAATCACCTCATGTCAAGACCAAGAATGCACAGAGTATATGAAGCGCCCCTGCGGTCGGCAGCGTGGGCCAGGATCTGGGCTGCGCTGCTTGTTTGCGCCGCCCTGCTGTGGGCGCCTGCCCACTCCGTGCAGGCGATGGAACGCGGCGATCTGCTGAGCGACGCCAGCAAGGCCTTGCGCAGCAAAGACCGCAAGGCGCTGGCGAAGGCGCGCGATGCCGCCATTGCCCAGCAGCATCCACTGGCGTCGTGGATCGACTATTGGGACATCGGCCTGCGCCTGGGCGAAGCCAGCCAGGCTGATCTGGACGCTTTTTATGCGCGCTGGCCCGGCACTTATGTGGAAGACCGTCTACGCAACGACTGGCTGCTGGAACTGGGCAAGCGCCGCGACTGGAAAAACATTGCGCTGGACTTTCCACGCTTTCGCATAAACGACGACCGCGAGGTGACTTGCTTTGCCTTGCTCGCCGATCACCTGGCCGGGCGCGACGTGAAGGCGGCCGCGCTCAGCAACTGGCTGGCGCAGCGCGACATGGACAATGGCTGCAATCTGCTGGTCACGACGCTGTTCGAAGCCAAGCGGCTGACCCCAGCCGACGTCTGGCTGAAGCTGCGCCTGACGATGGAAAACAACCGCCCGCGCGCGGCGCAACAGGCGGCAATGCTGCTGGGCAAAGGGATTGAGCGCGCGGTGGCCGACATCAATGACAAGCCGGCGCGCTGGCTGGCACGCAAAGCCGGCGTGGCGCCCCGCAACATCGACCGCAACGACGCCGAGCTGATCACGCTGGCGCTGATCAAGCAGGCCGACAGCGATCCGGTTGCCGCCGCAGCGCTGCTGTCGGCTCGCTTCGGCGCCAAGCTGCCGGCCGATCTGAATGCCTGGGCCTGGTCGCAGGCGGGCAAGCAAGCAGCGCTCAAGCTGATGCCCGAGGCTGCGGGCTATTACGAACAAGCGCTGGCAGTGCAACCCGCGCGGACTCAACCCGAATGGAGCGACGACACGCTGGACTGGCTGGTGCGATCGGCGCTGCGCGCCGACCGCGGGGCATCACGCTGGCCGCTGGTGTTGCGCGGCATCTCGCTGATGAACGAGAAGAACCACGACAACAAGGCCTGGGTCTATTGGCGTGCGCGCGCTTTTTTGGCCACCTCATCCGAAGGCGTGCGCGGCGAGCCGCAGCGCGACCTGGCGCAAGATCTCTTGCGCAGCATCGCCAGCCCATTGGACTTTTACGGCAAGCTCGCCAGCGAGGATCTGGGGCTGAATCTGCCCCTGCCGGGCAAGCCGCTTGAGCTCAGCCCCGCCGAGCGCGCTGCCGCGGCGGGCAATCCCGGCCTGACGCGCGGCCTGCTGTTGCTCAAGGAGGGCTTGCGCAGCGAAGGCGTGCGCGAATGGAATTTCACACTGCGCGGCATGACTGACCGCGAATTGCTGGCCGCCGCCCAACTCGCTTGCGACCACGAGGTGTGGGACCGCTGCATCAACGCCAGCGACCGCACGCGCGGCGAGGTCGACATGGCGCAGCGCTTTCCCACCCCCTATCGCGACGAAGTCATGAGCAAGGCGCGCGCCATCAATCTGGACCCGGCCTATGTCTACGGCCTGATACGCCAGGAGTCGCGCTTCGTGATGAACGCGCAGTCGAGCGTTGGCGCGGCAGGACTGATGCAGGTCATGCCCAGCACGGCGCGCTGGGTGGCGAAAAAAGTCGGACTCAGCTACCAAGCCTCTGCCTTGAGCGATCGCGATTTCAACCTGAGTCTCGGCACCCACTACTTGAAGCTGGTGCTTGATGGTTTTGGCGGATCGATGGCGATGGGCGCGGCCGCCTACAACGCAGGGCCCGGGCGTCCGCGGCGCTGGCGCGAGGGACCTTTGCTCGACGCCGCGATCTGGGCCGAGAACATTCCGTTCAACGAGACCCGCGATTACGTCAAGAAGGTCTTGTCCAACACCGCCATCTACAGCACGCTGCTGAGCGGCAAGGCCCAGTCTTTGCGCAGCCACCTCGGGCAGCTGATCGGTCCCAACGAACCCGGCGCAGCAAGCCTGGATCCGGATACGCCGTGACACCCGTCAGATAGCGTCAGCTTCCAGCGCCTTTGTCAGCGCATCGAGCCGCGCCTGTGCAATCGCGCTGCCGATGTCGGGCCCTTGCAAGCCACGCGCTGCGGCGTCGGCCGCGATCGGCGCCGTGGCCACTGCCTGCACCGCTGCCAGCGCCAAGCGCAAACGTCCGGCCTGGGGATAGGGCCGCTCTTGCAAGCCGGCGCGTCCTCGGGCGTCGCATTCGCAAGCCTGCAGCACCGCATCGAAACGATCGGGCTGGCGCAACGCGTCGCAGCGCTCGAGCAAGCGCAGCACGGCGGGCGCGCTCAACTCCAGGCTGGCATGCACATGGCCGTGCTCACGCGCCACCACCACGGCAAGCTCGGCGCAGTCGCGCGGCACACGCAGGCGCT